>ERZ795055.460-NODE-460-length-38908-cov-23.083623_pt1 | contig 38908 bp, 29 predicted proteins | sample MGYA00375139_ERZ795055 | MGnify/ENA primary metagenome ERZ795055 (study PRJEB30184, sample SAMN05720283) | anaerobic digester metagenome | isolation source: active sludge of municipal wastewater-treating anaerobic digesters | place: USA | collected 2015-01-23 ... | reverse complement strand
AATTTGTACTATTTAGCTAATCAATTAACCCCCTTTTCGGAGGGGACTCAAAGTTTAAGGTTTAATGAGTTGTGACGTCATTTAGAAGCGGAGTCGAAGCATCGTTTCGTATCTTGGTAATGATCGATTAAGAAACAAGTAAATCCCTCACTTCAACATAACCATGCCACGGATACGAATATGGGGGATTTAAATTATTTATCAACATAAGTGGGACATTTTACTTTTTATGTTATAAATTTATGTGCCCAAAGCAGAAATCTTGTTGCTCTGGTAACATCTCTTCATAGCTAAACCACAGAATCCGGACTAACACCCCAAACCTGCCCGGACATCACTTCCCAACAAATCTTGCTTTGAACAATTGAGTAGCAATGAAGTCTGTAACATCATCGATTTTCATTATTTATCAAGCATTTCATGCTGATAATTTCCTTGTATTGCCTATTCCCGTAGAGAGAGAGAGAGAGAGAGAGAGAGAGAGAGAGAGAGAGAGAGAGAGAGAGAGAAAGAGAGAGAGAGAGAGAATTAGATCCCCTGACCTTTACTACCTTCGGTTGCGATCCATTCACGGAAAGCGACGCACGCTTAAACACAGGGATAATTCCCGGGTTGTTACATCAATATTCATCTCCTTAATCATTTCAATTCATTAAAATAATATTAACACAATGAAGAAATTACCTTGCCTCTTAACATCTTTGTTATTGTTGCCATGCTTTGCGGCTCATTCACAGAACAATTGTTTACCGCTTCCCGGAACAGAATCACCGTATTACAACTCTCCGGTTGAAGAGGGCGAAACGCTCGGATTCTACTACCTCAAGGGCCATGTCTTTGATTGGACAGGCCCGAACAACTTTTACTCAGACGATCAGTTCAACATCATCAGCAGCGCAGATACCTCCTATGACGGACAATACCGTTTGATAGTCTGGGATACCCTGCTCGCAAGCATTGACACTTTCTACTTTGATGTATCCGTAACCAATAACGAAAACACCCTGATCATTGTCCGCGAATCCATGGTTTGCCTTAATTCCACACTGCATCTTGATGCCGCCTCAGGATATGTTTCCTACACATGGAGTGGACCGGGCTGGAATGGTTCTCAGCAGCAGACTGTAGATGTTCCGATCACCAGTCTGAATCAGGCCGGCTATTACTATCTTACGGTCTTTGACGGAAACAATTACCTTACAGAATCAATAGAGATAACAGTAATAGATTGTTGCTCTGACAAGGAAGTATTTCTTATCAATCAAAAGTACGCCAGTCAGGTCACCACCCCTCCTCCTGAACCAACCGTCGTTGTGAACGGCTTCTTCAATCTTGATCAAACCTATGACTTTTCAAACATTACCGAATTGATTCTCCTGCCACAGGCACACATAGCGGTTATGGATGGATCTACCCTGGAATTGAATAATGTTCATGTTCACGGATGTGATGAAATGTGGGATGTCATTATGAATGTAGGATATAATGAATCAATGATCATGAAAAACTGTACCATCCAGGATGGATGCCTCGGAGTACACAGCATGAATATGTCAACGAACACAAATAATCTTGAAATTGAGGACAATATTTTTCTGAATAATAATTCTGGACTGACAATTCAGGAAAATCCATACAGTTACTCAATTGTTGATAATGAATTCTACTCTGACAACAACATGCTTCCTCCCTTTGCAGGAGATATAGGATTTGCTGGTTTACTGATAGTTGAGAGCAACATTACTTTTACCAACGGAATGGTCAACTCCTTTCACCATCTCCATAACGGAGTTCATTGTATAGATATCGACCAGGTGATCATTGAACCCAATACTTTCTTTTTCAGTGACATAACATCTAACATCAGCATGACACCTACATCTATTGCAGATGGTTGTGCTATTTTTTCATCAAGTAATACTGTATTCGCTTTCCAGGGAATATTGGAAATGTATGGCAATGACGATCCGAACAACCCGGAATTCGACAATTGCAGTTACGGTGTGTATATCAGAAACAATGATGCCATCGTGAAGGATGTCCATATGACCGACATGAGCGTCGGTATCCACGTGGAAAACGGGATAGACCGGTACACAAGTGTTGACAACAACACCATTTTCTGTAACGACCACGGGGTGAACATGTACCAGAACGATCCGGTTGATTATACCTTTATCGGAAATAATTACATTTCTGTCTCAAATCCAGGAGGATTACCGGCCGGAGTGGTTCCCGCTTGTATCGAACTGAATGAGAGCGGGAACCTCCCCGACCAGTTCTGTTCGATTTACAACAATGAACTGTATGTTAACGATGCGTCAAACTTCGGTATCATTTGCCGGGAAACAAAGGAAACCATGATCGTGAACAATTACATTGAACTGAACGACCCAAATGCTGTCCAGAAGGGTATCTATGTTGAAGATTGCAGGGCTCATACGATCAATTGCAACATTATTTACGGGACAGATCCAGAGTATGGGAATGATATCGGCATCCATGTCGAAACAACAAAGAACTCGACCTTATCCTGCAACCTGTTGCACAACACCTTCGAAGGAGTGAAATTCGACGGCTATTGTACCGGCACCAATTTCAGGGGGAATATGTTCCTGACGCACAGCAATGGCCTGCATTATGGAGACCAGGCCATAACCGGCCATCAGATTGATAAAGGGAATGTATGGTACCAGGCTTGTTTGCTTGAAGGTGCCCGGCATGATAATTCAGCGCTATATATTAACTCATTGTACCGTACACCTCAGAGTTATCCTTATTGGCCAAACCCAAACTTTTCTCCTCTATATTGGTTTGATATTTCCCAACAGAATCCCTGGGATTGTTCAGAGATTGAGGAGTTATGCCTGTCCTTTGAGTCCGTTGAAGAACTTGATATTGCCATGGACTCCGTCCTTTCATCCTATGACAGTTGCGTAGCAATGAACGAACTACCCTTTGAGAACTACCTGGAGGAGATCCGTTGGGTAACCTCGCGTAACCTTTACCAGAAATTATCTGACTACCCCGTGCTTCAGGTAAACCAGCCTGTTTTCACAAGCTTTATGGATTCTATCATCAATACGCCGGCCAGGGATTATCAGGACCTTTCCGTTTTTATCAGAAGTACGGAAGCATCCTTGTCTGATCTGTTGTTGATTATCAAAGACTTAAAACAAAGCTTGGAACCGCACAATGACACATTAAGACAGATCAGCGGACTTATCATGGAGACAAGTGATCCGGCAGAATTACAAGATTTGCTGGATCTGCGAATTACCATAATGGCTTCAGTCAAATTGCTGACTTCGGAATTGAACGAATGGAGAAATCTGCTGATACAGGAAAGAAGCCAGATGGCGGATGTTGCACTGGGGATCAACAATGCTTTGGAAGCCAGTACGCTGATTATGCTGAATGAGAAAACCGTCAACGACATCTACCTGAACACCATAGCAAAAGGTATCCTTGGATTCGACACTCAGCAAATGGATAATTTGTGGCTGATTGCAGCGCAATGTCCGGTGTCGGGAGGACCAGCGGTTTATCTGGCAAGATCGCTTCTTTCAGCTTATTATGACACCCTTTTCAATGACATGGAATCCTGCCTTACTGAAGGCATCATCAAAAACAAGCTGCAGCCAGCACCGGTCAGTAACTCAGAAATCAGTTTCAGTTATTATCCCAATCCAGCAACCGGTCATCTAAGTCTGACCTGGGATCTCCCATCCGCATCCAATGTGGAGTTCCTGCTCATAAATACAACAGGACAAACCTGCAGACAATACACACTCAACCTTGAAGGCGGAAGTACAAGCCTGGATATCAGCAATATTTCAGCGGGTTTATACACAGTGCGGATAAAAAGCCCTACCTTTGAAAAGCAAATCGGTAAACTCGTATTCCTGCCACATTGATGAGATCAACTGTTGTCTTTTTCATGATGATACTGGCCCTGCAGCTGCGGGGCCAGTATTACCCCGATGCCCGCAGGGATTATATCTGGAACTTCGGCTATGATGACGGCCCCACGCACGGAGGAATTATCTTCGACTTTAACACCTCCCCCATGACCGTTTCTTACCCCGACCAGGAAGTTGATTTCGTCTTTACGAATGCCAGTATGTGCAGCCCGGAAGGAGACTTACTGTTTTACACCAATGGAAAACAGGTGGCTAACCACAACAGAGTCAAAATGCCTCATGGTGATTCGCTGAACTATGGTTTTGCTTACAACTACTGGGATGAATTTGGTTATAGGATACCGTACGGAGCAATTGCGCTTCCGTATCCCGGTTCACCAGAACGGTATGTCATTATCCATGAAAAATGGTGTGAAGATTTTAATTGCGGTATCAGCGAACTCTTAGCAACAACAGTGGATATGACTTTGGACGGAGGTTTGGGTGATGTTACCGAAAAGAACTTTCCTGTTATCGTGGATTCACTGGATATGGGATTACTCAGCGCCTGCAGGCATGCCAACGGACGCGACTGGTGGATTATCGCACAAAGACAATTCTATGACTGGTACTATATTTTATTGCTGTCGCCACAGGGAATAAACCTATGGCAGCTAAAAAAATTCAGTGAAACAAGAGTCAGAGAAAATTTAGTAAATGGAAGTTTCGTATTTTCCACTAATGGAACGAAGATAATTAAATCTTCAGCAACCTATGTGTCACAAAATGAACTAATGGAAATACTACATTTCGACCGCTGCTATGGCAATCTTATCAAATACCAGGAATTCTATTGCGGTAGTAACTCAGGAATTGCAGGCAAGGCTGTTTCTCCCGATTCAAGGTATCTTTATGTCACCAAGGGAAGGGAATTGCAACAATATGACCTTGAAGCGCAAAACATAGAAGCCACCAAGCATATCATACATTATTTGCCAAACACCGACCATTTTTCCTCTTGTATTCTTGCACCTGACGGGAAAATCTATTTCCAGCATTCTCACAATAATTTGTGCATGTCCGTGGTCAATCATCCGGATTTATACGGAAGTACTTGTGATTTTCAACTTAATGCTGTCTGTCTTAGCAGGTATTCTACATTTATCCCAAACTTCCCGCATTTCCGTCTTGGCCGGATAGCGGGATCGGAATGTGATACTATTCCATGGATGCATACAGAAGATGTATATAAAGAACAATTTCATCTTACCGTCAGTCCAAACCCTGTCCATGATATGCTTACTCTTGACATCAATGGACCTTTTGATGCCGGTGAAATGGAGTTCAGCCTTTATAATCTCACAGGGCAGCAGGTCAAAAAATACCGGATAGCCCCCTGGCAATCCATCCTCAGGGAACCGGTTAACGACCTTGCCGAGGGGGTTTACACCGGAGTTCTCATTAAAAACAACAGATCCGCCGGCAGGGTAAAAGTGGTGGTAGTGAGGTAAGTCTGGGTCCTGTATACTGAATCTTAGTGAAAATGCGAAGCAATTTTCGCTTAGATTCTTTATACTGATGACTTTGGATGCACATTTTTCGCATTCCTGTGTTCTTTCGGTATAGTAGCTAAGAACTTTAGCCGGCATGTTGACCGTGCTTATTCTCTTTATTTTCAAAACATAGGCACATAGATCACATAGGTAATTACCCTATGTGTCCTATGTGGTTCAATTAATTCTAATATGCAGTTTAGGGGTTTATTGGTTTAGAAGTTGTGCAGTAGGGACACGATTTATCGTGTCCTGAAGAAGCGAAGTCGAAGCATCAATTATCAATATATCAATACCCAAGGCCCAGGAAAGAATAGGACAGGAAATAAGTGACAAATTCCAGGTTTAAAAGATAAAGTGCCAGATCACAAAACCAAGATTCAATTCAAGTGAATAAAAGATTCAAATTCAAGGGTCCAATTATAATCCACGCTCCAGCCACTCCGTGCATAACTTCGTGTAACTCCGTGGTTATAAAGGCCGGGCGTGGAGAAATATACCAGGCTTCCCACAAAGCATTCGACCAATTGCAGTCACCTTTTTTCAATGGGTGCGGACCGGAATGACCCCATATCTGCCTCATTCAGCTTCCTTTAGGAAAACAAAATGTTACCCGGTGTTTTTTAACACCATTGGGATATTTTACTATTTTATGTTGTATATTTATGCACGCAAAACAGAAACAGGATACCTCAGGACTTGTCATTCCCGAATTGCTCGCACCGGTGAAATCGTGGCTGTTGCCTTGAACCTGCCCGGTGTACCTTACCGGATAATTTTTCCTGCTTCTCACAATTGAAAAACAATGCAGACCAAAAAAGCATTGATTTATCAGATTTACCGAGCCTTACAGGCAGAAGGTACTTCTATAGTGCCTATACCCGTAGAGAGAGAGAGAGAGAGAGAGAGAGAGAGAGTAACAAACGCTTACTCCTTGTTGAAAAGTTATATCCTCCATAGCCTCAATAAAATAAAGCATGAATGTTCTTTAGTAAATTTTGTTTTTATATGTGAATGAAATGGCGATATAACCTTAAACCTTTGCACAAATGAAAAAAAATAGAATATATACACTGGCATTAACAATTGTATTACTGTGTGCTTCAATGATATCAAGTGCACAGACTCCTCATAAAGTCTGTGTCTACATTGACGAAACATGCCAATCACAATGTGAAGATCAAATCACGATCTGCTTCACAATAATAATTGATGATGGTCAGGAAGAAGATTGTGTGATTGAAAGTGAATGTTTTGATTTTGTCACAAAAACGACCTACTGCTTTTTTCTTGACGACTGTAATGCAAGCTTACCCGCACCAATATGGATATATATATGGACAAAAGATTCACAAGGTCACAAATGCTGTGAGGGTATATTAGATAGTAACTTGTATGATTGGTCGGGAAACCCTCCATTTTATATCGAACTTGAAAACTGTGAATAAAGCATACCACCAGAGGTAAAAATAAAGGATGCACCGGTCTCTCGCAAATTGCATCCTTATTGAAGCAAATAAACATGAAAAAGAAAAGCTTGTTTTTTATAATCATTTTTGCCTTACCCAATATTCTGTCGGCTCAAGCAATTCTTCAGTGGCAATGCTTTCCCAAATATGATGATGGAATTCACAGTATGCTCGACCTTGACACTGCCATTCTTGTTGGTTCATCATCCGGCGGGATATCATGCATAAATAAAACAAACCTTCAGGTAAGCTATTTTAATCAATGTAATTCGGGTTTAGTGGGGAATGGCATCCTTGCTCTTGAAAAATGCCAGGACGGATCAATCTGGATAGGGACCAACTGCGGACTAGTTAAATGGCAGGGAAATAACTGGACAGTCTTTACACCACAAAACTCCATCCTGCATTCGGGTGTTTCTGCCATACGGTATTGTGAACCGCTCAATGCATTGTTCCTGGGTTTGGTGAGCGGAGGTGTCATAAAAATTGATTCATCCGGCTGGAGCTTTGTATTTGGCCTGAATGGGACGATGCCCGCTGCCAGAGTGCATGATGTAGAGATTGACCTGAACGGGAATATATGGGCGGCTTGCCAATTTGGCACAGGTATTTATATGTTTGACGGCCTGAATTGGCAACATTACAATCAAAGCAACAGTCTGGTCAACAGTCGTGTATTTGATGTAGCTGTTGACTCGGCCGGTATCGTATGGCTTGCATTAATCATTAAGTTTTTAAGCTTTAATGGCACTTCCTGGACAAATCACCCTGGTTGTCCTACCAACATGCATCATATCAGTATTGAGGAAAATAACACAAAATGGGTGAGTGGCTACCAGGGCCTGTATGTTTTCAATGGTATAACCTTCAGCTATCATCCGGTTAATTCAGTACTGACGGACATCCGTTTACGGTATCACCTGAAAGGTAAAGATCAGAAGCTGTGGACAGGCATGAGGTATTATGGCGTTGATTATGCTGATGGAATGAATGTTACGCATTTCCCTCTGACTCCTGAGTTTGACGCATCTGTTTTTAAAGATATTGCTTACGACAAGGTGCAAGCAAAGGTCTGGTTTGCAACCGGAGGTGCGGATAAACCCACCTTTCTCCTGAGTTTCGATGGTACTGTCTGGGAACATTTCAACAATACCAATACCCCCATTGCCCAGATAACTACCAGTGCTGTTGCTGTTGACAGTAATTCAACTGTGTATCTCGGAACAATCTATGATGGTATCTGGATGAAACAGGGTAACACATGGACAAATTTCACATCATCCAACAGCAACCTTTTCCCGGGAAGCATTTCGTCCCTTGCCATGGACTCCCTTAACCGCTTATTGGTCGGAAACGCTAAGGGTCAAATCCAATATTTTGTAAATGGAAACTTTTATACCCTTCTTAATAATCCTCTTGTCAGTTCCGTCATCAACCATATTGTACCGGTCAACGCTTCAGCGTTCTGGGCATCAACAGATTCCTCCGGGCTGATCTACTGTAACTACAGCGGGTTTAATGTTTTCAACACAACCAACTCAGGAATACCTTCAAATACCGTCAAAGATTTAACCGTGGATCACCTGAACCGTTGCTGGATAGCGACCAATGCAGGTTTGGGCCTTTACGACGGCCAGAACTGGACAACTTTTAATTCATCGAATTCAGGTTTATTTTACAACAACCTGATTTCTATTACTGTAGCACCGGATAGTACGGTTTGGATGGGTTATGCAAGCAGTTCCTATGAAGGTGTATCCATATTCGATGGGTCCACCTGGACAAATTTGCAATGCAATGTGCCGCTGATAGGCAATCACAGGATGAAAACCTTTCCGAACGGGAAAATATGCCTGGCTTCAGACGGACTAAACATAATCTCCTTCGATTATCTCACCACAAACCAGCCGGTTATATCCAAACCCACGATGACAAATCCGTTTCCCAACCCCGGTTCAGGAACAATACAGTTCAGTTTCCTTTCTCCTGCTGTTACATCCTGTAAGTTCAGTATCTACAACACATGCGGGCAGCAGGTTTTCAGCCGTCCGGTTTTATCAGGAATCGGCGGTGAGGTGACTGTGATGTGGGATACAGATGAAAACCCTGTCCCTGCAGGTATTTATTTTTATACACTTATCGGGGAAAACATCCGGCAATCCGGAAAGGTGGTGGTGCAGAAGTGAATGCTGAAGCGGAGCCGAAGCATCGTTTCGCACCGGGATCCGTTTCCCGGCTGGAAGCCGGTTTAGGGGTTTGTTGGTTTAGAAGTTGAGTTTAGCTGTCATGCTGAGCGGAGTCGAAGCATTGTTTTCGACTGAGCGTATTAATTTCCTTATTGTTCAACACATAGGAACATAGATCACATAGATGTTTACCCTATGTGTCCTATGTGGTTCAATTAATTCTAGTTTACAGTATAGGTGTTTATTGGTTTAGACGTTGAGTATTTGAAAGAAGTGAGAAAAATGAAGGCAAAAAATTGAAGTGAAGTTAAAAGGTTGGAATTCATTTCTTTACTTACTTCACTTCTAAACTCAATATGCATGAAAAGTAATCATTTTTGGCTACTCCGTGCATAACTCCGTGTCCGCCGCGGCGGATCCGTGGTTTTAAAGGCCGGGCGTGGAGAAGCATTGTTCCGGGTTTCTCATTCTAATCGAAGTCGAAGCATCGTTTCATACGGAAACAGTTCCCGGATGGATGCTGGTTTAGGGGTTTATTGGTTTAGAAGTTGGGTTGTTTGAATTTAGTAGAGACACGATTTATCGTGTCCTTCCCGGCCGGAGACCGGTTTAGGAGTTTATTGGTTTAGAAGTTGAGTTAATTTTTTAAGGACTAAGGTCTTATGAGTAGTCATGCTGAGCGCAGTCGAAGCATCGTTCCGTACCTGGGTAATGGTCGATTAAGAAACAAGTATACCGACACGGAATGGGATTGCGAAAAATAAACATTCCAGCGGTGTACGGCATTACTCATACTAAACAGCTTTGCATTCGCAAACCTGTCAAGTATGAGTATAAATCCCTCAATTCAATATGACCGGGCCACGGATACGAATGTGGAGGGATTAAAATTATTTTTCAACATAAGTGGGACATTTTACTTTTTATGTTATAAATTTATGTGCCCAAAGCAGAAATCTTGTTGCTCTGGTACATCTCTAAACAACTATAACCACAGAATCCGGGCTTATATCCCAAACCTGCCCGGCCTTCACTTCCCGACAAATCCTGCTTTGACCAATTGAGTAGCAATGAAGCCTGTAACATCATCGCTTTATATGATTTATACTGGTTCTTGGAAGCTTTGCAATTGTAAATTTTTTGAGAGGGAGCATATAATTTCGTCAGTTCTAATATTCAATTCCATATCAAACCAATAAAGACCCAGGAGTATGAAAACAAAAATCAATCTTATCAGCTTATTAATCATCCTATTAACGTTGAATTGCTTTACTGCATCTTCACAAGTACAAAATATTGGTGTAAAAATACCTGAGGTGTGCACCACCGATTGTTCAGATCCCTTTAATCTGGAAATTATTATTACATTTATAGATGCTTACGGAAAAAAATGTGACGGCTATTATTATGGACAGTATTCTCAGACAACAACCTATTGGATTGATGCCACCAATTGTGAAGTTGGATTTATTGGTCCCCCGGGAACAGTGAAAATTGAGGTTAAATTCTTCGATCAATATAATACAGAATGTTGTTATAAATATGTTGAGGAACATTGGTATGATTGGGGAGATACTTTTATCATCGAAATGGATTAGTTTTTAATACTATTTACCAGTCCGAAGGCAAATGTTTCCGTATATACTGAAAGAATACAGGAATGCGAAAAATGTGCATCCAAAGTCATCGGTATAAAGAATCTTCACTCATACTTGACAGGTTTGCATCAGCAAAGCTGTTTAGTATGAGTAATGCCGTACACCGCTGTAGTCCATATTTTCGGAAAACCATTCTGTGTCGGCATAACCGAAAATTGCTTCGCATTTTCGCTAAGATTCAGTATAGTAATCAGCTTTGCATTCTCAAACCTGGCAATGTTGAGTAATAAATACATGGGTATTCTATCAGACAATTGAAATCAAAATTATTAACAGATGAAATTTCCATAAGGACTATCGTTCATACAAACTGAAGATGATCATATACGGATATTCCATCTGACCATTGTGTAAAAAATATGAGCAGATGAAATCAATACAAATCTTAATTATTGCATACTCTATTATTAGTCAGTATCCGCTATATCCGCAAAGCATAAACCAGATAAGCACATTTCCACCCTATTACCATAATCTGACATGCTTTCTTGATCTTGATACTGCTGTTTTAATTGCCAGCGAATATGGAGGTTTATGTTGTTTAAATACTATAAACGGCCTGCAATACTTTTATAACCGGCAAAACTCAGGATTCGATGAGATTCAGATCCACGGATTGGCAAAAGATTCTGCAGGTGGTATATGGATTGGAACCTACTGTGGTTTGATACACTGGCAGGGAAATAACTGGATCAAATACACCCCCCAGAATTCAATATTAGTATCAAGTATTACAGCACTGCATTATTCAAACCACACCCATGCGCTTTATGCGGGTTTATTTGATGGCAAAGTTTTAAAAATAGACGCGGGAGGATGGAGTTATCTTACGGGAAATCTCATTGCTCAGCCCTCAGGATGGATAAAGGATATAGAGGTTGATACCGCAGGTACTGTATGGGCACTTCCGGACTTTGACGGGATATATAAATTTGATGGTACTGATTGGACACATTACAACACCTTCGCTTTTCCGCTTCCAATTTATCCACAATCCATCGCTATTGATGATTCAGGAATATTATGGGTACTGACAAGTAGTCGTTTATATAGTTATGACGGGATAAACTGGACACTCCGGACTACTTTTTCTTCTCCGGGAACCTATGGTTATTACCTGAGTATGGAAGCAAATAATACTGCATGGATCAGTGCCCGGTCAGGGCTGATCCTTTTCGATGGAACTTCCTGCTTCCCACACCCTGCCAACCCATTGCTGACCGGTCCAGACATTATCATTCACCTGGTCAGAAAGAACGGGGAAATTTTAACAGGTATGAGGTTTGACGGGGTGGACCGGATTTCCGGGTTGAATATAACGAACTATACCCTGGCTCCTGATCTTATCAGTAACAGGGTATTTGATATTGCATTTGATGATACACAGGGGAAAGTATGGTTTGCAACGAACCTTCATAAGGTACATGAATCATTTGCAGTAAGTTACAACGACACCGTCTGGGAAAACATTACCCCACTTAACTCTCCGATCAGCGGAGCATCAACTACTTCCATTGCTGTCGACGGTAGTTCAAACCTTTACCTGGGTACAGGAAATCAGGGCCTTTGGGTTCGGCAAGCCGGGAACTGGCAGAATTTCAATACCCAAAACAGCTCGATCAGCTCCGACTCTATCACTGCAATGGCTGTAGATAAAAACAACCGGCTGCTTATCGGATTCAAAAATGGCAGTGTACAACTTAAAACAACCAATATTTTCAGCAACATGCTGCAGCTTCCAAATCCAAGCTGTAGTATAAGAAGAATTTTACCTGAAAACAATACCACATTTTGGGTAGCAACAGCAACAGCCGGTCTGGTTCAATGCAATTACGGCCCATATTCTATTTATAATTCTTCAAATTCAGGCCTTCCATCAAACAGGATAGCTGACATCTGTATCGACCACCTGAATCATTATTGGATCGGAACAGATTCCTCAGGACTTGTGCATTTTGACGGCACCAACTGGGCAGTATACTCTGCCAATAATTCCGGACTTCAGGAAGATCTCATTGAGTACATTACCATGGCACCTGACAGTAGTTTGTGGGTATCTACAGCACATCAGGGAATAGGTGCATTCAAAAACAATAACTGGACATACTTTGACGATTGCCAGTCTTTGCCCGCCATGATCAAATCAGGAGGAGTGATGCGGACATCATCTGACGGGCGCATTGTTATTTCAGGCAGCGGAGTGACAATCGTATCATTCAATAATGTCATCTGTATTCCTGACTCAATCCATCATTCACAAGCTGTCACCATAACGCCAAATCCCGGCAAATCTGCTATTATTTTCAGATTTAGTCAATCGTGTAATGCCATTTCAAGGTTCATTATCTGTAATTCCTGTGGTCAAAGGATATTTGAAAAAACAATATTCCCTTCGGTAAATGACGCAGTTAGCGTTGTCTGGGATACAAATGACGGCATGGTCCCTGCCGGTATTTATTATTATATCCTTGAAGGTGATACACTTCACCAGTCCGGAAAGGTTATTGTCCAGAAGTAATCACCTCCTTCCCTTTCCGGGTATAGCGGTTCGTCAACGCCGCGCTCCCCCGCAGACCCATACGTGAGGTTTTCCTTCACAACATCCAAGGCCCGGGAAATAATAGGTTAAGAAACAAGGAACAAATTCCAGGTGTATACCGACACGGCATGGGATTGCGAAAAATATACATTCCAGCGGTGTACGGCATTACTCAAACTTAAAGGTTCTTGACAGCAGTGTGAAACAGTGGTGTTTAGAACCAGTAATACCGTACACCGCTCTGAAGACCTTTTACTGAAGACCCACTATGTGTCGGTATAAACAGCTGTGCACTCGCAAATCCGTCAAGTATGAGTATAAAAGGCAAAGTACCAGTTTAACGTTCAAGGTCAAGATAATATCAGCCATCCTGGTTGTTTAGAAAATTTATAAATTATCCCTAATCAGGCATTCGCTTACCAAAATTTCTTGGCGGTGTCGGTTTATGTTCTAAATTAGCTTTTATATTTGCCCGTTCTTAAACACATATCGATCTATCGAAATAATTTTACACAACAGAATATGAATCACTTATACCGTCGTAGAAAGGGATTCCCTGCGCTTACGGCTTTGTTGTTCATGCTGCTTCTTCAGGTCTTTAGCCAGGCAAATGTGCAGGCGGAAAAAAAGACCTTCGTGGCCAGGAACCAAACCCCCGTACACAAAACTGATGCAGACCTTCAACCGGATCTCCTGATCGGGGAGCGTTTGTTTTACGGGCTGGCCTCCTTCGAGGCGGGAAAGCTGAATTGCGAAGGATGTCACAGCACCATCTCATCGGAGGCCATGAACTGGAACCCTTCAGCGTATGACCTTGCCGTCTGGATCCAGACAAAGAAGGATGAGAATCTGCGGAAGGCGTTCGAGGCTCCATCCTCGGAAAAAATGGAGACCTCCCACAAAAATCTGCAAATCAATGAAGAAGAAGCGAAAAAGCTGAGGACATACCTGAATTGGGTGCACAGCAAAGGCCTGGCCGCCCACAAGCCCTTTCCCATTCGCCTGATCATCTTCTTCACCTTTGGACTGCTGATGGCCCTGGCACTGATCGACCTGATCAAGACGCGATTCCTGAAGTACCGCATCATTCATGTGCTGGTACTGATCACGGGTTTGGCCGTACACGTCCAGATGGCTGTTGTGGAAGGACAGGAACTGAGCCGCACGCAGCATTACGCCCCGGATCAACCCATCAAATTCTCCCACCTGGTCCATGCCGGGGAAAACAAGATCGATTGCCAGTACTGCCACAGCGGGGCCATGCACGGAAAATCGGCCGGGTTACCTTCAGTGGCCTTATGCATGAACTGTCATAATATCGTGCGGAACGGCAGGCATTCAGGAAAATTTGAAATTAACAAGATCCTTGCGGCTTACCAGGAAAAGCGGCCGGTGGAATGGGTCAGGATACACAACCTGCCGGAACATGCATATTTCAACCATGCCCAGCATGTGGCGGTCGGAAAGGTGGCCTGCCAGACCTGCCACGGTCCGGTGGAAAGCATGGAGATCATGCGGCAGCATGCGGACCTGTCGATGGGATGGTGTATCAATTGTCACCGCCAGACAAACATTGCCTTCGACCAGAACGCGTACTATCATAAAAACAAGAAGCTGCTCGAACTGGTCAAAAGCGGCAAGGTGAAACAGCCCACGGCAGAAACCACCGGAGGACTGGATTGTATGCGCTGCCATTATTAATCAATCACTCAACGACCTCATCCCATGAAGAAATACTGGAAAAGTCTGGAAGAAAGGAAGCAGGAGCCAGGGAAAGCCCGGGCCGGGCAGGAGCATGAAGTACTCGCCAAGCAGGAGATCATCGATTTTCTGGAGAAAGGAGGAGACCAGATCAGACCGGGCCGCAGGGACTTCCTGAAGTTCTGCGGTTTTGGTGTGGCCACGGCGGCGGTGGTCAGCAGTTGCAAGAATCCGGTGAACAAGGCCATTCCCTACCTGGTAAAACCGGAAGACGTGAATCCCGGCGAATCTGAGTATTATGCCACCAGCTTTTTTGACGGAAGGGACTTGGGGAACCTGGTGGTGAAAGTACGCGACGGCAGGCCCGTCAAGATCGAGGGCAACGACAAATGTCCGGTGATGCAGGGCGGCACCACGGCCAGGCTTCAGGCTTCCCTGTATTCCCTGTACGACCAGGCCACCCGGCTGAAAGCAGCCCGGATAAACGGCAAGGACTGCAGCATGGACGATCTTGACCGGGATATTACGGCCAGACTGGAACAAGCCGCCGCCCAGGGTAAAAAGACAGCCCTGCTGACCGCTACCATTATCAGTCCCGGCATACTGGCCGCCATTGAAAGCCTGAAAACAAGGCATCCCGGACTATACCATATTACTTATGATGCCCTGTCGTTCTCGGGGATCAGACTTGCCCACAAAGTAGCCTTCGGACAGGACGGTATCCCCTCCTGTCATTTTGATAAAGCGAAGGTCATTGTAGGCGTGAACTGCGATTTCCTTGGTAACTGGCTGTCGCCCGTTGAATACAGCCGTCAGTATGCCACGGCCAGACGCATGAGTGGGAATAAGCCGGAAATGGCTTTGCATTACCAGGTGGAAAGCTGCCTCAGCCTCACAGGGTCCAACGCCGATGTGAGGATCCCCCTCAAGCCCTCTGAAGAAGGCGGTTTCCTCAAGGCCCTCTACAATTACCTTCTCACTGAATATGGAAATCCTGCCGATCATTCGCACCGCATCAATCCCGCGGAAATCGGAGAAGCCCTCTTGCGGCACAGGGGTCAGTCGCTGGTGGTTTCAGGCAGCAACAGTCCTGAAATCCAGATCCTGGTGGCAGGCATCAATCACCTGCTTGGCAATTACGGATCCACCCTCACCTTCGGCGATCAGCTCCTCACCGGCAGGGGTGATGATGCGGCTGTCGGCAAACTGCTGCGGGATATTGAATCAGGAGATACCACCGGACTGATCCTATACCAGGTAAATCCCGTATATGACCACTTTGAAGGGGAACGATTCCTCACTGCCCTGAAGAAACTGAATTTCAGTCTTTCAAGCTCCCCATACTCCAATGAAACGACGGCCGGATGCAGCCATCTTTGTCCCGACGATCATTACCTGGAAGCCTGGGGAGATCATCACCCGAAAGAGAACCTCTATTCCCTGGCCCAGCCGCTGATCCCCCGCTTGTTCAATACCCGCAGTTTCCTTGAAAGCCTGCTGAAGTGGAGCGGCGATACCTCAGACGCACAGGCTTTCATCCGCAGCCATTGGGAAAAGCATTGTTACCCCCGCCAGGAACGTTTCCAGAGCTTTGAATCCTTTTGGGTAAACAGCCTGCAGGAGGGAGTCTTCACGCTACCCGCGGCCGAACCAACCTTCAGCCTTTCGGAGGAAACCATGGCCAGAGCCGGCAGCAATATACCGGCAGATGGCAAAGGATATGAAGTTGCGCTATATGAAAGCATCGGTCTGGGTGACGGACGCCAGACCAACAATCCCTGGTTGCTGGAGCTTCCCGATCCGGTTTCCAAAGTTTGCTGGGATAACTACGCCGCACTTTCACCAGCAACCGCCAAGGCGCTCAATGTCACACAGGGAGATTTACTCAAGATCGGCGACAAACTGGTACTGCCGGTATTGCTTCAACCCGGACAGGCCGCATCCACCGTGGGCATTGCCCTGGGCTTCGGACGGACTGAAGCGGGCAAAGCCGGCAGCGGCGTGGGAAAGAATGCCTGGCCATTGGTAAGCCTGACCGGAGACTGTTTCAGCTATTCCCTTGATAATGTAATGCTTGCAAAGGAAGCAGGAACGCATGTATTCGCGCAAACCCAGATGCACCACAGCATGGAGGGGCGTCCGATCATCCGGGAAACCACCCTGGATGCCTACTCAAAGGATCCTGCTGCTGGCAATGAGATGCATGAAAAAATTGAAAAGCATCATGTAACCCTTTACCCGGAACAGGAATTTCCGGTCCATCACTGGGGGATGGCCATCGACTTCAATGCCTGCACCGGTTGCAGCAGTTGCGTGGTCGGATGCCAGGCCGAGAACAACATTCCGGTGATCGGAAAGGAGGAAGTGGGTAAAAAACGCCTGATGCACTGGATCCGGGTCGACAGGTATTATTCGGGCGATGAAGAAAATCCCGAGGTGCTTTTCCAGCCCCTGATGTGTCAGCACTGCGACCATGCCCCCTGCGAGAACGTTTGCCCGGTGGCAGCCACCACCCACAGCAATGAAGGTTTGAACCAGATGGCATACAACCGTTGCATCGGCACCAAGTACTGCATCAACAACTGTCCTTACAAAGTCAGACGTTTCAACTGGTTCAGGTATAACGACAATCCTGAATTTGCCTTTGGAACCGAGAATGCCCTGGGCAAGATGCTGCTGAACCCCGATGTAACCGTGAGGGAGCGCGGGGTGGTGGAGAAATGCTCGCTCTGTGTGCAACGCATCCAGGAGGGTAAGCTGAAAGCCAAGAAGGAAGGACGTTTGCTGAAAGACGGAGAGATCACACCCGCCTGTGCACAGGCTTGTCCGTCGAAAGCCATCGTATTCGGCGACCTGAACGATCCGGAGAGTGAAGTCAGCAAGCTTTTCCGCAACCCAAGAAACTATTATCTGCTGGAAGAGCTGCACACCCTGCCGTCGGTGGGTTACCTGACCAAAGTAAGCCACAGAGCCGGCAATACAGAAGACCAGCACAGCCATTAGGATAACAAGAAAACACATTACCTATGTATAAGACATCGATACGGGGACCCCTGGTTTTAGGCGACAAGACCTTTGGCCAGATCAGTTCCGACATCATCACCCCCATCGACAGCAAGCTGCCGGCCTGGTGGAAGGTGGCTTTTCTGATCAGCCTGATCGCCGCGGCATGGGGAGTATGGGCCATGTACATCACGGTCAGGTACGGCATCGGAACCTGGAACGTAAACAATTCCGTTGGCTGGGGCTGGGAGATCATCAACTTTGTATGGTGGATCGGGATCGGACATGCCGGAACGGCCTTTTCCATCTTCCTGCTGATCCTGAGACAAAGGTGGAGAACCTCCATCAACCGCGCTGCGGAAGCCATGACCGTATTTGCCGTGGGTTGTGCGGCCATCTACCCTGCCATTCACATGGGAAGGGTATGGCTGGCTTTCTTCATCATCCCCTACCCCAACACCCGCGGGCCGCTCTGGGTGAACTTCAATTCGCCCCTGTTCTGGGACTTTATCGCCATCAGCGCCTACCTGCTGATCTCCGCCTCCTTCTGGTACTTCGGGATGGTGCCCGATTTTGCCACCATCAGGGACAGGGCCACATCCAAAATAAAAAAAGCTGTCTACGGTTTCTTTGCTTTCGGCTGGACAGGCTCCTCGAAACAGTGGCTGAAATATGAGGCCCTGAGCTTTGTGCTTGGCGGTATTGCAGCCGTGTTGGTGGTTTCCGTACACTCCATCGTTTCCACCGACTTTGCCTCTTCGGTGATCCCCGGATGGCACGCCACCCTCTTCCCGCCCTACTTCGTGGTGGGAGCCATCTTTTCCGGTTTCGCCATGGTGATGACCCTGATGATCATCATCCGCAAACTCTACAAATTCCATGACTATGTGACCGACTCCCATCTGAACGCCATTGCCAAGATCCTGATTTTCATCAGTCTGATCATGGGAACAGCCTATGCCACGGAAGTCTTCATGGCCTGGTATTCAGGCAATCCCTACGAAATGTTCACCTTCTTCCATAACCGCATCACCGGGGATTACACCTTCCATTTCTGGGCGATGGTCGTTTGCAATGCCATCATCCCGCAATTGTTCTGGTTTAAGAAGATCCGCAGGAACCTGACCTGGGCCTTTATCATCTCCCTGATCATCAACCTGGGCATGTGGTATGAGCGTTTCAATATTATTGTAACCTCATTATCAAAAGATTATCTGCCATCTTCCTGGACTACCTACCACCCCACCTGGGTGGAGATCGGAATCTATGTCGGGACACTGGGCATCTTCACTGCCGGCGTATTGTTATTCTTCAAGTATATCCCCATGATTGCCATCAGTGAAGTGAAGGGGGTGCTCAAATATGGTAAAGAAAACCGCAATCATTCACATTAAGCAGTTGGAAATATGAATATTATAGGCGTTTTCAATGAAGAAACACAGCTGGTAGATGCCCTGCATGAGCTCAAAGAGCAAAAAGTCAGCATCGATGAGGTATATACGCCTTATCCCGTTCACCATGTGTTTGAACTGCTTGAAAGAAAGACTTCTTTCACGTGGTGGGCTTTTGCCTATGGGTTTATGGCCGTAGTACTGGTGTTATCCTTCCTGTATTACACCAGTGTGATCGACTGGCCGTTGAATTTCGGCGGGAAACCCTCCAGTGCTTTTCCAAGCTTTATCGTCATCACCATTATCCTGACCATTTTCAGCATCACCATACTCAGTCTCTTCACTTTCAGTGTGATGGCTGTGCTGTATCCCGGCAAGAAGGCCGTGATGCCGGATGAAAGGGCCACAGACGATAAGTTTGTGGTAGTGCTCCGGGGGCAGGGACAGGAGGCAGAAACAGCCAGGCTTGGAGACATCCTCAGAACCCATGGAGCCGCAGAAGTCTATGAAAAGTAAGCAACGTATTCCTGATAAACCGAAAGATATGAAAAAACCGGCAGTCGCGATAAAATTGATTTCCTATCCGGGTGTTTTCCTGGTCCTGTCCGGCATCATGGGCCTGATAAGCGGATGTGACCGGACCCGTAACGACAAGGGCTATGAGTATTTCCCGGATATGGCCCATTCCCTGGCTTACGAGACTTACACGCCCAATCCCAATTTCCCCGACGGGCTCACCCAACAGCCTCCCCTGCCGGGGACGGTGAACAGGAGCCATCCTCCCTATCCGTATGCCAACACCGATGAGGGCAGGGCGCTGGCCGGCAGTGAACTGAAGAATCCCCTGGGATCCGACAGTCTGGTAATGAACCAGGGGAAGCTGCTTTATACGGTATTTTGTCAGCACTGCCACGGCGAAAAAGGAGACGGAATGGGTTATCTGTACACCAGCAAGCGCTATCCCATGAAGCCGGCATCTTTTCAATCAGAAAGGGTTCTGGGACTTCCGGAGGGGGAGTTGTACCATGTAATCACACTGGGATACAACACCATGGGCGCGCATGGCGCACAGGTCAGACCGGATGAACGCTGGAAGATCATCCGATATATTCAGCAAGTCCTTCAAAACAAACCACTTTAAGCAGCCCGGCCATGGATAAGCAATTTCAATTATCGAACCGCCTGAAGACCGCATGTATCGTCCTGATCGTCATCGGGCTGATCGCCCTGGCATACGGCTTCTTCACTTCCACACAGCAAACCTGGGCCAATATCCTGCTGAACAACTACTACTTCGTCTCCCTTTCAATCGGTGCCGCCTTTTTTCTTGCCCTGCAATACATCACACAATCGGGCTGGTCGGCCATGTTCAAAAGGGTTCCCGAGGCCATGAACTTCTACCTTCCCGCCGGTGCACTGCTGATGCTGCTATTGTACTTCGGAATGCACCATCTTTACCACTGGTCACACCACGATGCTGCTGCCCACGATGCACTCATCCGGCACAAGGCCCCCTACCTGAACACACCTTTCTTTTACATCCGCCTTGTTGTTTTCTTTGCCCTGTGGATATGGATGAGCCTGACACTCAGGAAACTCTCGCTGAGAGAAGACACCGAAGGAGGCCTTGCCCTGTTTGAGAAGTCGGAGCTGTATTCCAAGATTTATATCTTCATCATTGCCATCACTTTCTCACTGGCCAGTTTCGACTGGATCATGTCGATAGATGTTCACTGGTACTCCACCCTTTTTGCACTGAAGAATTTCGTAACTGCCTTCTATCACGGGACTGCCGTGATCGTGCTGATCGCGATATTGCTTCATCAGCAAGGCCATTATCCCGGGCTGAACAAGAGCCACCTGCTGGACTTCAGCCGTTACCTTTTCATGTTGTCCATCGTGTGGGGATATTTCTTCTTTGCCCAGTTCATGCTGATCTGGTACAGCAACATCCCGGAAGAGACCATTTACTTCTACCGGCAGTGGCATGGGGGTTACAAAGTAATCTTTTATGTGAATGTGGTGGCAAACTGGTTCATACCCTTCATATTATTGCTTGCAAGGCGCATGGATCAGAATATCCAGGTGGTGAAATGGGTGAGCATCCTGCTGGTGTTCGGATTCTGGATAGATCTTTACACCCAAATTTTCCCCGGAACAGTGATCAGTCCGCGCTTCGGTTTCATTGAAATCGGCAGTTTCTTAGGTTTTGCAGGGCTTTTCACGCTGATCACCGCCTGGGCACTATCCAGGGCGCCGCTGATTCCCAGGAACCATCCCTACCTCGAAGAAAGCCTCCAACATCATGTAGAGTCGTGATAATGAAACACCAATAAACCCATGAGAAGCAAATTAGTTGTTCTGTTTTTACTGGCCCTGTTTTCCCGTGCAGAATCCCAGGAGAACGTGGCCATGCCGGCCAACGATCCTGAGATCGGGATTGTGGAACATTTAGACACCATTCTTTCGCCCGGCATCATGGTAATCGGGGAAACAGGCGACACCGTACCGCTCTTGTCGCTGATAAACAAACCGACCATCCTGAACCTGGTATATTACCGTTGTCCGGGTATCTGCAGTCCCATTATGAACAGCCTGGCAGAAGTAGTTGACAAGCTGGACATGGTGATCGGAAAGGACTACCAGATACTGACCGTCAGTTTCGATGCAAGGGAAGATATCAGCCTGGCTGTGAAGAAGAAACAGAATTACATCAACATGGTAAAGAAAGAGATTGATCCGGCTGGGTGGCAGTTTATGACGGCGGACAGCCTCGACATTGCCAACCTTTGCAATACGGTCGGATTCCGTTTCAAGATCGTGGGCAATGATTTCCTTCACCCGGGCATGATCGCGGTATTTTCGCCCCAGGGTAAGCTGACCCGTTACCTGTTCGGCACATATTTTCTTCCCTTTGAGGTAAAGCTGGCCCTTGCCGAAGCCAACAAGGGACTCTCGGGTCCTACGATCAACCGGGTGCTGCAGTTTTGCTACACCTACGATCCGCAGGGCAGACAATATGTGCTGAATGTCACCAAAGTTTCGGGGATCCTGATCCTTGCCATCGGGCTGATCGTGATTCTGGTACTGATACTCAAACCAAAAAGAAAAAATCATCAACAATAAATAATCAATATCCATGTCTGAAACTGCAGCTCAATTGAATTTCTTTCAGGAGACTCAGGGAAGAAAGGGGATCCTTGCCTGGATCCTTTCGACAGACCACAAGCGGATCGGCCTGATGTACATGTATACCATCATGGTCTTTTTCATTGTGGGTGTCCTTCTGGGTCTGGGCATCAAGATGGAACTGATCGCGCCGGGATTGACGGTGATGGGGCCCCAGGCTTACAACAGCTTTTTTACGGTCCATGGCGTGATCATGATCTTTGTGATTGTCATCCCCGGACTGCCTGCCATCTTTGGGAATTTTTTCCTTCCCATCATGATAGGAGCCAAAGATGTCGCCTTTCCGAAGCTGAATCTTTTTTCCTGGTACCTGTTTATTATCGGGATCATCACGGTGCTGATCTCCCTGTTCACCTTCGGCGGTCCTCCCGACACCGGCTGGACGTTTTATGCGCCATACAGCTTCAAGACCACCACGAATATGTTCCCGGCGGTGCTGGGGGCCTTTATTCTCGGGTTTTCTTCCATCCTCACCGGCCTGAACTTCATCACCACCATCCACAGGATGCGGGCCCCGGGGATGCGCTGGATGAAAATGCCCCTGTTTGCCTGGTCGATTTACGGAACCGGATGGATACAGTTGTTTGCCACGCCTATCGTGGGGATTACGCTGCTGATGATCATAGCCGAACGCTTTCTGAAGATCGGTTTTTTTGATCCTGCCCTGGGCGGAGATCCCATCCTTTACCAACATTTATTCTGGATCTATTCCCACCCGGCCGTTTACATCATGATACTGCCGGCCATGGGGGTTATTTCGGAGATCATACCCACCTTTGCACGTAAAGGAATTTTCGGTTACAACGCAGTAGTCATTTCTACCATGGCCATTGCCATTGTAGGGTATTTTGTATGGGCTCATCATATGTTTACGTCTGGCATGAGTACCACTGCCCAGTTCGTGTTTTCGCTGCTGACCTTTTTTGTGGCCATTCCCAGCGCCATTAAGGTATTCAACTGGGTTGCCACGCTTTACAAAGGTTCCATCCGGCTCGAAGTACCCCTGATCTGGGCATTGGGGTTTCTGTTCCTGTTTATGATCGGCGGTTTTACCGGCCTTTTCCTGGGAGCCGTGGCCACGGATGTACATGTGCACAATACCACCTTCGTCGTAGCTCATTTTCATTACATTATCTTTGGCGGGATGGGTTCCGCCTTTTTCGCCGCCCTGCATTACTGGCTGCCTAAAATGTATGGCAGAATGTACAATAAGTACTGGGCCACCGTAGGATGGGCCACCTTCTTCATTGGTTTCAATGTATTGTACTTCCCGATGTTCATCCTTGGATATCAGGGAATGCCACGGCGTTATTACGATTATCTCGATCAGTTCCACGGACTGAACATTGTTTCGACCCTCGGTGCGTTTATCATGGTGGCAGGCATTTTCGTGATCATCCTCAACCTGATCAGGGGTGCCCGCCACGGCGAACAAGCCACGATGAATCCCTGGGAAGGAAGGAGCCTCGAATGGACCGTCCCTTCTCCTCCGCCGCTTGAAAACTTCGACGAGATCCCCGATCTCACCAAATCATCTGCTCACCCGGCCTAATCATCAGACCATGGAAGCCAACACGCATGTTCATCGCGATGACGTTGCATCCAAACTCGGGATGTGGCTGTTCATCTTCACGGAAATACTGCTTTTCGGCGGTATGTTCATTGTTTATTCCATCTTCCGGTACAACCACCCGGTGGCTTTTCACCTGGCCGGGGAGGAACTCAACGACACCATGGGACTCATCAATACCATCATCCTGCTGGTGTCAAGCATGACGGTAGCCATGTCAATCACGGCCATGCAACGCGGACAGGTAAGACGTTCCATGCAGTTGCTGGTCATCACCATCATTCTCGGACTGGCATTTCTGGTGAATAAATATTTCGAATGGGGTGCCAAATTCGATCATCATATTTATCCGGGATCTTCCTTTCTCCGTGAACTCGGTACCGGAGACACCCTTTTCTTCGGCTTGTATTTCATGATGACCGGACTGCATGCCCTGCATATCATTGTCGGACTGATCATTCTGGTATGGGTTGCGTTTTATATTCAGAAGAAGCGAACCCGGCCCGATAAATACGTCTTCCTTGAAAACGGAGGCCTTTACTGGCACCTGGTGGACCTGATCTGGATCTTTCTGTTTCCCTTGTTTTACCTTATTCATTAATTCCGGGAACCATGAGCGAACATAAAACCCATATTACCAGTTACACCACCCATTTCATGGTATTGCTGGCCCTTCTGATCCTCACCTGGGCAACCGTTTCCATCACCAACATCAACCTGGGTCCATACAGTGTGACGGCTGCCCTTCTGATTGCATGTCTGAAGGCCACCCTGGTATTGCTGTACTTCATGCACCTGAAATTCGACAGCAAGATATTGAAAATCAGCTTTTCTGCTGTAATGGTGGTATTTGCCCTTGTTATTTTGCTTACTTTCTTTGATTATTTATTCAGATAGCTATGTTATCAGGCGCATCAAACTTAGCAAGTGGTGTTGACAAAGCCTTTGTCATCATCTTTGTCATCTCCGCCCTTTTCCTGGTGGCCATCACCGTGGTGATGCTTTATTTCGTTTACCGTTACAGGGAAAAAAGAAATCCCGTACCAACGGAGATTGAAGGGAACAACAAGCTGGAGATTCTCTGGACAGTAATTCCGACCCTGCTCGCGCTGGTGATGTTTTACTATGGGTGGAAAGGCTGGATACCGGTGCGCAATCCGCCAAAGGATGCCATGGTGATCACCTCGGTGGCCAGGATGTGGTCGTTCACCTTTGATTATCCCAACGGGAAGAGCAGCAATGTGCTGTATATCCCGCAGGGAGAACCCGTAAAGCTGAACATTGTGGCTACCGACATCCTGCACAGTGTGTATATACCGGCATTCAGGGTAAAACAGGATGCCATTCCGGGAAAGGAGAATTTTCTCTGGTTTATCTCCGACAAGCCGGGCACTTACGACCTGTTCTGCACGGAATACTGTGGTTTAAGGCACTCCTATATGAATGCGGAAGTGAAAGTTTTACCATTACCCGAGTTTGAAAAATGGTACAACGACACCACAGACCTGGTAGCGGCTGCCGAGGGGGAAGGCGGGGTAAAGAAAGGACTTGCAGGGGCCAGGCTGCTGGAGAATAAAGGCTGCATTGCCTGTCATTCGCTCGACGGGACCAAACTGGTCGGACCGTCGTTCAAGGGCATATACGGAGAGCCTGTGGTTGTTGTAAGCGGTGGAAAAGAACGCACGGTGACCATTGATGATGCTTACATCAAGACATCAATCTATGAGCCTGATGCCGATGTGGTTAAAGGATACAAGCCCGGACAGATGATCTCATACAAGAGCGAGCTCAATGAAAAGCAGATTGCGGATATCATTGAATATCTGAAGACGCTGAACGGGAAATAGCATTCATCACCGCCTTGAATTTCAACACCCTCCTGCAGCTCGGCAAGGCCAACATCGCCCTGCCGGTCAGTCTGAGTGCGATGACCGGATATGTCATCGGCAGCAGGCAGGCCGACCTGCCATTGATCGTTCTGTTCGCGGGTGTTTTCCTGCTGGCCTGTGCCGCGATGGCCTTCAACCAGGTTCAGGAAAGGAAGAGCGATGCGCTGATGAGCCGGACAGCGGGCAGACCCCTGCCATCGGGCAGGATTTCACTGGCCCTTGCCATTTGCATTGCCGTTTTATTTCTGATATCGGGCACGGCCGTTCTGTGGGTATTTTTCCCCATTGGCAGCATGCTCACAGGCCTGGTCACTGTGGCCTGGTACAACCTGGTTTACACACCCCTGAAAAGAGTGACTGCCTTTGCCGCGGTACCGGGAGCCGTGACCGGTGCCCTGCCGCCGGTGATCGGGTGGCTGGCCGCCGGAGGCGGGCTCCCTGATCACAGAATCATCCTTCTGGCGGTGTTTTTCTTTTTCGGGCAAATTCCCCATTTCTGGCTTTTACTGATGATGTACGGCGAAGAATACCGGAAAGCAGGCTATCCGGATCTTGGCAACATCTTCACTGAAAAGCAGCTCCGAAGGCTCACCTTCACATGGATATGCTGGTCGGCTGCGGTTTCGCTTTTCCTTGCCTTTTTCGGTGTGATGCATCAGATCTGGGCCGCATTCCTGCTGTTGGCGGGAGTGATCCTGATCCTGCTGCTGCTGTCGCCCATGCTGATCAGTATGCACCAAAAAATTAATCTTAAAAAGGCATTCATCTACCTGAATGTTTTTTATCTTTACGTGATGTCGCTACTATGGCTTGATTCATTATTATAATCATCATACCATGAAGAAAATCTTATTCTTACTGTTTATGGCAGCCTTTTTTAGCGGTTGCAACCAGCAGTCCGCAAAGGATGAAGCCGGAGAAAAGGCGACTTCGGCGGCTGCATTGAAAACAATTGAAATACAAGTCGAAGGGATGACCTGTACCGGCTGTGAACAGAGCATAGAAAAGGCCGTGGGAGGCCTCGACGGGATCACAGAAGTGAAGGCCGATCACCAGGCAGGAATCACCACGGTTACCTACGACACCGTGGTGGCTTCACGCGACGGGATCCGGGCCGTCATCGAAGAAACAGGCTACACAGTCATCAGGGATTAGATATAAAACCGCTTTCACGAACGCAGTGATGGTCTGATGAATAGAAACATTTTCAGCAGGATCTTCCGTTTTTACTATGAAGGTTTCCGGGAGATGACCTGGGGAAGGACACTCTGGCTGATCATCATTGTGAAGCTGTTTATCATGTTTGCTGTTCTCAAGCTGTTTTTCTTTCCTGATTTTTTGAACAGCAGGTTCGACGATGAACAGGAGAAAAGCGAATACATCATTGAAGAATTAACCAACCAAAACAAATAATTATGACAGATGCATTACAATTATCGCTGGTGGACTGGTCGCGCGGGCAATTCGCCCTGACTGCCATTTACCACTGGCTGTTCGTTCCGTTGACCCTCGGGCTGGGGTTCATCGTAGCGATCATGGAGTCCCTGTATGTGAAGACAGGGGATCCTGAATGGAAAAGGATCACCAAATTCTGGATGAAGCTGTTTGGCATCAACTTCGCCATCGGCGTGGCCACGGGCATCATCCTTGAGTTTCAGTTCGGCACCAACTGGTCGAACTACAGTTGGTTTGTAGGCGACATTTTCGGCGCCCCCCTGGCCATTGAGGGGATTCTCGCTTTCTTTCTTGAATCCACTTTTATTGCGCTGATGTTTTTCGGCTGGAACAAACTCAGCAAAAAGACCCACCTGCTGGCCACCTGGCTGACTGCCTTCGGGGCCAACCTTTCTGCCTTATGGATACTGATCGCCAATGCCTGGATGCAGCATCCGGTCGGCATGGCCTTCAATCCAGACACTGCCCGCAACGAGATGGTGAATTTCTGGGATGTGTTCCTTTCACCCATGGCCATCGATAAATTTCTGCATACGGTAACTTCAGGCTATGTACTGGCTGCCGTGTTTGTTTTAGGCATCAGTTCGTGGTACCTGCTGAAGAACCGGGAACACATGATGGCCAAACGGAGCATCGTGGTGGGCTCTGTGTTCGGATTAATGGCCATTATCGGGAATATTTTCTGGGGTGACTCATCTGCCAGACATGTGGCACATCATCAACCCATGAAATTCGCCGCGTTTGAGGGACTTTACAAAGGGTCCAAAGGCGTCGGCCTGACCACCATCGGGATCATGTCCAGGACAGGTGAAGATATTAGTATGGAGAATTATACTGATTTCTCCTTCAACATTGAGATACCAAACATGCTTTCGTACCTGGCCTATAAGGATTTTGGCGCCTTTGTCCCGGGAATCAAGGATCTGATTGAGGGCAATGAAGCAGAAGGCATCATCCCCATCATGGAAAAAGTCAGGAGGGGAAAGATTGCCATACAGGCCTTGGCGGAATACAAGCTGGCGAAGAAAGATAATGACGAATTAAGGGCTGTAGCTGCCCAGGCGCTTCTGAAGGAGCATTTCCAATATTTCGGTTACGGGTATTACGACAATCCCAACGATCTGGTACCCAATATTCCCCTCACATTTTACAGTTTCCGTATCATGGTAGCCCTGGGTGTCTGGTTCCTGATCATTTTCATTGTCTTTCTGATTCTTGTTTACAAAAACCGGATTGACCATGCCAAAGTCTGGCAAAGGCTTGCCCTTATCAGCATTCCGCTGGCCTACCTGGCCACGCAGTTTGGATGGGTTACTGCGGAAATGGGCCGGCAACCCTGGGTCATCCAGGACCTGATGCCGACCATTGCAGCGGTCTCCAAAATAAGTGTCACATCCGTGAAAATCACATTCTGGTTGTTTGCCGTGATCTTCACCGTATTGTTAATTGCGGAAATTAAAATCATGACCAGGCAAATCAAGCTGGGTCCTAAAGACGGAGGGCAATAATCATGTTCGAAACCTTATCACATCTTGCTTTGCAACAGTACTGGTGGGTCATTGTTTCCCTGCTGGCCGGACTGCTTGTATTCCTGCTTTTCGTGCAGGGTGGTCAGACCCTGATCTATATCCTGGGAAAGACAGAGACTGAACAAAAGCTGATTGTCAACTCCCTGGGCAGAAAATGGGAGTTCACCTTTACCACCCTGGTAACCTTTGGCGGAGCGTTTTTTGCATCCTTTCCCCTGTTTTATTCCACCAGTTTCGGCGGCGCTTATTGGGTGTGGATCGCAATACTGTTCTGTTTCATCGTTCAGGCCGTGTCCTATGAATTCAGGTCGAAACCATCGAATTTCCTGGGAAGAAAAACCTATGATGTATTTCTGTTTATCAACGGACTGCTGGGCACCCTGCTGCTCGGCACTGCTGTTTCCACTTTTTTCACCGGTTCCATGTTTTCGGTGAACAAACTGAACATCACCACCCTCAGCAATCCGGTGATCAGTGCATGGGAGACCCCGTGGCACGGTCTGGAGGCAGCGCTTAATATACAGAATCTGGCGCTGGGACTGGCGATCTTCTTCCTGGCCAGGGTATTGGGCATCCTGTATATCATCAACAACATCGGGGATAAGAATATCTTTGCCCGTGCCCGGAAAAACCTTTGGTACAACGCCATTCCCTTCCTGGTGTTTTTCCTTTTCTGGCTGATCAGGCTGCTGTTCCTCGATGGTTATGCCTACGATCCGGCGACGAAAAATGTATTTATGGAGGAACACAAATACCTGAACAACTTCCTTCAGATGCCACTGAATACGGTCATTTTCCTGATCGGCGTGCTTGGAGTGCTCTGGGGTACCGGGAAATCGCTGTTCTCTGAATGGACCAAGGGAATCTGGTGTGCCGGAGGCGGAACCGTGCTGACGGTCTTCGCTTTATTCCTGCTGGCCGGGTTCAATCACACTGCGTTCTACCCTTCCAGCTTCGATCTGCAAAGCTCCCTGACGATAGAAAACAGTTCTTCCAGCAAATATACCCTCACGGTGATGAGCTATGTTTCGCTGCTGGTTCCTTTTGTAATCGCTTATATCTTCTGGGCATGGAGATCGATCAACCGGAAAAGGATCGATGCTGCCGAACTGGAACAGGAACATCATGCATATTAATCCTTTAAATCAAAGACCATGAACTATTTATCAAGTGTACTGTGGCTGATTTCGTGGCCTGTGATGATCCTGCTGTGTTACCTGCTGGTATCCTGGGCTGTTAAGAAATTCAAACATATAACCGGATAGGGCGATTTATCTGCCATTCGGATTTCTGTTTCAGGCATAAGCGGAACCGGTTGCCGTCGGACGGCCGGCGATGAACCGGTGATGCCGTTGCCGTAACCGACGCAGGGTACGGCTGCGGGGATACGAACGCGGGGTAGAGACGCGATTAATCGCGTCTCTACGAATTGGTTTGGCCGTGGATTTATTTTCGAAAAAAAACGGTTATTATTTTCCGTTTTCGGTTTTTTTTCCATCCATATTAATAACGGATGCCCCGGACACGACCGGGGATAATCCGGGATTGTCCATCAATCAAATGAATATGGCATGGAAAAATTCCGCAACAAATACCGCATTGCATCCAATCGGGCAAGCTGGTGGGATTACGGCCGCGACGGATCCTATTTCATCACCATTTGTACCCATAACAGGAACAGTTTCTTTGGAAATATTCATCATGGCTATATGTATTTAACGGCTGCCGGTCGGGTTGCTGCATCCATATGGTTCCTGATTCCGGATCTTTTTCCCTTCTCATCATTGGGAGCTTTTGTGGTAATGCCAAATCACATTCACGGTATCATCAACCTGCATCATGTGAAAGAAAGAGGATCATCAAGCGAGGACAGCGGAAACAGCATCAGTATAACACACGGATTATCGGGCAAAAATGAGGTTGAGAACCCCTATGATCCAAGGAAGGGTTCATTCCTGGCAGGTGGAAATCTTCCGTTGAATGAGATTATCGCGGAGGATATACCGAAACCCGCAGGTGGTTGTACCGGAATGAATAACCCGATGTTGCGGGAAAATATTCCACGGATTACCCGGTGGTATAAGGGCCGGACAACATATGAATCCAGAAAAACAAACCCTGAATTCAAATGGCAGGAGAGGTACCATGATCATATTATCAGAAACAGCCATGAGTACAAAATAATATCTCTATATATTATAAACAACCCAATTCATTGGAAACAAGACAGTTTCAACACCTGACGAAACACGGCTGCGGGGGTGAACGCATGAGGCAGGAGATGTTGCTTACTGCAAGCTGACAACTTCCGGGTGATTGAAAATAACTAACTTTGGTTCCTCTCCCGTTCATGACAAATCATATTCCCCTATGAAGCAACGTTGCCCCTGGCCAGGGAATGACCCCTTGATGATCCGTTATCATGACGAAGAATGGGGCGTGCCCCTGCATGATGACCGTAAACTGTTTGAATTCATGGTTCTGGATGCTTTCCAGGCAGGTTTGAGCTGGAAGACTGTCCTTTACAAACGGCAAAACTTCCGGAAAGCCTTCGATGATTTCAATCCGGTGAAAATTGCTGCCTACGATCAGAAGAAGGCTGATTCCCTGCTTCAGGATGCAGGCATCATCCGTAACAAGGCCAAGATCGCCGCCACCATTGCAAACGCGAACGTCTTTCTACGCATACAGAAGGAATTTGGCAGCTTCGACGCATATATCTGGCAGTTTACCGGCGGCAGTACGATACAAAACCACTGGAAACAACTTTCGGAATTACCTGTCCGCTCACCTGAAAGCGACCGGATGAGCGCCGACCTCATTAAAAGAGGCTTTAAATTCGTTGGCAGCACCATCTGTTATGCCTTTATGCAGGCAGCGGGGATGGTGAACGATCATCTGACAGATTGTTACCGGAGAGTGGAAATTATTTCCGGTCATGATTAAAATTTACAAGACATTCGGGGGATTTGTCGAAATCCCGCACCCAGAACCTGCTTGCTGGATGAATGTCATCAATCCGGAGCAGGCCGAGATACAACATTTGGTTGAAACATTTGCGATTCCGGCGGATCTTATACACGACATACTGGACAGGGACGAAAGATCGAGGGTGGAGTTTGATGAGGGCTGGACCCTGGTAATCCTCAGAATCCCGGTTGAATCCAACAACGAAAGCCTGCCGTTTCATACACTTCCGCTCGGTATCATCGTACTGAAGGATTGTACGCTCACCGTCTGTCTTCAGGATAATGAAGTGCTTCCGACAGCACAGATGAAGCCGGCCAGAGAGCAGTACCGCCAGATCCGCGACCCCTTCAATTTCATTCTGAGACTCTTTCTGCGCTCAGGGAACATCTATCTGAAATACCTCAACCAGATCAACCAGATCACTTCGCTCATCGAGCAGGATCTTAAAAAATCAATTAAAAACCGGGAACTGAATAAACTGCTGAAAATGGAGAAATGCCTGGTGTACTTCATCACCTCGATCAAAGCAAATGAGATAGCACTTGAAAAGCTGAAAAATTCGAGGAAAGTAATGAATGAAGTCAATGAGGATTTGCTGGAGGATGCCTTTATTGAAAACAGGCAGGCTTTGGAGATTTCGCAGATTTACGCTGATATCCAAAGCGGGATGATGGACGCTTACGCCTCTATCATTTCCAACAACCTGAACGCCGTCATGCGCAGACTAACCGTGATTTCCATTATTCTGATGATCCCCACACTGATTGTCAGTATCTTCGGAATGAATGTTCCAAACTTCCTTGAGCACAGCAGATGGGCATTACCGGCGATTCTGGCTGCCGCCCTCGCTTTCTCCCTTATCGGGGTGTTCCTGATGAAACGAAGGCAGTAAGCCTTGAGTAAGGGCGTAGCAGACCGGTCACAGTCATTTAAAACAATACATCCTGAAAAGAAAATAGTCTAATTCAACCGGTCCCATGAAAAAAAGCATTTTTCCCATTTTTTCAGCAGCAATCTGTCTGCTCATTTCCTGCCGTAAGGATAATCCCGTGACAAATCAGCCGCAAAAGGACCTTGCAAGCGATTATTATGTACTGGATATCACATCCAACAAGCCCGGCCCCGGTCTGGTCTTTCTGAAGACCTCTTCCTACCAGCAAACTACCGAATACACCTGCGGTCCTTCGGCAGTCATCACACTTCTGCGTCATTTCGACAAAAGCGGAGACGAGATGACCATCGCGGGTGAGATGGGTACAAGCAGTACGTGCGGCACTACACCGGCACAGATGAGCAACTGGCTGAACAGCCACGGTTTTAAGGCATCCTGGCATGTAAACGGCAGTCTCGACAGCCTGGTCGGCAATCTGAAAAAGAACATTCCCACGCTGGTGGAGTGGAGCGACTGGGGAGGCCATTGGGTTCTGGTGACCGGCTATGATACTCGGAGCACGCCTTCCACTTCCGATGATGTTATCATCTTTGCCGATCCGTACGACCGCCATGATGACAACATGGACGGCTTCACCTGGTTCAATGCGGAGCGGTTTTACTATATGTGGTATGATGCCCTGCTTTTCGGCTCCGTGATGAAACGCATTTATATCACTGCGGTTCCCCTGTAAGGAAATCCGGCACTTAAGGAAAAGCAAGGCGGTTTATACTGACAAGTAATGGACTTGTGAAAAACAGCTTTACCCCTGAAAGGGAAAAAAAGTACTGAAAACTGCTTGAGAAACGACTCGAAATATTGCGCATTCCCTGAGATCAAAATTAACTTTCCGTCCTGATTATAACTGCACTCATTTCCCGTCATGCAAGCGGAGTCGAAGCATTTATCACCACAAAGGCACATAGTTCACATAGATATTTACCCTATGTGTCCTATGTGCCTCCTATGTGGTTTATTAACAGTCCACTATACCGGGAATCACTTCAGCAATTGCATCCGCTTCACAATGATCCGTTCGCCTGCCACCAGACGGCAGATATAAGTACCGGCGGGCAGATGCGCAGCATCGAAGGTGATGGTATGCTTTCCGCGGTACATCAATCCGCTGGTAATTTCGCCTACCCTTTCCCCAAGCACATTGTAAACGCACATGTCCACATCCTGATCATCCGGAAGGATAATCTCGAGGTTGGTTGTGGAGGTGAAAGGATTGGGATAAACCCTCAGATCAGCCAGTTGCGGCCCTTCCTCTTCCAGCCTCGGGTAAACGGCCGTAAATTCATCACAGCCGATATCCGGGGTGGCCACATTGCGGATGTTGCCATCGATGTCGGTCGTATAGGTGGCAATTGGATTACCCTTGGCGTCGATTCCCGTATTGGAAGGGAACAGGTGCAGATCGGTATTGCTTGTGTACACAGGCATCACGTTGACGCTGTGGGCATCCTTGCCCGAAGCCGTCTTCCACAGGGCAAAGGTGGCCTTGTCCGCACCGGCCCAGCCCGCGATCGGCGCCGTAGCCGAGTACAGGTCGTTGTAATCGCAATAAGTCCAGTAAGTCCCTGAAACGGTGTAAATGGCATACTGACCCAGAGGTGAAGCTACCCTGAAGTTACTGAAGATATTGTTCTTAATGGTCACATTCACCGAGTTCTGGCGGTAAAAACAATAGGACTTCTTCGTAGTGGAGGCAGTCCCGTAAATATTCACGGTATTGTAATAATACAGTGCTGTGGTATTGGCGGCCGAGCCTTCATAAATACCGTAAATCAGCGGATTCAGCACGGCGCCACCACCCATGGCGATCATGTTGTTGCTACACTCGTTTGATGCTCCGGTTGATCCGTTAAACCACACGCCATACATCGTGGGGGTCAGGTTCAGACTGTTGACATTTATCTCCAGAATACGGTTCTTCCGCAACTGGGCCTTGTTGGCCTTGATCCCCGCGATCACAGGAGAGCCCGTCCCCGCTGAGGTGTAGGTAATATTCCCGATGATATTCCCCTCGAGCAGTTGCACCGGTAAGGAGGAATTCACCAGGATGCCCGTAAAGGCGCCCGTTCCGGCCATGCTGACGGCATGGGGCATGGTGGCAGAGCCGATAGTATTGTACTTCACTTTGCTCTGCAAACCCTGAACAACCGAAAGATCAATGCCTGTGAACGATGCCGCGCCCGCGCTGCTCATGCGGATGTTGGTGATCACATTGTTCTCGATAGTGTAAGTGCCTGATTTGACATATATTCCGCGTAAAGCAACCGCTCCGCTGTTCACCCAGGCCGTTCCCCCGCCATTTGCCGCACTGCCGCCGATCATGTTATTCCGGATGAAGTTGTTGGTGCTTGTGGAAACAGGGGCAAAACTGATTGCGCTTTGCGCCGTCGTCGCAGCGGCAGCCAGATCATAATAGAAACTGTTCCCGTCCACCGTCCATCCCGTGGCCGATCCGATGCCCGAAACGAATACCCCGCTGCTGCGGAAGTTTTTGAATTCGTTGTTAAGCACCTGGATACCGGAATTCGACTGTGTCACCGTGCTGTAGCTGCTCAGCAGGTTGTTCGGGTTGCTGGCATTGGCATTGCGGAAGAGGTTCTCCGTGATCAGGATATTATCATTGCCGGTACTTACCCCTGCTCCTATCATCAGCAGGCCTCCGTTGGTAGCACGGTTGCAGCCCTCGATGATACAGTTGCGGAAAGTATGCGCACAGGCGTCATTCATGTATGCTATCGTGCCGTTAAAGCCTGCCAGGTTGCGGAACAGCAGGTAGCGGCCCTCAAAATCATAGCGGCCATCCACCGTCACCCGGTCGGCCCCGTTGAAACGGATCAGCTCCATGTTCACATTGCCAGTGATATTCCGTACTACCGGCTGATCCGGCACTATCGTCAGGCTGTAGGGCCCGTTTTCATCTTCCAGCCACTGGTTCAGTGCATGCGTTCCCGGCTCCTGGAGGTTGCTGATAATATAAGCCTTCATATTCCCGCACAATGCAGCATTGTTCAAGGCTTCAAACAAACCGCCGTTACCTGTCAGGGTCGGATAATCACCGCCGGCTCCGACACTTACCACGGCAGGCAGTGAATGCAGCACCGTCACCGTATTGGTGGCAAAGCCCGTACAGTTGCCCCCTGCGGAATACGTGTAGGTCAGTACATGGGTACCGGGTCCTGCCAGTGAAGGATAAAAGAATCCGTTCAACACCCCGTTTCCGCTGTATGTTCCGCCCGCAGGAATGCCTCCGCCAAGTTCAATGGGATCGCCATCCAGGCAGCTGACGGCAAAACTACCCGTGAAGCTCACCTGGGGCGCCGCTAAGATGCTTACCGTCACCGAGGCATCATTCGCTGAAATGCATTGGTGGTCATCGGTCACCACCAGCTGGTAGACACCACTGTGCGATAAGGACGCACCGGCAATATAGGGATTCTGAACGATTGAGCTGAAACCAGCGGGACCAGTCCACTGGTACTGATAGCTTCCACTGCCGCCGCTGCCACTGCCATAAAGCGTAAAATCCTCGCCCTGACAGAGTTCCAAAGGTGCAGCCGAGGCAAGGGCTTCCGGCCTGAGGTATATTTCAACGGAGAAACTGCAGCTGGCCGTATTCCCATTGACATCCGTCACCGTATAGGTCACCCAGCTCTGGCCCGCATGGAAGAAGGTTCCGCTGGCATCGTTCGATCCGCTGCCATTGGTTATGCCCGTGATCTGGTAGGTCACCGACTGTATCCCGCAATGATCGCCCGACAAGGGGGCAAGTCCGTTGACAATTTCCCCGTTCTGTCCGCTTGCAATACAATGCTTCACTGCCTGCGGACACTGCAGCCAGGGCGGCTGGTTGTCGGTCACTGTCACTGTTTGAGTACAAGTAGCCGAATTTCCGTGGATATCAAACACCGTCCAGGTCACTACAGTATTGCCGACAGGATAATGACCGTTAAGAGGTGCATTATTGATAATAGTCTGCACCCCGCAATTATCCGAGGTCTGGGGTGTGCCAAGACCCTGTATGGTCGCGTAACACTGCTGTGGATCTGCATTTACCGTGAGTTGCTGCGGACAAGTAATAGCAGGAGGTTCATTATCAAGCACGGTGATCGTCTGGCTGCATTGGGTCGTATTACCATGTATATCAACCACATACCAGGTAATCGTATGACTGCCCACGGCATACTGTCCGTTAAGAGGCGCATCGTTGTGGTAACTCAGGACGCCGCAATTGTCATAGACCCCGGGGGTTCCGGGATTTGCTACGGTAGCATAACAATGACCCTGGTCGGTATGGGTGTTGATATGCGGCGGACATATAATGGTCGGCGGCTGGTTATCCGTAACGATCACGTCCTGGGTACAGGTCGCCGTATTGCCGTTATGATCGGTCACTGTCCAGGTAACCACATGATTGCCAACGGGGAATAGCCCGTTGTTGACGACATCATTGGTGACACTCGCTACGCCGCAATTATCATTGGTTTGAGGGGTGCCCAGGTCAGGGATCACCGTAAAGCACACAAAATTATCGGCATAGGCGTAATAATCAGGCGGACAGGTAATGGAAGGCGGCTGGTTGTCGGTGACGGTCACTGTCTGTGTGCAGGTGGCTGAATTACCATTTACATCCCAGACGGTCCAGGTGACAATAGTAGTACCGACGGGGTACTGGCTGTTGGCCGGGGCGTCGTTGGCAGTATTCTGTACTCCGCAATTATCATCCGTTTGCGGCGTGCCCAGGTTGGTAACGACCGCGTAACACTGGCCCTGACCGGCATTGGTATTGACCGGTTCAGGACAGGTGATTGTGGGCGGCACGGTTTCGATGTCCCAGCTGTAAGTCGTAACGGACGAAAGCCCGCAGGTCTGACCGTTACAGTTCATCCGGATGGCGATGGTGTTCGTCATTCCTGCTACTGCCGGGAAAGACGTCAGTTGGGTTGTCCAGCTGCCTCCATTGTGCGAATACTCGATTATACAATTATTAGGACAACCGGCATTATTGGTGACATCGGTGAGACTCAGAAGGTTCCCCACACAAACGGCAGGTTGGTCGGGTACTCTTGCGGCTGTGGGTGGTGGCAGCGGCAGAATGGAAAAATCGGTCACATCTGTGGAGGTCAAACCGAACTCATCTGTTACACGAAGACGCACACAATAAGTACCAGGAGGGTAAGTCTGGAGGAAGGCCGGATCCAGAGTAACGGTCGCTCCGAGCCTGTCCCAGGTAGCGTCGCAGTTCAGATCCCATTCATATTTCATGATTTCATCACCGCAATTCTCGTTGGGATCATAGGAACCGCTGCCATCCAAAGTAAGCCCGCAGACACAATTGCCTGAATATGGACCTCCCGCGACAGCTACCGGCGGCGAGTTGCCCAGGTTGACATTGATATACTGCAGCACGGTGCTTGTTTTTGGCGGAACATTGTCGTCGGTGACCCGGAGCGCGACCGTGTAAGATCCGAAGGCGGGGAAGGCGTGACCGATGGTCAGCCCTGTCCCTTCAGTGGTAAAGCTACCCGGTGCATAATCAAAATCCCACTCGTAGCTGACGATTTGCTGGCTTGGTTTGCCGTGGTAGGAGGCTGATCCGTCGAAGGAAACTGTCTGGTTGCAGGCGGCCGGGTTCGGGGTAACGCTGAAGGATGCAAACGGACGGTTGTCATAGACGGTCACGGTGGTATGGCCATGACTGATGGCCCCGAAACTGTCAATCACCTCCAGCCAGATGGTATGAGTGCCGGTTCCGAAATTGTTAACCTGGGCAGGCGTCAAATTCACCACCGCCCCGGTGGCATCGTCAAACTGGCTGTCATTGTCCAGATCCCAGTTGTAGGCTACGATCTGGTCGCCGCAGGAGGCGTTCGGATCGACCGACCCGCTGCCGTCCAGGGTCAGCCCGCTGCCAAGGTCGACCGTGTAGGGACCTCCCGTAACCGTTACCGGCGGCGA
>ERZ795055.450-NODE-450-length-39314-cov-16.993658_pt1 | contig 39314 bp, 38 predicted proteins | sample MGYA00375139_ERZ795055 | MGnify/ENA primary metagenome ERZ795055 (study PRJEB30184, sample SAMN05720283) | anaerobic digester metagenome | isolation source: active sludge of municipal wastewater-treating anaerobic digesters | place: USA | collected 2015-01-23 ... | reverse complement strand
AGGCGTTAGCCTGCAAGATAAAAACCACTAGCGTTTAAGCTAGTGGTTGTTTATTGTTTGACCTTAAAATGAAAATAGTTGATAATAAAAAATATGAGGAATATCGGAAAAGAAACTTTTTTGAAATATAAGCGGCACTTCTTGGTTCTTTTTGGCGTGGCAATTATTGCTGCCGGTTTTTATGCCTATAATAAATATCAGGAGAAACTTTTTATCCAAGAGGATGCCATAGATGCTTTTATGGAGAACATTCCTTCCCAATGTGAAAACGGGGAATGGATAGAATTTCCGGATCTAGAAGACTCCAAAACACTTGATAAGTTTGTCGGCAACGCCAGACTGAAATATGATGACAAAAAAGACGAGTTTTCCAATGCCGACAACTCCCAAATATTTGTGACCGATGAAAAATATTCCCTTAGTTTTTTTATGGACAGAGATGCGCGCATAGAAGGTTGGAAAATTCCCGATAGCAACAATGTTTATGTCAAAAAAATAAAATGCGTAGGCGAAGAAGCCAACAAAGACATTCAGAGCCAAAGGCGAAAAATTATGAATTATATAAGCGGGAATATAAACAACATCGCTTTGGAAAAAAGCCGCAATGGAGAATGGCAAGTCCAATCATTCTATTTTTACAACAATAATGATCTGTATGTTGAATATGAAATGGTGAACCCTGAAGAAGAGGATGCGGCGGACGAGGATGAGGAGCTTCCTTTTGAAGCCAGATTGTGGCTCATTAGGATCGCGAATCCAGACAGAGATGTTCCTGCCATAGAAACTTTAGCCTATATCCAGGAAGACGAAGATGATCCGGATAAAAACGTGTTAAAAATCGGACAAGACATTTATAAAGATGTTCAAAACCTCACCATCTATGAATATGACGAGGACAGGAGTCAATGGGTTCTGCAATAATTATAATTTAAAAATTAAAATTTTAGCCGAATAGAATAAACATATAATTTTATTATAGTAAGTTGATTTTCTCTTTTAGGGAGAATCAAATCTTATTTAACAGGATAAAAATGGAACAGGAAACAATCAAAGTATCAATAAAACCGTGGAAAATTATTCTTATTGCTGTGGTCATAGCTATCGGAGCGTTTCTTTTGATGAGATCGAATTTAAGCAAAAAATTCGGATCTTTATCTGAAAATCAAAAAGAAATCATTCTGCCGATTGAAACAGGTGTTTCAGACTCGGGATTCGAGGGAAAAACTGTGGCGCTTTCTGTGCTTAACGCAAAAACTGTTCTTGATCAAGTTGATGAAATTGAAGGAAAGCAAAGTTTAAAAATTTATTTTTCCGAAAGTCCCAGTGCCTCAGTTAAGATCAATGACTACATTAATAATTTAGAAGAAGGCAGCTTTTATAAATTAAGTTTTCTGGCAAAGAATTCCGCTGCTGATGAAAAAACTATCGGCGCAAATGCGGTTGAAAAAGAAAAGTCTCAAGATTTGGGAAAATTCAATCTGGCTGCAAGTGATATTGTTCAATACGTTGAATTTAATTTTCAAGCCGAAAACAGTGCAACGGACTTGGTATTTACCGCAACCGATGGCAGACAGGCTGATGTCTGGATTGATAATGTTATGATAGAAAAACTCAATGTAAATTCAGCTGATGAAGTCGGCAACATAGGCCGGGCAATTTTTGGAGATACTTCGCGTTTTAACGTCGATCAAAGTCAAACGGAAAGCGATGCAGATTCCGGAGATTTTTTTGCCAAGCCCAATGTCAGAATGGGACAAATCTTCAGTCCATCGCAGCCATTGATTTCCGGCGTGGCGCTTAAGATTCAAAAAATGGGAACCGGAGGAGCCGGCAATTATTTGTTGCAAATTCGGGAATATGATGACAGATTAGGAGTAATTTCTGATGATGCGATTGCAGAAAGATATATCTACACCGACTATGCTTCATCAGTTTTGGATGAAATAAAAGAAAAAGAACAGCAAATGAGGGATGATTTTGCCCAAAATGAAAAAGATATTATTGAAGGCAGAACTCCTAATGATGAGACAACCAATTGGTATCCGCCGGAGTTTACCCAGCAGCAAATAGATGCAGATAAGGCTCAAAGAAGGGCGGCAAAACTCGAACTGGCAGTTGCCGAAATGAAAGCCAGCTTCAATGTTGTCTATGAAATCAAAATTCCCATCACGGCAAAATTGGACACTAACAAGAAGTATTGGATAGGCGTGGATAATTCAAAAGTGAAAAGTGACAAGAAAAATTATCTCAAGGTTTTTTATAATAGCAGCCTTGAGGCAGGGGATGAGCCGGGCTTTATTAGTAAACAGTCAAATGTGTGGCAGGAATTTTATCCCTTGTGGTTCAAAACATTTTATCCTAGGCACAATGTGGTTCTAGACAAAGAACTGCTGAGCGGAGCGACTATTTCTGATTTTGGCGGAGGAAAATTTGTCTATCGATATAAAATTGACGATTTGGATTACACGGCTCTCTCGGGATTTCCTGGAAGAAAAATCTATGACATATACGCGGGAAATTATGAAGGATCAAATGAATTTGGAAATTATAATTTAGCCTATGATCAATATGCTACCTATAAATTCAATACTATTTATCCCACCAAGAGAATAGTCATCAGGGAAGCGGTTTATAATCAGAGCCTTAATATAGATTTTTCAGTTGACGGAGAAAACTGGGAAGAAGTTTTTTCTGACAATCCGGCGGAAGACAACCAAAAAGTGAATCCTTTCGCGATCAATCTGGAAGAAAAAACCGCCACCTTTTATTTGAGAATAAGGCCGGCTGGAGACAATTGCTCCCTTGTTGATCTGGCGATTGAAGCAGAACTTGAAAAATAAGCCAATTGGAATCTTGCTTCCAATTTTCGAACAATAAACCACCTGTCAACGCAGGTGGTTTTAATTAGGTTAAAAATAAAAGGCTGACTCGTGGCGCGGTCAGCCTTTTGGATGATGATGGTTAAAATAACTTTTTCTAATCACTGGTATCTTCTCCATACATGCGCCAACATTCCGGACTTCGTGTTCGAAGTAGCTGAGTCCTATTAGTGGAGCAGCTAATTCGGAGAAAAAATGATTGTGTCCAAGATTCATTTTCTTTTTCTTTTAAAAAAATACCACAGCCAAATGGAATGCTTCTTTTTCTCCAACGTCTTGCCGATTGTTGAACAATAGACAAAGCTTCTTTTTTTGCCTCCTCTACTGAATCTGCCTGAAAATCCTTAAAGTTGGTAAGAATTTCATCTTTAGCGGACCTACTGTGACTGTACCATACTTGGCAAATCATTATTTTTATCTCCTTTCCGTATTTGATTGTTAATAGTGCTAAATTATTTAAAAATTCTGTACAAAGTTGGGGAGGAGGGATTCCTCGCCAGAGGCGAGTGCGCCTTTGGCGCAGAACCTAGGAATTTATTTAAAGACATTATCCAGCCATTTTCTTCCCTGACCTGATTTTAAAAACTTTTCACGCTTCATTGCTTCGGATCTAGTTTTAAAAGCTTCTTTGTAAATTAATTCCCATGGTGTTCTTCCACTTGTATATCTACATTTTTTACTATTATGTTCTTTTAATCTTTTCAGGACATCGCTAGTGCTTCCTATATATCTGGTTTTATATATTTTACTTTTTATAACATAAATAAAATATTCCATAGAGTATTTTTTACAAAGTTGGGGCGGTAGGATTCGAACCTAGGAATGCCAGGACCAAAACCTAGTGCCTTATCCGCCTCGGCCGCCCTGAGCGAGCTAGAGCGAGCCTCGGGCGAGACGGGCCGCTTGGCTGCTTACTTTCAAAGTTGGGCTGCTAGGATTCGAACCTAGGAATGCCAGGACCAAAACCTGGTGCCTTACCACTTGGCGACAGCCCAATTATTTTATTGTGTTACTGTCCCCCCCATAATATCCATAGCTTCAGAGAGCAGGGAACTGGTTACGCTTGGTTTTTCTTCTTTCACTTCTGATGGCTGGCTGCTGATTGCTGATGACTGCATTTTAATGCCAGCTTCTTCGCCAGTTACAGCCTTTATTCGTAAACGTAACCCTAGGATTTTAGCAAAAATATCTTCCATTGTCAATTTAATGGCATCATCATTGAGCTTATCTTTATGAAAAGGAAATTTGGTGGCAATGATCACAATTCCTTTGTTGACGCTGGCCGGCTGGCAGCTTTGCAAAATGGCTGAAAGGCTATGATTCAGCGGCCGTATTTCAGTTATAAACTGGTTCCAGCATTTTTTGACATCATTCAAGGATAAGGGGGAATTCTCAAGGCTAGATTCATTATTTTCGCTTAGGGAAGGCTTTTTTTCGGCAGGTGGTGTAGTAGAGCTCTCGGTCTGAATTTGTGTGTCAGAGGCCATTTTTGGGGCTTCTGGAGCCTTTGTATCAGGGGTTTTAGTCAATGGGCTCAAATTGGGGCTGTTTGAACTTCGAAGTCCGTTTTTACTGTTTTTTTCTGCGTCATTCTGTGTCCAGCCGGCATAGTTTTGGGTCTCGATCGCTTTGATGACGGCCATTTCCAAAGGCAGCTGGGGGATAAAAGAGGATTTAATTTTTCCCTGAATATCAGCGAAACATTGAATGATAAAAAGGAAATCTTTGGCGGAATATTTTTTGGCTTGCTGCGCTAAAGAGTTCATTTGTTCCTGGGTAAGTTCATAGGAAAAAAGTTTGGCCAGTTTTTCGTCCACGCTGATCAGCATGGCCTGCCGGAGATAATTTAAAAAGGATTTATTAAAAACATCCAGATCATATCCATCTTGCGAAAGTTTGTTCACGAGAGCTAAGCTTTCGGAAGTTTTTTTATCCAAAATAAATCCGGCTAGCGATTCCAGCGATTGACGCTGGGTTGTGCCTAAAATTTCTTCAACTTCCTTGGCGGTTATGTTTTTATCTTCAAGTGACATTACTTGCGACAGGAGAGATTCAGCATCGCGCATGCCGCCTTCGGCAGCGATGGCGATCATTTCCAGCGCGTCTTTTTCAATTTTCACTTTTTCACTCGCGGCTATCAGAGAAAGTTTTTTGACGATATTTTCCACGGGCAAGCGGACAAAATCATAACGTTGGCAGCGGGAAATGATTGTTTCCGGAACTTTGTGGATTTCCGTGGTGGCCAAAATGAAAATCACATGAGCCGGCGGCTCTTCTAGGGTTTTGAGCAGGGCATTGAAAGCGCCAGTGGAAAGCATGTGCACTTCATCGATAATATACACTTTATATTTTGCCAGTGTGGGCGGGAATTTCACATTTTCCCTGAGTTCGCGAATATTATCCACGCCGGTGTTTGAAGCAGCATCGATTTCAAAGATGTCCAAAGATTTTCCATCGCCGATATTTTTGCAATTTTCACACTTGAGGCAAGGCTCCGCCGCCGCTGCGCTCTGGCGAGATAAATTAGCGCCATTAGGCTTTTCATCCGCCGTCGCTACGCTCTGGCGAGACAAGCAATTGACGGCTTTGGCAAAAATACGTGCCAAAGTGGTTTTGCCGGTTCCGCGCGGTCCGGTGAAAAGATAAGCATGGCCAATGTGACCATTTTTGATGGAATTCGAAAGTGTTTGGACGATATGTCCTTGGCCGATGACATCGGAGAAAGTTTGAGGCCTGTACTTTCGGTAAAGCGATAACGACATAAGGCAGTTTGTTTCTAATGGCTTATAAAAAAGTATTGAAATTTTTTGAGATAATGAATGGCTAATTTCAAATTTCAAATGTCAAATCAATGCCAAAACTCAAAATCCAAATTTTTGACATTTGATCATTTGGATTTGATTGGAAATTTGTCATTTGTAATTTGATATTTACATAATAGCACCTTGCTGATAAAAATAAAACTCCCCAAAAAGGGGAGTGTATGGTGTAATAAAATTTTTCTATTTGCTCTTAAACACCCACAGTTTGTAGCCGATGAAATTCCAAACCAATCCGGCGATACTGCCGGCAGCCGCGCCGATGAGCCCGAGCTGTTCAGCGGATAATCCGACAAGCGAACCAAGAACTATTTTGAAAACGAAAGAGGCAATGAAAACATTAATGAGAAAACCGACAATGCTGACAGCGAAGAATTGCACGAATTCCGACTTGGTTTGTTTTTTTCCGCCTTGTTCAAATGTCCAATACTTGTTCCAGAAATAGCTGTTAACATTAGCAATAATAAAAGAAGCGGCTTTATACAAAGAGTAGAAAGTTATTACGCCGATGATGCTTGTTTTTGATTCGATATTGTAATAGGCACTGAAAATAAAAGTAATGAGAGTCAAAAAACCCAAGTCAACCAGCGTGTTGAGAACGCCAATAAGTCCGAATTTGGCAACTTGATAGATGATAGCAATTTTCTGGCCGATAAAAAAAGCGATTCGGAGGCCAATCGGAGTTGCTAACAAAAAAAATGGCACAATTATTAAATAGAATTTTGCGTATATTGCCGGATTCAAAGCTTTCAAGATTGGCAAAAGCAAAAAGCCGATGAGCAAACCGGCGGCTATGCTAAAATAATAATCCTTCTGGGTGATGCGGATACCTGTTGTATTCTCCATAGTTTATTTAGTTTAAAGTTTATCAAGTTCGTAAAGTTTATAAAGTTGCTTGATAGACTTTATGAACTTTTAATTATTTTTTTAAACAAATTTCTTGCGGTTTGTGTTCTTGATATAATCTTTTGTCCCACAAATCTACAAATTGGCTACAAATATACAAACAAATGCACATATCTACATTTGTAGATTCGTAGTTGATTTGTACATTTGCAGGGCTTTAGGATTGCGCGGCGATTTCTTTTTCCAACGCGTCTATGTCAGCTGCCCATTCATCAACCAATTCTTCTTTGGCTGGAATTTCTTTTTCCGGATCCTTGTCCATATCTATATCGCTATTTTTGAGATCGTCTTTCCAAGAACTGAATCCGCCGTCAGCCGGCCAGCCTCGCGTCGACGAACGGTCATCTCCGTGAGTCGAGGCGGGTAGCTTGTTTTTCGTTTTCTTTTCTTTTTGGGGCGCTGGTTGAGGCGTCGAAAAATCATGTCCTCCTTTGGAAATGACATTTTCAATGGCTGCCCATGTCGCGTCAAGTTCCCGAGGAATCATAACAACAACCTCGTCGCCGGGTTCTGCTTTAAAATAGGTAATCGAAGCTAGGAGAACCTTGTATGGTTTTCCTTCTGAAAATATGAAATAATTTCCTTTTTCGTCCTGGCTGACAATTCCGATAACGCTTTTCCTTTGAGCCGGACCAATCTGTTTATATACGAAAGACCCGTCGGGAGTTATGGTGAGTTTCAAAACATCTCCTTCGACGAGTTTTGATTTCGATGCGTAGTTGGCGGGAACGGGATATTGTTTTCCATCCGTGCCAATCATAATTTGTCCATCAAACGTTCCTTCAATCACTGTGCCGTCTGTATCTTCTTCAACTTTTCTTTTTCGTCCGGTTTTTTTCTTGCCTTCCAATTGCAAAAGCATAGCTTTGGCGCTCTGCATGGTTTTTTCCGCGTTGAGCATCATTTGCCGCAGCATTTCTATTTTATGAGCCTTTTCGCTTTCGCTCATAATATCGTCTGTTTGTTTTTGATTGTTTGTCATTTTTGTTTTAAGCGGGAACAACCCAGGAATCCCCCTAAGCGTCACCCGTATTTTGATGTTTGTTTTATACTGGAATTATATAATAAGTTTGCCAAACCCGCAATACCGAAGAAGGAGCACTTAAATAAAATTTATTTTTATGCTATTATACATAAAGAAGTTTCTTAAATAATTCGTATAACATAAAAGATATGGAAAAATTGCTGACGGACTACATGTGGGTTCTTATTGTTCTAGTTATTTGGTCGACTCCATGGAAAGGGATGGCTCTTTGGCGCAGCGCTAAGCGCGGCCACATGGGGTGGTTCATTTTTCTTTTGGTTGTCAACACACTGGCTATTTTGGATATTTTATATATTTTTTTCTTCAGCGAGTTTGGATCCCAGGAATCCCAAGAAAAACAGGAAACAGAAAACACTCAACCCAAGCAACCAGAAGTTGTTCCAAAACAAAACAAAAAGTTAATTGTTTGAAAATAAATCCCGCGGCAATATTTGAAATATATTTTTTTATTATATTGATAAATGGGCAAAGTGTGAATCTGTATAAAATAAAAAATGAAAAAAGAAAAAAACACAAAAACTGAAAAAGACGTTATTTCCATTTTGCGATCAGGCGGAGTGGGTGTTTTGCCGACGGATACGCTCTATGGCTTGGTTGGCAGCGCGCTCCAAAAGGAACCGGTAGAAAGGATCTATGCTTTGCGCAAGAGATATTTGAACAGTCCCATGATTATCCTGATTTCTTCAGCGGATGAGCTGAAATTATTCGGCATAAAAATAAATTTGGCGCAGAGAAAAATCATTGAAGATCTTTGGCCGGGAAGAATAAGTTTTGTGCTGGACTGTCCGTTCAAAAAATTCGAATATTTGCATCGAGGCGTCCAAACCTTGGCTTTTCGCGTTCCGAAATATAAATGGCTCTCGGACATTTTAAAGAAAACTGGACCGCTGGTTGCGCCTAGCGCCAATATTTCCGGAGAAAAACCAGCAGAAACTCCAGAAGAAGCGGAAAAATATTTTTCCAATAAAGTGGATTTCTATGCTGATGGTGGAAGATTGGAGTCAGAGCCGTCAACACTGGTGCGTCTCGATAGGGAAGGAAAATTGGAGGTTTTGCGCCCAGGGGCAGTGGATGTGCAAAATTTGAAAACGCCAAAAAGGAAAGTTTATATGTTTTTTTCAATCATTCTGGGACTATTATCTGGACTGATGATGTATCTTTTGGTTAAATGGCTTTTTTCTGAGATGGAATTTATGCAGGGTGATTTTGTAAGTTCAAATAACGGCAATAATTTATTTCTTCCAGTGGAAAAATGGTTTTTGCTGAGCGGTCTGTGCTTTGGAATTTGGTTTGGCCTCTGGGGTTGGCGGGTAGCTTATATTGAAAAACGCCAATGGAAATGTAAAAAAAGATAAATAAAAATCCCCGCTGAAGCGGGGTTTTTCATTATTAAGCCAGAATTAAAATAATAACGATTGCGGCAGAGATTATCAAGAAGAGAATAACGATAACGTCAAGATAGAAATGCTTCAAAAACCAGGGTTTGTATTGCGAAATTCTCTGGTTAAGTTCACCAAGGTCTTGTCCAATACTTTCGTTCTTATAAACAGCCCTGATTGCAAGAGATCTGCCAGGAATGTCTTGCAGTTCCAGTCTTGAATCATTGCTGTCCATCGTGAAGAATTTGAATTTCTTCTTTTCCGGTTTGATTTTTAGGCAGTATGTTTTTCCTTCCGAATCTAGAATCCGGTCGAATTTGAATTCATAGAGATTTCCTGAAGATATGAAAGATTTTTTAAGCTCTCCTTTTTTGATTGTGTTTTGACATTTTTCATCCGCGACTTCAATTTCGATGATCTCTCCTTTTTTAGGTCCCGGAGTCCTTAATAAAAATTCCATTTTGCTGAGTCCATTCCTTGCGGAAAAAATTTTTTGTTCTGTGGTGGTGTCGGGATTAATCTCGATGATGGGGTCACCTTTTTCCAGAGGAACGCTTGAATCCGGAAAATACAAAATGCTGAAAAATTTCCCAAAGACAACGATAAACATTATAGCGAAGAATATTAATACAAATTTTTTAGACGAGATTTTCATAATTACAAATTAAAAATTTCAAATTTCAAATCAATTATAAATTCTTTAATGATAAATTGGTTAAACTTTAGGCTCTTTTGTTTTATTAATTATTGCTGAGAATATCAAAGTTAACTCTTGGCATTCTCGCCATAAATTTTGACATTTATCTTTTGCTACTGGATCTGCAGTAGCAATCATTCGTAACCAATGCTTTGTTTCTTTGCATTCTTTCTTGCAAATTCCAAGTTTATGGATAAAATCTTTTCTTGATTCAGCGCCATCTGCTTCCATGTAATTTGCACCTATGCTAGTGCTACTTCTAACAAATTGTCCAATTAATGGCTTTGTAATTTCATTTTTACTTATCGTTTGTGCAAACCTGATTACTTCTTCTCCAAATTTAGCAGTTCTCTCTTCCAAATCAAATTCTTTTTTGTTTTTGCCATTTGTCATTTATTTGGTATTTTTAATTGGATATTTGATATTTTATAAATAGTATCTCAAAATTATCACATCAAAAATAATATACATCATGAATGTCATCATTAAAATCAAACCGACAATCAAAGATTTTTCAAAATATCGTAGGCCTTTAGGGGTTGATCCGCCTCTGGAGAATATTGCTTCGAAAAGCGCTCCAAGTCCTGTGAAAATCAAAATGATGTGAGCAACCAAATTCGGCAGAAAATAGCGGCCGGGAGTGCCAAGACTATATTTCATACCACCAATTTTATTAAAGACAGCCCAATCAGCTAAGCGGATTCCCAACTCCAAAAAGACAACCATTAAGATTAAAAACAGGATATATTTTTTGGCTGGCAGAAAATTTGGATAGTTCCGGAATAATTTTTTGGAAAAGAAAAGCAACAAAAGACCAATTAGAGCCAATATCTCAATAATGAGGATAAATTTAGTTGTGTTATTAATAATGAAATTATTTGTCCAGCTGAGTGTGCCCCAATAGGTTTCTGACGGCATTACGAATTTGCCGAAAGTGATTGTTCGCGAAATGTAATCCCAAATTGAAGCCAAAATTTTACCAAAAGCGAGTCCAGTTTTTAGGAAATGAGCATAGATAAAATAGGCAACTGACAAAAAGACCAGAGCACAGGCGCCGTAGATTCCATATCTAAAAAATTCTTTTTGCGTTTTTACTTTTTCATACAGAATATAGGCAACCAGAAGGGCTGCGATAACCAATAAAATATAGCCAGTAGCCTTAGTTTCAATAGCAGATGCTGTGGAAAAAATAAGAAGAAGAACACCTTTCCAATTCAAACCTTTTTTTAAAATATAAACGCCAGCGAAAGTAAAAAGAAAAAATAAAGGAATCAAGAGAATATCATAGTTTATGTTGGTAAAATACATCGAAAATTTTGGCTGGAAAGCAATGATGGCAGTCAGCAACAAGGAATGTTTAGCAGAAAAACCGATTGTTTTGGCAATGAGATAGGCCAGCAATATAGCAGCTGTTCCGAGCAGAACGGAAAAAATTCTGATTAGATAAAACCTGACCAGAATGCTTTGTTCAGAAAATATTTTTTCTATTTGCACAGCAATTTTATGATATAGAGAAATGGAGGCGATATCTGGATTGGAATAATAATTATAAGGTTTCCATCCACTGGAATTTATAGCTTCTTCATTTTGACCTTTAAAACTTTCAGAAAAAACTTGTGTGTTATAGATATCATCGCGCAAAATATCCACGTTGGCTGCCGTAGCAGTTTTTTGTATTTCCTCTGAAAAGTTATAGGTGTCAAAATTATCTTTGTCTCGCTTAGAAATGTCATTAGCTCTTATATTCTTTGCATTTTCTGATACGGAGTCTTCAGGTTCATTTAAATATTGAATAGTATTATAATGTCTAGCTTCGTCTTGACCCCCAAAAACAGGGTAAAGAGTGGCCAAAAAAACACCTTTCAAAAAAAAGGCTGCCAAAATTAGTGCCAGAATAACGCTTGGTTTTTTCCAAAACGCCAGAGATTGAAAATTTTTCATAACTCCAGTATAATGAAGTTTATCAAGTCCATCAAGTTTATAAAGTATGGAAAATACAATAAAAGTAAAAAATAGAGAAATTTGAGGATATTTTGGCCTGGCAAAAGGCTTGTGATCTAACCAATAAAATATATGCTGCTTTTAAAGACTGCAGGGATTATTCTTTTAGAGATCAGATACAGAGGGCTGTTATTTCAATCATGAATAATATAGCCGAAGGATATGAAAGGAAAGGAAATAAAGAGTTTAAACAGTTTTTATTTATTGCAAAAGGATCGTGTGGGGAAGTTAGATCAATGTTGTATCCAGCTCTTGACTTAGATTACATTAGTAAAGAAAAATTTGATAATTTTAAAAATCAAACAATCAAAATTGCTCGTATGCTTTCTGGATTAATTAAAACTTTGAATTAAATTTTGATAAACTTGAAAAACTTTTGCATTTTCTTTTTTTGCTTGATAAACTTGAGAAACTTTATAAACTTTAAACTTTTTATTTTATGAAAATCTTAGTAACCGGTGGTGCCGGATTTATTGGCTCTCATATAACAAAAAAACTGCTTGAAAGAGGAGACAGTGTCGTTTGCGTGGACAATTTCAATGATTATTATTCTCCGAAAATAAAAGAGATTAATGTTGAACCATTTCTCAAAAACCCGAACTACAAATTATGTCGGGAAGATATTACTGATTATGAAGCAATGAAAAATATTTTTGAAACGGAAAAAATTGAAAGAGTTTGTCATTGTGCAGCGCGAGCAGGCGTGCGAGCAAGCATTGAAAATCCTTTTATATATGAAGAAACAAATGTAAAGGGTACGCTTAATTTGTTGCATTTGTCTAAAGAATTTAAGATTGAAAATTTTGTTCTGTTTAGCACATCTTCGGTCTATGGCGAAACAAAAAAAATTCCGTTTTCTGAAAAAGATGAGGTGTTTCCAATTGCTCCATATTCTGCCACCAAAAGAGCAGCCGAAATTTTGGGTAGCGTCTATCATCATGTGCATGGTCTTAATGTTAATGTGATTCGACCATTCAATGTCTATGGTCCGTCTGGACGACCAGATATGATTCCTTTTAAATTCACGAAACTTATTGATGAAGAAGAAGAAATTCAGAAATTTGGAGATGGAACGATGAAGCGCGATCATACCTTCATAGATGATTTTGTGGAAGGAGTGATTTCGGCTATAGACAAAATTTTTGGCTATGAAATTTTCAACATCGGAAACTCCAATCCAGTTGAATTGGGATATTTCATTGAGGTTGTGGAGAAAGAGGTGGGGAAAAAAGCTAAAATAAACAAAGTGCCGGTTCCGCTCACGGAGTTGCCGATCACTTTTGCCGATCTCAGTAAAGCGAAAGAAATGTTAGATTATAATCCAAAAACAAAAATTGAGGATGGGATGAAAATTTTTATTGAATGGTATAAAAAAAATAAGCATCTATATCAGTAGCAATTTTCCATAAATAATATTATTAAAAATTAAAATATGAAAATTTTAGTAACAGGCGGAGCCGGCTTTATAGGTTCGCATCTTTGCAAAAGATTACTTGATGAGGGCAATGATGTTATCTGCTTAGATAATTTTTATACCGGCACAAAAGATAATGTGTTGGATTTAATGGATAACAAAAAATTTGAACTTATGCGCCACGACGTGACATTTCCGCTTTATGTTGAAGTTGATCAGATTTACAATTTAGCTTGTCCAGCGTCGCCGGTGCACTATCAATTTGATCCGGTGCAAACCACCAAAACTTCCGTGCACGGCGCGATCAATATGCTAGGCTTAGCCAAGAGAACAAGGGCAAAAATTTTGCAAGCCTCCACTTCGGAAGTCTACGGCGATCCAGAGGTGCATCCACAGCCTGAATCATATTGGGGCAGGGTTAATCCGGTTGGAATCCGATCTTGTTACGATGAAGGCAAAAGATGCGCCGAAACACTATTCTTTGATTATTATCGCCAAAACAAAGTTGATATCCGGGTTATCAGAATTTTCAATACCTATGGTCCAAACATGCATCCCAATGATGGCCGAGTAGTTTCCAATTTTATCATGCAGGCCCTAAAAAACGAAGACATCACTATTTATGGCGATGGATCACAAACAAGAAGTTTTCAATATGTTGATGATCTAGTAGAGGGTATGATTAAAATGATGAACAATAAAAAAGATTTTGTTGGTCCGGTAAATATCGGCAATCCGGGCGAATTTACCATAAAACAACTAGCTGAAAAGATTCTGGAACTTATTCCAGAAAGCACCAGTAAAATTATCTACAAAGACTTGCCTCAAGATGATCCAAAACAAAGAAAGCCGGACATATCGCTGGCTAAAGAAAAACTGGATTGGGAACCGAAAATTGAGTTGGAAGAAGGATTAACTAAGACTATAGAATATTTCCGAAACAAACTGTCAAAATAAATCTAAGATGATTTTTTAAGTTGCAAAACATAGTTTTCTCCTACTTTGTACATTATATTGAAGTTAGAAAAATCAAAATTATTGTCAGCAATCCACGTTTTTGTTTCGGTGGTATCTAAAAGCACTAACGTATCGCTGTTTCTCTGATTCAGCCAAGTATTATAGTCAGGAAGTTTTTTCCAGATACTTTCAGAGTTATTTATGGGCGTTCTTGGCCAAATCCATGTCATAGAATAAAACCAAAAAGAATAATCTGCATTGGCAATAACCATGACTTTCTCCAGATCTTCCTGCTGTGGCATATAGTGCTTGGCCTTGTTAAGAAAGTCCCAATTTTTTGTTAGCTTTGCCCTGTTAGTGCGCAAATTATCAGTGTTAATTACTTGTGAGTTAAAATAAAAAACATCAAAAATTCTTCCATTTAGTTTCCACGTGTTCATTTTTAATGATGGTGATTTGGCAATTTCAAAGTGGATATCCTTTTTCTCAAAGGGAATTAAGATAGCTAAAAATATTATTAATAAATAAGTCACCATAAAAACATAACTTAGTGTTTTGTTTTTAATTTCCCAGAATACCGATTTATCTGAGATGGTTATTTTAGCCGAAGCAAACGTTTTATTTTTCATGTTGAAAAAGGTAGCTTCCATGCCGACTATGCTCATGTAATAAAAAATTGGCCCAATCAAATAATAAGATTTAGCCAACGTATATTCTGAGGCTATGTCAAATTCGTACAGGACATAAAGGATAAGAGAAAATAAAAAACTGGAAATAAAAAAAGTGGCGACAGAATTATTCTCTTTCAGCCAATTTTTAATCATGCTGGACAAGCCGACCATTATAAATGGAGCCATAATTACAAAGTTGAGAAAAAATGTTTTGTATGTTCCTCCATTATCTGAAGCAAAACGAAGAAATCTAAAATTAATAAGAGCAATGAAATATGGCAATGATATGGCAAGGAAAACAGTCGCAAAGATTAAAATATTCAGCATGTTTTTCTTATTGCAAATAGATTTCTTTATATTTCTGAAATCGATATTCTGAAACAGTATGAACAGCATAGCCACAGGCAGCCAATAGATATAGGTAAAAAATAGGGCACTTAGCAATATTCCCGCTAAAATTGACCCGGAAATGCTATTTTTTATATTAGGATATAGGTCAACAAAAAATATGAGAAAAAATAAACCGACTAATTGCGAGAAAAAGCCTAGGGACATCATGTTAAAAAAGAATCCAAAGCAATTCAAAATGAGAAACAAAAACAAAGCCGTATTGGTTCTCAGTTGAATTTTCTTGTCAGCAACTAGAAAGAAATAAACTGTTATCAATGCTAAAAATAATATGTTTAAAAGGTTATAAACTTCCCCATAAGGGAAAAAGGCTAGCAGGGAAGACGCCAATGAAGTTATGGCTGATGTTCCAAAAGGATAGTGAATAGGGTCCTGGAAGTAAAGATCTCTGCTAAAAAACAGTAATTGATGGTTTTCATTTATATATCTTCCTAACATAAAATGATACGCCGAATCTATTGAAATATACCGGGGTATGCCAAGGTTACTTTCAAAATAAAATAAACACACTAAAACAGGTACTATAAAAAACAGGGTTGCTAAAATGACCGTTCTTTTTTCGAAATTAAATTTTTTTATTTCATCCCAAAAGGAAAATATTTTTTTACGCCTGAAGCAGTCTAATAGGAAAACTGCGAAAGTTATTGCCGCAAGAAAAATAAGATAATTTTGCGTGATCAATTTGATATGCAGATATCCCATAAAAAAAGAACCGACAACAGTAAATGCCAAGGCTATTCCGATTGTTCTAAAGATGAAAAAAATATTTCTGTCCTGCACAATTAAAAGACCAAGCGCTAGCGAGATTGTTATAAATAAAAATATAAGTATTAATAGTTCAGTCATTGCTGTTTTGTTGTTTAATTGGTTTATTTAAGCATTATCCATGTGCCTATTATTATGATAACAGCTCCAAATAGCTGCATAAGACTTAATCTTTCTTCTAAGAATAAATAATTAGCAACGGAAATAAAAATCAGGCTTATTATGGTTATAAATGTTGTTATAGTCGTTGAAGATTGAGCCAGCTTCGGTATTTCCAAAACAGCGTTATTTGTCATCATAAATGCTATTCTGGTCAGTAATGCAAAAATCATTGAAACAATAAATCTCCAATCCAGCAAAATTGAGACTATTTTGCTGAAAGTGAACAAATTTCCTGAAATTATCTCCCGATTGCCTAACAAAACAATGGAAACGGCCGAAAAAACAGAAAACATTATTGCCCAAAAAATTATATTTATCATAAATTAATTAATTATTGATTTTTTAATTATAAGGTATTATGATATAAGCATGATTACTAAGCTGAAACAAATTATTCATCTGGCAATACGCAATTTTTTTCTTAGTGGATTTTACACTAAGACATTTGGTACTGTGTATATTCTGAAACCTCGACTATTCGGTGATCCGGCAAGGTTCAAGGTTTCTGATTCTGCAACGATTAATAATGCTTTTCTGAATACGTTAAGCGGGAAAATAACGATAGAGGATGACGTTTTTTTTGGTCAAAATGTCAGTGTCTTGACTGGTAGTCACGATTTGAATAAATTTGGAAAAGAAAGGTTTAAAGCTGTTGTTCCGGACGGAAATGACATTTTGATTTGTAAGGGAGCGTGGATAGCCAGCAATAGTACGATTATAGGTCCGTGCGTAATTGGCGAACACTCTGTCGTGGCTGCCGGTTCTGTTGTAAATAAAAACGTTCCATCTTATGCTGTTGTTGGAGGAATTCCAGCAAAAATAATAAAAGAAATAACTCATTAATTCGGGACAGTTCAAGATTATCGAGCTTTTTTTCTGAAATCTAAATTTTCATTATTCCCTTCACCATGCCCCAGACCCAGGCGAAATTTCTGGCGATTTGAATTGGAATGCTAAAAAATGCTGCGGGTTTATCTTTTTTAAAGAAATAAACGAAAGGCGGTAGGGAAGAAACAATTAAAAATAAAATTACTGCTAAAGGAAGTATATAACTGAATTTAAACAAAGGAAAGAGAAATAAAAGCGAAATTGGAAAAAAACCGGCAGCTAAAACTTGATATTTCACGAACCACGGCGTGTACGAATCTCCTTTGATGAGATTTGGATGATCTTTATAAACCTTCACACGATCAAGTCCGCGGCGGACTTGATTTTTCATATATGGCAAAAATTTTTCCGGATGATAGTGGCCAACAATGGCTTCAGGCACAAAAGCAATCTTGCAAATCTTAGAAATCTTATAGGTCATATCCCAATCTTCGCCGCTAGGCACGGGGTAGCTTTCATCTAATCCGCCAATTTCTTCCAAAATGCTTTTTCTGACCGCCAAATTATAAGTGCCATGAACATCAATAGTCTTTCCGTAGCGGCTGTGTTTCCAGCCAATTTCCAGACCAATAAAGCGAGCCAAAATGCTTTGCGTGTTGACTGTCCTGTATGTTCCGGCAACGGCGCCAACATTTTCATCACTGAACGGTCCAATGAGTTTTTCAATCCAATCAGAATTTGGCACACAGTCGCCGTCAGTAAAAATGCAAATTTCGGAAGTAGAATTTTTCCAAGCACGGTTTCTGGCTGAAGCTGGCCCGGCATTTTTTTGATAGAAATATTTTATGAATGGATTTTGCTCGGCATACTCTTTTACGATTTCAGCTGTTCTGTCCTTGGATCCGTCATCAACCAAGATAAACTCATCCGGCTTGACTGTTTGTTGCAAAACTGCGTCAATGAGTTCCCGAATATGTCTCTCTTCGTTGTAAATGCCAGTTACAATTGCGATTTTCATTGTACCTTTCTTTTATTTTTCTTAAAGTAGTCAAGGAAACTCTTAAGCCCGTAAAATTTTCTTTTCACATCATCCCATGTTCTGATCGCCAAAAGCATTTTCCACATTTGTTTCGGTCTTAGATAGAATTCGCGGAGTGTTTTGTCAATATAGAAATCAATTTCCCCTTTGCTCATTTGGGGGTATGAAAGCAGGGTTACTTGCTCATGATTTTTGTCTACCCAATCCGTCCAATCCTTGGCAGTAACGAAATTATTTTTTTTGGCCCAATCGTAAAGTTCTGTTCCTGGATAGACAGCGATGCCGGAAACTTGCAGAGTATCCAATGGCAAGCTTTTGGCAAAGTCGATTGTTTTTTGGGCTGATTCTTTGGTTTCATCCGGAGCACCAATCATAAAACAGCCATGCAAAATGAAACCGAGTTTTGATGCAGTCTCAGCAAATTTTCGACCCATTTCAATCGTAGTTCCTTTTTTGACAGAGTTGAGCTGTTCATTGGTTCCGAATTCAAAACCAATCATGAGCATTCGGCACCCAGCTTTTTTCATGGTTGGCAGCAGGCTTAAATCTATGTCAACACGGACATTGCAGCTCCAGCTGATTTTTTTGTTGAGATCCCTTTTTATGATTTCTTCGCAAACTTCCTTAGTGTGAGCGGGAACAGCAGTAAAAGTATCAGTTTCAAACATTATCTCTTTTAGATCCGGAAAGAGTTTTAAATCATATTCCATTTCGTCCACAACTTTTTTAGCATCGCGCATCCGAAGTTTTCGGCCATTGATAACTTGCGTTTCACGACAAAAAGTGCAAAGTCCGAAACAGCCGCGTCCGGTATAGAGCGTCAAAAATGGGAAAAGTTTTCCCGCATCATGATACCAATGCGGATCAATTTGTTTCCAAGATGGGAAAGGGAGTTCATTGACATCCAAATATGGTCGTGGATTATTTCTTATTATTTGGTTGTTTTCATTAAGATAAACAAGTCCGAGAATATCTTTAGCGGGAACATTATTAGCAATGTCACGCAGGGTGTAATCAATTTCTCCATAGGCCACCATATCAACGGACCCGTCTCCTTTTTGCAAAGTGTCTTCTGGCACAGCACTGGCATGAGCACCAACTAAAACAGTTTTGCAATTGCAAATTTCTTTAGCTTTCTTAGCATAGGCAATGTCGTTATAGATGCTGGGAGTGGTGGTGTGAATTATAGCCAGGTTGGGCTGGAACTTTTTGATTTCATTTAAAACTTGTTTCTCGGTCATGTTGCAGGCCGCACCCTCGATAAATTTACACTCGTGACCGGCTTGCTCTAAAACAGCGATTTGAATCAGTGCTTGTTCCGGGTGTCTTTGGACTCTGCCTCTGGATTTGGCTGCCCAGCGTGCCGATCTTACGAAATTGTCTCCATAAGGAGCATTAAGATAAATAATTTTCATTTTTTGTCTCAGTTATTTGATTATTATAAACAATAAAGCGCAAGGATATCGCGCCTTTAAATTTTAACATCCCTCATGATTTGTAGCAATTATTTATTTTCACTGATTTTTGAAATGCTTTCTTTTCTGGTTAATTCTGTAATCTGTTGCTCAACCTTTTCAATAGCTGAAAGAAGCTTGAAAATCATTAAAAAGATCAAAATAAAACCGGTCAAAATTACCGCGTTGATATTGCCTACCATGCCTATTGATTTAGCGAGTATATTTGTAAACTCTGGGAAAAGGGCGATCAGTGCCATACCGCCCCAAACGATTACCCTGACGGAAACTTTCAATAGTGTCTGTCCGGTCTCGCCCTTAGCATAGCTGGCGACGCCTTTGTATATCATAACAGCAGAAATTATTGAGATAGCGATTTGATAGACGTGAATAGTCATATTGGCATTCCTAACGTTTCTAACGTTTTTAAAGTTATAACGCTTGGGTTTAATGTTTAAATCAGTTTTTTTATAAAATTGGAAAGCATACTAGCAATATGCAAGCATCTATCTTGATATATATCAAAATCCTTGCTACTAATATATCCTAAATCCAAAGCGACATAAAGCATTGAACGTACTTCTGCACAAGAACCTTTTGATATATATAAAAATTTTGCAAATTCTTTATTTCCTTTTCTTTCATAACCCTCTGCAATGTTATTCATAATTGAGACAGAAGCTCGCTGAAGCTGATCTCTGAATGAATAATCTTTGCAATTTTTTAATAACCCGTACATTTCTTTAGTCAGACCCCTGGACATTTTCCAGACTAAGATATCTTCGAACTTTTCAATCTTTTCCATAATTTTACGTTACAAACTTTATATTTTTATGCACGTTATAAACTTTACGAACTTTATAAACGTTATAACATTAGTGTATTAATTTCCAAATCATTTTATATAGCGTTTTTGCGCCATTAATGAATCCTTGTTTATGGATTTTGCCCATTGAATATTCTGTGTAGCGGACGGCGATGGGAACTTCAATAAATTTTAATTTATGAATTTTTATTTCCCGGATAACTTCGCTTTCGTACTCATAACGGTCGCCTTTGGTATTGATAAGTTTAGCAGCACGTTTGGAATAAGCTCGGAAACCGGATTGGCTGTCAGTGACCCAAAGTCCGAATAACCACCAAGTGAAAAAATTTCCGACATGATTGGCGATAATTTTATGCCATGGCATTCCAGCTGTGTCCTTGAGGCGCGTTCCTAAAACGACGTCGCAGTTGTTTTTCAAAATTGGCTCTATGAGATTTTTGACATCCTGCGGATCATGCTGTCCGTCTCCATCCATTGTAACAATAATGTCGGCTCCCAGCAATTTGGCGGCTTCAATGCCGGTTTTGGTCGCGGCGCCTTTCCCGCGGTTGATTTTGTGGCGAAGCGCCGTCACGCCGGCCATTTCCTTGGCTTTTTTAAAAGTATTGTCCTGACTGCCGTCATCGATGATGATTATGTTTCTATAGCCGGCAGACTGAATTTCTTGGATGACATCCTGAATAACATCAGCCTCATTGAAGGCCGGAATGGCGATAAAAATTTTCTTTTCCGCTTGATTTTCCATACATCTAACTATAACGAAATACGGCAAAAAATCAACCTTGAATTCTTGATTATAAATCTTAAGTTTTTGTGGTATAATATCAATGTGGGTTAAAAATTAAACAAAAACAATTTTTTCTCAAATTTTTTTGGGAGACTGTTGATAAGAAAAACTATGTTTTCGTATCCAGATCTAGATTTAAAAATATCAATCTCGCTTCTTGTAATTTCTTTTGTGATTGGTCTCGTGACCTGGGCTGTTTCAAAAAAATGGAAATTGGGTCTAATTGTTTTTTCTATTTTGGGAAATTTAAGCTTTCTAATCAATGTCGGATCTTTTATGTATATTTCTTATAGTTTAAAATGGCTTCAATATTTTTCTTTATTTTTCTGGCCACTTATCAACATAGCTTTAGTAATAATTTATCGTAAACAAAAAAATGAAGAAAGAAGCAATTAAAAAAGAACTTACCGTTTTTTTAGCATGCATCTTGTTTTTATTATCAGGATTTAAAACTTGCAAGGCTGTCGAAATTCCAGATGAAGAAAAATGGACTGATTATGACAACTACATTGTGATTGATGCGGATACAACTTGGAATGGGCAGGTTGTTTATGATGATCCATATAAACCGGTAGCTATTGTTAATGGAGCCACATTGACCATTGAAAAAGGAACCACGGTGCAGATCATGAGTCTGGAGGTATATACGGGTAGAATCGTGGCCGAAGGTACTCAGAGTGAAAAAATAAAATTTACTAAATCTATACCTGAACTACCTGAAGGATATAAACCGGAATGCTTATATGCAGAAAATGGCATAAAATTTTATGAAAAAGGCTGGCTTGACGAATATGCTGTAGAGCCATCTGTTTTTCGTTATGTAGAATTTGAAAATATGGGCTCGGATTATCTTATTAATGAAGAAGAATGTGCTTGCCCATACACTGAAGGCGGTTGCCAAGCAATGAACAATAATATTTTTTACAATTTGTTTAAAACAGCCATGGCGGCAAGTTATACAAAAGTAGAAAGTCCGGTTCTTAATTTTGAATCCGGCAATCTTCTAATTGAAAACTCCAGTTTCAAAAACAATTTTTATGCTGACATTAAAGTCAATGTTATGTATGAATATGAAGATTATGGCTACAGACTTAGTTTACTGGAAGTTGCCAATTCAAATTTTGAAGGCAATAGCGCAGATGCAGCTCTAATATCTAATGTGGAAGTAAATAAAAAAGAGTATGGTTTGGTACATAGTAAAAATGTAGTTAAATTAAGAAATAATTGGTATGGCAACCCGTTGGGTCCCAAAGTTGCTCCGGACTATTTGTTGGGAGGTGAAAAAATAATCGGAGATTATACTTTAGACGGCTGGAGCACAACAAGATTTAACGACGTATGCACTGATTGCGCCTCGAATGTGATGTTTTTGCCGGGAATTAAAGCGAGCAAATTATATAAAAATGGAATGCTCGGAACTGAAGATCAGCTTTGGCCACCAAATTACGGCGGTAATGACGTTGAAGATTTGATTCTTAATGAAAATGGAGAAAGCGTTAATGAAGTTTACACAAAAGAGGTTATTGAAGAAGTTGGAGTTCCAGTAGTTGGAGGAAACATATACAAAACATTTGTTAATGATTTGGATGACTGGAAAAATAGTGGTGTGATTAATGATTATAATATTTTTGCTTATGATTGGAGACAAAATGTTGAAGATATCGCGGAAAATGGAACGCCATATTCAAATGAAATAAAATCAGCTATTACAATACTGAATTCTCTGTCGGAATCTTCTAAGAGTAAAAAAGTTACAATAATTGCGCATTCCAATGGAGGTCTTTTGGCGAAAGCAATCATGCTTGAATTGGATAACCAAGGTTTGTCAGACAAAGTTGATAAAATTGTTTTTGTCGGGACTCCGCAAATGGGAACACCAATTTCGATACTTTCGATGCTTTACGGATATGATGAATCTGCATTATTTGGAACTCTAATTTCTCAATCAGAAGCGCGAACTTTTGCTGAAAATATGCCGGGGGCCTATAGTCTGCTGCCATCAAAAGAATATTTTAATCGCGCGGAAAATTCTTTGATTTCCTTTTTATCTTTACAAACCAGGTATAAAAATTTTATTGATGCATACGGCGAAAAAATAAATAGCTTTGATGAATTCAAAGATTTTCTTCTGGGAAAAATTGATGGAAGAGAAAAACCTGAAGGGAATGAAGTGGAAAAAGAGAATGTGCTAAATGAAGATCTTTTCAATCAAGCTATTGAAACACACGAGCGTCTTGATAATTGGACACCGCCGGTGAATGTCGAAGTAATTCAAATTGCTGGTTGGGGGTTGGATACGATTAGCGGCGTGGATTATACAGAAAAGGAAGAAGTAGAGTGTGGTTCTGAATCGGATAATGGTATTGAAATAAGATATTGCGAAAAAAAAGGAAAATTTAGCCCAATTTATGAACCGAAATTTACAGTAGATGGTGATGCTGTTGTTGTGACGCCAAGCGCACTTATGTTTTCTGACGCTGCGAATATTAAGAAATATTGGGTGGATTTATGGTCTTATGATGATCTTTTTCATACAAGGAAAGAACATAAAGATATTTTCGAAGTTGAATCATTGCAGCAGTTTCTTTCGAATATAATAACGAATAAATATAAAGAGTTGCCTTTACCAGAAAACATAAAAGATAATCGTCCAAATCCAGATGGATATGATAATGCTAAATCTCGTCTTCGTATGGCGCTTTATTCACCACTAAATATTCATCTTTATGACAATGCGGGAAATCATACTGGACCAAAAACCATCACAATTGATGGCGGAACTAAAACTATTTTTGAAGAAGGAATTCCAAATAGCTATTACTATCAATTCGGAGATCAGAAATATGTTGGTGTACCAAGCGGGGAACATATTCAAATGAAAATGGACGGCTATGATAGTGGGGCATACACGCTTAAGATAGAAGAGGTTAAAGTTACCGAATCTGGCGATGAAATAATTTCGCACACAACTTTTGCTAATTTGCCAGTATCTTCCGAAACTACAGTGACACTGGACATTCCGCAAACCGGTTTAGAAAATCTGTCCAATTTGCAAGCAGACTATGATGGCGATGGAGCAAATGACTATGTTGTGACGCCTGTTCCCAATGGAGAAGCAACGCTTTCTGACATGATAGCTCCCGAAATTAAAATTATTTCTCCGGAAAATAAGAAATATTTAAACAATGAAAATATTAGTTTAAATTACAATGTTTCTGATGGCCAGTCAGGAGTAAAAGAACAATCAATTTTTTGGGATGCAAAAACATATGTCAAAAACGGTATTGATCTTTCCCTGGTGTCACTTGGCGAACACATATTTAAAATAATAGCCAAAGATTATGCTGGGAATAGCGCTGAAAATCAAATTAAACTGAATGTCACAACGAATCCAAGAGCAATGATTGAAAATGTGGAACATTATTTCAAACTCGGACTCATTAAAAACAAGGGTGAGAAAAATTTTCTCATAGCAAAGCTCTCTATTATTGAGCAAAATGCCTATTTACTCAATATGATAAAAATTAGTCCGTTTTTCAATCAAAAAACAAAAAATGTGCTGGAACAAGTTATAAAGAAAATTACAAACAATCAAATTGATCTGCTCATTTTTCAAATCAATCATCATCCTAATGTATATGATAAATCCGTGAAAGGAATTTTGATTGAATGTCTTAATTTTGTTAGAATATAGGAAGGTTAATAATCAATAAAATAAATTTTAAAAATAAAAAGTATGAAAAAAACTTATTATTGGAGAATAGTGGTATCATTAATATCATTATTTGGGATTGTTGTCGGGTATTTGATCTTTTCTCCATATAATTATGGATTGTGTAATTTATCTGGAGAGTATTGCATGTTTAGTAGTTTAAAGAAAACATTAGCAGAACCATTATTTATGGTGTCCATGTTTTTTTTATCAGCATCCTTTTTTCTCTTTTTTGTCAACGATAGCATTTTCAAGAAGTGGCTGTGTTTTGCGTTGGGATGGTTTTTACTTACAACAATATTAATAATTCTAGCGCCTGTTTCAACTGGAGGCTGGATGAATTTTGGTCCTACCAAGGAATTAGTTTCCATTTGGATGGGTTCACTTTTTGTTATATTGAGTCTTATTCAAATTATTTGGCAGTCAATAAAAGCAAGAAAAAAATGAAAAAAACAAAGCTGATATTACTTAGTGCTCTTGGAAGTGTTTTTTTTGGTATAGCCACTTTTATTTCAATTAAGGGTTTTTGTTTTATTAATTATATTTGTGACAGATCGCATGACGACAAGCTAGCATTTATTTTATTTCCAATCATTCCGCTTTTTATATTTTCTCTCATTACCTACAAGATGCAGGAAGAAGTTTTTCAATTTTGGTGGAAATTTTCCCGCATCTGGATACCGTTTTCCATGTTTGCTATTCTCATTTCACCATCCACTGGCAACTGGATGATTCCAATTGAAAAGGGAAATGTTGCCTTGTTTTCTATGATACTTTTTGCAATCAGTAGTGTCTTTATAGTTGTATGCAAGCATTTTCAACTAAAAAAGTAGCTAACTATAAATAAAGAATATTAAGAAGAAAAAGCAATTGCAGTTTAACGATCTTTCTTAAAGAGGAGGGGAAAATGCAAAAAGAAGAAATTGATGCCAAAAATGGCAATCGTTCTATGATGGTTCCTGTTTTGCCAAGGGGAAAAAGCAGGATTTCTATCTCGGGCATGTGGTTTAAAGAACCTAAGGGAAAAACAATTTACCTTATTTCTCTGATAAATTTCTTTTTTTCATTAATTTTTTGGGAGAGGTAATTCGTTGCAATCTTCCAAAAGCACACTAAAGGTCTGCAAAATCCAACGGGATGCGCAGGCTTTTTAATTGGACAATTAGGGGTGTAATTGGTAATATAAGAGCAATTAAACATAATCTGAAAGCTATAAGCTAACAGCTGAAAGCTAGTTTATTTATGAAACAATCACAATTATTTACCAAAACCAGAAAAGAAGCACCAAAAGACGAAACTTCTAAAAATGCGGAGCTTTTAATTAGGGGCGGTTTTATTTTTAAAGAAATGGCCGGAGCGTATTCATATTTGCCGCTGGGTCTTCGGGTTTTAAATAACATAGAAAATATAATCAGGAATGAAATGAATCAAGTCGGCGGAATGGAAATGAAAACCACAATTCTTCAAAATAAGGAGATATGGCAGAAAACAGACAGGTGGAATGATGAAATTGTGGATAACTGGTTTAAAACAGAACTAAAAAATGGAGGAGAAATTGGCCTATCCTTCACTAATGAGGAAGCCTATTCCAATATTTTAAAACAATACGTAAGTTCCCATAAGGATTTGCCGGTTTATTTGTATGATTTCAAAAATATTTTCAGAAACGAAACAAGGAGTAAATCAGGAATAATGAGAGGCAGAGAATTTTATTGGAAAGCGCTGTATTCTTTTTCAAGGGATAATGCGGAGCACGATGCCTTTTATGAAAAAATGAAAACAATCTATCAAAATATTTTTAAAAAAGTTGGTATTGGTCATCTAACTTATTTAACATTTGCTTCTGGAGGCAGTTTTTCAAAATATTCTCACGAATTTCAAACTCTAACTCCTGTCGGAGAAGACACTATCTATTTGGATGAAAACTCGGGTATTGCCATAAACAAAGAAGTTTATAATGACGAAGTTATTACAGAGCTTAAATTAAACAAAGATAATTTAGTCGAAAAAAGAGCGGTTGAAGTCGGAAATATTTTTTCATTAGGAACAAAATTTTCAGAACCTTTTGACTTGAAGTATAGAGACGAAAAAGAAGAAGAAAAATTAGTAATAATGGGCAGTTATGGTATTGGACTCGGAAGATTAATGGGGACTATAGTAGAGGTGCTTTCTGATGAAAAAGGAATTGTTTGGCCGGAAAGTGTGGCGCCGTTTAAAGTGCATCTTTTGAGTTTAGGCGAAGATGCTGAAGCGGAAAAAATATATAAAACTCTTTTGGAAAAAGGCATTGAAGTTTTGTTCGATGACCGCGAGGTGAGCGCCGGCGAAAAATTTGCCGACAGCGATCTCATCGGAATTCCATATCGCGTGGTAGTCAGCAAAAAATCTTTGGCAGCCGGTGGGGTGGAAGTTAAGAAAAGAAACGAGGAAAAAAGCGAAGTAGTTTCAATAGAAAAATTTCTAAAACAATTTTAGACTTTTAGACGAAAAACTATTCTCTAATTCTCGAGAATTAGAGAATAGTTTGTGCTATTGGGTTATGTTAGTCAAAAAAAAGAAAAAAACAAAAGAACGCATTAAGGAGATCAAGTCTTTTCGCCAACTTGAGCGGCACCTGAAAGGTGTGTCAAATCGCAGAAGAATAGAAATATTATTTCTAGTTGCGGATAACAGGGGAATTACAGTTGATAATATTGCCGAGAAATTAAAAAGTAATGTAAAAACTGTTTCTGGCCATTTGTTTCGATTAACTCAGGCAGGGCTCATAAGAAAAGGCAATAGGGGAAATATGGTTCCTCACGAACTTTCTCCATATGGTAAAATTTTCTATAAATTTTTGAAGTCATTTCGCCACTTGAACTGATAAATACTATTCTCGAATTCTCGAGAATTAGAGAGTAAATTCATATTGATATAACATTGCGTAATTAATTATTGATTGATTGATAAAATCGTGGAAATTACTTTAAGCCAGTATGCCGGGTTCTGCGAAGGTGTAGAACGGGCTTATGCTATTGTTGAAAAAACAGCGAAAGACTCTGAAATCAAGAGGCCTGTTTTTGTTTTGGGTTCTCTAGTGCACAATGATGATGTGGTGAAAAAAATTGAAGAAATGGGCATCAAAAAATTGAGTGTCGATTCAAATCTGATGGATTTCCTGGCTTCTTCTAAAAGTGAAATCGGAACATTGATCATCACGGCGCATGGAATCGGACCCGAGATATATGAATTTGCCAAGAAAAATAAAATTGACATTATTGACACGACTTGCCCTAAAGTTATCAAAGTCCAGCGCTTGGCCAGAAATTTTTCAAAAAAAGAGTATCAGTTGGTTATTATTGGTGAAAAAAACCACAAAGAAGTGAAGGGTATTTATGAATGGTCCAACAAAAAAGCTTTTATCGTGGAAAATGTCAAAGATTTGCGCGCCCTTGCTCTTAATCCTGAAAAAAGTATTGCGGTTATTTCGCAGACAACGCAAGATCGGGAATTTTTCGATAAAAGCGCGAAATATATCGCGGAAAAATATCCGCAAGCGGAAATAATCAATTCAATATGCCTGACAACCCATGACAGGCAAATCGAAATCAAGGAACTGGCGCGAAAAAATGACATTGTTATTGTCATCGGTTCTCCCAAGAGCGCTAATTCCAACCGTCTTTGGGAAATAGCAAAATATATAAACTCCAAAACATATTTTATAGAAAGGGAAGACGGATTGAAAGAGAGTTGGTTTGCCGATTGCGGCAAGGTGGCAATTGCAGCCGGCGCTAGCACCCCCAAGCGGATAATTGAGGAGGTAACCAAAAAAATTAAAAGCATGGGCGATAGGCGTAGCAATAACTAAAAAACGTCCAAGACCTAATTTTTCATAATTTAACCTTAATTTAGCGACAATAAGTTGCTTTTTTCTTTTGTTTTGGGTACAATAGTAATGTTAAAATATAATATTTGAAATAAATTTATGGCGAAAATAATGCTCGTTGAAGATGATCCGATGATTGCTGAAATATACCAGAAAAAATTCGAATCTTCCGGATTTGAAGTTGTTAATGCGACTACCGGCAAAGAAGTTTTAAAGCTGGCCAAAGAAGAAAAATTTGATCTGATCCTTTTGGATCTGGTTTTGCCTGAGATAAGCGGAATAGATGTTCTCAAAAAACTTAGGAAAAGCGAAGATTATGGGAATGACTTGAAAATTATTGTTTTTAGCAATTTGGACAAAATAGAGCATGAAAAAGAAGCCAAGGAAAACGGAGCGGACGGTTTTATCAGTAAAGCAGAATTTAGTCCGTCAAAACTAGTTATTGAAATCCAAAGATTGCTCAAGGAATATGATGAACAGAGAAAAAATAAAGACAGGCTGGAGGGAAAAATAACCGACAATGGAAACGGCAATAAAAAAATTCTTTTCATAGAAGATGAAGAAATTTTTCTTGAAATGTTCGGAAAAAAACTGGAAGATGAAGGCTATGATGTTGATTATGCGAAAAATGGAGGGTGGGCGGCTAAATTGGCGGGAGAAAACAAATATGATCTTGTTATCACGGATATGGTTATGCCGGCGGTAGACGGAGAAGAAATAATTCGTCGCATCCAGAATGACAAAGAAAATAAAGATATTCCGATTATAGTTATTTCTGCTTCGCTGACAGATGAAGAGGCTGAAGTCATCAAAAAGATGAAAGTTGCGGATTTTTTCGAAAAAACCAGAATTGTTCCCAGCGATCTGTCCGCCAGGGTTGATGAGCTATTAAAATAGGGCGGATTGAATAATTCTAATAAATATTTTTTATGGAAAGAACACTCATTATCGATACTCCGAAATTCGTAGGGCAAACCGTAAAACTTTGCGGCTGGGTTCATGTTCGTCGCGACCACGGAAAAATAATTTTTGTGGATCTCCGCGATAGAAGCGGCATTATCCAGACGGTTATTATTCCGGATTATGCCGAAACTCATGACAATGCCAAAAGACTCAGAAGTGAGTTTGTGATTGAAATGGAAGGGACTGTCAAAGAAAGACCGATGAGTGCTCGCAATGAAAAAACTCCGACTGGCTCTGTGGAATTGGAAGTGACGGCTATTAATATTTTGAATGAAGCCAAAAATCCGCCATTTGAAATAATTAAGGATACTCAAGAGGTAAATGAAGAAGCCAGGCTGAAATATCGCTATCTGGATTTGCGGACTGAGCGTATGAGAAATAATTTAATCATGCGCAGCAAAATAGTTAATTTCATTCGCAATTTCTATACTCAGAATGATTTCATCGAAATTGAAACTCCGATTTTGACCAAAGGAACACCGGAAGGTTCACGCGAATATGTTGTGCCAGCGCGTCTGCATAAGGGAGAATTCTATGTTTTGCCGCAATCACCGCAACAATTCAAACAGCTTTTGATGGTTGCCGGTGTTGAAAAATATTTCCAAATTGCCAAGTGTTTCCGTGATGAAGATCAGCGCGGTGATCGCCAGCCGGAGTTTACGCAATTAGATTTGGAAGTAAGTTTTGGTTCACAGCAAGAAATCATGCAAACCTATGAAGAATGCATGATTGCTTTGGTTAAAGAACTTTATCCAGAAAAGAAAATAAAAGAAATTCCTTTTCCGGTTATTACATACAAGGAATCCATGGAAAAATACGGCAACGATAAGCCGGATCTTAGAAATGATAAAAATGATCCAAATGAATTGGCTTTTTGCTGGGTGATTGATTTTCCAATGTTCGAAAAAAATGATGCGGGAGAAATTGGTGCTCAGCATCATCCTTTTACTGCCCCTTTGGACGAAGATGTCAATTTATTGGAAAGCAAACCATTGGAAGCGAGAGCTAAAGCTTATGACATTGCGCTGAATGGTTATGAAATTGGTGGTGGTAGCATCAGAATTCATTCAAAGAAAATTCAGCATAAAATTTTTGAAATATTAGGAATCAAAGAAGAAAATATTCAAGCGCGTTTCGGACATATGTTGGAAGCGTTTACTTATGGCGCTCCGCCACATGGTGGCATGGCGGCCGGACTCGATCGTCTCATTATGTTGCTCCAAAATGAACCGAATATCCGCGAAGTTATTGCTTTCCCAAAAAATGGAGAAGCGGAGGATCTGATGATGTGCGCGCCGAGCGAACTGGACGACACGCAATTAGTCGAAGCCGGGATTAAGGTCATGAAAAAAAAGAAAAAAATTATTTAAAATACTTTTTTTAAATTAAAAAATAAAACAAAATATAAAAATAATGGCAGGTAGAACAAAAAAACATCTTGAGCATGTTGATAAAAAGAAATTGGAAATGCTAAGTTTTATTTCTTTTTTATTTGGTTTTTCTCAGGCGATTCTGGCCTATGTTATCGCGGACTACTTCAAGGAAGCTTTCGGATCAACAAATGTCAGCGTTTTCTATTTCATAAGTTACGCGATAGCTCTTATCGGAATTTTAAACATGCATAAAATCATTAAAAAGCTTGGCAAGGCGACAGCCATGTTTCTTTTTTTATTTTTGCAAGTTTGCTCAGTAACATTTCTTGTCTTTTCCAGTCCATCAATTATCGGAGTCATACTGCTGATGTCATATATTATTGCTAGCTATTTGGCTTGGGTGATGCTGGATGTAATAGTTGAAGATTACTCGGAGGATAAAAAGTCCGGTCGGATTCGCGGAATGCATCTTACAATTCTCAATGCCGGTTTTGTGATAGGTCCCTTCATTTCAACGCAAGTTCTGGAAAAATTCGGATTCAATGGATTGTTTTTCGTTGCGATGATTATCAGCATGTTTATGTTCGTTGTTGCGATTTTGGGCCTGCGCAATGACAATCAAAGATTCGGACAAAATTTGACTATTCGCGATTTGATGAAAAAAATATTTGTGAATAAAGATGTTATGAAAATATATGCCGTTTCTTTGGCTCTTGAATTTTTCTTTGCTCTGATGGTTGTCTATACGTCACTCTATCTGCTTGAGTTGGGAATGTCATGGTCAAAAATCGGAATAATTTTCACAATAATGCTAGTACCTTTTGTCATTCTAGGTTATCCAGTTGGGCTTTTGGCTGACAAAAAACTTGGGGAAAAAGAAATGATAATTTTCGGTCTTGTTATCATGGCTATTTCTTCAGCTAGTATATTTTTCATTACTTCAACTTCTATTTGGGTTTGGTCGCTAATCTTGTTTGCAACCCGTATCGGAGCAACCATTATTGAAACACTCCGTGATTCATATTTCTACAAAAAAATAGACGGCCGAGACGTGGATATTATCAGTTTTTTCAGGACTACGCCATCGATAGCTTATATTCTAGCCACGACTATTTCTGCTGTAATTCTCATTTTTTTCCCACTCAAATCAGTTTTTTTGTTAGTCGCGCTCGCGGCATTTTTGGCTATTTTTGCGGCAGTCAGACTGGTGGATAATAAAAGTGAAAAAGAAATGTAGCTATGCACAATTATCAGATTAAAATTGAGCAGTTTGAAGGACCGTTGGATTTGCTTTTGCAACTGACGGAAGATCAGAAATTGGATATTACTCGGGTAAGTCTAGCCAAAATAGCCGATCAATATTTGGAATATATTGCTAATACGCAGAATATTACGTTGGAACATCTGGCTGATTTTCTTTCAGTGGCGTCGCGACTTATTTTGATAAAATCAAAAGCGCTGCTGCCAATGCTGGAATTTACCGAAGAGGAGGAAGCGGAAATTAGCGACCTGGAACATCAATTGGCTGAATATAAAAAGTTTAAGGAAGCTTCCAAGAATGTTTCAGCTATTTTTGGCAATCAGAAAAGCGCATTTTCCAGAGAAAGTTTTTTGGGTCAATCAGTCGTTTTTTTTCCTCCGGAAAACATGAATGCGGAAGATTTGGCTAAAATATTTTCCAAAATATTGGGCGAGATTCCGCTGATAGAAAAATTGGAGGAAGAAATGGTACGGGAAGTTTTAACCTTGGAAGAAAAAATTGAGCATTTGCAAAGCACACTCAGAGAAAGAGTGGAAACTTCTTTTTCCGAATTGGTCAAAAACGCCAAAGACAAGATTGAAGTCGTTGTTTCTTTTCTGGCTATGCTGGAAATGGTCAAACAAAGAATAATTCATGTGGAGCAAGGCGAACTTTTCAGTGAAATAAATATGAAAAATAGAGAGGAAAAAATCTCAAAAAGTATTACGTAATTTATTACGAAATAAAATATATGCCAAGAAGAAAAAATGAAGAAAGTAATGTGCGGAAATTGGTTAAATTGGGAGGCCAGTCACTAGCCGTGACACTGCCAATTGAAATTATGCGCGAACTCGGCTGGAAAGAGAAACAGAAAGTCGTGGTCAAAATGGAGAGGAAGAAAATAATCATTGCGGATTGGAAGAAATAAAATAATTAATGCGAATTTTAAATATGGATGAAAATAAAATTTCCAATCCACAAGCTGCTGTCGTAGAAAGTACGGAAAAAGTCGAAAAAAATACTTCAGAAGGCGAAAATGCTGGCAAGCAAGAAGAAGAACTGGCTGCCGAATTTGTTGAATTGATAGAAAAATCAAAATTAAAAATTGACGATAAAGTTAATTTTATTCTTACTAAAGGTGGCTTGAAACCGGCTTCTGTTATTGAATTGCCAACTAAACTTCAAACGCAAGAAGAAACTAAAGAATTTTTTAAGGAAGATGATATTAAGGAAATTATAAATTTAGTAAAAAAATCCGGATTGGAATATTATATTGGAAAAAAAGAGATTGTTGAAGGAACCTATAGGACAAAAAATGAGCCAGAAGTTGAAAAATATTCTAAGGGCGAACAATTGAATATTTTTATTTCTAATTCTAAAGAAAATCTTGATTTATTGACAAAATCTTGGGGAACAACAGACCAAGAGGCTATCGGCAAGGCACTGGGTTTTCCACCGACTGCTGTTGAGGCTTTTGTTGGTAAAAGAGAAACATGGTTTGATGAGGATATTCCCGATGAAATAAGAGAAGGTGAGGCCGTTATATTTTTAACCCCAGCTTTATCAAAAGATAATTGGGAAGAGGAAATTAAGGAAGGAAAAAAGCGAGCTGAATTTGTAAAGAGAAACAGTCCTGAAATTTATAACACAATAATTAAAGATATATCAGATTACAGAAAATGGAATAAAGTTGAAAACGAAATAGAAAAAGCTGCTGATTCATCAGGGCTTGGAATTGACGAAGGCATAAAAAATCCTATCATTGCTCTAAACGCTTTTGAAATAAATACTGTTCAATCATGCGAAGGCCATCTGGCTAGTGGCAATAGCGCGCCTTGGATCAGAATTGAAGCGCCCAATGAACCGGAAGAAAGATTTATCAATCAGAATGAAACCTTTAAAAAGGTGGCTGAAAAATATAATATGTCGCTTGAGGAAGTGAAAAAATCACACAATAGAGATGCTTACTGGGAAGCAATAAAAGAATGTTCTGAGAATGGTGAAACAAAAGATTATCAAAAATGGAGAGAGGAAAGCGAAAAACTCTTATATGTAACCAAAGGCATTTTAGATGATTTTTATAAAAATCGACAGGTTTCCGACAATATAAAAATAAAAATTGACACTGAGGGTGCGGATGATATGGCCGAAGGAAGCTTTGTAATATTCAATGGAGGAGAGGATAATAGAGATATCAGTGATATAAAATTATCTGCTGAAGAAAAAGAATCATTAGGCAATAGATTAAATGAATACAGAAAAGAAATGAATATATTTGCTGGTTTTCTCGAAGAAAAATTCTTTAGTGAAGGAGAAAGTTATTTGAATGATAAAAGAAACAAAGCTCAGGAGAAAATTGATCAGAAAAAAATCGAAAAAATTACGGAAAAATTGCTTTAAAAATTACGTAATTTATTACGTAATTCCTAAAAACTGATATAATTACAATAAGTCATATAAAATATTTAAAGTCTATGGAAATCGAAAAAATACAATCAATAATTGAAAGCGTGCTATTTATCAGCGGAGAGCCGGTTAAAAAATCCAAGCTGGAAAAGCTTTTTGCCGGAGAAGTAAAAACTTCCGAATTGGAAGCGGCTTTGAATTTGCTTTCCGAAAAATATGCCGGCGCCGAAAGTGGGTTAATGCTTATTAAAAAAGGCGATGAAGTCCAGATTGTTTCTAATCCGGAAAACGCTGAGTATATTGAAAAATTGGTGAAAAATGAACTGCAGGATTCTCTTTCAACTGCGGCATCGGAAGTTGTTTCAATAATCGCGTATCGCGGGCCAATTTCCAAAAGCGAAATTGAAGCCATTCGGGGAGTAAATTGCGCTTATACTTTGCGCAATCTTCTGCTCAGGGGGCTTATTGAAAGAAACGACAATGCGCGTGGCAGCCGGGGATATGTTTATTTTATCTCTTTCGATTTTCTGAAAAAAATGGGCATCGACGATGTGAAAAAATTGCCGCAGTATGATATACTGTCAGTAGATGAAAGAATTAATTCGATTATAGAAAGCTAGGTTTTCTTTACGAATTACTAATCTGCTGTAAATAGACTAATAAGCCTTTTTTAATTCATTTTTTTCTCGCATTTTCAATTTGTGGAATTAAAACTGGACAATGAACATAAAATCAAGTTAGGCTATAAAAGTTAACTAAGAATAAAATTATTCAATTTATTTATGGGAATAGGGGCTACCATTTTAATGATAATGTTTTTTCCACTGAATTCTTTTTTGCTGGCTCAGGAAGCTTTTTTTGGTGGAAATTATTTTCAAGCTAATGCTGTTGCTTCAGAAGATATTAATGAGGGTTTAGTAAAGGGAGTTGAAGTTAAAAAAAATAAAAATAATTCAGAGCCCAAACCAAAACCCAAGCCTAAAGCGCAAGCTGTTGATGATCCTCAGTATCATGTGGCAAGGAAAGAAGGAGCAAAGGATCTGGTTGTTTCAGGCGCGCATGCGTCGGTGATTATTGACGGGGATACCGGATCAATATTGCATTATAATGAAGGCAAAACTCAAAGACAAATAGCCTCGCTGACAAAAATAATGACGGCCGTTTTAACAGTGGAAAAAGTAAAAAACCTGGATGAAGAAGTGATTATTGATGAAGAAGCTGTTTCTGCTGATGGCACTAAAATTGGGTGTCCGCGCAGTGGTTTCTGCAATAGTCAAAGATTAAAAATTGGGGAAAAAATATCAGTGAGAAATCTTTTGCAAGCGGCCTTAATGAACAGTACTAATGATGCCGCTATCGCGCTGGGAAAACATATTGCCGGCACTGAAAAGGATTTTGCCAACATGATGAATGCCAAAGCTAAAGATTTGGGGCTAACCGATACTAATTTTTGCACGGCTTCAGGACTGGAACCGGAGGGTCGTGAGAGCGAGTGTTATTCATCGGCGTATGATATTGCCAGAATCGCGGCTTATTCTCTTCGCTACAATGAAATATGGAAAAATTTCAGTCTGTATCCGCCGGACAAGGAAATAAAAATAAAATCAGCCGATGGCGCAACAGAACATTCGATTTTGAATACAGTTTCAAATCTTTGGCAAATACCAAATGCGGTGGGTGGCAAAACAGGATTCACTCCGCTGGCCGGATATTCGTTGCTGGCTGTAGTTTCCGATCCAAGCTCTAAACATCGGGTGGTAGCGGTGGTTTTGGATGACCCCACTCGCTGGCAGGATATTAGAACGATGATAGATTGGGCGTTTGCTTCGCATGAATGGAAGTAATCATTTTATTGATTTTCATCCCAGCACCAATTCCAATTTTGTCTCGTTGTAAGATATTGGTTTGCGTGCTTGGTCGCCTACGGCTTAATTAAATTATTTTTTAAATAATGCGTGCGAATTGGTGCGGGATGCTCAATTTTGTAGCCACTCGCTTCGCTCGCAGACAAAATTGGCATGCAGATTGCTGAAATCCAAACAATCCCTGAAATATTAAATGTTCTAAAGGTGCTCCTAACGGGACTTGCGGCTTTTATTTTGGCTTTTGCGATCACGCCGCTTTGGACGCACATCCTTTACAAATATAAAATCGGAATAAAAATAAAGAACACGGATGTTAATGGAGAAAAATTAAACTTTATAAACAAGTTGCACGCGGACAAATCCGGCACTCCGACCATGGGCGGAGTTATAGTTTGGGCTTCAATCATAATTTTAGTGTTATCATCTCATTTTATTTTTCCATGGATTTCTGAGCTGGCAGGCATTAACTTTATTGCGCGATTGGATTTTTTCAGCCGATCCCAAGTCTGGCTTCCATTGTTCGCTCTTGGTGCAGCCGGTGTGCTGGGGCTTTTTGACGACATAATGAGCGTTAAAGGCTGGGGGAGCAATAAAGGTGGAGGCATGCGCTTTGCGATGCGTTTTTGGTGGCTTTTTGTTATTTCAGGTGTTGGTGCCTGGTGGTTTTTTTATAAATTGGGCTGGGACATTATTCATATTCCGGCCATGGGAGATTTTTCCATAGGTTTCTGGTATATTCCGCTTTTTATTTTTGTTATTCTGTTTGCCGCTATTTCTTCCAATGAAACTGACGGGCTTGATGGCCTTAATGGGGGAGTTCTGCTTATGGCGTTTATTTCTTTTGCGGCAATTTCTTTCGCTCAAAATAAAGTTGATTTGGCGGCTTTCTGTGCCGCCATTGCCGGAGCACTGATGGCTTTTCTTTGGTTTAATGTATATCCAGCGCGTTTTTTTATGGGCGACACGGGAGCAGTTTCTCTTGGCGCTACATTAGGTGTTGTGGCGATGCTGACAAATTCGGCTTTGGTTCTTTTTATTATTGTGTTTTTGTATGTATTGGAATCTTCAAGTGTTGCAATACAGCTGTTTAGTAAAAAGTTTTTTCATAAAAAAGTTTTTTTAGCGGCGCCAATCCATCATCACTTTGAGGCCAAAGGCTGGCCGGAAACTAAGGTTACTATGCGGGCCTGGATATTTACCATGGTAACGGCACTGGTCGGGCTTCTGATAGCTATTTTTGGAATGGGGAAATAAACGACGCGCAAAACGCGCGATGACAAAATCTAAATTCCCAATGACAAAGTAGCGTAAAAAATAATCATATATCTATAAAAGGCTTTGTGAAAAAATAAATTCATAAATTATAAAAATAAATTTTAAAATTATGGCAGTAAAGAAAATACAAGAAGCGGAACTTCAAAACAAAAAAGTTCTGCTGCGGGCAGATTTTAATGTGGCAGTTGAAAGCGGTAAGGTCAAAGAAAAATTCAAAATAGAAGCTGTCAAAGAAACGCTTGGGTATCTTCTTGAAAAAAAATGTAAAGTGGCACTGGCTTCTCATTTTGGCCGTCCAGAGGGCAAAATAAACCCAGAATTTTCGCTGGGTCAAATAAAAGATGACGTGGAAAGCATATTGGGCGTAAAAATTGTTTTTATCGAGGACTGTATTTCTGAAAAAGTAGGAAAAGCCTTGGATAATCTGAATGATGGAGAAGTCTTGCTTTTGGAAAATGTGCGTTTTTATCCAGGCGAAGAACAAAATGATGAAAAATTTGCCAAAGAACTGGCTGAAAATTTTGAAGTTTTCATTAATGACGCTTTTAGCGTTTCTCATCGCGACCAGGCTTCGGTAACAGGAATTACGAAATTTCTGCCAAGTTATGCGGGATTTTGGCTTCAGAAAGAAATTAAAGAAATGAAAAAAATTAAGAATGATTTCAAAAAACCGGCCGTGGCAATCATTGGAGGTGCTAAAATTGAAACTAAGCTGCCGGTCATCAAATTTTTTGAGGAAAAATATGACAATGTGTTAGTTGGCGGAAAAATTGCCAATGAAGCATTGGATCAAAAAATACAATTCAGCAGTAAAGTTATTTTACCGGTTGATTTTATCGATGACAGATTGGATATTGGTCCAAAAACTCTGGAAAACTTTAACTCTATAATTGGGCAGGCCGAAACAATAGTTTGGAACGGTCCAACCGGAAAGTTTGAAGAGGAAAAATATGCTTTTAGCACCAATGAAATTCTTAAAGAAATTCTGAAAAGTCATGCCTACGTTGTAGTCGGCGGCGGAGAAACAATAGAAGCCCTGGAAAAAAACGAAGCAGTAGATAAAATAAGTTTTGTTTCAACCGGCGGCGGCGCCATGCTCGAATACCTAAGTGGCAATAAAATGCCCGGAATTGATGCTCTGGCAAATTAACCTTTTTGCAATTAGCTTGTTGCTAGTATTAGCCAAGAAATGTGGTATAATTTAGATGTAAACTAAATATCAATTTTAAACTATGGAAACACCTCAATTTAAAAAAGGCAGCCTTTTGACGTATAATAGAACAATGTCTCTGGGCGAATTGAGAAAAATTAATATAATTTCTCTGATAAACCTGGCTGTTTCAAGATTGCTTTTGCTTATAGGCATAGTTTTAATCTTGCTTAATAATTTGAATGTTATAGAGCCGGGCAGTTATTTTGGGGCGCCCAACTTTGTTACCATTGCAGTTTTTTCTATTGGTATTTTTATTAATCTTTTTTGTATACCTTATCTTTATTTCTCAAGCTTTAATAATTTCAAGGCGGAAAATGATTTTTGGGATCAGGAAATGTTCTGGATTTTACCTTTGTTTTTTTTCG
>ERZ795055.448-NODE-448-length-39361-cov-12.145092_pt1 | contig 39361 bp, 33 predicted proteins | sample MGYA00375139_ERZ795055 | MGnify/ENA primary metagenome ERZ795055 (study PRJEB30184, sample SAMN05720283) | anaerobic digester metagenome | isolation source: active sludge of municipal wastewater-treating anaerobic digesters | place: USA | collected 2015-01-23 ... | reverse complement strand
ATTCCTAATCCGTGTGCCGCGCGTTCGACTCGCGCCAGGGGCACCAATAAATCAACCACTTAGACAACGACCTCACAGCAAAAAACATCGACTGTAACTAAATTGTAACTACAACATTTTAAGATACGCATCTTGTTTCTCCGCAGCCATCTTAAGGTCATTCTCACTTGTAATATTATATCTGTCGAATACGGAGCGTGTCTTATGACCACTGATCATCATTGCGACCCTCTCAGGAATCCCTGCCCTTACCATGTTGCGTACAGCGGTTCTTCGGAGATCGTGAAATAATTTAGCGCCAATTTCAGCCTCCTTACAAGCGCTGTTCCATGACTTATCGAACCTTTTGACCCTATCTGTTCCCTGCTCATTAAGAAAAACCCATGGCAAGGCTTTGCCACCTCTTCCCCGTTGATTCCAGTTTTGTTGTAATATGGTTTTGAGCTCGGGATCGATATAAACAGTCCTGCCTTCCTGATTCTTTGTTTCTCCTGGATTAAGAGTCACTATCCCTCTTTCGAGATCCACTTGTCTCCATGTTAAAGTTGCGATCTCTGAATGCCGCCAGCCTGTTTTATAACCGAAAGTTGTGAACCCTTTCAGGTACTCTGGCAGGGCTTCTCTGAGCGCAAGGAACTCGCTATGCTCAAAGAACCCCTTACGAACATTATGCTCCTTCAATACCGAGATAACAGGAATGCCGCTAACTTTTGGAGGGGTGCATTTAGCACCAAGAGAAAACATCCTTTTCAGTAACGATAATTCTCGATTTATGGTCGCATTTGCGGCCCCCCCTTCTTGGCGCATTTCGATGTAGCGTGTTATTCTTGCCGTGTCGATATAAGCCACTTTCATTCCCTTGAAAACCCTTTCTAGGTGTACAACGGCTAGCTTTGCACGGTCTAGTGAACGTTTCCCATTAATTTTATAGTCCGCCAGTAAATCTTCCACCAGCTCCTCGAATGAAACCTTGTCAAAACAAATTCCGGGCATTTTACCTTGAAAAATCTCGGCCTCACGAAGATGCAACATTCGTATTGCGATTTCTTTCTTGTCACTGTGCGAGGATTCTGCAAACTGTTTTCCGTGTCTGTAATATTTTATCCAATACTTTTTACCTCGTCTGTAAATACATCCCATCATTTCACCGTCCTTTCCCGGCGGGCTCGTTGCGACGTGCCCTGCCTGATGATGTTTTCCAGACGATTCCCCATCATGGGGGCATTTATACCACGAAGCTTCATACAATTTCACCTTTTAATGATAAACTGACTTATTCTTTTCAATGAATCCATCTAGATCAGTTATATCGATATAAATCTTGCGCGAACCCGGCTGTTTAACTACTGGAATTATCTGTTTCCAGATTAAATCTCTCATGCCCCACTCAGACCGGCCTAGATAGTTACCCGACTCCTTAAGCGTAAAAAGGCGTTTCCGCACGGGATTGTGTATCCCCTGCGGCTTCTGTATTTCAATGCCTGTCTGTATTTGTTTTGCCATGTAGCTATTTTGTCACTATCGTATTTAGATTTAGATTAACCACTCGTATATTGACATCTAACCATTTGTAATATTGGATATAAATGCTATTTTCTTGTCATAAGACTTCCTGATCAGGGCAGCCTGGCTTCCGCCGGCCTTGGCGGATTTCGGGGTCCAGTATCCCCCGGCCTTCAGAGCCTGTAACTTATCGAAAGACCTGCAGTATTCCTCGCAGAACGCTCTCTGCTTGTCGGCCAGGGAGGAAAGCGCCAGTTTCTCCCGCCGCAGCATGTCGATCTGGTCCATTGTTAACGGCCCGGTATCTATAGACATTTGCACCTCGCTCAGGGAAATAAGAAAATTTATTTTTACATTGCTTGACATTTTCGAATAAGTCAAGTGCTTGAAAAAATAAATATTCCTCTCCGTGAGCGAGGCGGAGCGACTCCACAGTTGGACGCAATTGATAGGATCGCTCCGTTTTTTGTTTGATTCGACATTTTTGTCGAACTTGGGTCGTAATAGGGTAAATAACGTCCCTCTATATAAGGAAAGTTTTTTATGTATTTTTTTTTGAACAGTAAGGAATACTCAAAAAAGTATGAGATTTGATTATTATTGTTATTAATAAATGAGAAACAGATACTTACACAACAAGTGTTACTATTACACAGGTATTATGGTTATTTTTAAGTCCCCATAATCCGGAAGATAAAAGATAAAAGAATTTTTCTGTAAAAAAAATGTTAAAAAAATCTTCCTTATATAGAGTGTGCGCTGCTCTGTGGAGTAGATCCAACCCGCCTGATCCAAAAATTCCAAAATCCTGAAAAAAATTGTGCGTTTTGTAAGAGGGTTTACCCCTCTACTTCCTGAAGCTACGATAATTGACCGCCACCGGGTTGTCCCAGGAACGGTGAATAATCCGCATCGTGTCATCGCTTGCTGTTCAGGGCTGCTTCGTTGTTCAGCTACAGAGAGAAGCCGGTTTGGTGCTGGCGATAGTTTTGGTCGGTGTGGTGCGTCTAACTTCCTGTGCTCGATAAAACGGAGATCGATATGGAAATCCACACTTTCAAATACAAGTACGCACTTTGACCAACCTGCCTCGAAAATTGCTTTCGGATTGAAAGGCACAATTTTTTTGAGGCAATTATTTCACGTGAATGTGATATTTACAATTTCCTGTACTCTACAAAATATCTTCCCTCAGCAAATAACCGGTAACGGAACCTCTCTCTATCAGAAAATTCAGAAGTACCATAAATGCATCTTTAACTTTGAGCGTCCTTTTGATTTTCGGGCGATTGGTTAGCACATATTTTCGAATCAAATTCTCAAGGTAGTAAATTGTATCCACTGCTAATTTGTCTGAGACGAGCGTTGGCGTTCGCTGTATGATGTTACATAGCCAGAAAATGCCATCCTCAAGAAACCTGCTGCCTATATCATTGAGAAGCTTGCAGAGTGAGTAGAAGGCGGGAGGATAGCCTCCCATTTCCTGTGCGACTCTACTCAGAAAGTATTTTTCTCTGTCAAGCAGAGAGTGCCATTCTTTGGCAGTTTCCTTCCACGGCAAGGCCAAAAGATAATTGTGAATAATCTCTGCCCCGTGATAGCCGAAGTAGCCCTTCTTGCAGATATCAAGGACCGGCTGATAGAGGATATCCCAGACTGTCCAGAACTCTTCATACTGGTTGAGAAAATCCTCAACAGTGATGAACTCTTGCAGAAAATCGGCAGTTTCCCTGGAATCGCTGAAATTATCGACAAATGGTTTGAGATATTTCGGGATGTCTTCTTTCTTGGAGGTCAACACAAAATAGGCGAACTTATTGCAGAACCTGTGCTGAACTTCATAGTCAAGCTGCTCTTCATCATTTTGCCTCCGGTGTCCATGCTGTCGTTCATTCGACATTATTTTAGCGGCAAATATTGGGAAAATGCCATCCAAGAGGAGGCGATGTACGTTATCGTTAGTTTCCAGAGGTATTAGCTCAAAAGCGGTATTCAGTGCTCTAAGATCAAGCTTCTTTAAATTGCCCACATCCTCATAGCGGATGGTGTTAGCGCTAACTTTATCCAGCTCTTTCTCATATCGCGCGCAAAACTCTTTTTGTACCTCATATTTGGAGTAATCGTAGATTTGCTTCTTGTAGTTTTGCTTTCTTATCTCTGCGGCCAAAGCCCTATACTTTGGCTCTAAGGTCAAATATCCAAGTAATATCGATTGCGCGTCTTCGGGGCTTATTTCCCATAAATCATGCAGGACTGCACTTGTCGCAAAGGTGGATACCTGTGGCCAGGGATTGAGAAGCAGCAGAAATAGAAGCATTTTGATATCATTCTTTCCCTCTGGCAGGTACTTCATAAGTAAGGGAAGACTTCGTGTTGCATGCTCCACGCCATCAGAAATTTGATAGGAATATTTCTCCTCCATAAGAGGCCGGCCGGCGTATTCAACAATGACGCTTCGGCAAAATTGCTTTTCTTCATCAGTCAGAGAGTCAGCAAAATCTCTCATCAGAACAGCGCAGCTGTATGCGGGAATAGAACGATCGATCAATAGGACCTGCTCATCGGTTCCCTTGGTGATGTCATTCATGATTTCCCTTACTTCATTTATGGCCATGTGGGGATTTTTTTCATACTGTTCGTATGTCTTGTATTGGTCCTGCTCTCTTTTGAACCGGTAAAGGGACCATAACTGCAGCGGCATGTGCTTACAGCCCTTATTAATCCGCTGCAAGGAGTCTTCGCTATATTTCTTTAGCTGGGGATCGATATCTGGCTCGAAAGTAATCAATACCTTGCCTTCCTGCTCCGCAGGCTCCGACTTTGCGGTCATCTTTCGGGAATCCATTCTGGCCAGATAAAGGCGCCATGTCTTGTCTCCTTCTGATTGCTCCGACTCCGGTGGCAGCCTCTTGTAATATTCATCCCAAATTTCCCAGATCTCCTCCCGTTGCTTTTCAAATTCGGGATTATGTTCAGACTTCAGGAACTGATATTGGAAAGCAATGTTTTCCAAGGAAAGCTTGCGGTGCTTGTCGTCACACGCCTTTATCCTTTCATCCTCATAAAACTCTTTTTCGTAGTTACCCAAGCTGGGATAGTAGGCTTTGAGCATCAGGAGCTGGCTTTTGTGCGATTTGTCAAGAATTAACCGGCTTGTGTCATAGAGAAACAGCTCTTTTGTCCGGAACAGTATCTTTGCGACGTTAAACAGCTTTGCCGGCTGCGCGAGAACGAGACTTACCACTACGGCAGTAAGAGATGCCGATCGGCTATTCATTAGGATATATTTGCACCACGATTCGAGAGCCTCCTTGGAAGTGGCATCTGCTTTTTCCAGAAGATATCTTTCGAGTGCCATATGGATAGATTCAAGGAGGTCCGTTGAAACCTGTGTTCCCCGATACATATTCCAAAGCCTGTTGCATATGTACTGCCTAACGATTTTCCCGTCATCAAGAACCAGCTCAATTTCTTCTGCCTCTCTTTTACCCAAATCAGACTTTGCGAAATATTCGGCTGTCTTGTTGGTAAAGACAAGGATGAAATCGACAGTAGGGCGGAGGGAATATCTCAATAACTGGTAAATCGGGGTCTGAATAGAGCTGGCAGGGAAATACTTGAAATCATATCTATCGCAGATACAGAAATCCTCTTCAACCCCCAGTCTTGGCCCCCCAAATGCTCTCGAAGGTACTCGGAACCAAAAGAGATCTGCTAATTTGATTACACACTCTGGAAGGGCCTTAATCGTTTCTATACCATCGGAAAGCGAGGTAAGCACGGCTTGGACCATGGAATAATACTTGTCCCTATGGCTTGTTGTGTTGCCCGCCAGAACCTCATCAAATATCCTCGACAGCTCATCCTTGATTTCCTGAGAGCCCTGGAGAATGACCCGGATAAGCTGCTTTAAAGTTTCATCACGAGAGTATCCTCCATGCGTCTCCATCTGCTCATAATAATAGAGCCCTATTTGGCTGGCCCGTCTCGTCGTATCACCTACGGTGTTCTTGTTATTCCAGTCAGTAAGCAGCGGCAGAATCTTATTCATATTTCGTAATCCGAACTGCTCTTTATGTGTATGAATGAACTCTATAACCAGCTCCCATCCTTTTCCCCTGGGTGTAGTGAAGACTGTATTGAGCAACATGTTCTGTGACCACTTAACACCGATAAAGCTCAGGAGCTTTTCATCAACCTGCTTGCAGGCTATACGGAGCAGGAAGACTATTCTCATCAAGAGCTTCTCATTATCCTCTAAGAGCTTCATTTCAAAGTCATTGAAGAAGTTGCCTGCATAGTCAGACAAAAAGACTGAAACAAGGACCTCATCCTTCCAAAAGGCTTCTGTCTGATCATCATTTATAGATTCTTCGACGAGCGCTTTCACATCAACTGCATTTTCGATAAGCTGCTCTGAAAGCCAAATCCGGAACGCTCTGCGAATAGGCAGGGAGCTTCCCAATGCTGTTAGAAATTCCCGGGAATTGCGGGTTCCATTGAATTTCCCTCCAATAATTTTGTCCAATGCCCACTCTTCATAGGTGTCATGCGTTATGAAATAACCTCGGGCGTCGGAGTCGTATTTAATAATCTCGTCCTCTTCAAGAGCTTTGAGCGCTTCCTTGTTCAGACTATCGGCGCTGACACAAAATGAGCCGCTTTCGACGCGTGTCTTCGCAATCTCCAGAAAGCATTTCTCCCTTTCAATATGTATGTTGTCCTTCCGATGGGATGATCTCTGTATCTTCTTGTTCCAGATAGTTCTTCTAAAGTCTGAATAGGTGCTTGATTCTCCGCCGCTCTCATATGCCTGCAAATACTCATTGAGATAGAATGGCGTAAGCAGAAGTTCTGAGAGCCTCCCGCTCTTTGGAATAGCAAAGCCGTATTTTTCGGAAAGACTGTCAAGTTCCTCTATCTGGATATTTTCAACATCCACTACCTCAAACACCCGGCTGTTAAACAGTTCGACGAATTGCCATTTAAGGTCATCCAAATAAATGTACCGCGTCGTAAAGATGATTCGCCAACCTTCCTTAAGAAGGCGCAAAAAGAACTCCTGAAACACTTCCTGATTCTCGATATCCGAAAGCTTCTCTGCCGAATCAATAATGATGTATTTATCATTTATACTCTCATGCTCCTTCAAGAAGTCTGCAAAAGTAAAAGGCCCATAATGGCCCAAAAGCTCTGCAAGACTTTTGGCATTAAACTCCGATGCCTTGAAAATAAAAAAAGGTGCTGTTTCCTTGAGCCCTTCATAAAGCTCCTTCACAACGGCTGTCTTGCCAGATCCGCCGTATCCACTCAGTATGGCAAGCGGCGAACGGCCTAAAGCCTTGCGAAGATTGGTTAGAATCGATGAACGATCTATCTTAATCTCACTGCCCTTGAATATTATTTTTGAATGAATAGGAAGAAGTATTGATTCTGTGTGCTGCTGCAGCTCCGATATGAAATCAACGATGCTCTTCTCCAGGCTAAAGAAATGCTGGGCCAGAAGCCGGTTCTTTTCTAAAGATAGCTGCCTTTCGAAATGACTGGGAACCCTCCATTCCACTTTTAGTCCCAGTGATGTGGCATGGCCTTCGATTTCGGTCTTGTAACCCGGATCTTTGATGTCTTTTTTGGGGCTCTCTGAAAATTCTTTATTTAGATAAAAGAGAATCTTGGTTACCGCCGGATTTTTCGTTTTTGTTGCCGTGATGTTATCTTTGAGTTCATCCTTTTTTGTTCTGATATCCGCTTCAAGGTATTTAGCCTGCCACCCGACAACTTCTCCCTCATGCTCGATAGGCTCAGTCTCGATGCCCGTCTGATTCTTGTAGCGGAATATTCCTTTATCTTGGTTAAACTCGGAGCAAAATAAAAGATAGCAAAGCAATTCGAAAGTTTTCTGCTCTTTCCCGTAGAATTTTGAACTGAAAATGCTCCAGTTAATCTCTTGAGTCTGCATTATTAAGCTCCGCACTAAAAGGAACGTTTCCGCCTTACAGGTATGTCGGGTGCCGGTTTCTCAGCCATAGGTCGCTGTATTCCTGGTTAGGTTAAAATTTATTTATATTTCTCTGACAGCATCTCCTCGACGAAGGCATCATCTGCCGGCTTGCTATTCATTCGGCCTCCATTAACATTTTAGTATGTCATTATATGTAACAGCTAGCAATATAAATATCTTCTCAGAGAAATCCGTCATAAACGCGGCTTCTAGAGAGCGGCCAGAATCTCCAAAATCTGCAGATGAAGAAGCCGCACCCCCTTGCACTCACCGCCCTTCGGGCAGCGTGAGTTCAGAGTGGGCATTAATTCCGGTTATAAAACACAACAAAATTCATGACAAAATGAAATTATCAAAAGCGTGCGACAATACAGTGTAAAATCGGTTTTCAGAAAATTAATAGGCTGATCCATTTTATTTCTTCGTTGAAAAAACATCACTTATAATAAAATTCAATTCATCAGGAGTTGGTTCCCATGAAAACTCTTTTTTAATTCTATTTCGTGCATAATGATGGGAGATATGAATAATATTATCAAATGATCCAGAATTAAACAGTTGTATTGCCAATGTCATCTCACGCTGAAGTTCTTCATGATCAATTTTACAATTGTCGGTAAAGGGGATGAAACAATAATCTGTCCGCAATATATAGTTGGGTTTTCTCTGAACCAATTCAACATATGATATAGCGCAACGAATTCTCTTTCCCCCATATTCAGGAAATGATTGATCTGATTCATCCGCTGTTATCCTGCAATATTGTTTATAGGGAATACGTTTTATAGTTCCATCATCAAAAAAGAAATGAACCGTTATTCCGATACTCATTTTTAAACACCTCTCAAGCAAATAATAGATCTATGAATGTTATTCGCGCTCCGCACATAATATCAATGCGATAGAGCACATCAACATACACTTACTCTGGTACGTTAAGGTGCTACAAATCAGCGAAATACCAGTCTGCTGCCTCAGAGGGGGTTATTTCTTTGATAAACATGAATAATACTGATTGCTTGCAAGCATTTTTATTGTGAAAATATGCGAGCCTTCAAGCAATTCTACGATTTTTAATAGCACGTGTTTTGATCTATCGCAAGAACATGAATATTTTGTATAATTGATGACCTGCCCCCCCCCAAAAAAACGGTCCGGCTTTTAAGTTAGGATTGAAATAACAGCATATTGAGGGAGGTCGGGATGAGCAGGAAGCGAAATCAGCCAGACGCGGGATATGGGCATTGCCAAATTACGAGCGACCGAGAGCGTTCCGTAAAAGACTGAAAGTTAGCGGCGGGGAGTAGCTGCCCTTATTTTTTCTGGAATCTGGAAGGGAGATAATATGGCATGGAATGTTTAATCGTTTTGAACATTATCATTCTCTCCGTAGTGGTAGGGTTTCTGATTAAGTATACGTACAGCAAGGAGCAGGTCATTCCTGACGATTCCAGGCCGAATCAAATTGCTGCCACAACGAAAAATGCCCCCGTTGCGATGCAGAAATTGATGACGGCGCAAACCGATGTATCAGTGCGGTACAATTTTAATTATTTATAGGCCTAAACGATTCTGGTAAATCAAAGATCAATGAAATACTATATGATGGACAGAAAGGAGTGCTGATATGAACGAAAGTACTTCCATTCATTCAAAAACAAAAAGCTGCTGGAATTGTAACTATCAGCAAATAGGCGGTGACACGTTTCTCGGCAAATGCAGCTGGTTTTCCAAATATAGACAGGAACCGGATAAAGAAATTCCGGCCGATGTTGTTGATGTAGGCGGCAAACATTTTGTCAAACGAAAGTGATGAAAATAATGGCAGAAAACTTGACCAGAGCCAGACCGTCGATTTTTAAAGATTTACTCATGTCCGAAGTCATCCAATCCGAGGCATTAATCAACCTTCTGGACAGGAAAGGCATCCTCAGCAAACAGGAACTGCTGGAAAAAATGAAAAGAGTTCAGGAGAACTACAATGCCAAAAGTGGCGCTCATCTGGTGTGATAGTTATGAATATCAGGGTGTCAGAAGCGCTGTTGAGCGTGGCCTCGATCTCATAGGCGGTGCGGGAAAATTTGTGAAGCAAGGGCAGCGCCTCCTCCTGAAGCCCAACCTGCTCGTTGGCGAGACGCCGGAAAAGTGTGTTAACACACACCCAGCCGTATTCAGGGCCGTTGCGGACATCCTCAAGAAAACCGGTGCCGTTGTGAGCTATGGTGATTCCCCGGCCATCGGCAGTACCTCCTCCGCCTCAAGGAAATGCGGCATACGCGCCGTGGCAGAAGATCTGGGCATTCCCGAGGCAGATTTCAAGACCCCCATGGATGTGTTTTATGAGAGGGGTGTACAGAATAAAAAATTCATCGTGGCCAAAGCCGTTTTGGACAATGACGTTATCGTAAGCCTCCCAAAGCTGAAAACACATGCCTTCGAGAAATTCACCGGGTGTGTGAAGAATCAGTTCGGGTGCATACCCGGCATTCGCAAAAGCGAGTACCACATCAAGCTTCCCAACGCCGTGCAGTTCGCGCAGATGCTTGTTGACCTAAACAATTACGTAAATCCTGCCCTCTACGTGATGGATGGGATTTGGGCGATGGAGGGCAACGGGCCGCGCGGTGGCGCCCCCCGCAAAATGAACCTGCTCCTTTTTTCAAGTGACCCGATTGCCGCGGATGCGACTGTGTGCAGGATCATCGACGTGAACCCCGAGCATGTGCCCACGATCATGATGGGCCATAAAAGCGGTTCCGGAACCTATCTGGAGAAAGAGATCGATTTGGTGGGCGACGATCCCGACAGATTCCATCTCTCGGACTTCGACATTAAGCGCTCGCCCCTTGCCCCATACCGTGACAGAGGCATCATGCGCTTCCTAAGTAACCGCTTTGTCCCCCGTCCCGTCATCGACCCGAAAAAATGTGTGGCTTGCGGCATATGCGTGACGATTTGCCCCACCGAGCCCAAATCAGTCGACTGGATTGCGGGCGATAAACAGAAACCGCCCAAGCACAATTATAAAACATGCATTCGGTGCTATTGCTGTCAGGAAGTCTGTCCCGAGAGAGCTATCAACATCCGGTATCCGCTTGTCAGGCGTGTCATTGGGCGAAGCAGGTAATGAATGCGCAATGACAGGTCATAATATCTTAATACATTACTTGTTGATTCAATGAAACTGCATCATTATGGTAAAGTTGCTATAATGCCATCGCATGCTGAACGCAGTTTAGCTTTGTTTCCCTCGCGACAGTCCCTATACTGCCAGAACATCATGTAATGAGGCAAGGGATCTGCATCATAAAGATAAACTGGAAACATTACATCCTTTTTTTTTAGGTGAAAAAGTTGAGCGATATTATACTCCTCTTGACATGCTCTAGAAGCAAGATATTGTGGAGTATATAAGAGCATAATTTTTCGGCAATTAACAAGCGATGAAAAAATCTTTTGTTGCCAAGCCATGCCCGGTTCTATTTCTGTACGGTCCATGAAAATCTTAATGTCGCCTTTTTTCTTTCTTAGTTTGTCAAATATGTAATCCGCATCATTTTTATTATGCTGGCAATAACTTATAAATATATCATATTTGTACTTACCCTCTATGCCCGTTCGTTTATAATACCGCTTAAACACGGAGAAAGCTCCTTTCATTTCAATAGCTTTCTCTTTAGAATGTTCAATTATCTTAAGACATTTTATTGGTAATCCATTCCCCATCCAGTTGGCAGCAGCCTCCATTAACGGTACCAACATCTCTGCTATGGGAACATTGACAATTCCGGTAGACAATAAAGACGTGGCTATCGAGGCAATAGAATTTTCATTAAATGCATAAGATGATAAGCATCGGAATATATTGCCCACTGATTCAGCAGGATGAATATTTTTTGATGGTTCATAACATAGTATCTGACGAAAACCCAGTTTAGAGGAGATCGATGTCAAAGGGTGAGACATCCAACAGTTACAACTATCGCGTTTATCTTCAAGCTTATTGCGTGATAGTTGCTTAACCGAAACCCCCTTTTTATTTAACGCCCCAATAACGGAGATGGGTGTTGTAGTATAATCATTTGGTAAAGCAGATATAATAAGAAAATCTACAGGATCAGAGGCGTTCATTTTCATTAAATCTCCATGCCAGAGTTCAATTCTGTGTTCTTCATGTCTGTCGTCAAAGATTTTCATGTCGTCGAGTAGTCTCATTTCAATTATCCATACTATATAAAATAAGTTAAAATATTGAGTGCCGATATAATCTTTTATTTGGTCAACGAACTAATTACCATCTCCTGTCGTTTTACCCATGTCTTCACATCTTTTAATAAGTCATTTCTGAAATCCTTCGGTTCCAGAATCATAATATTGGGAATCCAGGATTTGAGGATATTGATAATGGCCTCGTACTGGCCTACCCGGAATGAAACAACAAGCGACCCGTCCGGCCTCTCCTCTTTGATCTCCTGGGTTGGGAACATCTTCCGCCGTCTAAAATAATGACTGACCTTGGCATCGATAAGGACCGTAACCTCCAGATTCATATTGTCTGTAAACCAGATATTGGCACCGCCCTGCATCATAGAATCCAGATCTGCCGGTATGGACTTAAAGCAGGTTTTTAATAGGCAGAAATCCTTTATCCGGTCAAGGGCGTAGCGTTTGAGAATGCCCGTGGCCGTCTCAATGCCGATAAGATACCAGAATCCGCCGAAATAGGCTACCCGATAGGGCTCCATACTGACGGGATGCGTTTTCTTATCAGTGGAATACTGAAAACTGGCGAGTTTCCGCTCCCGGATAGCCCGGACAATCTTGTTCAGGAGGGTACTGTCAAGAGGGACAGCATCATCAATCTTCACGAAGACCGGCATATTTGTGGCACAGTCGAACAGACGGTCCAGGACATCATTGGCTGCCTTCTGAAAGGACGGTCCCAACTGCCCGACAATATTCTTCATGGCCACCATCAGGGCCAGTTCCGTGTCATCAAAGACCTCCAGGTTTTTCACCAGATCCCGGCTCAGGCGATATGTTCCCCTTTTTTCTTCGTGGAGAGGGAAACCCGATTCCTTCAGCAACAGGAGGTCCCGTTGGATTGTCCTGGGGGTCGTCTGGAATTGTTTGCTGAGCCGACTGCTGGAGACCTTCTCCTTTTCCATGAAGATCCTGAGGATTTTACCCAAACGAAGCAGTTTTGTATGCGCGTTTCTGTCATAACTCATAATCTTTTCCCTCCTTCTCCCGGAGCTTCTGAAAAAATCGACTTTCTAAAAAATAATGCGACGTATCCTTGTCGTCCTGGCATTGAGTTATCAGAGACAAGTGCCCATAGTCAATGCCAAAGAAGGAGGGGGAAAATGGAAAATATAATTAAAAGACAGTTAGAGGGAATAAAATTCGGAGAAATTCAGATCCACAATCATGTTGCCGTCATCCCGACGATCTGCACTAATGGTGCAGGACCGGACTATTTGACCATGAAAGAGGCAATTGAAGGCCACTTTATCACGGTTAGTGAAATGACGGAGGGTGGAACGGTACCGGAGCTGAAGGTCATTAACAAAGGAGAGAAGCCTGTTCTGCTCCTCGATGGCGAAGAACTCTCGGGGGCCAAGCAGAACCGGGTTCTGAATACCACCATCCTGCTCAAGGAAAAATTGGAAACAATTATCCCAGTGAGCTGCACCGAGCATGGCCGCTGGTCCTACAGTTCTTCGCACTTTGAGGACTCGGGCTATATGATGTCGGCCAAACTCAGAAGCGTCAAAAATGCCTCAGTATGTGAGAATCTGAAAGCTGAGAGTGTGTTCCGGTCCGATCAGGGGGCCGTCTGGGACGAAATCGATGCCCAGGCAAGAGCCAATAAAGTGAATGCACCCACCATGGCCATGAGATGTGTCATGGAAGAGAAGCAGGAGGATATGGATAACTATCTGGAACACTTTCCCCTTGTTACTGATCAAAACGGCCTTCTTGTCATGGTTAACGGTGCAGTCGTCGGTTTAGACATGATTTCCAGGAAACAGGCATTTGAGACACTCCATCCGAAGTTGATAAAGAGCTACGTCATGGATGCCCTGACGGTAAAACAGGTGAAAGGGAAAGAAGCTTCACGGGAAAAAGCTGACGCTTTTCTCAATAAGATTCTCCAATGCAAAGAAAATACGTTTGACTCTGTCGGTTATGGTAGGGATTACCGGTATGAGGGACAGAAAATTGTTGGCTCTGCGCTTGTTCATGAGAGCACAGTGATCCATATGGCATTCTTCCAGATCACCGCAGCGGAAAAAGCCGGACATATGTCGTCTGTTTCCCGGAGAAGGGCGTATCGGACAAATCAATAAGGTTTGAGGCGGTGAAATGAAGAAGATCTGCTCAAAGTGTTTTCGGGAATTTACAGAAGAAGATAGCGATCGCAGTCCCATCGAGGTATTAGGACAGATCTACCTTGAAGGAGTGGACAATCAGGATGCCAGGGACATATGCCCGATATGTCGGGAAGCACTTGGCATCCTGAACCTCCTTGGATTCGGCGAGTAGCATAGACAATAATGCAAAGGGAGATTCCACCTCGGAGAGGAACGGGACTTCCGAAATACAGGTATCAGCGCTGTAAAAACACGCTTGCCTGATTGTTGTTTAATAAATATAAGAAGAGATAGAAAATGGCTCCGGAAAATGATTCAGGTTTATCAAAGTAATAAAATGAATTTATGAACATTAGACTTACGAAAACAAAATATCTTAACGGTTTACAGTGTAAAAAACTGCTCTGGTATATCTATAATGAACCGGAGGCCATCCCTGAACCCGATGAAGCCACACAAGCTGTATTTGCACAAGGGCACCTCGTAGGTGACTATGCAAAGAAGTTATTTACAAAAGGTATAGAGGTTGATCATAGTAAATCATTTGCAGAAGGTCTTAAATCAACCAGGGAATCAATATTAAAAAGAGTCCCTATATTTGAAGCGGCTTTAACCTATAAGAACTGCTACGCCAGGGCAGATATTTTGGAGCCAGTTGGCGAAGATGAATGGAATTTAATCGAAGTTAAAAGTTCGACAGAAGTAAAAGATGTTAATTATTCCGATATTGGTTTTCAATATTATGTTTATACCAGAGCAGGGTTAAAGATAGATAAATGCTATTTAATGTGCATTGATAATACCTATGTCCGCAAGGGTGATATAGACCCCAGTAAATTATTCAAGAAAATTGATGTTACCGACGAAATCAAGACGTACTGCAGCACAATGATTGAAGACAATGTAGCGGAAATGGTCAAAGCTATAAATGCTGAAACATTTACCGAGATAGGTGTTGGCAAACATTGTAACGATCCTTATGAATGTCCGTTGATAGATCGATGCTGGTCATTCCTGCCGGAGAGAAATGTCTTCCTGCTCTACAAAAACAAGAAACTCCCCATGGCCCTGATTAAAGATGGCATCCTGGAGTTAGCGGAAATACCAGAAAAATGTGAACTCAACGAAAAGAATCAAATACAGGTTGATTGTGAAAGAACCGGAAAACCCTATATTGATCGAAATAAGATAAAAGAGTTTTTAGATACAATTCAATATCCTGCTTATTACATGGATTTTGAGACATTGGGTTCCGCTATCCCCATGTTCGATGGTTCCAGCCCTTATCAGCAGATACCATTTCAGTTCTCTGTGCATGTTGTTAAAGAAAAAGGAGTTAAACCTGAACATTATTCTTTTCTGGCAGATGGAACGAATGATCCCCGACCTGAATTTATGGCAAAACTCAAAGAAGTTATGGGCACAAGAGGTTCTGTAATCGCCTTTAATGCTGGCTTTGAACTAAACATTCTCAAGAAATGTGCTGAAGTGCTGTCAGAGTATCAAGATTGGGTGGAATCTATAGAAGAAAGAATTATCGATTTACTTCAGCCGTTCAGGGATTTTGCCTATTATGATCCCAAACAGAATGGCAGTTGCTCCCTCAAGAAAGTTTTGCCTGCACTTACAGGCAAATCCTATGATGACATGGAGATCGGTGATGGCGTAACGGCTAGCAGAGAATATTTCAGGGTTACATTTACAGAGGATAATAAAGATAAGCCTAAAGTCAGAAAACTGCTGGAAGAGTATTGTGGTTTGGATACAATGGGCATGGTGGATATAGTTGGGCAATTATACAATCTTACGTAAAACGCCATAGTGATTTCAGCTATTTGATTAATATTGAATAAACGTAATTGGAGGCGAAAATAATGTGGCTTTATTGTCAGCTTGGTTTTTACTCAGTCGTGCATAAACTGCCATGCAACAAGGACGAGCTTTTAGTTAGGACGCGGTCCAAAGTTGATATTGATAAATTGCAAACGCTGCTTAAAGAAAAATATCAGTTTGACGGCGAAGTCATTGACTCGCCAAAGGCAGATTATGCATACAGGATGGCCGTACCCAGGGAAACATTTGCGTCTTTCATGACCGATATAGTGATGCAAATGGATTATGACAATTTCAAGAATACCATTCGCCGCGGAGATTATAAAAGGCATGATGCGTATATGAGATGCTGGGAAGCAATGTATGAATGGCAGAGGGATTTGAAAAGAGAAAAAGAATGATAGATCTTCATTGCCATACCACGGCCTCTGATGGTTTAGTGTCCCCGTCCAATATCATCAGGCAAGCAGCCATCGAGGGAATTTCTCTCATCGCGATTGCCGACCATGATACGGTAAATGGCCTAGAAGAAGCGTTTGAGTCTGCAAAGAAAGAAGATGTAAGCTTCATTCCTGCCGTGGAGTTATCCGTTGATTGTGAAAAAGGCGACTTCCACCTTCTCGGCTATGGCATCCAATATAGAAATCAATCGCTCAGAACAAAGCTTGAAGAACTTAAACATATCCGTGAAGAGCGGATAATGCGCATCGTTGATAAATTGAATCAGGCCAGAGTACAAATTACACAGTCAGACGTGCAGAATGAAATAACTGGTGCTGCTCCGGGCAAACCGCATGTAGCCCGTGTTCTTGTCAGTAAGGGATATGCACCGGATGTTCAAACTGCAATCATAACATACCTCAACAAAGGAAAACCGGGATATGTGCGCAAAGAAAAAATCCGGCCAGAGGATGCTTTTGAACTCATCAAATGCGCCGGCGGCGTCGCGGTGCTGGCCCATCCGGCATCTCTTAATCGTGAAAGTCATGATGAATACATTCAAATCATTCAAAGATATATTAGCATGGGATTAGCCGGTATCGAGGTATATTCAAACATACATAACAATGAGGATGTCAAATTCTTTAGTGACATAGCCAGACAGTATAATCTCATTGCAACGGGCGGCAGTGATTTTCATAGCAATAATGGTGAACGTTTGGGATACTATGGCGCATGCAGACCGATACCAACCAGCTGTTCACGGGATCTTTTACGACTTGTGAAAAATTAGTCATAATTTATTTTTATCAAAAAATATTTCAAGGGATGTATTATGAAAAAAAATATTCTCAAAGAAGTAATCGGTAATTTGAGGGTTGAAAAAGATGGCTATCGCCGAATACCGCATAAAAAAGGATGGCTGGCTTTTCTTGAAGACGGTGATATGGTTTTTTCGCCCAGTGACTTACGACACATTCTAAGACGAGTTATCTCTGATAATCTTCCCAATGGAAATAAACTGTTATTTTTGAGTAAGAAAAACCGTTTTACTGTAACAGCTGACAAGGAGTCTTACCGTCCCGAAGAGGCTCTCGAAAGATTTATAACAGCATCAAATCCGGACAATGTTTCTAGCTTTTTCAATCAGGTCCCAATAGGAGGGGGAAAAGAATCCATTGATATCGTGATTAAAGAAGAGCAATCAAAAAAGTATTGTTTTGTCGAACTGAAGCCATGGACAAGCACAAACTCACCCCTCTATGCCATAGTCGAAAGCCTGAAAAATATAGCTGAATACAGAATTATATTTGAAGAAGATATCGAACATGACAAAGACTTTGTATATTACAGCGAAGTAGATCTGATCATCCTGGCACCCGAGTCTTACTACCGGGAATATGGTTTGACATACGATGAAAAAGAGAAGATCAGCGTTGTGAAAAAAGTCTTAAATGATCTTAGCTCAGAGTTCAAAACAAATATTGCTTTATGGGCACTTCCTTTGGAAGAAAATGATTTTCAGGCTAAATTAGAAATGCTTTGTAAGAGACAGAATGTAAGAGAGCAACAGATCATTTCCATTTCAGAATCAGACGCTATTCCTGAATTGGCAAGGCGTAAATGGAAGTTGCTGGTGGAGTCAGACAGGAAACAATAGATTTTGGATTGGTTGCCAATCGGGAGAATAAATGTCTTTAAGTTTATCCGTACTGGTTGATAAAAAACTGACGGAACCGCAGATGCAATCCGTCCATGATTTTCTAAATGCAAATGGATTTTATAAAGATCAGTGTGGTTATCGTTCCTCTGCCGTTGATATTTTCCTTGATGTCTATCCTGAATCTGACCCTGAAAGGGATGACTTCTGGACGGTTGATCTTCCCCGCGTTGTGCCATTCTTCCCCAAGACTGATATAGGCCTCGAGTCAAGACATAACCGCGTTTCTCACGAAATGAACTATCGTATTGCGAAGCAATTGGCAGAGGTTGTCAGCGGGGTGATCTACAATGACCAGCTCGGTAAGGTGTATGATTCGAGTGGTATGCCCCTAGAGCATTGCAGAGAGAGTAATCACTTTGATGAATACGGCGCAGGGATCGATTTCTTTATGAAAGCTGTCGGCACATTCGGCGACATCATCGGGCAAAAGATTTGAAGTTCAGAGTAGCGGGGTTATTAGATGCAGTTAATCATTCATAGAGGGGCGCACCAGGTCGGCGGAAGTTGTGTGGAACTCAGCCACGGGGATTCAAGAATAATTTTGGACATCGGGCTTCCTCTCGATGTGGACTTCAATGATGATCCGAAAAACTATTTGCCCCAGCCTTTATTTGAGGAAATAAGGCAGGGCGGAAAAAGTATCGAAGGCGTGCTTCTTTCCCACGCACACCTGGACCACTATGGCCTGATGGGAATGCTACCGCAAGACATACTCGTATTTTGCGGGCAGGCTACGGCAGATCTAATGGATCTTACTTCAAGGATTAGCTTTCATAATATGCAGCCTATCTCCCCTCATTTATTCAAGAATACGGAATCGTTCAGCATAGGGCCATTCTTAATTACACCTTACCTCATGGACCATTCGGCCTTTGATTCATATGCTTTTCTTGTTTCGGCGGGCGGTAAAAACCTCTTTTACACGGGGGATTTTCGGGCTCATGGGAGAAAGGCAAATGCTTTTTATTACCTGATCAAGAACCCGCCCCATGTGGATATATTGCTCATGGAGGGAACAATGATCGGACCCCGCTCAGATGAATCCGCACTCACGGAAGCAGATCTTGAAGAACGATTCGTCCAACAGATGACAGAAACATCTGGGATGGTAATGGTAAGCGCCTCTAGCCAGAACATTGATCGTTTGGTTACCATTTTTAAGGCGGCTAGCCGTTCCCGACGTTTTTTCATCATAGACTTTTACACTGCCGAAATCCTCGAAAGGCTCGGTAAATATGCGAACCTTCCTCAACCGTCATGGGCTAATATCAGAGTCTGTTACCCAAAGCGCCCTTCCCATAGGTTTGAAAAAATCGGGCTGAAAAATATTCTGGAAAAGCATCGCCAAAATGGGATTAGATGGCAGAGGCTGAGAGAAATTGAAGATAAGACCGTCCTGTTGGTTCGTCCAAATTTTCTTGAGGATATAGAGAAATATCTCAATCTCGAAAGAGCGACTTGGATTTATTCCATGTGGCCCGGCTACCTTGAGAGAGATACGCCCTTGAAGGAGATGCGGACCTATTTTCATGGGAAAGGGGTCCACTTTGAACTACTGCACACAGGAGGCCACGCGGGAATATTGGATCTAAAAAAAATGGTTGAAGCCATGAAGCCATCTACTATTATTCCCATCCATAGCTTTCATTCAGAAGAATTTTTGGATGAATTTTCTAATGTGAAGCTTATAAAGGATGGAGAGACTTTGCCCATTGTTTGAATATGAGAGGCGATCGCAGATGTGAAGAAGGGTATCGAAGAAGACATTGCTGCCGTTATAGAGGGGCAAGTATCGTATCCGGGAAAATGGATGTAATCACGGCGGAGGGTAAGAGACAGTATAAGATGTTTGATCTGAAGTCGAAGATACAAAGTCACATGACACAGCTGAAAGGGAGATATAATGAATGACAGAGTAATAATGATAACAAGCAATTATGAGGATGGGGATGCAGTTAAAACAGACGGGAAGGTGATCTTGCGAAATGGGAAAATAATTATTGAGACAGAGTATGAGGGATTGAGGTCTGACTTAGAGCATGGATTGCCTTTTGATGGCAGAATGGTTTATCCCAAAAAGAATCCGGAAGAGTTCTTTAAGGCAGTACTGATCGAGTACAGTAAAGGCACTTCTGGAGGAGCATTGGAGCTGCCATGATATGGACTGACCCATACTCGACATGATATACAGTGTCCAATCAAGTCTATTCTCGGTTATTGACTTTACCTACCTACTAAATGACTTTAAAGATTTTTAAAATTGTGAATTACAACTTAAAAGTTGTAACAGCACCGGTTTGGGCAGCGCGCGGGCCGGGCAAGGCGCGCTCTATGATAACCACAACTAAAAACAGATCAGGCGCGGTGCAAGTACCGAGTGCGAAGCGCGTCGGCTCCAACCCGGGGTGTTAGGCGGCAGCTCCAGTTCCACTGCAACGCTCAGCCAGACTCAAAAATTCGGCGGTTTCGCGCCTTGATGAACTCCACGGCCAGCTGCTTATACGCAGTGTAGGCTCTCGTAGTCGAAGGAATCGGTTCGGTCTTGAAGTCATCGAAAGGCGCAAAGAATTTCACAGCGGAAAAATCATTCGTGACCATGTCCTGCAACAGGAAAAACTCAACATACCCATGGAAATTTTGAAATAGCCCAAAAAAATCTGCGTAGCGCTTCAGTGCGTCACCCAGTGGACTACTGTCTCCGAGATAGTGCCGCCTGATGCACTCAACTGTAAGGTCAAAGCGTTCCTTTATTCGAGGGTGGAAACCGCGCGCGCAGTTTATGGTCATTTTGCCACCAATGCGGTTTACCGGAAATATCATCATTCCGCCGATCGTGTAGCCGATAGATCTAAACAAATCTAACTCTTCCTTTGGAACATGTTCGATGATATGCGCAATTTTGTATGTCAGTGTGAACGAGGGAACCACGGCATCACTCGACAACCAAAACTCCCCCATTTCTGACTGGTGATGCAGATATACCTGAGGCGTAGTGTCAACCAATTTGAAAACAACACCAGACGGCAACGACTTGCTCCAAAGTAACTTGTGGTATCGACGAAGTGTCGGACTGTATGCGTCTGGGTCTTTCCCTGGCGGGGTATCAGACCGAAAGTCAAAAGTGGTGTCAATCTGACTGCGAATGTTCATCCTGCGAAGACCCTCTCAGCCTGAGCTATGGTCGAAACTGGCACGCCATTCCACTTGCCGTCTAACATTGTTTATATAGATCTATGTTAATATAGCAAACACCGCAAATTTGCTGTACAAACCCCTAAGTTGAAAGTGACTATTTCGACTTTAATATCTTAATATAAGACACCCATCAACGATTTTCTGCTTTTATATTTGGCATTTTATAAAGATCCGTATAATATCCCGCTAAAGCAGGGAATATTCATTGAAAATGTTTAAATATTGAGCTATTACGTAAATACTATATGAATATTTTGAAGGGTATTATGCCGACAGTACTGTGAGTGTTTGTAATATTAGCACCTATCCATATAAACAGTGTTAGAGATTTTTCATGAGCAGATCATCGGAAAAAATAGAGAAATCTGATTTACGAAAATTACTCTCGCTTGCCAAGACCGATATTGACGACTTCTTTAGCAGAAAGCCTGAATATCGGGAATATGTAGGCAAAGAGTTATTGATTGCTTTATGTCAGGGTGCTGCATTGCACTACATTGATGGCAGGAATGGCGTTAAAGACTTTGATGTTTGGTTCTTCTATCCGCGCTTTTCAAAGCAATTGCCATACCGTAGGCGAGGTACTGTTGATTTTGGGCCATCGAAGTTTGGTAAATTTCCAAAGGATGTCGGCTTCAGCGGGCGTCGCATTGATGTTTTAATGCGCAGTGAAGTAGCTTTTTCGTCAAAATCTCCAAGATCTGGCTTGATGCAATATCTTTCTGAACCAAAAACAGCAACAGCAAAGCACCTTTCTCGCAAAGCAGTGGTAGGGCTTTATCCAGAGTCAGTTTTCGGTGAAGTTTTGTGGCCAAAAAATCTCTAACAAGTCGTTCAAGCGGCCTGCGCTACGCGCAGCTGCTTAACTCCAGCGCCAGCGCTACGCTCATCAAGACTGTCCCTGATAACGCCAAAGTCTATATTGATGGGCAACTGCTGGGAACTTCACCAACGACTAAATTCGGATGCACTTTTGATCACCTTGCATATAATATTTTACACAGCCTGCTGCTTCTAAATTTACTGCGACATTGTTCCACATAAATACATCCTACTGCCTTGGTGTTCAAATCAAAGAAAATATCCTTCATTAATTATACATATCTCGAGAAGACATTCTGGAACTTCTCTGATTTTTCCTTTAGCCATGTAAAATATTCCTTCCAATTATCTTGATTAGACAAATCCGCAGTATGAATCAATTTTATGCGACTGGCCTTCCTTTTTGGAAGTTCATTCCACTGGAGCGTTTCGCCTACCTCACGTTCAATGATGTCACGTTTTTTTATAAGCTTTTGGAAGAGATCTTTTGAATTATTTATATACAGTTCACAAGTCATAAGAGTGCTTTTAATATTTATGGTCATGCAGATATGGCAGTAGGAATAGCCAAAAGAAATGTTTAACCAATGTCTAGGATAGACCTTTCTAATTTTAAGTATTGACTGATTCTCCGAAACAAACTCTTTAAAAGCGCACCAGAAATTTAGCTGTATTTCTTTGGTGTCTTTGTTACGGCTTGATTTTTTGATTACTTCTGGAATGTTTTCAGGTAATATTCTATAGATACCACTCTCCCTTATGAATGTTAAGGTAATCCCCTTATCCCGTCCTAAATGTATTAGATGGCCTTTAACTCTTTGCACGGTGCTGCCAATAATGGATGCTATATCAGCAATTGAAGCACCTACCAAAAGCAGATCATCAATTTTGGCGGCTTGACTTCCGATGCGATGACCGAACTGATTCCATTTCGATGGCGGCGATGATTCATGAACTTTTTCAGTCGCCGCTTTTTTGATTTTGTCAAGGTATTCCTGTGTGAAGATGATCGGTATAAGAGCCGTGGCGTCATCCCAGGATAGTTTTACCCTGGGATGACGTTCATCGATATTTTTCGATCCACGCGTCATGTTAGTGGTAAGATATTCAAATCCGTGTTTTTCAAACCACGTTAGCAACGATTCACAACTTCGATCAGTGAAATAAAAAGTGCATGTCTCAAATGTAATTTTTTCCAGAAACAGGAGCCTTTTGTTAAAATATTTCAATTTCATTCGACTCCGCCCGCGACCTTCCAATTTTAGTCCCAGTTCTTCTATTACGTCGATAAATGCTTTTGGAATGGGTAATGCAGGCTTGTCATTGGAATTTCTGATTTCTACAAATTGATCTTTTCTCTGACTAATTTGATTTCGGCACTGCCCGAGAAGAAACTCAATTCTTTTTTGATAATCCAGACTCAATGAATTAGGTGGTATAAATGATCCAAGGGCAACGGCATCATCCCACCAACCTTCGAAATGACAGCGATCAATCCATTGGTAAATACAAAAGGCGTCTATTGCCTCGTGATTTTTTCCCTTTAAGAACCGATTGATTTTTTTTCGTTGTATTTCATTGTTCATGGGTTATCGACTCATTTTTTTGTGAGCAAGTCTTCAAAAATCATGTAATCATGATGACTAAGGTGAAAATGATTTCGCAATTTTTGCAACATCTCGCCATTACTGTGCCATTTTTGAAAAGTATCAATGGTTCCGGCAAAACGTCTAGCGCACTTATCATCTACTGTCTGGTACTTAATGTTAAAATTGTCTTTTGTGCGTTGGACAGCATCAACAAAATCGTACCTTTTTTGCAAATAATAGAGAACCGAATAAATCTCGCGCAATGTTTGTTTGGCGTCATTATCGAAATTGAGTATCATAGATGGATTGATACCAGAGGTAGGTGATGTGTCACGAATAATTTTTCGTACGGATTGACGAGTACGATCATCCGAATGACTCATCGTTGCATTATTGTCTGCTATCCTGCTACATTCATTTCGTTTTGTTCGACAATCTTTACAAATAAAATCAAGCCTTTTCTGATAATCACTGTCAAGAGAGTTTGGCGTGATATGTGATGCTAGATTTATTGCCAAATCCCACCATTTCTGAAAATGGCAGCGTTCTATCCATTGATAAACGTGAAAGGCGTCTATCGGTTTATTATACTTACCCATAAGAAATCTTTTAATTTGCTGTTTCTCTTGTTGATCGTTCATACACTATTTTAACTTAATGCCCCTATGCCTGGAATGATGATATAAAAGCTGTTTGCTCTTTTTTAAGTTGCCATCATGAAATTTTGCGGAAAGCTTTCTGGCCACTTCATCGAAGTATTGAACATTCTCTTCATAAACTAAATAATTTATGTAATGAATCGGACTTGTTTCTTTTCGATTCGTTGGAAATTCGTAATTAATGTTATTATATTGAGTGTTAACAAGCTTCGATGATTGAACTTCATTTTTTTGTTCAGCTTCAAAATTATTTCTGCATTCATTAAGGATGAATGCAAGTCTTTTCTGATAATTACTATCGAGGGTATCCGGAGGTACGTGTGCCGCCAAGGCAACACCCATTCCCCACCATTTCTGAACATGGCAGCGCTCAACCCACTGATAAATACAAAAAGCGTCCACATCTATCTTGAAGTTTCCTTTTAGAAATTTTTGAATCTGTCGTCTCTGCTTTGACTCATTCATTTCTACATCAGGCCCTTGATACCCATAAGTGTTTATGAATTATTGTTCAAATTACGTTTGCATTCTTTAACAAGATAATCGATTCTTTTCTGATAGTCAGCGCCTATCGAGTTTGGCACAAGATGGTTGTATAAAGAAATAGCAAGATGCCACCATTGATGAAAATGACAGCGTTCAATCCATTGATAAACTTGAAAAGCATCAACGTCTTTTAAATAAACCCCTTTTAGAAACCTATTGACTTCGCGCCTCTGTCTTAGTTCAGCGGTATAATTACCCTCATTCTTTAACTGTCTTACTTTTTTCTTTGTTACCCGCATCATGGCATTAGATTTTTTCTATTTCATTTTTACATTAATAGACCGTGACTTGTATTCGCCGGGACTGATGACGGCCATCTGGTCATAAACGATTTGGCGCGCCTCGATGGCCAGACTCAGGCACATCTTCATCTCCTCCAATTCGATGGTATCCACATCCCGGTGGGGAAAGATCAGCTTGATGAGTCCAGCAGTTGTCTTCTGAACGGAATCCTGGTTACGGCTCGTTTCTCCCTCGAAATCAACACGGGCCGCAACCATCGTCTGTATCGCCCTTTCACGGAGTCGCTTGAGTATTTCGGCGAAGTAGTCGGTCATCAAGCCATAGCCCTTGGCATATCTTTCCTTCCTGATCTTCTGGAATTCCCAACCGGGAACATAAGCGTTAAGCCGATCTATAAAGGCCGTATCGGAATTGACCTCCGCAGGAAGAACCGCAAGCCAATGTTCGTATCGATCCGACGGTTTCGAATTGCCGTTATCTGTGACGACTTCAATGTTGCCCGCTAGGACGATGCTGGCTGTTGCGTTGAACTCCTGATCTCCCCTGCTGAACAATCCTGTTTGCATGTAATCTTTCAAGATGTTAACCGTGGCATCCGCATCGGCAAAGCGCGTTCTCCCGATCTCATCGAAATAGACCACGTCTCTCTGTCCGATGATGCCAAGGCGCCTCAAGCCCTTGTGGTAGAATAGGGTTGCCGGGGTCGTGGAACCGCCTGAGATGACAAAGGAACGGGATGATGTATTTCGGTAAGTATAGGTCTTCCCCGTCTCCCTCGGACCAAGTTCGATCATGTTGTAATTTTTCTCTACGAAAGGCACCAGGCGAAGCAGATAAAGCAATTTCTGCCGCAGCGTATAGAAAGATGGATCGAAGCCGATCGTGTTCATGAGAAGGTCGATCCATTCTTCAGTGGTAAACAGCCTCCTTTTTTCGCAGTAATCATCAAGGCTGACCCGGGTGATTTGAAATGGTTTGAAATCTGTCATTACAAATGGATAAATGCGACTTCCAATTTTATAATTACTGTCATATTCGAGAGTGCATGTTCCCCATGCACCGCCGGAAAGAAGGCTATCACCGTGTTCGACGAGGATATTTCTGGTGATCCGAACAGTGTTTTCACCGATAGCAGGCACGGCAACCCAATAATGATCCTTGGATGCATCAAGTCTGACTTGGACGCTACCAAGAAGATTGTATATTCCTTTTTCCTTGATTCGACTTTTAATCAGTTCTTTTTCGGCGCTGTCCACCCAATTTTCCGTAAGGATTCGATCGATTTTTGCCTGGCCGGCTATAGGTTCATCGGGATTTACAAAACGGGCCACGAGGTATTCCATAACAAAACGGGGCAATTCTTTATAGGCATCATTCCATCTCGTCAGACTTTTTAAAATGATACGGTCGGACATTACCCCCAACACCTTATGATCAAGAGGTGTGAACTTATAGTTGTTGGCTTCTTTATCGGTCATTGCATTTCCTCAGCATTGCCTTAAATATCATCAAAGACATCAAGGGCGGTTGTGTCAATTTCAACTTTTGTTCCCACTTCTTTTATGGGAATAGTCACATGTCTTTTTTCGATCTTTTTTCCTTTTCCGGGTATTGAATATTGGGCGGAAAACGTTGCTTGATTGGCCTTCGGATCCGCCTTCAATTGAACCGGCCATGTGTATGGTGCGCCTGCGGAAAGGTCAACAGATTCCTGTGCCACCAATCGACCAGACAAGATACAGGAAAGAGCAACCGTCATTTTCATGGAACCCACATTTTCCAGCCTGACTTGCAGTTTAATAATCTCACCGGCCGTACAAGATGAAGGCGGCATAATTTCCATTAATAATCCCGTCTCCATTGTTGTCCGCTTTTTGATCCTGACGGCGGGAACAACCATCTCGGCCAGAGAGATGCCGCCATGCGAATAGCGGGCCGTTTTCCCTGTTGGTTTGGGACGCTCGAACCAGGTTGTTCCAACAGCCAGACACCAACTATGCATTTTGTCGTAGGTTATGGGAACGCCCTGGTCATGCATGCCGTTAGTCAGATACCTGTATTTAATATTATCGGTTATACCGCCAACTAGTTGGGGATTTTTGATCTGTATGGAACGTTCCTTTTTCAGCTCGATGAAACCGTGATCGCTTGTCACAACAACCACATCACCTGTATTCACTTTGTCGATTAGTTCAGGAAGCACCATTTTTTCAAATTTATCCTGGACGATCCCGTTAACCTGTACCAGACTCCCTTGTTCGGTATGAATCCAGTCATCACTGATATTGAAAATGAGACAGTGGTACTGTGCTGTCTCAAAATCGATTTCAGCCTGTTCCATTTTTTCCTCTACTCTGGCCACGACCTTAAGTTTTTTCTTTGATTCATCTTTGCCAAGGCCCAAATGCCGTGACAGGAGGATATTGTGATCAGATGTAAAGTTCTGATGGTAGTCCTTCCAGTAGGGAGGAAGCTTTCCAGCGATAAATGATAATCGCGCAATATCGGTGAAAGAAGGCAACGTAGTTAAATAAAGTTGTTCTTTTCCATCCAGTTCGAAATATTCCCGCAGACGAGGCCATATTACTGTATCCCATGTATCCAAGCGCATGCCGTCGAGAATAATAATCCAGACCTTCTCTTTACGTGGCTGGCCTGCCTGGATCAGGTTGCGGAGAATCTGCGTATTCAAACCGGAGAAATTTTGATAGGCGGAAAAATCATTTCGAATCATCCCCGCCAGCGCATTATCATAAGTATCCAGGACTTGCTGAATTCGTTCCCGTAGATGAGTCAGATAGGGATTCAAAATGTCATTGACTGCTTTCTCTTTAAGGAGACGAAGAATGTCTCGAAGCTCCGCTTCTGTTATTTCCAGAAGGTGAATGCGTGCTTCGTGATATGACTTCATCAGCAAAGACAAACTATCTGAGGGTTTCGGGATATGACGGAGGGTATCTTCCAGCCAGCAAATTCTGTAGACCAATGCTCTGTAACGCCGTGCCTTCTGCGCTAATGCTGATTTGGGATATACATCACGTGACAGGGATTCTCTACCCCGCCAATTAGCCGCGGCAACAAGGCCCTCGTTGACCGGCATCAACCATTCAATCAATCGTTTCCCCGCACATATTGCCACGGCAGGCGCCAATTCTGAAGCAAATGACTGGAGACTGTCTTCGAAAGAACCAAATGAAAAGGCCTGTACCAGTTTTTCGACATCTCTGATCAATGTCACATCGCTTTCAACGGCGGATGTCAATGCCTGCAGGAATTGTCTGTCATGTCGCATTCGCTTCCAGACAATGTCAACTGATTCGCCTAATGCATCAGGATTGAATGGCAATATCCCCATATTTCTGAGCGTCTCCGTGCCTTTCGGAACAGCGTAACGGTCGGCGGCCAGACCGAAATAGACAAATTTTAGCAAATCGTTTTTTTCAAGAGCCGTCCACATCTGAATGTTTTTATCAGATGTGCCGCCCCGTATGATTTCTTTGAGAACCGACACTTCAATGTCTGTCATTTCTTTTTCTACAGCCAGATGAAGATAGGAAATGATTCTATCGCTTGAATCCATCGGCAGATTAGTGAGAACATCGACACCGATGTCAGAATTGCTTGTGGCCAGGGCGATAACCATGGCGTCAAAACGATTCATCGCCTTGCCATCGCCAGAGATTTTTCGAAACTTTTTATAATTCTGGATAAAATCATCGATTTGATGCGACCATAGGGACAAGAGTGGTTCGTCAAACAGGCTGTCAGGAAGTGTTTCACTGATCATTCCGGAAAGGGCGCCCACAGGACTGCAATCTATGATTACAGTGGATTCTTCTACCAGATCGGGAATATACGAAAGGTCTAATGTCCATGCCGATGAGGTGCTTTTTGTCGCCTGAGCTATGATCAGTAATCGTCGATCATCCTTTTGAAGTTCCGGAAGGGATGATCGTAAATCGTAGTCGTTACCATCATAATAAAAAGTCTGCCATTCCCGACCTTCCCGATCCTGATGCGGGCAAACTGTCTCAATCATTCGCCGAGGATCAAGGACGATAGCAAGTCTCGTGGCATCCGGCAAAGTGCTCAGTTGCTGATCCATTACATCCAAAAATGATTGTTTTTTCTTCATAGTCTTTTAAAAAAGAGTTTGTTGTGGCCCGGGTCCTGAAGATTTAGTTTCTTCTCTTTGGCGCCCCATGGCGCGCGCCAGTCGAATCCGATCCTGCGTTTCTTTGCCATCAGGCAGTTGCTTCCATCCCCCATGACGCCCTAAATGTGGTTCCATATCCAGTATGCGCTGCCAATGTTTCTTTTCGGCAAGGATTTTAATCCAGTTAAACAATTCTTCAACCGTCGGCACTCGCTCAAGTTTACCTTCCACGTAACGCTCGCATTCCCGCAAGACACGCTCTTCATCCTGGCCTTTGAGGGCATGCCGTTCGTGATCGTCGGGGACGCGATACGATCCATCCAGATTTTTGACAAAAAAATCCTCTAGAAGCTCCTGCAGTCCGCGAAGCCCTTTATAATTACCCTTCAGGCGCTCCTGCTTCCATAACGGATCAATTTCATCCAACCGCAAGGCTTTCTTACTCAAAAGTCCTGTCAGCCAAAGAATTGCCGACGTTTCATTCCGAACGACGAGACTATTGAGATAACCGTTCGCCGGATACCAGATGCCGTCGATATCTGTCAGTGAGAACTTCCGGCGTGCCTTGTGAAGAACATCGGCGATGAAACCCGCACTGAATCCTTGCATGGAGCAGCCTTGTTCAAGGACTCGGCGCTGCACAGCCCGTGTGATGGCTTCAATCGTCCGATCGCTCGTTGGCGCATCAGTTGGGAGATACTGTAAATATTCTTTGATCTGCTGAAGGATGAATCCCTCCACATCGGCGATCCGAGTCAGTTCCCTACTGCGGACCATTGGCGTGTTCGGTTTGTGCAGGTTCAGCAGGACATCTTTGGAGATAACCTTCTCCTGACCTTTTTCCCCCCGGACGCCCTTGAAACTCCTTTGTACCTTGTCGAATTCCTTGCCGCCGTAAATTACGAATCCAGCTTGATAGGCCGCATCCTGGATGGATTCCCATACGCGGTCGTCTGAATTTGAAAAAACGACCGTTGCCCAGCGGTTGGGCTTGAGAACACGGTACATCTCTCGGAAGGCCTCCTCCATCAGAGACTTGTATCCCTCAAGGGTCTTGCCCCCTTCCTCGGGCTTGCGGCTTTTGTTCCAGACCGCTTCCTTGGAAGCATCGGTTAATTCACCCAGCCAGGACTCCCAGAGAAATGAACAGTCGCTGTAAAATATGTTGGAACCGAATGGGGGATCGGTGAAAATATAATCAACAGTATTGTCAGACATACTCAAGCTAGTTGCGCTTCCAGTTGTAGAAATAATCTTATTCTTTTTATTTCTTGTGAAAAGCACAGAAAACCCTTTAATTACTTGAGCAAACTTACTTTCAAGCAGTCTCAGAGGCATATCCTCAACTGTGAACGAACCTACGTATAACGTACCGTTGAGTGCACTATTACCGCCCCGTTTGAATTTATACCGAGTGAGTTTTTCTAAATGCCCAAAGCACGAAGTAAGAATAAATAATAAATGGGATGATATATTTTCATCTTTTGACAGAGAAAATTCATACCATAACCTTGCTAATGACCATAGATTCCGTTTTGTGTAAAAATCACAGGCACGGGCAATTTCATGATCACGATGGACACCGCGCCACATTTCGCGATTGCTATCGAACGGTGTTGTTGGATACCAGTAGGGTACTTCCTTTTCTGTAATTTCCTTTAAACGTTTTAGCTCATAGTCACTGACTTGCCGCTCTGAACGTTTCTCTTTTTGCTTCTTTGACGTCTTTTTCCCTTTTGTAGGCACAGTATAGGAATAGTTAGTCCTGACAGGAATGGCACGGAGGAGCGTCAACTCCGTCTTTCGCCATGTCTCGCCACAGTGCGGACAGACAAAACTTTCCTTGACTTGTCCGGATTCATGATCCACCGCCACATTCCAGAGAACGATCTCGCCGCCGCAACCATCCGGGCTGACGGGATGCTTATGGGTGTCTCGCTTCTTCGGTTTGCAGGCATATACATCGCTCCAAATCATGTATTGTATCGTCGCAGGTATCGTTTCACCCGTTTCCGGATCCACGTGTTCAGTCCCGTAAAGCCAGTCAAATTCCTTCTTCACTGCTGCCTTGATGCGATCAAACTCCTTCTTCAACTGCGTCACGTCGCATGGTGTGCAATAGTTTCGCGCAATATGGACGGCGGCAGGAGATAAATCATTCAGGATCACTTTTCGCGGGCCTGATGGACAGAGAATCGACGCAACACCCGTCATTCCCGAACCGCAGAAGGGATCCAGAATTAAATCGTCCGGCTCCGTATAATGCTCAATAAATGGGATAATGCCTTGATAGGGTACCTTGGTGTGATAGGAATGAGCATTGTAGATTGGCGTATTTTTCCCCGCCTCCACGGGTTTATCATACGGGAGCTTTTCATATGTATCCGTATCGGCGTCATAGGGTCGCGCATTTTCTTTTACAAATTTTTTTAGGTCATTTGCTTGCTTCATCGTTTCTCTATTTCAAACTGAGAAGAATCTTTTTGCCGTCTTTTGCTTTATCTTTAAATTCTTTCTGAAGAAGTTGACGCAGAGATGATAAAAACTGATCAATATCCTCTTCGCCAACTGTGGGGAATTTATCCGTAATGATTTGCAGTGCCCTGGTGCGTTCGACCTGTGTCCGTGCCTCTTCCAAAATCTTTTTTATCGTTTCAATAATCGCCGGCGTGAGTGAGGCAACAAATTCCTGAAGCTTGTTAATATGTATAAGCTCAATGAGGCTTTTGATCTGATCCTGTTCTTTGCCCTGGATGACCTTTTCTAACTGGCTGCGCAGGATTCCGGCCCGGTTTTCAATGGTCTGACGGATTATTTTTTGTATATCTTTGGATTCCTCCTCTGGTGGTTTGTAGGACAGGGCACGGTGTAGTGTCGAAGCACCCGTCAGTTCTTTTTCCACCTGAGTGGATAATTTATCCAGGCTATCAACTAAGTCATGCCCCTGCGATGGCCCTAACGTTGTCAGTTCGTTGAGCAGGCCCAATCCTTTGAGTAAAATACCGTCCTGCAACAGCGTTTCTTTGATTGTCTGGAGAATTTCATGCATTCTCTTAGCATGGACTTCCTGAATATTTTGCAGTTTCTGGAAAAACTTTTCTGTGTCGTTCAAAAGAGACGGCACGAGCGAAGGGCTTTCGATCATAGATGACAGTTTGTAACGGACAGTAAGCAGGCGCTTTTGAGCTGATAATTCATCATTTTCACCTGTATCACATTGCTGCAACACATTAAACATCTGCAGAATTTGGGTGGATTTCTCCGATAACTGCCTAAGGGCGGTCATCCGGTCTATGACCGTTTTAAAGGGAATGACATCCGTAGCGATTGTCTTTCTCTGAATTTCAAAAGCTTCTAAATCTTCCGCAGCATATAAATCAATCATTTGTGTACAAGTTTGATGGTCTTCAGTGGATATGGAATCGCCTAGGCCGTTCGTCAGGGTTTGCAGATTTTCTTTGGCAAGTGTCATCGACGGCGCCTGGCTTTTCAGATAAGCCAGAAAACCGTTTATCTGATCATCAATCTCCTGCGGATAGGTCGCTGGTTTTGCATCCGGCCAGAGTAATTTTGCAAAAGGCTGAATGTTGTTCCAACTAGGTCCCGATACCGTGGCCATGGTGTTGAAGTAATTTTCCATGTTGGATTGCCAGGTCAGTTCAACAACATTTGTCCGGGTAATAAGATTTTTGGCCAAATGTTTCCCGCTCTGGTTAGTGAGCTTATGGTCGGGTTTCAATTCGATTTCTACCGGCGTCGGTACACCGCGATGACGGACATAGATCAGCAACATCGCCGTCAGAAGATAGGGCGGGATGCCATAAGGACAGCCTGCCAATTCCTTGATTAATGGCCAGATCAATACCGCAGGTGACTTGGTTAGGCGGTCGTCGAATATCTTGAAAAGGTCACTATGCTGGGGATTTAACCGCCTGGGATCACCCGATTCCACTAACTTAAGACCGATGGCTTTCTGTTCCAGTGTGCTGCGCACGGCTTTAGTGCTGTCACCTTGAATTAATCCTAAAAATAAATTTTTTGCATCGGCAGGAACGATGGGTTTATCAATTTTAAACACATCAAATAGCTTATTAAATTGGGAATAGGCATTTTCAATTGTTGGCCGTAAGATGGCCGTGTGGCGCTGATCAGGAGTTGTCTTGCTCATAGCGGCAAAAAGATCAATGCCTAAATCGTCACGGGTAAGGCATTTCCCTTTTTGGAAAGGTTCAATCAGATAGCGTATTATTGAAGCCAATGCGTCATCGCATTTCGATTCCGCATAGCTGCGATGTGCCGTTGCTTCCGGACCTTTTTGGTTTTTCGGATCATATTCATTAAACATTGTCTTGGCCGCCAGGTAGGTGCAACAGAAGTCTTTTAAGGTGTTGCTTATTGGCGTGGCTTCAATGACAACGATTCGTGGGTCCTGAATCTGTGATGCTGCCTGTGAACTTGGGTTCAAAAGATAGACCAGGCGAAAATGGGTGTACGTATCTTGTAACGGCTGCCCCAGATCAGCTTTCCAATAGGGTGTGACCAATATTTCACCTTCATAAGTAACTTGATTGAGAACAACGCTGTCTTTCCATGCCTTATCCAAGGCATATCCCGAAAACAATGTCTTCTGACCTTTGGTCTCGGTCGGCGGAGCAAAAAGAAGCTTTATCCAACAATCGTTGATCTCCAACTCTCTTTTGGCAATTTCCTCTTTAAACTGATCTAAAATCTGCTGTGATGTAAGGCCCGCCTGATGCGGATAAAAGCGCGCGCCTTTGCCGGGTTGGCGTGCATCGTATTCCAGTTGGGGAATCTTGCCCGCCATTTCATCCAGTAGAACAATCATCCGCTGTTCACCGGAAATAGCTGGACCAGTGGGGGTAAGAGTGGCTTCGACAAGATCGGTCGCAGTCATGGCGATGGTCTGATCGCCGGAAATTGCATATTGCAAATACAGAATAGATAAAATTGCCTCGGCGACTTCACGATCGTCATCATCCTCAAATATTCTGGCCAATTGGTTTTTGGCCTCTAGGAAGCGGGCTTGCGAATCGGAAAACCTATGGCTGGCCAAGGCATTTTGATAATTAATACTGTATTTATGAACTTTGTCGAGAGTGAGCGGTGTGTTCAATTTTAATGCGTCTTGCGATTTCATCACGTCGTAAAAGATATTCAGCCCCAGACGAACAGCCGGCATATCTTGTACGCTGCTGGTAAATCTACGCACAGTCTCATAGGCAAGTGGATGAAAGGGAAATGTTTCCAGAAAGGTTTCCTCTGTATCTGCTTTATAGGCAGTAAATTCATCGTAAAAATGATGATAATAAAGTTTAGCATCCGGCTCCATTGCTTGTTTGTATCGGCGCACGCGATGTGCACAGATAACATGATAGTCTCTTTCAGCGCCCGCCCCAGCCAGCAAAGGGAGGTTCTTCAGGCGCCCGGTAAGTTGCGCCGGCATATCTGTTTGAGAGGCTACGACTGTAAAAATCTCATAGCCATATTGTTTTGGCAGAATTTCTGTCAGCGCTTGCAATACATTGGAATCGAACATGCCTTCGGGGGTTTTGATGCCCCGCTGAGAAAGCCACGATTCATATTCATCGATAATAAACAGAAGTCCGTTGAATCCTGTATTCGAATCAACAATTTGTTTATATAAGTATTGCAATCGTTCGTTGATGCTCACTTTGGGTTCAAACGGCAGATTTTGTTCTTTGAAGAATGTCCGGATTAAATCAGCAAATCGATCCGGATGATTCTTTCTCAACTCCCCTGCTTTGACCCCGCTTTTCTGCTGGATATAGCTTTGAATGGCGCCTTGAAGGCCTGGATTAAATCCTTCATAAAGTTTTAGGGTTTCGGCAACTGGCGTGATGTTAATTTTATCCTGAAGTCCGAGTTGCATGATGGTTTTGTCTATCTCTTTTTCGAGTTGTTCCAGTAGGGTTATGGGCCTCTCGTGATTGACTGCGGTTTTGCCTCTCAAACCTGCCACAATTGGGAATAGCCGACGTTTCTTAAACTTGAATTGATTATTGCGGATGTCGGCATCATGTACAGAACCCCAGACTTTTTCTGAATTGTCGCTGAGAAGGCACGCAAGTGTTGCAAGAAAATGTGACTTGCCAATGCCATATTCTGCTGTAAGCCAGAATCCTTTGCCTTCACTTGTCGAAAAAGTGAGAAGGATTTCTTCAAATGCGCTTTTGAGCGTTTTGGCAAAGTAGTATAGGCGGACGGTTTCTTCGCGGTTCTCCGGTTCAATCGATTCTTCCAGATGAATGGTGTCCTGCAGATAACCGATGTCTTTTCCGTTCTTCAAGGCTGGAACATATTCGATAATCTGCTCCAAAGGTTTTCGCGTTACCATAATATTATCTCCTCAGATATCGATGATGCAATTCGGTATGCCTAGTTGCCTGGCCATTCGCGCAATCAGTTCTCTTGTGTCTTTTTTAACCCAACCCGTTGTTTTTACCGGTAAATGACGATGTGACTCTTTTGGCATTAAAAAAATCACTGCTGAGCGCGGACTAATTCCGTATTGAAAAATCGTACTAAGATTACATCCATATCGGATTAAAAGGATGGCGTTTTTCAGCACTAATACGGATGGCTCAGTCCTTTTTTTATTATAATCTTTGCAAACAGTTTTTATTTTCTTCTCTAAAAACTGTTGAGGATCTTCTATCTTAATCCTACCGTTTTCATCACAGTTGGCTAAATCGCACTTGTGGATTTCCACGCCTTGCAGGATATCTTCAAGCTGACTGATTGGACCAGTCCAGATAAAAACCAACCGCGAAGGGACCGTCCCCACTTTCATCTGGTTCATCAATTTTGTCAAATCATCGACATTCATGATTGTCCCTTGATCTTAGCTACGAACTCCGGCCACGTATATCGGGTCGTAATCTGCTCAAGATGATCAACAACTGCATACCTCATAATTATTCCCTTAGCTTCCGCGTTTCGAAAAGCAACGCGCACATGATCGAATTTTCTGTAGCCCAGAAATTTCCAATAAGTGTCGGCTTCAATTTCCGATATTTTTATTGTGCGTGGTTCTGTTGCCAGTAGGAGATGGGTCGCAATTATTAAGGCATCTTCAAGGTTTGCAAATCCAACGATGATAAGATCCTGTTTCCCTTCGGGCAAAAGATAACCGGCCTGTTTAAAACAACTCATTAACCTCGTATATAGCATTTTGCTTTGTTGAGGAAATCCCGTTTGTATATAGCTTTTTACTTCATCCCTTTGTAGTGACGACCCTGGTTCTCTTGGCCAGATAAGCTCAAGATAAGTTTGTGCAAACAGTATCTCTACCTTACAGAAGATGATGCGCCATATTTTTTCAAGTGTTTCTGCAGAAATACCTGATTTTATGATGCTTAATAAATTTTGCAGTGTTTGGTATTCCATGCGTCGGAAACGTGTGGCTATGGCTCGACTGTATCGTTCACGAGACTCTTTTGAGTTAAAATGTAATAGGTCTTCAATTAATTTGGCGTTGGTTAATATCTCGGCCATTTCAACTTCGGTAACCAAAGCGAGAGTTTCTTGCCAGAGTGGTTCTTGGGGGAAGGGAATTTCTTGGTTAATTTGAGAATTGATTTTCATGAGCTTTTTATATACTAATCAAATATTTAGTCAAGCTTCTTTGAAAAAAATTCAATTTGTGCAAAATAATCTTAGCCTAAAAAAAGTTTATGACAGTTTTTTTCCAACTATATAATACTGTGCGATTCGAAAAGAATAACCTATAAAGACATAACATATTTCAAATCATGTTCATTGAAAAAGTAGAAATAGAGGCTTATTAAATTTGTATTGCTAATGTTTAATACATTCCGTAAATCTCAAGAACTTTCCTCTACAGATGCAAGAAAACACATTCCCTCTATAATATTCCATGTTGAACATTGCTCAGGGCATGCAGTCACTTTGCGCTTGGTGGTAGTTTTGCTCAAGGTGCAATTTTCCAAACTCTCACACAAACTAGGGGCTTCATGCGCAGAAAGTCACACCTAGAGCAAGATGTTATAATAAGTAGAAGGGTGAAAGAATATTTAAGGTAGTATTAAATACTTACATTCACACTAATTTACACTGACTGAACATGTGGATTCGATCATGCTTATTTACAGTGTTATGCTATTTATAAAATTATGAAGGTTTATAGAGTTTTCGGTGTAACTAAATTGTAACTGTCTTAACCGAAAGTAAACAAACAGAAACCAATATAAACCAACATGCTCTTTCTAAGGTACTGATATGTAAAGACTTAAAAATGATGGGGAATCGCCTTTTTTAAATTAAGCTTTCCTAATCCGTGTGCCGCGCGTTCGACTCGCGCCAGGGGCACCATTCAAATCAATCACTTACAACTTTTTGAAAGGCGAAATGGATTAATTTCTTGATTATTATGATGAAATATTTTTTATTTTGTTTTTCCTGGAAGAGAGAATTTTATATCATTAAATATTATGCTCTGTTTCATCCGTAATCAATTATATCTATATCATTAAGAATCATCAGTAAGAGAGTTGGGATATTATACAGTTCTGTATAATATCCTAAGCATAAAAGCAGAAAAAATATTGATTGTTGTTTTATATTAAGATATTAAAAGCACAGTAGTCACTTTCAACATGGGGGTTTATACAGAAGGAGTTGTCGGCGTTTGCTATATTAGCATAGATCTATATAAATGATGTTCGCATGATTAAGGAATAAAAAATGGCGATACCAGATTTTCAATCTATTATGCTTCCGCTCCTTCAATTTTGTGCAGATTCTCAGGAGCATACAAATCGAGATGCAATAGATCATTTAGCAAAAGTATTTGATCTTTCAGAAGAAGAGCAAAAAGAACTTTTACCAAGTGGTCGGCAAGCAATATTCCACAATCGTATAGCGTGGGCACGCACATATATGAAAATGGCAAAACTTATTGAAAATACGCAACGAGGTGTGTTTCGTATTACCGGCAGGGGCACTAATGTTTTGCAGAAAAAGCCTGATAAAATTGACATAAGCTTTTTAATGCAATTTCCAGAATTCGCTGAACATCGAGAAGCCGAACAGAATAAATTGAAGAAGAAAAAAGACGAATTAGCATCAATTGAGGTACCAGATTCAAGCATTACACCTGAAGAACAAATTGAAGTTGCATATGAAAATCTAAAAGAAAATTTGACAAGCGAAATTCTTTCCCAACTGAAAGACGCATCCGCATCTTTCTTTGAAAAAGTAGTCGTCGAAGTGTTAGTGAAAATGGGGTATGGCGGTTCACGTAAAGACGCAGGTGAAGCCATCGGGAAAAGCGGAGATGAAGGCATTGACGGAATAATCAAAGAAGACCGTCTTGGCTTAGACATCATCTACATCCAAGCAAAAAAATGGGAGAATACTGTTTCCCGTCCAGAAATTCAAAAATTCGCCGGCGCTTTACAAGGCAAGAGAGCAAAAAAAGGCATTTTCATTACCACATCGGACTTTTCCCGTAGTTGCGAGGAATATGTGGCCGCAATTGAAAGCAAGATTATTTTAATTGACGGTCAGCGCCTTGCCCAATTGATGATTGATTTTAATGTCGGAGTTACTACGGAAGCAATTTACGAACTTAAGCGTGTTGACGCGGATTACTTTGCTGAAGAATAAAGAAATGCGAACAAATCCATACAGCCGATCGCTACGCTCCAGCTGATCTTTTCGTTACTCTTTTTCGATCCGTAATTATCAGTTCAGATAACGTGCCGCCACTCACCCTTTGTAAGTGAAGCGGTTTTCAAATTGATTGGACACTGTCTGTCGTGTCAAGTATGGGTCGGGAAAAGGAAAATCCGGCAGGTATAGAGTGCCGTCATCCAGGACGAAACCCTCCTTCTCATACTTGTAAGGCAGACTCACCGCATCAGAACACGACTCAATTCAACAGACAAAAAACTGGATGAGATTTGTCGAAACACAGACAGGTCTAATAGGAATTTGATTAGACTGATTACAAATGAATGGATGGGAAAAATAATGAATAAAGTGTAAACACCTTGAAAAATAATTTCAGATATGTTTCATTATACAAGACTTTATTGACTAAGTCGTTTCATCAATTTTCATTTTCCAGAATTGATAGGTTTAAGATGAACGATTATCAGATAACGTATAATATATAACCCGCAATCCTTACTGAAAGGGATGTGGGTTTTTTTATGTTTTGTTGGATTGAAATAAAAAATCATAGGGATGGTATCAATGGATTCAACAT
>ERZ795055.443-NODE-443-length-39696-cov-20.295553_pt1 | contig 39696 bp, 35 predicted proteins | sample MGYA00375139_ERZ795055 | MGnify/ENA primary metagenome ERZ795055 (study PRJEB30184, sample SAMN05720283) | anaerobic digester metagenome | isolation source: active sludge of municipal wastewater-treating anaerobic digesters | place: USA | collected 2015-01-23 ... | reverse complement strand
TCGTCGAGCGCCACGGGCGCGCCGGACAGCAAATCGCGAGTGCACTTGCCGCACACCGGGGACTGGGACAAGCGCTGCGGATCGACGCGATTGCGCGCACCGCAATGCGGGCAGTTGAGCAGCATCGTGCACTCCTAGCAACGGATCGCGCCTTCGGGGGATGAGGGTGGCGCGCGCAAATGGTGGCACGCGCTGCGCTTGCGGGAAACTTCTCGCGCACTAACGCGCAGGTTGATGGGTCCGCCTCAAAACGGGCGGCAGAAACGCGGGGGAGAACCCTTGCGCGAGCGAACCGACCCGCGGCGGATCCGTCCCACTCACATACAGCGCAGGTGGAGGGCAATCGTGTCGTTCGCCAATCGCCGCATCGGACGCACCTTCGAGGGGAGGGCGCCGTTGGCTCGCTGCAGGACAGTGTCTGCAGCTGCGCAAGAACCCGTTGAGGAGAGTGCCGTCGTGGATTCACCGCTACCCCGCCCTGCGCCGCAGGGCCAGGCCGAACGCGCCGTGCGCGCGGCCATTGATGCGAGCTTCGAGCAGTTCGACCTGATCGCGCGCAACGGCGCCGTGGGCGTGATCGCCGTGCGCGACCGCCGCATCGTGCGCGCCTCGTCGGCCGCCGCGCGCGTGTTCGGCACCACCGTCGCCGCCTTGTCGGGCCAGCCCCTGGCCGAGGTCTTTGCCAGCGAGGACGGGCTGCACGTGTTCCTCGACCGCGCCGCCGTGCTGCTGGATGCCGACGAGCCCGTGTCGATCGAATGGCGCGCGCGCCGCGCCGACGGCGCGCTCTTCTGGTGCCGCTTCCTGCTGATCGACGAGGGCGAGGACGGTGCCGCCGCCAGCGAGCTGGTCTGGATGGTCGAGGACGTCAGCGCGCGCAAGGAGGCAGAACTCGAACAAGAGCACGCCCAGGAGGAGCTCGAGCTGATGATGCGCGAGGTTCGCCAGGAGCTCATGTGGTCCAACGAGCGCCTCGTGGCCGAGCTCTACGAGCGCAGCGAGCTCGAGGAGCGCGAGCGTCACGGCCAGTCGCACGACCCGCTCACCGGCCTGCCGCAGCGCGCGCTGTTCGCGCGGCGGCTGCACGAAGCGCTGCGTTCCCATCAGGGCGAGGACGATTGCGCGGCGGTGCTCGTGCTCGACTTCGACGCCTTTGCCGCGTGCAACGACGCGCTGGGCCACCGCCTGGGCGACGAGCTGCTGCGCCAGGCCGGGCGACGGCTGGTCGCGGCCTTGCGCGCCAGCGACCTCGTGGCACGCAGCGGCGCCGACGAGTTCGCCGTGCTGCTCGGCCATCTGCGCTCGGCGCACGACGTGGCCCGCGTGGCGCGCAAGCTGTCGCAGGTGCTCGCCGAGCCCTATCAGGTCGACGGCCAGGAAGTGAGCCTGACCGTGTCGGTGGGCACCGCGCTGTTCCCCGAGGACGGGACCTGCGCCGCGGGCTTGCTCGAGTGCGCCGGGATCGCCCTGGCCCAGGCCAAGCTGCGCGGCCGCGGCGGAGTGCTCGCCTTCGAGCCGCAGATGAGCGCCAGCGCCCGGCACCGCCTGCAGACCGAGGCGGCGCTGCGCCGCGCGATCGAGCGGCGCGAGTTCGTGGTGCACTTCCAGCCGCGGGTGGAGCTGGCTACCGGCCGGGTGCTGGGTGCCGAGGCGCTGCTGCGCTGGCAGCACCCCGAGCGCGGCCTGCTCGAGCCGGCCGAGTTCATGGCGGTGGCCGAGGCCTCGGGGCTGATCGCGCCGATTGGCGAGATCGTGCTTGCCCAGGCTTGTGCCTTCGCCGCGCAACGCGAGGACGACAGCGCGGTGAGCGTCAACCTCTCGCCGCGCGAGTTCCGCGGCCGCGGGCTGGTGGCGGCGGTGCAGGCCGCCCTGACGGCCAGCGGCCTGCCCGCGCGGCGCCTTGCGGTCGAAGTCACCGAGGCGAGCTTCCTGGGCGACCTCGACGCCGCCGAGCGCACCCTTGGCGGTCTGCGCGACCTGGGCGTGCGCATCGTGCTCGACGACTTCGGCACGGGGCAGTCCAGCCTGGCTTACCTGCGCCGCTTCCCGGTGGACGCGATCAAGATCGAGGGCGCCATCGTGCGTGCCGCCGCCGAGAACACGGCCGACGCGCACATCGTCAGCGCCATTGCCGGGCTGGGTCACGGCTTCGGGCTGGCGGTGATCGCCGAGGGGGTGGAGACCGAGGCGCAGCTGCGCCAGGCCCAGGCCTGCGGCTGCGACGAGGCGCAGGGCTACCTGCTGGGAAGGCCCGTGCCGGCCGAAGCCTGGGCCGAGGTGCCGGCCTCCTGAGGCAGCGGCTCGGCCTCGACCAGGGCGGGCGGGACCCGCCCTGGTTCCTCGGGCCATGGCGGTGAGCCCGGGCGCGGCGCGGTTTAGACTGCCCGAGTCGCCCTGGAGCCCCGCATGAACAAGGACATCGTCAGCACCCCGCACGCGCCTGCCGCCATCGGCCCCTATTCGCAGGCCGTGCGCACCGGTCTGGTGGTCTTCACCTCCGGCCAGATCGGACTCGATCCGGCCACCGGCCAACTCGTCGAAGGCTTCGAGCCGCAGGTGCGCCGCGCCTTCGCCAACCTCGACGCCGTGGCGCAGGCCGCGGGGGGCTCGCTGGCCAGTGCGGTGAAGTTCACGCTCTATCTCACCGACCTGGCGCAGTTCGCCACGGTCAACCAGATCATGGGCGAGCTGCTGCCCCAGCCCTATCCGGCGCGCTCCACCGTGGGCGTGGCCAGCCTGCCGCGCGGCGCGGCCTTCGAGGTCGAGGCCATCCTCGTCCTCTGAGGGCGGCGGCCGCCTTGGCTCGAGCCTCCCGGCCCAGCAAGGACCCCGCGGACAGCGCGACGGCGCACGCCGAGGGTCCGCCGGGGGGCGCCACCGGACCGCTCAAGTCGCGCCTGGCCAAGATCGGCCTCGTGCGCGACTGGGACTACGTCCTGCACCTGCCCCTGCGCTACGAGGACGAGACCCGCATCACGCCGATCGCCGAGCTCGTGCCCGGCATCGAGGCCCAGGTCGAGGGCGAGGTGGTGCGCGCCGAGGTGGTGATGCGCGGTCGACGCCAGCTCAGCGCCACGCTGCGCGACGCCAGTGGCCTGGTGCAGTTGCGCTTGCTGCACTTCTATCCCTCGCAGGTCAAGCAGCTCGCGGTCGGCCGTCGGGTGCGCGCCTTTGGCGCGATGCGCGCGGGCTACGCCGGCCCCGAGATGGTTCATCCGCGGGTGCGCGCCGCCGACGAGCAGCGGCCGCTGCCCGAGGCGCTCACGCCGATCTACCCGGCGGGCGAGGGCATCGCCCAGCCCTGGCTGCGCAAGCGCATCGCCCGCGCCCTGCTCGACGTGCAGATCGCCGATCTGGTCCCGCAGGCCTGGCGCGAGCGCCTTGCCCTGCCCGAGCTGCGCGCCGCGGTGGAGCGTCTGCACCGCCCGCCGCCGGGCGCCGACCAGCGCGCGCTGAGCGAACGGCGCGATCCGGCATGGCGGCGCCTCAAGTTCGACGAGCTGCTCGCGCAGCAGATCGCGCTGCGCGGCTCGCGCGCGACGCGCGCGGGCGAGAGTGCGCCGGTGTTGGCACCCGTGCCCGGCGGGCTGGTGGAGCGCGTCTTCGCGGCGCTGCCCTTTGCCCTCACGGGCGCGCAGCGCCGGGTATGGGCCGAGGTCGAGGCCGACCTCGCGCGGCCGCGGCCGATGCACCGGCTGGTGCAAGGCGACGTGGGCAGCGGCAAGACGGTGATCGCCGCGCTCGCGGCCGCCCGGGCGATCGAGGCCGGGCGTCAGGCCGCGCTCATGGCGCCCACCGAGATCCTCGCCGAGCAGCACTTCCGCAAGGTGGCGCAGTGGCTCGAGCCGCTGGGCGTGCGCGTGGCCTGGCTCGCCGGCAAGCTCAAGCCGGCCGAGAAGGCGGCGGCGCACGCGCGCGTGGCGGCGGGCGAGGTGGACCTGGCGGTCGGCACGCACGCCCTGATCCAGGAGGCCGTGCGCTTCGCCCGGCTGGGCCTGGCGATCGTGGACGAGCAGCACCGCTTCGGCGTCGAGCAGCGCCTGGCGCTGCGCGCGGGCGAGGGCGGCGTGGCCGCGGCGCACCTGCTCACGCTCTCGGCCACGCCCATCCCGCGCACCCTGGCGATGAGCTACCTCGCGGACCTGGACGTGTCGGTGATCGATGAGCTGCCGCCGGGGCGCCAGCCGGTACGCACCAAGCTCGTCGCCGTGCGCCGCAAGGACGAGGTGATGGCCAGCATTCGCGCCGAGGTTGCGCACGGACGCCAGGCCTACTGGGTGTGCCCGCTGATCGAGGCGAGCGACGAGCTCGAACTGGCCGCGGCGACCGACACCCACGCCCAGATCGTCGCCGCCCTGCCCGAGCTGCGCGTGGGCCTGCTGCACGGGCAGATGCCCGGGGCCGACAAGGCGGCGGTGATGGCGGACTTCGTGGCCGGCGCGCTCGACGTGCTGGTGGCCACCACGGTGATCGAGGTGGGCGTGGACGTGGCCAACGCCACGCTGATGGTGATCGAGCACGCCGAGCGCTTCGGGCTGGCGCAACTGCACCAGTTGCGCGGCCGGGTGGGCCGTGGCGGCGCGGCGAGCTACTGCATCCTGCTGTTCGAGGAGCCGCTGTCGGAGGCGGCGCGCGAAAGGCTCAAGGTGATCTACGAGACCAGCGACGGCTTCGAGGTGGCGCGGCGCGACCTCGAGCTGCGCGGCCCGGGCGAGTTCCTGGGCGCACGCCAGTCGGGCCAGCCCCTGCTGCGCTTCGCAGACCTGATCGAGGACGCGGAACTCGTCGAGCAGGCGCGCGCCATGGCGGACCGCTGGCTGGCCGAGGATCCGGCGGCGGCGCGCGAGCACGCGCGGCGCTGGTTCGCGGGCCGACCCGACTATCTGGCCGCCTGAGCCGGTCCCGGTGGAATAATCGGGTCGCCCTTCCGCCGCCCCAGACCATGACGCTGACCGAACTCAAGTACATCGTGGCCGTTGCCCGCGAGCGCCACTTCGGCCGCGCCGCGGACGCCTGCTTCGTCTCGCAGCCCTCGCTGTCGGTGGCGGTGAAGAAGCTCGAGGACGAGCTCGGCGTGCTGATCTTCGAGCGCCGCTCGCAGGAGGTCACCCTCACCGCCGCGGGCGAGCGCATCGTGGCGCAGGCCCAGCGGGTGCTCGACGAGGCCGGCCGGGTGAAGGAGATCGCCGTCCAGGGACGCGATCCGCTGCGCGGCCCGCTGCGCCTGGGCGTGATCTACACCATCGGGCCCTACCTGCTGCCGGGACTGGTGCGCCGGCTGATCGAGGACGCGCCGCAGATGCCGCTGGTGCTGACCGAGAACTTCACCGTCAGGCTGCTCGAACTGCTGCGCACCGGCGAGATCGACGTGGGCATCATGGCCCTGCCCCTGCCCGAGACCGGCATGATGGTGCAGCCGGTGTACGACGAGTCCTTCGCCATCGCCGTGCCGCGCGGGCACGGCTGGGCCCGGTCGCGTGGCGTGGCCAGCGAGGAACTGAAGCGCGAGACCATGCTGCTGCTGGGCACGGGGCACTGCTTCCGCGACCAGGTGCTCGAGGTCTGCCCCGAGATGGCGCGCTTTTCCGCCGCGGTCGAGGGCTTCCAGAAGACCTTCGAGGGATCCTCGCTCGAGACCATCCGCCACATGGTGGCCTCGGGCCTGGGCGTGACGGTGCTGCCCATGAGCTCCGTGCCCGAGGCGCCGCCCAAGGATTCGCTGATCGCTTACGTGCCGTTCACGCCGCCCGTGCCCAGCCGGCGCGTGGTGCTGGTGTGGCGCAAGAGTTTCACCCGCACGGCCGCGATCGACGCCTTGCGCGCGGCAATCGCCAGGGTGCCGCTGCACGGCGTCGAGGCGCTCGACCTGCCGGCGGCAGCGGGCTGAGCCCGGCGCCGGCTAGGGGCGCACGCGCTGGGTGGTGGTGAGGTCGAACCAGTGCACGGCCTCGGGCGCGAAGCCCAGGCTGATCGTGCTGCCCGGTGCGGGGGTGGCGACATCCCCCACCCGCACGATGGCGGGCTGCCCCGCCAGGCGGCCGTGGATCAGGTGATCGGCTCCCAGGGACTCGACCGTGTCGACCTCGAAGGGCGCGCCCACGCCGCCCGGGTGCAGGTGCTCGGGGCGCAGACCCAGAACCAGGTCGCGGCCGGCGAGCGCGCCGGCGCCGACGGGCAGTGCGACCGTGCCGGCCCCGGTCTCGAAGCCGCGGCCGTCGCTGCTTACCCGACCCTTGATCAGGTTCATGGGCGGCGAGCCGATGAAGGAAGCCACGAAGGTGGTGGCGGGGTCGTGATAGACCTCGGCGGGCGTGCCCACCTGTTCGGCGCGGCCCGCGTTCATCACGATCATGCGCTGCGCCAGCGTCATCGCCTCGACCTGGTCGTGCGTGACGTAGAGGCTGGTGGTGCGCAGGCGGCGGTGCAGCTTCTGGATCTCGAGCCGGGTCTGCACACGCAGCTTGGCGTCGAGGTTGGACAGCGGCTCGTCGAACAGGAAGGCCGCCGGCTCGCGCACGATGGCACGGCCCATGGCCACGCGCTGGCGCTGCCCGCCTGAGAGCTGCTTGGGCCGGCGCTCGAGCAGGCCGCCGAGCTCGAGGATGGCGGCGGCCTCGTCGACCCGGCGCTTGATCTCGCCCACCGGCACGCCGCGAATCTTGAGGCCGTAGGCCATGTTCTCGAACACGCTCATGTGCGGGTAGAGCGCGTAGTTCTGGAACACCATGGCGCAGTCGCGATCCTTGGGCTCGAGCCGGTTGACCACGCGCCCGCCGATCAGGATCTCGCCAGCGCTGATCTCCTCGAGCCCCGCCACCATGCGCAGCAGGGTGCTCTTGCCGCAGCCGGAGGGTCCGACGATGACCACGAACTCGCCATCCGTGATGGAGAGGCTGATGCCGTGGACCACGGCGTTGCTTCCGTAGTTCTTGCGGACGTCGCGAAACTCGATGGCAGCCATGCGCGCCTACTTCTCCGTGTCGACCAGGCCCTTGACGAACCAGCGCTGCATCACCAGCACGACGATGGCGGGCGGGATCATCGCCAGGATGGCGGTGGCCATGATGAGGTTCCACTCGTTGGCGGCGTCGCCGCCGCCGATCATGCGCTTGATGCCGATGACGATCGGGTACATGTCCTCGGTGGTGGTGACCAGCAGCGGCCAGAGGTACTGGTTCCAGCCGTAGATGAACTGGATCACGAACATCGCCGCCACGTTGGTGAGCGACAGCGGCAGCAGGATGCTGAAGAAGAAGCGCATCGGGCCGGCGCCGTCGATGCGCGCGGCCTCGGCCAGTTCGTCGGGCACCGTGAGGAAGAACTGGCGGAACAGGAAGGTCGCCGTGGCCGAGGCGATCAGGGGCAGGATCAGGCCGCCCCAGGTGTTGAGCAGCTTGAGCTCGGCCATGACCTGGTAGGTCGGCGCGATGCGCACCTCCACCGGCAGCATCAGGGTGATGAAGATCATCCAGAAGAAGAACATGCGCCCCGGAAAGCGGAAGTAGGTCACCGCGAAGGCCGACAGCAGCGAGATGGCGATCTTGCCCAGCGCGATGCCCAGGGCCATGCCCAGGCTCACCAGCATCATGCGGCCCACGGGCGCGCGCGAGGCCACGCCGCCGCCCTCGAACAGCACCTGGCGGTAGTTGTCCACCAGATGGCTGCCGGGCGCGAGCGACATCGGCGCCTGCTCGACCTCGACCGCGGTCTGGGTCGAGGCAACGAAGGCCACGTAGACGGGAAAGGCGACCATCAGCACGCCGGCGATCAGCAGCGCGTGGGTGAAGACGTCGAGCCAGGGGCGGCGCTCGATCATGCGGGCCTCGCAGCGTGCACGCGTCGCATCAGTAGTTCACCCGGCGCTCGATGAAGCGGAACTGCACGACGGTGAGCCCGATCACGATGACCATCAGCACCACCGACTGCGCGGCCGATCCGCCGAAGTCCATGGCCTTGAAGCCGTCGTGATAGACCTTGTAGACGAGGATGTTGGTGTCCTGGCCCGGCCCGCCCTGCGTGGTGGCGTCGACGATCGCGAAGGTGTCGAAGAACGCGTAGACGATGTTGACCACCAGCAGGAAGAAGGTGGTGGGCGACAGCAGGGGGAAGATCACCGTCCAGAAGCGGCGCATCGGCCCGGCGCCGTCGATCGCCGCAGCCTCGATCAGCGAGCGCGGGATCGCCTGCAGGCCCGCCAGGAAGAACACGAAGTTGTACGAGATCTGCTTCCACACCGCGGCCATCACGATCAGCGCCACGGCCTGCGGCCCGTTGAGCAGGAAGTTCCACTCGTAGCCCAGGGCGCGCAGGCCGTGCGCCACCACGCCGAGCGTGGGGTTGAACATGAACAGCCACAGCACGCCGGCAATCGCCGGGGCCACGGCGTAGGGCCAGATGAGCAGGGTCTTGTAGCCGCTGGCCGCGCGGATCACGCGGTCGGCGCAGACCGCGAGCAGCAGCGCGATCGACAGGCCGAGCCCCGCCACGAGCACCGAGAACACCACCGTGACCCGGAACGAGGCGAGGTAGTGCGGATCCGAGAAGAGCGTGCGGAAGTTCTCCAGGCCCACGAATTCCGTGGTCAGCCCGAACGCGTCCTGCATCAGCACGCTCTGGTAGAGCGCCTGGCCGGCGGGCAGGAAAAAGAAGATCAGCGTGATCGCGATCTGTGGCGCGACCAGCATGTAGGGCAGCCAGCGGCTGCGGTAGACGGCGCGCTTTTCCAAGGGGTGCGGCGGGGCGGACGCCAGGGCGCCCGCCCGGTCCGGAGTCGAGTTACTTGGCCGTCCTCTCGAAGCGCTCGAGCTGCTCGTTGCCGCGCGCCACGGCCTCGTCGAGACCCTGCTTGGGCGACTTCTTGCCGGCCCACACGTTCTCGAGCTCCTCGTCGACGATGGTGCGCACCTGCACGAAGTTGCCCAGGCGCACGCCGCGCGACTTGTCGGTGGTCTTGACGATCATCTGCTGCACCGGCACGTCGGTGCCCGGATTCTTGTCGTAGAAGCCGGACTTCCTGGTGAGCTCGTAGGCCGCCATGGTCACCGGCAGGTAGCCGGTCTCCTGGTGGCTCTTGGCCTGGATCTCGGGCCTGCTCAGGTAGTTGAAGAAGTCGGCCACGCACTTGTACTCAGGCTCCTTCTTGCCGGCCATCACCCACAGGCTCGCGCCGCCGATCACCGTGTTCTGCGGCGTGCCGGGCACGTCGGGGTAGTAGGGCAGGGTGGAGATGCCGAACTCGAACTTGGCGTTCTTCTTGATGTTGCCGTAGGCCGAGGACGAGGCCGTCAGCATCGCGCACTCGCCCGAGTAGAACGGCGCGTCGGCGCTGTTGCCGCGACCCTTGTAGACGAACAGGCCCTGCTTGGACATGTTGGCCAGGTTCTCGATGTGGCGCACGTGCAGCGGCGAGTTGAAGGTCAGGCGCGCCGAGGGGCCGCCGAAGCCGTTGTTCTTGGTGGCGAACTCGGTGTTGTGCCAGGTCGAGAAGCTCTCGAGCTGGGTCCAGCCCTGCCAGCTCGTGGTGAAGGGGCACTTCTCGCCCGAGGTCTTGAGCTTGGCGGCGGCCAGCGCCACCTCGGGCCAGGTCTTGGGCGGCTTGTTCGGATCCAGGCCGGCCCGCCGGAACGCGTCCTTGTTGAAGTAGAAGACGGTGGTCGAGCTGTTGAGCGGATACGACATCATCTGCCCGTTGGGGGCCGTGTAGTAGCCCGTCACCGCCGGCACGTAGACCTTGGGATCGAACTTGTAGCCGCCCTTGGTCAGCACCTCGGTCACCGGCACGACCGCGCCCTTGGCGTTCATCATGGTCGCGGTGCCGACCTCGAAGACCTGCAGGATGTGCGGCGAGTTGCCGGCGCGGTGCGCGGCGATTGCCGCGGTCATCGACACGTCGTACGCGCCCTTGTAGGTCGGCACCACCTTGCACTGCTTCTGGCTGTCGTTGAAGCCCTGGGCCAGGCCGTTGACCCAGTCGCCCAGCGCACCCGACATCGAATGCCACCACTGCACCTCGCTCTGGGCGAGGGCGGGCTGGGCGTAGGCACCGACGGCCAGGGCCGCGGCGAGGACCGACTTGCGAAGCATGGCGTGTCTCCCTGATTGAAACGGCAATTGTGGTCTAGCCACGATGACGCGGCTGTTACGATACCTAGCCTTGCGTGGCCTGGGCAAACGCCGCGCACCCGCCCATCTTCCGCTGCCTTGCCCAAGCTCACCCTCTACGCCCGCCTGATCCGCTTCGACAAGCCGGTCGGGACCCTGCTGCTGCTCTGGCCGACGCTGGCCGCGCTGTGGATCGCCGCGGACGGGCGACCGGCCGCCTGGCTGGTGGTGCTGTTCGCGGCCGGGACCTTCCTGATGCGCTCGGCGGGCTGCGCGATCAACGACGCCGCCGACGCCGAATTCGATGCACACGTCGAGCGCACCGCCGACCGCGTGGTGGCCACCGGTCAGCTTTCGCGCGGCGAGGCCATCGCCGTGGCCGGCACGCTGGCCGCGCTGGCTGCCCTGCTTTTGATCCCGCTCAACGAAGCCAGCATTCGCCTGGCGATCGTGGCCCTGGCGCTGGCCGCCACCTATCCGCTGTTCAAGCGCTTCTTCCCGGTGCCGCAGCTCTACCTGGGCGTGGCCTTTTCTTTCGGCATTCCGATGGCCTTCGCCGCGGTGCAGGGCGAGGTGCCCGTGCTCGGCTGGGTGATGCTGGTGGCGAATCTGTTTTGGGTGGTGGCCTACGACACCGAGTACGCCATGGTCGACCGCGAGGACGATGTGCGCCTGGGGGTGCGCTCCTCGGCCGTGTTCTTCGGCAGGGCCGACGTGGCCGCGATCACGGCCTGCTATGCGGCCTACCTGGCACTCATGGCCTGGGTGGGCACGGCGATCGCCGCCTCCTGGCCCTACTACGCGGGCCTGGCCGCGGCGGCCGTGATGGCCTTGCACCACGTCGCGCTGATCCGCAGCCGCGAGCGCGGCGCCTGCTTCCGCGCCTTCAAGCTCAATGGCTGGCTGGGACTCGTGGTGTTTGCCGGCGTCTTCTTGGACTATGCACTGCGCTGATGCGGCGTCCGCTCGCGCCGATGCGGCCATGCTCGCGGTGCGCCTGGGCGAGTGCGTGGCCGAGTCCGCCTCGGGTTGTTGCGCGCAAGCTCGGGCGCTAGCATCCGCGTCCATGTCAGTCTCCGCCCGAGCGCAAGTCATCGTGGTGATGGGCGTGGCGGGGTCGGGCAAGACTGAGGTCGCCCGCGAACTCGCGACGCGGCTCGCGCTTGACTACCTCGAGGGCGACCACTTCCATCCCGCGGCCAACGTCAGCAAGATGCGCGCCGGCCTCGCGCTGAACGACGAGGACCGCTGGGGCTGGCTCGACGCGCTGGCCGCCGCGGCCCGCTCCTGCGCGCCCGGATGCGTGGTCTCCTGCTCGGCGCTGCGCCGCGCGTATCGCGACCGCTTGCGCACACTGACCCATGGCCCTGTCTTTCTGTTTCTGGACGCGCCTGCCGCGGTGGTGGCCACGCGCATCGAGGCGCGCGCCGGGCACTTCATGCCGGCGAGCCTGGTCGCCAGCCAGTTGGCGACCCTGGAGCGCCCAGAGGACGAGCCCGACGTGTACACGCTTGACGCCACGCTGCCCCTGACCCAGGTGATCGCGCAGGCGCAGGCCCGCGTCGCGGGCCTGGCGGGGCGGTCGGGAGGGGGCGGATGAAGCCCGCTGCCAGCGAGCCGGCGTGGATGCGTCTGGCCGACGGACTCATGGCCCTGGCACTGGCGGCCATGGTGGTGCTGGTGTTCGGCAACGTGGTGCTGCGCTATGGCTTTGGCACGGGGCTGGCGTGGGGCGAGGAGATCTCGCGCCTGCTCTTCGTGTGGCTGGTGTTCATCGGCGCCACCTCCGCCTACCCGCGCGGCGAGCAAATGGCGTTCACCGGCCTGGTGGCGCGCTTCAAGGGCCGGGCCCTGCTGGCCGCGACCCTGCTCGTGCACCTCGCGGTGCTGGTGTCCTGCGTGCTGGTGGCCTGGGGCGCGTGGCAGCAGGTGATGGTGGGCACGAACAGCAAGAGCGTGGTGCTGGGCTACCCGATGTGGCTGCTGCCGCTGCCGGCGTTTGTCAGTTCGCTGGTGATCGGGGTCGCGGCCCTGGCCAACCTGATGCAACGTCGCGCGCTCGTCCTCGGCCACGAGATCCCGGACGGCGACTATGAATGAGGGTCTGGCCGCCGCGACCTTCATCGTCGCCATGCTCGGGCTCATGGCGCTGGGTGTGCCGATCGCCTTCTCGCTCATCCTCACCGGGGCGGCGATGGCCTGGGTCCTGGGCTTCTGGGACACGCAGCTGTTCGCGCAGAACTTGGTGGGCGGGATCGACTCGTTCCCGCTGCTGGCCGTGCCCTTCTTCGTGCTCGCTGGCGAACTGATGAACGCGGGGGGGCTCTCGCGCCGGATCATCGAACTCGCCCAGGCCTGGGTGGGCCACATCCGCGGTGGACTGGGCTACGTCGCGGTGGGGGCAGCCATCCTGATGGCCTCGATGTCCGGTTCGGCACTGGCCGACACTGCCGCCCTCGCCACGATCCTGCTGCCCATGATGCGCCAGCAGGGCTATCCGCTGGCGAGCTCCGCGGGCCTGCTGGCGGCGGGCGGCATCATCGCCCCCATCATTCCGCCGTCGATGCCCTTCGTGATCTACGGGGTGACGACCAACACCTCGATCACCCAGCTCTTCCTTTCCGGGATCGTGCCCGGCCTGCTGATGGGCATCGTGCTGATCTTCGCGTGGCGGCTGCAACTGCGCTCGCTCGAACTGCCCGCGGGCGAGAAGCTCGCGCTCGGCGCGCGCCTGCGCGCCACCGGCAGCGCCTTCTGGGCCCTGATGATGCCGGTGGTGATCATCGGCGGCATGAAGAGCGGTGTCTTCACGCCCACCGAGGCGGCGGTCGTGGCGGCGGTCTACGCGGCCGCGATCTCGGCCTTCGTCTACCGCTCGATCGGCTGGGCCGACGTGAAGTCGGTGCTGGCTCGCTCTTCCAAGACCACCGCGGTGGTCATGTACCTCGCCGCGGGCGCCGCGGTGGCCTCCTACATGGTGACCTTGGCCGACCTGCCGGCCACGCTCACCGGCTGGCTTGGTCCGCTCGTCGAGCACCCGCGCGTGCTCATGGCGGCGATGATGATCCTGCTGGTGCTCGTGGGCACCGCGCTGGATCTGACTCCCACCATCCTCATCTTCGCGCCCGTGCTGCTGCCCATCGCCGTCAAGGCGGGCATCGACCCCGTGTACTTCGGGCTGATGTTCATACTCAACGGCGCCATCGGCCTGATCACCCCGCCCGTGGGCACGGTGCTCAACGTCGTGGCCGGCGTGGGGCGGATGCGGCTCGATCAGGTGATCCGCGGCGTCAATCCCTACCTGTTGGCCTACATGGGCCTGATGGCCCTGCTGGTCGTGTTCCCCGAAATCGTCACCGCGCCGGTGCGCTGGATGCGGTGATTCCTGGCCGGCGGCTGCCGGCCCGATTGCACTGAGAGGAGACAAGATGAAATTCGTCAAACTGATGCTCGCCGCCGTGCTGGGCACCATGCTGGCCGGCCAGGTGCTGGCGCAGCAGCCCCGCCTGATCCGCTTCGGCTACGGCCTGAACGAGCAGAGCAACCAGGGCCGAGCGGTCAACTTCTTCGCCGACGAGGTCAAGAAGCTGTCGGGCGGCAAGATGGTGGTGCGCGCCTTCCCGGCGGCCGCGCTCGGGCCCGACGTACAGATGCAGCAGGCCCTGGCCGGCGGCGCGCAAGAGATGATGGTCGGCTCCACCGCCACGCTGGTGGGCACGGTCAAGGAGATGGGCCTGTGGGACATCCCCTTCCTGTTCAACAACGTGCAGGAAGCCGACGCGGTGCTCGACGGTCCGATCGGCCAGAAGGTCATGGAGCAGCTCAAGGACAAGGGCCTCGTGGGCCTGGTCTACTGGGAAAACGGCTTTCGCAACATGACCAACTCCAAGCGGCCGATCGCCAAGATGGAGGACTTCTCGGGGATCAAGCTGCGCGTCATGCAAAACCCGGTCTACCTCGAAACCTTCCAGACCCTGGGTGCCAACGCCGTGCCGCTGCCTTTCCCGGAACTGTTCCCCGCGCTCGAGACCAAGGCGGTCGACGGCCAGGAGAATCCGTTCAACACCATCCTCTCGTCCAAGTTCTTCGAGGTGCAGAAGTACCTGTCGGTGACCAACCACGTGTACAGCCCGTGGATCATGCTGGTGAGCAGGAAGTGGTGGGACAGCCTCACCAAGCCGGAGCAGGAAATCATCATGAAGGCGGCCGTCGCCACCCGCGACTTCGAGCGCAAGGACACGCGCGCCGAGGCCGCCAAGGCGCTGGGCGAACTCAAGACCAAGGGCATGGTGGTCAACGAGGTGCCGCCCGCCGAACTGGCCCGCATGCGCGAAAAGGCCAAGCCCGTAGTCGACAAGGCCATCGCCAACTTCCCGGACCTGTACAAGGACACCCAGGCCGAACTCGCGCGCATGCGCGCCGGCAAGTAGGGCGCAGCGCCCGCGGCGCGGCCTGCGTGGCCGAGCCCGGGTGCCTGCGTAAACGGGGGCGCCGCGGCGCCCCCGTTGCATTCACCCGCGCGGGACGGATCGCTCAGGGCTCGCTCAGTCGCGCCCGTACTCGTCGCCCAGTTCCGAGGCCCGCTGATCGGCCGCCGCCACGGCGGCCGCCACCAGGCCCATGAAGTCGCCTTGATCGAGGCGGGCGAGGGCGGCGGCGGTGGTGCCGCCCTTGCTCGTGACGCGCTCGCGCAGCACGGCAGGAGGCTCGGCGCTCGTCGCGGCAAGCTGTGCGGAACCCAGCACCGTCTGGATGGCCAGGGTTCGCGCCGTGGCCGGGGGCAGGCCGCGGGCCACGGCCGCTGCCTCGAGCGCCTCGATGAACCGGAATACGTAGGCCGGTCCGCTGCCCGAGACGGCGGTCACGGGATCGAGCTGGCGCTCGTCGTCCAGCCACAGCACCGAACCGGCGGCCTCCAGCACGCGTTGGGCGAGGTCGCGCGCCGCGGCATCGACTTGAGCGAGCGCCACCACGCCGGTGATGCCCGCGCCGATCATCGCGGGTGTGTTGGGCATGGCCCGGATCACTTTGCCGTGCCCCAGCCAGCGGGCGATGTCGCGCGCCCGCACACCCGCCGCCACCGAGAGCACGGTCGCCTGCGCGCCATGCGGCGCGACCTGCCGGACCGCCTCGCGCATCTGCTGCGGCTTGACGGCGAGCACCACGAGCTTCGCGCTCTCGAGCCAGGCGCCGGCAGCCGCATGCACCGCGATCCCAAAGTCACGCACCAGAGCCGCGCGGCGCTCCGCCGAGGGTTCGAGCACGGCGATGTTGGCCGCCTCCGCGCCCGCGCGCAGCAGGCCCCCGATCAGGGCGCCGGCCATGTTGCCGCCGCCCACGAAGGCGATCTTGCTCATGGGGCGCTCCCCAGCAGGGCCGCGAGCCCCGGCGCCTTGCCCAGTTCGTCGGCGAACCAGGCGCGCAGGCCCTCGTCGGACCAGGACTGCGCGATCGACTGGCCGCTCGAAAGAGCCGCCAGCGCCGCGGCTCGATCTTCACGCTGCGCATGCGCCGATGCGGCCTGCAGCAGCAGGAAGGCGCGGTCCACTTCCTCTTCGCCGTGCGCGGCAATCAGGGCCAGGCCGCGCGTTGCCGCCTCGAGCGCTCCCGCCGCGTCGCCGCAGCGGTTGAGCACCAGGGCGAGCAGGTAGTCGGCGCGCTCGTGCTGCACCCAGCCGCCGGTCCGCCCCCAGGCGGCGCGCGCGGCCTCGGCACCCGCTCTCAGGGCGGCAGCCTGGGCCGGCGTGGGCGCCTCGGTCGTGGCATCGAGCAGGGCCGAGGTCGCGTTGTTGAGTCCGGCGGCCAGGGCGGTGTCGAGCTCGCCGGCACTGGGCAAGGCGCGGGCACGGTCCGCGAGGCCGAGCAGGCGCGCCGCAAAGGCCTGCGGGTCGGCCTGGGCCGGACTGAAGGCGAGGGCGTGGAGATCGACCACCAGGGCGGTCGCCGCGGCCGTGGTCTTGCCGGCGGTGGCCAGGCGCTCCTGCCAGGCCATGGCATCGGGGTGTCCGGCCAGCCGGTGGGCCACCGCGGCGTTGCGCAGGGCGCGCTGCGGCGCGGCGGGACGCTGCGCCAGCGCGCCGGCGATGAGCGTGGCCGCCTCGTTCCAGTCTCCCAGCTTTTCGCCCAGCACGTGGGCGAGCAGGAAGGTCGCGGTGCCGAGCGCGGCGTCGTCCAGCGAGCGCGTGTCCAGGGCCCGCAGTCCTGCGGCGGCGCGCTGGGGATCGTCGTCGTGGATGCGGTCGAGTTCTTCGAGGATCGCCGAGGCGTCCTGGGGCGGGGCAGGGTTCACGGGGTCTCCTGTGGGGTGGCGGGCCGGCTGCGCTCGCCGAAGATTGCGGTGCCCACGCGCACCATGGTCGAGCCGGCGGCGATGGCTTGCTCGAGATCGGCGCTCATGCCAAGCGAGAGAGTGTCGACTTCCGGGTGCGCCGCGCGCAGGCGCGCGAACAGAGCCTGCATGCGGGCCAGGCGATCGGCGGCCAGGGCGGGCGCCACGCCCGGCTCGGGGATGGCCATGAGCCCGCGCAGGCACAGACGCGGCAGGCCGGCCACCGTGGCAGCCAGCGCCAGCGCCGCCTCGGGCTCGACGCCGCTCTTGCTCGCCTCGCCGCTCACGTTGACCTGGATGAGCGCGTTCAGCGCAGCGCGCCCGTCCGGGCGCTGGGCCGCGAGGCGCTCGGCGATCCGGGCGCGGTCGATCGACTGCACCCAGTCGAAGTGCTCGGCCACCAGGCGCGTCTTGTTGCTCTGGAGCGGGCCGATGAAGTGCCATTCGAGGGCCAGGTCGGGGTGGCTGGCGCGCAACGCCGCGACCTTGTCCACACCTTCCTGGACGTAGTTCTCCCCAAAAGCCCTCAGGCCACAGGCAGCGGCCTGCGCCACCGCCTGCGCGGGGAAGGTCTTGCTCACGGCGAGCAGACGCACCGAGCCGGCCGCCCGGTGCGCCGCCGCCTCCGCGAGGGCGATGCGCTCCCATACCGCCTTTATGCGGGCCGACAGTTCAACGCTGGAACTCGACATACACTCTGCTCAACTTGCGGTTCGCCGCGTCATGCGCGGCGCGGGTGTCTCAGTGGGGCACCGGCGTCGCCCCAGCCTGATGGACATCTCAGAACTGCTCGCATTCTCGGTCAAGAACAAGGCCTCCGACCTGCACCTGTCGGCCGGCCTGCCGCCCATGATCCGCGTGCACGGCGACGTCCGCCGCATCAATCTGCCGCCGCTGGATCACAAGGAAGTTCATTCCATGATCTACGACATCATGAATGACTCCCAGCGCAAGCACTACGACGAAGTGCTCGAGGTGGACTTCTCCTTCGACCTGCCGGGGCTGGCGCGCTTCCGCGTCAACGCCTTCAACCAGGATCGCGGCGCGGCCGCCGTGCTGCGCACGATTCCCTCGCGGGTGCTCTCGCTCGAGGAGCTTCAGGCGCCGCGCACCTTCCAGGAGTTTTGCAACAAGCCGCGCGGCCTGGTGCTGGTGACCGGGCCCACGGGCTCGGGCAAGAGCACGACGCTCGCGGCGATGATCGACCACATCAACAACAACCTCTACGGCCACGTCCTGACGATCGAGGACCCGATCGAGTTCGTGCACGAGAGCCGCAAGTGCGTGATCAACCAGCGCGAGGTGGGGCCGCACACGCTGAGTTTCTCCAACGCGCTGCGCTCGGCGCTGCGCGAGGACCCGGACATCGTGCTGGTGGGCGAGCTGCGCGACCTCGAGACCATCCGCCTGGCGCTCACCGCGGCCGAGACCGGCCACCTGGTGTTCGGCACCCTGCACACCTCCTCGGCGGCGAAGACGGTCGACCGCGTGGTCGACGTCTTCCCGGCGGCCGAGAAGGAAATGGTCCGCGCCATGCTGTCGGAATCGATCGTGGCGGTGATCTCGCAGACCCTGCTCAAGAAGAAGGACGGCACGGGACGCGTTGCGGCGCACGAGATCATGGTCGGCACGCCGGCGATCCGCAACCTGATCCGCGAGAACAAGGTCGCGCAGATGTACTCGATGATGCAGACCGGCAGCCAGTTCGGAATGCAGACCCTGGACCAGAACCTCGCCGAGCTGGTCCGTCGCAACGTCATCGCGGTGGGCGAGGCGCGCTCCTACGCCAAGAGCCCCGAAGCCTTCAACGGCTGAGTCCCGCCGCTTCCGCCCCGGCACGCACGAGGAATCCTTCATGGAACGCGACCAGGCAATCCGCTTCGTCCACGACCTGCTCCGCTTGCTGCTCGGCAAGAAGGGCTCCGACCTGTTCATCACCGCCGAGTTTCCGCCAGCTTTCAAGCTCGACGGGCGCGTGATGCCGGTCTCGAACCAGCCCCTGTCGGCCACCCATACCGCCGAGCTCGTGCGGGCGATCATGAACGACCGGCAGGCCGCGGAGTTCGAGAAGACCAAGGAATGCAACTTCGCGATCGCGCCCACGGGCATCGGCCGCTTCCGGGTCTCGGCCTTCGTTCAGCAGGGCAAGGTGGGCATCGTCTTTCGGGTGATCGCGGACCACATCCCGACCACCGAAGAGCTCACCATGCCCAACCTGATCAACGAGCTGGCGATGGCCAAGCGCGGGATCGTGATGGTGGTGGGCGCGACCGGTTCGGGCAAGAGCACCACGCTGGCCGCGATGGTGGGCTACCGCAACGAGCACAGCCAGGGCCACATCATCACGATCGAGGATCCGATCGAGTACGTGCACCCGCACAAGAACTGCATCATCACGCAGCGCGAGGTCGGGGTGGACTGCGAGACCTGGCAGGTGGCGCTGAAGAACACCCTGCGCCAGGCGCCCGACGTGATCCTGATCGGCGAGGTGCGCGAGCGCGAGACGATGGAACACGCCATCGCCTTTGCCGAGACCGGCCACCTGGTGATGTGCACGCTGCATGCCAACAGCACCAACCAGGCGCTCGACCGGGTGATCAACTTCTTCCCCGAGGAAAAGCGCCAGCAGTTGCTGATGGACCTCTCGCTCAACCTGCGGGCGCTGATTTCGCAGCGCCTCGTCCCCTTCAAGGACCGCAAGGGGCGGGTGCCTGCGGTGGAGATCCTGCTCAATTCGCCGCTCATCTCGGACCTCATCTTCAAGGGCGAGATCCCCGAGATCCGCGAGGTCATGAAGCGCAGCCGCGAGCAGGGCATGCAGACCTTCGACCAGGCGCTGTTCGACCTGCACGAGTCCGAGCAGATCAGCTACGAGGACGCGCTGCGCAACGCCGACTCGGTCAACGACCTGCGCCTGCAGATCAAGCTCAACTCCAAGCTCTACGGCGGCGTCGCGGGCATCCACAAGGGCATCGAGCACCTGGGGCTCACGGGCTAGGTTCGCCGCCGCATCCCCTCGCCCTAGGGCGAGGTGGGCGGGGCAAGACGGCAGCCTGCGGGCTGCCGTTCGCTTTTGCGCCGAGGGTGGGACTTATGCCCAGACGCGCCGCGCGCCACCGGCCGCGGGACAAGGCGCTGCGCCGCCCGACTCTGCCGCCTATTTGGGCAGCTGCCGCGAAGCCTTTCGCAGCGGGCTTGTGCGTGCTTGTCCCCTGACTTATCCACAGACCTTGGGGACAACTCGGGCCGCCGTCTGCGGGTCGCCCCGAGGCGACCGGGGCCGATCGAAGCGGGCACAATGCTTGCATTGCCCAGGAGGCTTCATGCCCACCGCCTACGACTTCACCGCCACCAGCATCGCCGGCCGCCCCAAGAAGCTCTCGGACTTCAAGGGCCAGGTCCTGCTCGTCGTGAACACGGCCAGCAAGTGCGGCTTCACGCCCCAGTACAAGGGGCTGGAGAAGCTCTACGAGACCTACAAGGATCGCGGCTTCGCCGTGCTCGGCTTTCCGAGCAACCAGTTCGGCGCGCAGGAGCCCGGCGCGGACGACGAGATCGCCGAGTTCTGCGAGATGAACTTCGGCGTGAGCTTCCCGCTGTTCGCCAAGATCGACGTCAACGGCGCCAACGCGCACCCCTTCTACAAGTGGCTCACCAGCGAGAAGAAGGGGCTGCTCGGCACCGAGGGCATCAAGTGGAACTTCACCAAGTTCCTGATCGGCCGCGACGGCGAGGTGATCGAGCGCTATGCGCCGACCACGAAGCCCGAGGACATCGCCCGCGACATCGAGCGCGCCCTCGGCTGAGGCCGGGCTCGCGCCGAGCGCGCCCTCAGCCTTCGGCGGGCGCCTTGCGGTAGCTGCCCGCCACGAGCTCAAAGCGGAACAGCCGGCACTCCAGCGGGCCGTTGAACAGCACCACCTTGCGCGTCTCGGCCAGGCGCATCTGGCGCGGCAGGGCGCGGTCCGAGCTGAGCAGCCAGGCCTCCCAGCCCGCGAACTCGCGCTTCAGATGGTCGGCCACCGCCTTCATCATCGCCGGCACGGTGGCCGAGCGCGGTGCGCTCTGCTCGCCGTAGGGCGGGTTGGTGACGATCATGCCCACCGGGCCCGGGGCCGGCACGGAGCGCGCGTCGCCGGGTGCCAGCTGCAGCCGGCCGTCCGCCAGCCATGACTCCAGGCCCGCAAGCCGGGCGTTGACGCGCGCCTGCTCCACGACCCGGGTCGAGATGTCGGCGCCGTGGATCGCGGCCGGCGTGTCGAGCCGCACCGCCGCGCGGGCCTCGTTCCTGAGTTCGTCCCACAGCGCGGCGTCGAAGCTGCGCAGGCGCTCGAAGCCGAAGCGCCGCGTCAGTCCCGGCGCCTGCCTGGCCGCCATCGCCGCGGCCTCGATCGCGATCGTGCCGCTGCCGCAGAAGGGATCGAGCAGCACGCGCTCGGGGGTCCAGCCGGCGAGCATCAGCAGGCCGGCGGCGAGGTTCTCCTTGAGCGGCGCCTCGCCCTTGTCGGCGCGCCAGCCGCGCTTGAACAGCGCCTCGCCCGACAGATCCAGATAGAAGGTGCACTGCGCCTCGTCGAGGTAGGCGTAGACGCGGGCGTCGGGCCGGGCGCGGTCCACCGAGGGGCGCTCGCCCTCGCGGTCGCGCAGCCGGTCGACGATCGCGTCCTTGATGCGCAGGGTCACGAACTCCGCGCTGCGCAGCGTCGAGCGGCGCGCCGACACGTCGACGCGCAGCGTCTGGCGGGGACCGAAGTGTTCCTCCCAGGGCAGGGCGAGCGCCGCCTCGTAGACCTCGTCCTCGCTGCGGTAGGGCGCGCGGCCGAGCTCCATGAGCACGCGGCTGGCAATGCGCGAGTGCAGATTGGCCGCGTAGGCGGCGCGCGCATCGGCCAGGAAGGCCACGCCCCCGGCCTCGGGGCGCACGCGCGCGGCGCCGCAGGACTCGAGCTCCTGCGCCAGCAGCGGCTCGAGGCCGCGCGGGCAGATCGCGAAATGAGGACGCTTCACCCGGCGAGTTTCCGTTCGACGAAGTCGAGCCGGTCCTGGCCCCAGAAGAGTTCGCCGTCGACCACGTAACTCGGCGAGCCGAACACCCCGGCGGCGATCGCCTGCGCGGTGTGCTCCTCGTAGGTGGCCTCGATCTCGGCCGACACGGCGTGCATCAGCAGCGGCCCGGCGTCGAGCTCGCGCGCGGACAGGATCTCGGCCAGCGTGGTGGCGTCGGCGATGTTGCGCTCCTCGGCCCACACCGCGCGCATCAGGTCGCCGGCGACGTCGAGCGCGGTCTCGGTGCCGTGGCGCTCGCGCACCGCCAGCAGGGTCGTGGCGGCGGGCTGCGAGGCCACCGGGAAGTACTTGGGCTCGAGGTTCATGCTCACCCCCAGCCAGGTGCGCCAGCGCTCGAGCTCGAGCAGGCGGTAGGCCTTGCGCTGTGGTGCCCGGTCCTTGAGCGGCACGCCACCCGAGGCCGGGAAGACCTTGGCCAGATCCATCACCCGCAGGCGGATCTCGGCCCCGTGCGCCTGCGCGATCTGGCGCAGGCGCGCGTGTCCCAGCCAGGTGTAGGGCGAGACCGGGGTCATGTAGTAGTCGATGTGGCTGGCCATGCGGCGTCCTTGGTGTCGGAGCGGGTCGGGTTGGTCGCGGATCGCGCGGCGGGCGGGCGCGTGGCGCAGGGCAAGGGCGCTAGCCGCGCACCTGGCCGGTGCCGAGCACCACGTACTTCTGGCTGGTCAGGCCCTCCAGGCCCACCGGGCCGCGGGCGTGAAGCTTGTCGTTGGAGATGCCGATCTCCGCGCCCAGGCCGTACTCGAAGCCGTCGGCGAAGCGGGTCGAGGCGTTGACCATCACCGAGGCGGAGTCGACCTCGCGCAGGAAGCGCAGCGCGGTGGAGTAGTTCTCGGTGACGATGGCGTCGGTGTGCCTGCTGCCGTAGGTGTTGATGTGCTCGATCGCCGCGGCGACGTCGGCGACCACGCGGATCGACAGGATCGGCGCAAGGTACTCGGTGCGCCAGTCCTGCTCGGTGGCGTCGAGCAACCCGGCCACGCCCGCTTGCGTCAGCACGTCGCGCGAGGCGGCGTCGCAGCGCAGCTCCACGCCCTTGGCGGCGTAGATTCGGCCCAGGGGCGGCAGCACGCGCGCGGCGATGGCCTCGGCCACGAGCAGGGTCTCCATCGCGTTGCAGGGGCTGTAGCGCTGGGTCTTGGCGTTGTCGGCGATGCGCACCGCGCGGTCGAGATCGGCGTCGCCGTCGATGTAGACGTGGCAGATGCCGTCGAGGTGCTTGATCATCGGCACGCGCGACTCGCGCATCAGGCGCTCGATCAGGCTCTTGCCGCCCCGCGGCACGATCACGTCGACGAACTCGGTGAGGTTCACGAGCAGTCCCACCGCGGCGCGGTCGGTGGTGGCCACCAGCTGCACGCCCTGCGCCGGCAGCCCGGCGGCAGCCAGGGCATCGCAGGCGATTGCCGCGAGCAGGCGGTTGGATTCGATCGCCTCCGAGCCGCCGCGCAGGATGCACGCGTTGCCGCTCTTGAGGCACAGGCCCGCCGCGTCGATGGTCACGTTGGGGCGGCTCTCGTAGATGATGCCGATCACGCCCAGGGGCACGCGCATGCGCCCCACCTGAATGCCGCTGGGTCGCGGGCGCAGGTCGGTGATCTCGCCGATCGGGTCGGGCAGCGCGGCGATCTGCTCCAGCCCTTCGGCCATCTGCTCCACCAGCGCGGGCGACAGCCGCAGCCGGTCGACCAGGGGTGCCTCCAGGCCGGCGCCGGCAGCGCGCTCCACGTCGCGCGCATTGGCGGCCAGGATCTCGGCGCAGCGCGCGCGCAGCGCGGCCGCGATGCCGCGCAGCGCCGCGTCCTTGGCCGCGCCCGAGGCGCGGGCCAGCGCAGCGGCGGCCGATCGCGCGCGCCGGCCCAGGTCGGCGACGTAGGCCGACAGCTCGCCACCGAACTCGGTGTCGAGCCGCTGACGGAAGGCGTCGGGAGCGTTCATGCGGGGCGGGTGCCGGTGGCCAGTTGCGCCACCAGAGCACGCAATTCTACCCAGGGGTTGGAGTCGCGCCCCGGCGCGCGCAGGCCCTTGGCCAGACGATCGATGTCGGCGGCATGGACGAGGGCGGCCGCAAGACCCGCCACGTCCACGCGGGTCAGGGCGCGGCGCAGGGCGTCCTCGCGCGGCCCCCACACGCGCGCCTCGCGCGCGGCCTGGGCGTAGGGCCGGCCGGCGTCGACCGCGGTTCGCACGCGCAGCCAGGCGCGGATCTCCTCGAGCAGCACCCACAGCACCAGCGGGATGGCCGCGCCCTCGGCCTGTAGCCCGGTCAGGGTGCGGGCGCAGCGTGGGGCGTCGCCTGCCAGCACCGCGGCCTGCAGGTCGCCGATGTCGTAGCGCGCGACGTTGAGCACGGCCTCCCGCACCTCGGCGAGCGCGAGTTCGCGACCCGGGAAGAGCAGCCCGAGCTTGCCGATCTCCTGATGTGCCGCGAGCAGGTTGCCCTCGACCCGGTCGGCGATGAATTCGAGTGCCTCGGCGGTGGCCGACTGCCCCTGACGGCGCAGCCGCTCGCCGATCCACGCCGGCAGCTCGGCGCGCGTGACCGGAAAGACTTCGACCACGTGTCCGGCGGCGGCCAGTGCGGTGAACCAGCGGCTCTCGCGAGCGGACTTGTCCAGGCGCGGCAGGCTGAGCACGGTGACCACGTCCTCGCACGCGCCCGCCGCGTGCCGCTCGAGCGCCTCGGCGCCGTTCTTGCCGGGCTTGCCCGAGGGCAGGCGCACTTCGATGAGCTTGCGCGTGGCGAACAGCGACAGGCCGGCGGCCGCCTCGGCCAGTGGCGACCAGTCGGAGCGCGCCTCGAGGGTGAGCACCTCGCGCTCGGCATAGCCCAGGGCGCGAGCGGCCACGCGGATCGCGTCGCCGGCCTCGATCACCAGCAGCGGCTCGTCGCCCGTGACCACCCATACCGGCGCAAGCTTCGCCTCGCGCGCCGCGCGGGCGAGCAGGCCGGCCAGCTGGGCGCCCTTAAGTTGCATCCGGCTTGATCGCCGCGATGCGGTTGACCATCTGGCGCACCAGGTCGCTCTGCATGTCGCGATAGAGCAGACCTTCCTCCTGTTCGCGCGCCAGGATGTCGGCATCGTTGATGCTGATGTCGCGCCGCGCAGCGAGCACCGTCGGCGCGAGCAATTCGGTGCCGTCGGGCGCCACCACGCGGAAGCGCACGATCAGCCGCAGCGTGAACTCGCGCGCGCGGCCCTCGGCGTTGACCGCCAGCACCTCGCGGTCGCGCGTCTCGCCCATCAGCTCGACGATGCCCTGCGCCTGCTTGCGATCGTTGACCAGGGTGACGTCGCTGGCCGCGCGCAGGTTGCGGGCGATCTCGGCGCCCACCGCCGAGTTGGGCGGCACGGCCAGATAGATCGTCCGCAGCGCGATGGCCTGCTCGCCGCGCAGGCGGAAGCCGCAGCCGGCAAGGCCCAGCCCGAGCGAGGCAAGGAGCAGGCGGCGGCGCACGCTCAGCCCACCACGTTGACGAGCTTGCCCGGCACCACCACCACCTTTTTCACCGGCCGGCCCTCGAGGAAGCGCTGCACCTCGGCCGAGGCGAGCGCCGCGGCCTCGATCGCGGCCCGGTCGGCGCCCGCGGCCACGGTGATGGCGCCGCGCAGCTTGCCGTTGACCTGCACCACGAGCTCGATCTCGTCGGCCACCAGGGCGGCGGGGTCGGGCTGCGGCCAGGGCGCGTCGAGGATCTCGCCCGCCGCGCGCGCGTAGCCGAGCTCGGTCCACAGGGCGTGGGCCAGATGCGGAGCGATCGGGTAGAGCACGCGCAGCAGGATGCCGAAACATTCGCGCGCGAGCGCGGCATCCGCGCTCTCGAGCCTGGCGTCGTCGATGGCGTTGAACATCTTCATCGCCGCCGAGACCACCGTGTTGTACTGCATGCGCTCGTAGTCGAACTCGGCCTGGCGCAGCAGGCCGTGCACCTCGCGGCGCAGGGCCTTGCCCGCGGGCGCGAGCGCGGCGGCGTCGAGCGCGCCTGCGCCGGTGATCAGTTCGCGGCGCGCGTAGGCGTGGTTCCACACCCGCCGCAGGAAGCGGAAGGTGCCCTCGGCGCCCGAGTTGCTCCAGGCCGCGCTCTGGTCGGGCGGGCCGGCGAACATGGTGAAGGCGCGCGCCGTGTCCGCTCCGAACCTGGTGATGATGTCGCGCGGCTCGACCACGTTGTTCTTGGACTTGCTCATCTTCTCGACGCCGCCGTGGCTGACGGGCAGGCCGTCCTCCTTGGCCGTGACCTTCAGCGGCCGGCCCTTGTCGTCGTACTCGATGTCGATCTCGTTGGGGTAGTACCAGCGCTTCTTGCCGCCATCGAGCTCGCGGTAGTAGCAGTCGGCGGTGAGCATGCCCTGGGTGAAGAGCTTCTTGAAGGGCTCGTCGAACTTCACCAGGCCCAGGTCGCGCATCACCTTGGTCCAGAAGCGCGCGTACAGCAGGTGCAGCACCGCGTGCTCGATGCCGCCGATGTACTGGTCCATCGGCATCCAGTAGTCGTTGCGCGCATCGACCATGGCGTCGGTCGCGTCGGGCGAGCAGTAGCGCATGAAGTACCAGGACGAATCCACGAAGGTGTCCATGGTGTCGGTCTCGCGCCGCGCCGGCTTGCCGCAGGCCGGACAGGTGCACCTCAGGAAGGGCTCGTACTTCACGAGCGGGCTGCCGCTGCCGTCGGGAACGAGATTCTCGGGCAGCACCACCGGCAGGTCGGCCTCGGGCACCGGAACCGGGCCGCAGGCTGCGCAGTGGATGATGGGAATGGGCGTGCCCCAGTAGCGCTGGCGGCTGATGCCCCAGTCGCGCAGGCGGTACTGGGTCTGCGTGCGCCCCAGGCCGCGGGCCTCGAGGTCGGCGGCGATCCGGGCCACCGCGGCCTCGTGACCCAGGCCGTCGTAGACGCCCGAGTTGACGCACACGCCGCGCGTCTTGTCGCCGTACCAGTCGGCCCAGGCCTGGTCGCTGAAGGTCGCGCCCTCGGCCGCGATCACCTGGCGGATGGGCAGGCCGTACTTGCGCGCGAACGCGAAGTCGCGCTCGTCGTGCGCCGGCACGCCCATCACCGCGCCCTCGCCGTAGCCCATCAGCACGTAGTTGCCGATCCACACCTCGACCGCCTCGCCGCTCAGGGGGTGGCGCACGTAGAAGCCGGTGGCCTGGCCCTTCTTCTCCATGGCGGCGAGCTCGGCCTCGGCCACCCCGCCGCGCTTGCACTCCTCGATGAAGGGCAGCAGTGCCGGTTGCCGCTCGGCCAGGCGCGCGGCGAGCGGATGCTCGGCGGCGATGGCCACGAAGGTCACGCCCATGATGGTGTCGGCGCGCGTGGTGTAGACGCGCAGCAGCTGCTCCTCGCCGTCGAGCGTGTAGGGGAAGCCGAAGTTCACGCCCACGCTCTTGCCGATCCAGTTCTCCTGCATGGCGCGCACCTGCGGCGGCCAGCCGTCGAGCTTGGCCAGGTCGGCGAGCAGTTCCTCGGCGTACTGCGTGATGCCGAGGTAGTAGCCGGGGATCTCGCGCTTCTCGATGATCGCGTCCGAGCGCCAGCCTCGTCCGTCGACGACCTGCTCGTTGGCCAGCACGGTCTGGTCCACCGGGTCCCAGTTGACCACCTGGGTCTTGCGGTAGGCGATGCCGCGCTCGAGCATCTTGAGGAACATCCACTGGTTCCAGCGGTAGTAGTCGGGCTTGCAGGTGGCGACTTCGCGCGACCAGTCGAAGGCCAGGCCCAGCGGCTCCATCTGCGACTTCATGTCGGCGATGTTGGCGTAGGTCCAGGCCGCCGGCGCGACCTTCTTGTCGATCGCGGCGTTCTCGGCAGGCAGTCCGAAGGCGTCCCAGCCCATCGGCGTCATGACGTTGTAGCCCTTCATGCGCAGGTAGCGGTACATCACGTCGTTGAGCGTGTAGTTGCGCACGTGGCCCATGTGCAGCTTGCCGCTGGGGTAGGGCAGCATCGAGCACAGGTAGAACTTGGGCTTGACGCTGCCGTCGGCGGCGGTGGCGTGCTCGACGGCGCGGTAGGCCTGGCGCGCCCTCCAGTGGGCCTGCGCCTCGGCTTCGAGTTCCTGCGGTGCGTAGTTGTCGCGCATGACGCGTGTGACCGGTCCAAGTGCTTGAGATTGCGCACGATTATAGGCGGGCGGGGGTGGCGGCCCGGCGCGCGCACGGCGCGCCCGTACAATCCGCCGCCTCCATGAACACGCTCCTCGACAAGCTCAACGAGCGGCAGCTTGCCGCCGTCACCCTGCCGGACGAATCGGCGCTCATCCTCGCCGGCGCCGGCTCGGGCAAGACGCGGGTGCTGACCACGCGCATTGCCTGGCTCATCCAGCAGCGTCGCGTGAGCCCGGCGGGCGTGCTGGCGGTGACCTTCACCAACAAGGCCGCCAAGGAGATGCTCGCGCGCCTGTCGGCCCTGCTGCCGATCAATACGCGCGGCATGTGGATCGGCACCTTCCACGGCCTGTGCAACCGCCTGCTGCGCGCCCATCACCGCGACGCCGGGCTGCCGCAGACCTTCCAGATCCTCGACAGCTCGGACCAGCTGTCGGCGATCAAGCGCGTGGTGCGCGCCGCGAACGTGGACGAGGAGCGCTACCCGCCCAAGAGCCTGCAGAACTTCGTCAACAGCTGCAAGGAGGCGGGGCTGCGCGCGCATCAGGTCGAGGCCAACGACAGCTTCAATGCCCGCTTCGTGGAGCTCTACGCTGCCTACGACGCCCAGTGCAACCGCGAGGGCGTGGTCGACTTCGCCGAGCTGCTGTTGCGCGCCTACGAACTGCTCGTGCGCAACGAGCTGCTGCGCAACCACTACCAGGAGCGCTTCGGGCACATTCTGGTCGACGAGTTCCAGGACACCAACAAGCTGCAGTACGCCTGGCTCAAGCTGCTTGCGGGGGCGCATCCGGGCGGTTCGCGCAACGCGGTGTTCGCCGTGGGCGACGACGACCAGAGCATCTACGCCTTCCGCGGCGCCGACGTGGGCAACATGCGCGACTTCGAGCGCGACCTGGGCGTGCGCCATCTGATCAAGCTCGAGCAGAACTACCGCTCGCACGGCCACATCCTGGGCGCGGCCAACGCGCTGATCGCGCGCAACAGCCAGCGCCTGGGCAAGGACCTGTGGACCGACGCCGGTGTCGGCGAGCCGCTGCGCGTGTTCGAGGCGGCCAGCGACGGCTACGAGGCGGCGTGGATCGTCGACGAGATCCGCAACCTGGTGGCCGAGGGCCACGCGCGCAGCGAGGTGGCGATCCTGTACCGCTCCAACGCGCAGTCGCGCATCATCGAGCACGCGCTGTTCAACGCCGGTCTGCCCTACCGCGTCTACGGCGGCCTGCGCTTCTTCGAGCGCGCCGAGATCAAGCACGCGCTGGCCTACCTGCGCCTGATCGAGAATCCGAACGACGACACCGCCTTCCTGCGCGTGGTGAACTTTCCGCCGCGCGGCATCGGCGCGCGCACCATCGAGCAGCTGGCCGATTCGGCCAAGGCCGCGGGTGCCAGCCTCTACGCCGCGGTGGGCAGCATGAGCGGCGCGCCGGCGGCCAAGCTGGCCGGCTTCGTGAACCTGATCGAGAGCCTGCGCTTCGAGACCGCCGCCCTGCCGCTGGCCGAGATCGTCGAGGCGGTGCTCGATCGCAGCACCCTGCTCAGCCACTTCCGCAACGAGAAGGACGGCGCCGACCGCGTCGAGAACCTCGAGGAACTGATCAATGCGGCGGCCGCCTTCGTGCTCGAGGAAGGCTACGGCCGCGACGCCGCCGGCAACCAGGCCGAGGCCGAGGTGCAGCTGCCTTCGCCGCTGGCCGGCTTCCTGTCCCACGCCACGCTCGAGGCCGGCGACAACCAGGCCGAGGCCGGCACCGATGCGCTGCAGCTGATGACGGTGCACGCCGCCAAGGGACTCGAGTTCAACGCCGTGTTCATCACCGGGCTGGAGGAGGGTCTCTTCCCCCACGAGCAGAGCGCGAACGAGCCCGATGGCCTGGAGGAGGAGCGCCGCCTGATGTACGTGGCGATCACCCGCGCACGCAGGCGGCTGTACCTGACCCTCGCGCAGAGCCGCATGCTGCACGGCCAGACCCGCTACGCCCTGCGCAGCCGCTTCCTCGAAGAGATCCCCGAGGGCGCGACCAAATGGCTCACCCCGCGCCAGAGCCTGGGCGTGGGCGGGCGCGCGGCGGCCGACTGGAGCGGCGGAGGCGGCAGCGGCGCGTGGCGCGGCGGCGAGCGAGGTGGCGATGTGCGCAGCCATGGCGAGCGCGGCGCCACTTCGCGGCGCGACGACTGGCGCCCGCCCGGCTCCCTGCGCGAGGAGCCGCTGCACACGGCGCAGAGCGTGGGTGGCTTCAGCGTCGGCCAGACCGTGCGCCACGCCAAGTTCGGCGAGGGCGTGATCCTCAAGCTCGAGGGCACCGGTACCGATGCACGGGCGCGCATCAACTTCGGCGCGGCCGGCACCAAGGAACTGCTGATCGGGATGGCGAAGCTCAGCGCGGCCTAGCCGCGCGGCGCTATTCGCGCGGTGCCTCGATCGCCGCGGCCGGCGCCGCCGCTCCGAACACGCTGCGCCACATGGGCCAGAGCGTCGCGTAGGCGATCGAGCTCATCACCAGCGCGAGCGGCGTCATCAGCAGCGACGCCGTGGCGCCGCGCAGACCCAGCAGCGCCAGCAACTGCCCGAGCAGCATGGCCGCCGCGGCGATCAGTCCGAACAGCAGCAGGCCCAGCACGATGAAGGCGCCGCGATTGCGCCAGCAGGCGAAGAAGCTGTAGAACACCGCCTTGCCCACCGGCATGCCGGTCCAGCCGATCAGCATGGGCGAGTACCAGGTGGCCATGAGCGCGGGCACGTACAGCAGGGCGCCCGCGAGCAGCGCGTCCCAGGGGATGTTCTGCATCAGGCTCGCAGGATCGATCTGGCCGTCCACCACCGTCCAGCGCTCCACCGCGTCGGCGGCGAGCAGGCCCACCACCAGGTTCACCAGCAACATCAGGCCCGCCTGCAGCAGCCCCAGTCGCGCCAGCGGCAGGCGAGCCGCCGGGTTGCGAAAGCCTTCGAGCAGCAGGGCGGGCAGGGGCGGTCGGTTGGCCTCGGCCTCGCGCCCTGCGGCGGTCAGGCCCAGCGTGCCGAAGGGCACCAGCAGCGCGGCCACCGCCAGGCCGGCGAGCGGCACGCTGGCCAGCAGCATCAGCCCGAACAGGTACAGGATCACCAGCGCGGTGAAGGCGAAGGCCTGGCGGCGAAACAGGCGCAGCGCGTCGCGCAGCCAGTCGAGTCCGGCGCGGGCGGGCAGGGTGCGGGGATCCATGCGGGTTCGGTGGGGCGTGTCTAGGCGGGCCAGGGCAGGGTGCGGGCCGTGCGGCGCGCGATCAGCACGCGCTCGAAGTGGACCGGGTCCTTGGGAGTGAGCAACTCCGCGCGGCGCGGCAGGTGCAGGTCGTAGAGGCGAGAGATCCAGAAGCGCAGTGCGGCGGCGCGCAGCGCGGTGCGCCAGTGCTGGTGCTCCAGTTCCGTGAGCGGGCGGGCGGCGTGATAGGCGTCGAGCAGGGCCGCGGCGCGTGGCTCGTCGAACAGCCCCGTCTGCGCGTGGATGCACCAGTCGTTGATGGTCACCGCCAGGTCGTAGAGCCAGGCGGTGCAGCCCGCGAAGTAGAAGTCGATCACCCCGCCGATGTGCTCCTCGCGCGTGCCGGCCTGCTCGAGCAGCACGTTGTCGCGGAACAGGTCGGCGTGCACCGGCCCCTGGGGCAGCGCCTCGAAGGCGGCACTGCGCGTGAAGCTGTCCTGGTGCACCACCTCCTCGACCAGCAGCTCGAAGCTCTCCTGAGTCAGGAAGCGCTCGAGCAGCGGCGCGGTGCTCTTCCACCAGCCGATGCCGCGCAGGTTGGGCTGGAACACCGGATAGTCGGCGGCCGCCAGATGCATGCGCGCCAGCATGCTGCCCACCAGGGCGCACTGCGCGGGCGTGGGCGCGGAGACCTCGTGGCCGCCCAGCCGGGTGACGATCGCCGCCGGCTTGCCGGCCAGCGTGGCGTGGAGCCGGCCCTCGTCGCTCAGCTGGGGCGAGGGCACCGGCAGGTCGCGCGCCGCGAGGTGACGCATCAGCCCGAGGTAGAAGGGCAGTTGCGTGGGCGTGAGCCGCTCGAAGACGGTGAGCACCCAGCGGCCCTGGGTGGTGGTGAGGAAGTAGTTGGTGTTCTCGATGCCGGCGGGGATGCCGCGCAGCTCGACCAGCTCCCCGATGCGAAAGTGCTTCAGGAAAGCGCGCGCCTGGGCGGCCGAGATGGAAGTGAAGACCGCCACGAAGGACGCGCTTGTGCCGGGATCAGAAGTCCCAGTTGAAGAACATGGGCACCGTCAGCGTGCCGCCCGTGTTGCCAGGCGTCGTGTCGGGCCGGTCGGGGCGGTTCTGCATCACGAAGCTGCGCTCGGTATTCGCGGGCGTGACCACGACCTCGGTGACCTGGTTGCCCTGGCGCACCTGCTCGATGCGCGTGACGCGCTCGGCCGGCGGCCGGGCACGCGCCTCGGCCAGATCCTGCTCGGTGGGCACGAGGCCGGGGTCGGACGCCGCTGCTGCCGGGGGGTTCTCGGCCGCGGCCTTGTCGGCGGCGGGCAATTCGGCCGCCACGCGCCGTGAACTCGAAGGCGCAGGCGCCCCTGGCGCGGCAGCCGGCGCTTCGGTGGGAGGCGGCGGCGCGACGGCGCGCCCCTGCGCCAGGGCCATGCCCGCAGACAGGGCCAAGGCCAGCGCAGTGGTGCTCGTGAGGAAGGAACTCATGGCTCGATTGTAGTCGGCGGCAGTGGCAATGGGGGCGCGGGATTCAGAGGTAGAGCAGTTGCTCGCGCTCGGCCTGGGTCTGGGCGAAGCCGCGCGCCTCGTAGAAGTCGAAGATCGCGTCGATCGCGGCCTGCGGGCCGTCCACCAGCTTGAGCAGATCGATGTCCTCCGGGCTGATCATGCCTTCGGCCACCAGCCGGGCGCGCATCCAGTCGATCAGTCCGCCCCAGAACTCGCTGCCCACCAGGACCAGGGGGATGGTCCGGCCCTTGCGGGTCTGGATCAGGGTAAGCGCCTCGAACAGCTCGTCCAGGGTGCCGAAGCCGCCGGGCAGCACGACGTAGGCCGAGGCGTACTTCACGAACGCCACCTTGCGCGCGAAGAAGTGCCGGAAGCGCAGGGCGATGTCCTGGTAGGGGTTGCCGGACTGCTCGTGCGGCAGCTCGATGTTCAGTCCCACCGAGGGCGAGGCTCCCGCGTGCGCCCCCTTGTTGGCCGCCTCCATGATGCCCGGGCCGCCGCCGCTGATCACCGCGAAGCCGGCGTCCGACAACTGGCGGGCGATCGCCTCGGCGAGTGCGTAGGCCGGGCTGCCCGGCAGGGTGCGGGCGCTGCCGAAGATCGATACCGCCGGGCGGATCTCCGAGAGCCGCTCCGAGGCTTCGACGAACTCCGAGATAATCCCCCACAGGTGCCAGGACTCCCGCGCCTTCTGGCTGGTGGCGCGCTCGGGCATGGTGATGCCGCGCAGGCTGGGGATGTTCTTGGTCGAATCAAGCATGGACGGGCTCCGGGCTCGTGGGTGACGCGTGAAGACTCTGCTGCTGGTCGATGGATCGAGCTACTTATACCGCGCCTATCACGCGCTGCCGGACCTGCGCACCGCCGCGGGCGAGCCCACCGGCGCGATCCGCGGCTTCATAGGCATGCTGCGCACCCTGCGCGCCCAGGTGCCGGCCGAGTACCTGGCCTGCGTGTTCGACGCCAAGGGCAAGACCTTCCGCGACGAGATCTACCCCGACTACAAGGCGCACCGCCCGCCCATGCCGCCGGATCTCGCGGCGCAGATCCCCGCGATCCACGAGGCGGTGCGCGCGCTGGGCTGGCCGCTGATCGAGGTGCCCGGCATCGAGGCCGACGACGTGATCGGCACCCTGGTGCGTCACGCCGAATCGCACGGCGTGAAGAGCGTGGTGTCGACCGGCGACAAGGACATGGCGCAGCTCGTCAACGAGCGCGTCACCCTGGTCAACACCATGAGCAACGAGTCCCTCGACGTCGCCGGGGTGCAGGCCAAGTTCGGCGTGCCGCCGGAGCGCATCGTCGACTACCTGACCCTGGTGGGCGACGCGGTCGACAACGTGCCGGGCGTCGAGAAGGTCGGGCCCAAGACCGCCGCCAAGTGGCTGGCCGAGTACGGCTCGCTCGACGCGCTGGTGGCGCGCGCCGCCGAGGTGGGCGGCAAGGCGGGGGAGAACCTGCGTGCCGCCCTGGACTGGTTGCCCACTGCGCGGGTGCTGGTGACCATCAAGACCGACGGCGAGCTCGAGGATCACGTCCCGCACTTCGACGCACTCACCGCCCAGCCACCGGACGCCGCGCGCCTGCGCGAACTTTTCGAGCGCTGGGAGTTCCGCACCTGGATGCGCGAACTCGCCGGCCCGGCACCCGTACCGGCGGCGCGCGACAGCGTGGCCGCCGGCGAGGATGCGCCCGCCCCAGCGACGCAGCCGGCGGTGCACTACGAGACCGTGCTCACCGAGGCGCGCCTCGACGACTGGCTGGCCCGCATCGACGGGGCCGCGCTCACGGCGCTGGACACCGAGACCACCTCGCTCGACCCGATGGCGGCGCGCCTGGTGGGGATCTCGCTGGCGGTGAGCGAGCACGAGGGCTGCTACCTGCCGCTCGCGCACCGCTATCCCGGCGCGCCCGAGCAGCTGCCGCTCGCGGCCACGCTCGAGCGTCTGCGCCCCTGGCTGGAGGCGGAGCACCAGCCCAAGGTGCTGCAAAACGCCAAGTACGACGCCCACGTGTTTGCCAACCACGGCATCCGCCTGGCCGGCATCGCCCACGACACCCTGCTCGAGAGCTACGTGATCGAGGCACACAAGCCCCACGACATGGACAGCCTGGCCGAGCGCTGGCTGGGCCGCACCACGATCACCTACGAGCAGGTATGCGGCAAGGGAGCGAGCCAGATCGGCTTCGACGAGGTCGAACTCGCCCGCGCCACCGACTACGCGGCCGAGGATGCCGAGGTCACGCTCGCGCTGCACCGTGCGATGTGGCCGCGGCTCGAGCACGCGCCCGAACTGCGCCGGGTGTACGAGGCGATCGAGTTGCCCGTCTCGCGCGTGCTGTTCGAGATGGAGCGCACCGGGGTGCTGATCGACCGCGATCTGCTGATCCGCCAGGGCGGGGAACTAGGGCTGCGCCTGCGCGAGCTCGAGGTGCGCTGCCACGAGCTGGCCGGCCAGCCCTTCAACCTGGGCAGCCCCAAGCAGATCGGCGAGATCCTGTTCGGCAAGCTCGGCCTGCCGGTGGCCAAGAAGACCGCCAGCGGCGTGCCCTCGACCGACGAGGAGGTGCTGTCCAAGCTTGCCGAGGACTACCCCCTGCCCAAGGTGCTGCTCGAGCACCGTGCGCTGGCCAAGCTCAAGTCCACCTACACCGACAAGCTGCCGCAGATGGTGGACGCGAACACCGGGCGGGTGCACACGCACTACGGCCAGGCGGTGGCGGTGACGGGGCGGCTGTCCTCGTCGGACCCGAACCTGCAGAACATCCCCGTGCGCACCCAGGAGGGGCGGCGCATCCGCGAGGCCTTCGTGGCGCCGCCGGGGCACCAGATCCTGAGCGCGGACTACTCGCAGATCGAGCTGCGCATCATGGCCCACCTCTCGGGCGACGAGGGGCTGCTGGCGGCCTTCGGCGCTGGGGAGGACATCCACCGCGCCACCGCTGCCGAGGTCTTCGGCGTGCCGGTCAACGAGGTCACTGCCGACCAGCGCCGCACCGCCAAGGTGATCAACTTTGGCCTGATCTACGGCATGAGCGCCTACGGCCTGGCCAGCAACCTGGGCATCGAGCGTGACGCGGCGCGGCTCTACATCGACCGCTACTTCATGCGCTATCCCGGCGTGGCCAGGTACATGGAGCGCACGCGCGAACAGGCCAAGCGCCACGGCTATGTCGAGACCGTGTTCGGCCGGCGCCTGTGGCTGCCCGAGATCAACAGCCCCAACGGCCCGCGCCGCCAGGGTGCCGAGCGCGCGGCGATCAATGCGCCCATGCAGGGCACGGCGGCCGACCTGATCAAGCTCGCGATGATCGCCGTGCAGCGCTGGCTGCACACCCAGCAGGCGGGCAGCCGTCTGGTGATGCAGGTGCACGACGAACTGGTGCTCGAGGTCCCCGAGGCCGAGCTCGAACTCATGCGCCGCGAGTTGCCGCGTCTGATGAGCGGGGTGGCGGAACTGAAGGTGCCGCTGCTCGCCGAAGTGGGTGCCGGACCCAACTGGGAGGCGGCGCACTAGGCGGGCCGCCGCGTCCGCCAGCCTGGGCCGGTGCCGGCTTCAGACGTGCGCGGGGGTGGCCGGGCGCGTCGCGATTTCCAACGCGGTGAGCCAGGCGATGGCCTGGCCATGCGTCGCGCCGCACATCTCAAGCGATGGCTGCAGGCCGCCGCAGAAGTCCGGGCGCTCGGGCCGTCCCCACAGGGCGCAGCGCAGATCGGCGTCGAGGTGCGCGCAGGGCACGCCCGCCGGCTTGCCATCGGGCATGCCCGGCAGCGGGCGGGTGATCGAAGGGGCGATGCAGCAGGCGCCGCAGCCCGGGCGACAGTTCATGAGTTTCCAAGAAAACGGCGCGCCGCGATGGGCGCGCCGTGTTCACCACCCGCGGGACCTACTTGCAGTCGCCGGGCTTCTCGGGGGTGAGCTTGACCAGCGCCTTGTCGTCGGCGCTGTAGAAGGTGAGCGCATCGCCGTCGCGGCGCACGCCGCGGGTGCCTTCGAGCACCTTGGTGAAGGCGGCGTCCTGGGCCATGAGGTCGGGCGCGCAGGCCTTGCGGGTGCTCGACACCGGGCCGAACTTGAGCTTGGTGCCGTCGAGTTCGTAGACCGCGGTGTAGCGGTTGCAGCCCAGGTTGCCCGAGGCGCGCTGCGCGTCGATGAACTCGACGGTCGAGGGCATGGTGCAGGCCTTGCCGGCCACGGTGTCGGCCTGCCAGCGGGTGCCGGACAGGCTGCCAGGCGCGCTGCCGGGCGTGGCGCAGGCGGAAAGAACAAGAACGGGCAGGGCGGCGAGCAGCAGACGCATGACGGACTCCGTAAGTGGCAGGTTGGCTGCGGCACGCGGTGGCCGCAGCTTCCCCTCTAGGCTAGCGCACTACAGCGTGTAGGTCATGCCGGCGAGCAGGGCGCCGGGCACCCGCGTGCTGGCCAGGGAGCGCCCGCCGTAGGTGCTCGAGGACAGGATCCAGTCGGACTCGCGGGTCAGGGCCTCGAGTTGCCCGCCCAGCAGGCGGTACGCGCTGTCGTCGAAGCGCATGACATTCAGCGGCGCGACGATCCGACCGTCCTCGACCCAGAAGCTCGCAAACCGCGTCATGCCCGTGACGCGGCACGACGGCCGGTCCGAGAAGTTCAGATAGTGCAGGTTCGACACGAACAGCCCGGTGCCCAGTGCCGCCAGCGCGTCCTCGGCGGGCAGGGTGCCGGAGCTCATCTCGAGCGAGCTGGCCCCCTCGTCGTCGCCCGCTCCATTGGCCTGCAGGCCGTACTCGCGCGCCGTGCGCGGGCTCACCAGGCTGCCGCAGTGGCGCCCGGCGCGCACCAGCGCCACTGCCGCGGGGCGAGTGAAGCCGGCGGCGTCGAACAGCGGCTCCAGGCCGCTGGCCGTGGCCTCGACCAGGTCGACCTGGTCGGACAGGGCTTCCTCGCCCTCGACCAGCCGCTGGATGACGCTCTGCTTGGTGCGCTGGGCCTTGGCCGAGAAGCCGCCCCAGCTGAACATTGACACCAAGTCTTCCATCGCCGCCGGGGCGAGGTAGGTGCGGTACTCGCCCGGCGCGATGCTGCGCGCGGGCAGGCCGAGGTAGGGCAGTTGCTTGCGCGCCGCATCGATGCGGCGGCCGAGTTCGGCGGCGTCCCAACGCTCGCCGCCCCACAGCGTCTTCACCGCCTTGTCGGTGGCCTGATAGACCGAAAAGTCGAACAGGAAGGAGTCCACCTCGTGCCAGTGCCGCGCCCCGAGCGACGAGGCAAAGCCGCGCTGTGCCGGGCCGCTGGCGTAGATGCCCACGAGGTCGAGGTCGGCCGCTTCGCGGGTGACGGCCTCGATCGCTTCGGCGGCGGTGGGCAGGCGTCCGGTGCGCACCGTCTGGCTGGTGCTCGCCTCGGTGCTGTAGAGCAGATAGGGATCCTCGGGCAGCGAGTCGAGCGTGGCGCGCATCGCGGCGATCGCCTGCGCCAGCGCGGCGCGGTCTTCGGCGCTCTGGCCGCTGAGCGCGATCTCGGTGCAGTCGTGGCGCTGGCCCGAGATCAGGCGCACGGCGAGGCTCGCCTGGCGCACGTGGGTGGGCTGGCGCACGCGCGACTGGTTGAAGCGGATGAAGTCGGTGGTCTCGCCGCTGTAGTTCAGAAGCAGCACTTCGGGGGCGCGCAGTTGCGCCTCGCCGTGGCTGGCCAGATCGTAGAAGTGGTCGCGCATGAGGGTGTCGGACGGGTGCTCAGCGCGCCGCGCCGAAGACGTCGATGTTCGTGAACTTGCAGGGCGGGCTGGCGTGGCCCACGCGGATCACCTGGTTGGGCTCGCCCTTGCCGCAATAGGGCGTGCCCATGACCTCGGTGGTCTCGGGCCCGCCCACCATGGCGAGCGAGCGCCAGAAAGTGGCCGACACGCCGCGGTAGTTGGGGTTGCGCACCACCTCGGCGAGCTGGCCCCCGCGGATGCGCTGGCCCATCTCGCAGCCGAACTGGAACTTGTTGCGGCTGTCGTCGATCGACCAGGACACGTTGGTCCTCATGAGCACGCCGTCGTCGATCGAGGCGATCATCTCGTCGAGCGAGCTCGTGCCTGCCTCGAGGTTGAGATTGCTCATGCGGTCGATCGGCGGGCGGTTCCAGGAGCAGGCGCGCGTGGTCGCCACGCCCTCGATGCCGGCGCGGTGGGCGCGGGCGCGCTGCTGGGACGTGGCGCCGCCCAGTGGGCGCTCCAGCCGGCCGGCGCGGATCAGGTACTCGCGCTGCGCCGGGCTGCCCTCGTCGTCGAAGGCAAAGCTCGCGAACTCGGCCTCGCGGCCCGGGTCGTAGGTGACGTTGAGCAGCTCCGAGCCGTACTGGTAGTGGCCGAACATGTCGAGCGTGACAAAGCTCGTGCCCGCGTAGTTGCGCTCGTCGCCCAGGATCCGGTCGAGCTCGAGCGGATGGCCGATCGACTCGTGGATCTGCAGCATCATCTGGTCGGGCATGAGGATCACGTCCATCGTGCCCGAGGGGCAGTTGGGTGCGGTGATCAGCTGCAGCGCCTCCTCGGCGGTGCGCTCGCCCGAGCCGGCGAAGCCGGCACGCTCCAGCACCTCGAGCCCGCCCTGCTGGCAGAAGCCGTTGTAGCGCCCGCCCCAGGAGCGCACCTGCGTGAGCCCGGCGTGGTGCGCCACCACGTGCAGGCTGGGAATGGTGAAGTCGAAGCTTTGCTCGAGCTCGCCGCCGTCGGCGGTCACGGTGAGCTGGCGGCTGCGGATCGTCCACAGGCTCGCGGCCCAGTCGACGATGCGTGCGTCTCGCCTGCACGCCCGCGACTCGCGCATCAGCAGTTCGATGCGCTCGGCCTTGGACAGTGCCAGCGGCTGACGCGTGGGCGAGCGGTAGGTGCCGCGCGCCGGGGCCAGCGCCGGGCGCTCGCCGCGGAAGACGCTGCGGCCTCGGGCCAGCCGGGCCAGCTGCGTTGCGCTGCCGATCGCCGTGCGCAGCCCTTCGTCAGACAGGTCGCTGGTGGCCGCGTAGCCCAGGCCGTCGCCGTCGACCACGGTGATCATGCCGCCGCGGTCCAGACTGGTCTGGCCCGGCTCCGGCACGTCCTGGCGCACGGCACTGACTTCAGAGACTTCTTCGACCACGCGCAGCGCGCAGTGATCCACGGCGGGGGCCAGGGCGCGCAGGCGGGCGCCCAGGGAGTCGAGCGAGTTCATGGTCGTTCGTGGCCGGTCCGCCTCGTGGGCGCCCGGCAAGGGAGGGGTGGCGCATTCTAGTCATGCGCCAGGGCGCCGGGTATCGTTCGTGCCTCACTCCCCCAAGGATTTGGCATGGACGACAAGACGAGCCTGGGCATTGCCCGCGAAGAGATCGACCGCCTGAGCCCTGCGCTCGCGGTGGATCGGCGCGGTTTCATCAAGACCTCGCTGGGCGCGGG
>ERZ795055.440-NODE-440-length-39910-cov-4.186426_pt1 | contig 39910 bp, 54 predicted proteins | sample MGYA00375139_ERZ795055 | MGnify/ENA primary metagenome ERZ795055 (study PRJEB30184, sample SAMN05720283) | anaerobic digester metagenome | isolation source: active sludge of municipal wastewater-treating anaerobic digesters | place: USA | collected 2015-01-23 ... | reverse complement strand
AATCTTTTTTATCATTTATCTGGGTTTTCTCTCGGACAAATTATTTCTTTTTATCATTGGGTTTCTGGGCGCGTATGTTCTAACACTTTTTTCCATTCAAAGTGTTGGTCTACATTATACTTCTATTATTGTGTTTATCACATTCTTAATAATGTATAATATTGTTAGTTGGTATAAATCAGTTATTAACAAAACAGATAAGGAAGTTGCTACTAAAGAATTGGATATTTGGTTAGATCATGTCGAACAAGATTATAAGAGAAATGATAATATTGATAGACAATTGGTTAATCCAATTTATTCTCATACTAAGGATCAATTGTTTACTCAAAGAGATAAGTATCTGAATAATTCACTCAGGAAACTTATGTTCAAGAAACTATATTAACATTTACTTATATATAAATAGGAATAGTAACATGGCAAAGATTAAATATCGTTTTTATGATGTTATAGTAGAATGTGATGTTATACAGGGGTATGTTGATAGGGTGTTAATCGAATTTCATAACCCCTATACTAATCAAAAGGTTGAAAAGTTAGTAGATTATAAACGATTAATTTTTCCGCAGTTTTGTGATGTTGCTATTCCATAAAATCAATAGGAGAAAAAAAGATGTTTCAAATTTCTAAATACGCGGCTAGTTATTTTTGTTTATTTTGTGCTACATTTGCAGTCACATTAGGAGTAAATTATTTAATTTTTACTGTTTAATAAATAATATATTAACTAAAGGGGATTACTATGCCAATATATGAATTTAAGAATACTGATAGCGGGGAAGTGTTTGAAAAAAATATGACGTTTTCTGACAAAGAACAATATCTATCAGAGAATGAAAATATTAAATCACATTTTTCAAAGTTTCCTGGTTTGTGTGATCCTGTTAGATTAGGTATTACTAAACCAAATGAAGGGTGGAAAGAAGTATTACAGAAGATTAATGAACGTACTCCCGGTGCTACTCTAAAAGATCATTCTAATCTTACTCGACTATAATTATGATTACTTCTTTTAGAGATTGGAATAACGAATTTATCGGATTCGCTAATAGTGGTGGTAATCCTGATAATTATAAAGATTTTAATAGTTCGCCCGATTTAATGCTCGGTTATGGTGGTGGACCTCCTACTCCTGATCAATATCGCAATAAAATTGATGAGAATCTTAATCCCAGAGAAAAATCAATAATTGTTAATACCGATAAAAATTATTTAGAAGATCCTGAGAAAGATAACAGAACAAATAAATATTCTCCTGAAGATATAGGAATTCCTAAAAAAGAATCGGTCAATTATGTTTTTCCATATTTTAATAATGAACACGTAAAACATATTAGATCATTATTAAACAATACAGATACCTCACACCCCAAATATAATAGTATTCTTAATCATTATACTACTAATAGTTATAATCTAAATACTACGTTAATGGATTGTGATAGGAACAATAAAAAACCACCAAATATTATTCGTGCTAACAATAATGCCAATTCTAAAATTGATATAAGAGAGTTAGACAAATTAATTAATCAGCATTTATTGCCTAATAGTATGACAGTATATTCAGGTATTCATTTCCACCCTCTTCAACATATGGGTAAAGTTGCTCGTTTACCTGCATATCTTTCTACGTCATTATCTCCACATGTTTCTAAGGATTTTGGTGTTAATACATATTATATGGATAAAAGTATGGATAAACATTTTGTAAAAAACATTTTAAGAATCCATTTACCAAAAGGTTTTCCTCATTTGTTTACTGATCCATCTAGTAATTCACCAGGACAAGGAGAATTAATTTTGCCCAGAAATATGAAAATGCAATTAGGGCAACAACCTACACATGCTATAATCGGAACTTTTAGTAACCATTTTACTAACAAAGATAGTACCGAACAATCCATTTATCACATTTGGACCGGAAGAATATTACCATGATTAATAAATCATTCAAGGAATATATTAACAATAAAGAATCATTAGTTTTTGCTAATAGTGGCGGACATAAAGATCAATACAAAGATTTTAATAATCAATCAAATTTAGTATATGCTAATAGTGGCGGACCTAAAGATCAGCATAAAGAGTTTACCGATGAAAAAATTCTAATTAAGGAAAATCTTAATCCTAAGAATGGTCCGGTAATTATTAATAGTGCGAATAGATGGCTTAGAGATCCTGAAAAATCAGATACTGCATCAGATCATATTCCGCATAGTTTAGGAATACCTTCTTATCATGGTGCTCCTTATGTATTTCCTGATTATACACAAGAACAAGCAAAACACGTAAAAGCATTATTAGATAATACTAAGGTAAGTGATACCTATTATACTTTAATGCATAATTATACTGCGGGTAGTGCTCAATTAAATTCCGAGTTATTTCATGCGGCCAAGAATAACAAACCCACACCTATTTTTGTAGATGGTATGGATGTTGGTGATTTAGATGGATTAATTAAAAAACACACTTTACCGCATGATATGACTGTTTATACAGGAACTCATTTTAAGCCTTCTGAACATATGGGAAAGATAGTAAGATTTCCAGCGTTTACTTCTACTTCATTAACACCTCATGTATCTAAAGAATTTGGTGTATATGAACTTAGTGGGCACGAATATGATGGAACAAGACAATCACATATTAATATACTGAGGATTAATTTACCTAAAGGGTTTAATCATGTATTTACTGATCCAGGTAGTGTTTATCCAGGTCAATCAGAACTCATTCTACCCAGAAATATAAGAATGCAAATAGGTCAAACTCCTACTCATATTATTCATGGAAGTTTTTATGATCATTTTGATAGACACCAATATAGCGATCAACATTTTCATATTTGGAATGCCAGAATATTACCCAATTAGGTTATTAAATGACTATTAAAAAAACTTATAAACAATTAAAAAATAATTTACCCGTAGGTTATGGTTCTATTGGTAATCGAGAACATATTCCTATTGAAAACAATGATAATATTCCTATTGGGTACGGAAGTATTAGTAATAGACCACAAATTGATATGAATAAAACAATTAATGAATGGGCATATGATAATGCTATTCCCCATTCTGAATATGAAAAAGATCCAGAAAAGTTTGCCCATGTTACTCATGAAGACCCTGATGCTTGGGGATTTTATGGGATGGAAGATGAACTAAACAAGCATTATGGTAATCATAATGACCAAAAAAGAACGGATTTTTATCATTATACTAACGGAAGTTTTTTATTAAATCGTAATTTAATAAAACTTCACAAACAAGAAGAACCAGAGTATAATTCTTTTATTAGTTCCCATGATGATATTAGAAAATTAGCGAGTTTAACTGATAAAACTTTAGATAAATATTCTAATCCTGCTCCTAAAGATTTTCATGTTTATACCGGAATAGGCCCATCGTTACATATTCACGATCATAGAGAGAATGTGGGCGATAGAATGTTATTTCCTGCTTATACTTCTACCTCATTACACCCTCCAGTAACTACGGATTTTGCTAAACTTGGAAAAAATCCTATTAAAAAATATGGGGAAATAGTACGAATTCATATACCCAAAGATTCTACTTATGGTTCATATTTAGGCCCTACTGGATTACATCATAACGAATTTGAATATCTATTACATCGTGGAACTTTATTGCATTTTATGGGATCACCTAGAATAGTAAAATTCCGCAATAGTATCAACCCATTAATGATTCATGATGCTAAAATTATTAAACAAATTAGGAACCCCCTATGATAAAATTTAGAGATTTTTATAATCATGAAACATTACCTATTGGTTATGGTAATATTAGTAATAGAAATCCATTTGGTTATAATATTAATGAATGGGTCTATGATACCGGTATTTCCAGAGATGAATATGAACAACATAAAAGATTTTTTGCTAATCATTTTCATTATGACGGTAACATTAATAGAAAACAAGAATCAGAACTTAATGGTGAATTAGAACATCATTATCATGGTCCCTATAATCATGAGCAAAAAAAAGAAGATTTTAGTCTTTATACCGGAATGGCTAGTCACTCAGTAAATACATTATTAATTAAAGCACATCAAAGATTACCTTATAAAAGTGATATATTTAGTAATCAAGAGTTATATGAAATAGCACACGCAAATGATGATTTTATGCAACATTATATGCAAAAAGCACCTAAAGATTTCCATGTGTATACCGGAATAGGGCCAGATTTAGATATTGATTCTACCAGAAAAACACGTAGTAATAGAATGTTTTATCCTGCATTTACCTCTGCTTCTATTAACCCTAAAGTTGCTCTGGGATTTTCTACCAATCAAAAAGTTAAAGGACCAGAAAAGAAATATCGAGAAGTAGTTAGAATTCATATTCCTAAAAATTCTACTCATGGGATTTATCTAGGTTCTACTGGCTTGGGTAATTCTACTGATCATGAAGGTGAATTTTTAATTAACCGCAGAACTATTATGCAATATATGGGTGAACCTAGAATAAGTAGATTAGGAATAAATCAAGACCCTGTTTTAGTCCATGATGCCAGAATTATTAAACAATACCCAGTAAAATAATGAAAAACTTTATTTATCATGATATTAAAGAAATTGAACAAATTAATTCAGAGAACGGTAGAAAATATAAATTACCCTCTAAACTAATAGTTCCATCGGTTACTAATGTATGTGGATTATTAGGACGAGAATCTATTAAAGAATGGCGTAATAAAGTAGGAGAACAAGCGGCTAATAGAATTTCTAACATTGCTTCTAGCAGAGGTACTAGAATTCATACTTTATCAGAAAAATATCTTAAATCAGAGGCGTATGATATTGATGATAATGATATTAAAGTATTCAATTCTATGATTCCAGAGTTAAATAAGATAGATAATATTCATGCGCTAGAAACAAGATTATATTCAGAGAAATTAAAAGTAGCAGGAACAGTAGATATCATTGCTGAATATGATAATCAATTATCTACTATTGATATTAAAACATCATCAAAACCAAAACGTAAAGATTGGATCAGTAATTATTTTTTCCAAACTGCTTCTTATTCATTTATGTTTACTGAATTAACTGGAATATCAATAAAAAATATGGTAATTATTATTGGAGTAGATAATAACAAACCACAAATATTCAGGGAAAAAGTTATTGAATGGTTCCCTGGTTTTATTAATCTTAGAAAACAATTTAGAGAGGAGTATGGATATTGATTTCTTATAGCACACTTAAAGAACAACTAAATGTTCCAGTAAAAAACATTGAAACATTAGCAAAACAACATAATAAACCATTAGACTATATGCAAAAACAATTAAAAACAGGTATTGCAGTAGAAAAAGAACATTCTAAAGATCATAATACCGCTGAAAAAATTGCCCTAGCACATTTAGGAGAAAAACATGATTATTATATTAAATTACGGAAATATGTAGAGTAATAAATAGTAGTACACCGCTTACAAAGGAATTATAAACCCCTTATGACTCGCAGATAATCTATAAAGATTATCAATTCTTAAATAAATCATTACTTGACATTATACATTTTTTATAGTATAATATTTTCTTCAGTAATGATTATAAAAATCAGTTACATAACAGATTTTTTACAAACAGGAGGTAACTCTATGCGTAAACTATTTAGTATATTATTATTATTAAGTATCAGTGACTTATCATTTGCAAAAATAAACAATTCATCTAAAAAACAAATAGAGTGTTTAGCGCACAATATTTATCACGAAAGTAGAGGAGAACCCTATAAAGGTAGATTATCAGTTGGCATGGTAGTAATGAATAGAACAAAAAGTGGTAAATATCCAGAGGATGTTTGTTCTGTTATTAATCAAAAAGGACAATTTTCATGGGTAGGTAAAAAGAAAAAAACCAATGATATTGTTGCTTTTAATGATAGTAAAGAAATAGCGGAATATGTTTATCACAACCATGATAAAATTGATGATCCTACTCATGGTGCTTTATACTTTAATTCGGGTAAAACTAAAAAATGGAAACTCAAGAACCTTACTGTAATAGGTAAACATAAATTTTATAAATGAGGGATATGTTATATGAATCTAGCAATACCAGTACAGCCCATTATTCAACATCAGAATTATATTAATAGTGTAGATAAGTATTCAAAAAAATATAATATTTTTCTGGATTCTGATATTGGAGAACCCTCTGATTATAGAGATTTTTTAACTATTTTATTTAACAGTTCTAATGTTGATGAGATTCATATTTACATTAATTGTTTTGGTGGTAATTTAGATACTACTTTATCATTAGTAGAGGGTATTAAATCATCCCCTGCTAAAGTAACTGCAATATTAATGGGTCCATGTCATTCTGCTGCCTCTATTATCGCTCTAAATTGCGATGAAATTGTAATTTTAGATAATGCCTATGCCATGATTCATACTGCTTCTATGGGTTATTCTGGTAATGTTGGTAATATTAAAAGTCATACCGATTTTGCTGTTAATCAAATAGAAAAATTAATAACCTCTACTTATGAAGGTTTTCTTACCCCAGAAGAATTAGATAAAGTAAAATCTGGTTCTGAACTTTGGTTTAATGCTAAAGAACTTAGAAAACGTATCAAAAATAAATATAAACTATTAAAGAAGCAAAGCAAAAATGTATAATGTCTATAATTGCAATTTATTAATCTATAAAGAAAAAGATTTAAGTAAACTATATTCTTTATTAAAACCATTATCAAATTTTATGGTTATTAATTACAAATGGAATGGTGGCAAAATTATTAAGGAAAATGGAATAATTCGTTATGAATATTTTGATGAACAAACTATTCTTCCATTAGATGCCACATTAATTATTTGCGTATTAAATGCTTATAAAAAACGCAAATTAGAAAATATCAATAAGTAATTCTGTTTATTGATATTAGTAGTAAGTGAAATCTATATTATATAATTAAACAAAAACCGAGGAAAATCTTATGATTAAACATCTAGTATTAACTACAGCACTAATTTCCACACCTATCTATGCCAATATTTTTACTGGCGCAGATTATACTTATTATAGTGGTGTTGGGAAAAACTCTGCCTACAGTGCTAATGCTTATTCACTCAATTTTGGTGGAAAAGTGTATGATTCTAAACTTGATTCAGTAACTCTCGATCTTAGAACTGAATATCAAGATATTACTGATACCGATACATCAGTAAACCAATTAGAAGGTGGAGCATCTTATCTCTATAATCTTAATTCTGATTGGGGAATTGGTGGCAGAATTGGTCTAGGTAATAATTGGGTATCCAATATTACTAAAACTGATTTTCAATATTACTCAGTACAACCAGAAGTTAAATATTATCCATCAAAGGATTCTTCTGTAGGAGTCGCCTATAGATTCCGTGATAGTTTTGATACAGAGGATAATTATCAAACAAACGCCTTTAGATTAAATGGCGAATATGCTTTCGATAATCATAACTCTATTGTTGGTGGATACGACTACAGCATTGGAGATGTGGAGTATAATGCCTTCAAAGTAGGCTATCTAGCACGTTTCTAATATAAAAAATAGGGATATTTGGTACAAGGATGTATCTTTTCTTTTGTCTCATAAATACCACAAAAATATCTGTTGACTAGGGTTCATATTTATTTTATAATATCTTTACTGAATCAAGCAACGGGACATTATAATGAGTAAAATTTCAATTAGTAAAAATGAGTGGTACCCAGTTTATACATTGGATACTGAACCCGCTTCATATGAAAAACAAATAGAAGTTTCTGCCGAATTAATCGAGGAATATTCTTCCGTTTTAGAACACTTTAATGAATTACAACAAACAATCAAATCTTTATTTAACGAATTTTATACTTAACTTTTAATAATAATATCAATTAGTTGACTAAGGTTCGTATTTATTCTATAATATCTTTACTGAATCAAAAAACGGATACCTACATGAAAATTTACTTCAAGGTTAATACAACTATTGAATCTGAAGATATTACTGATGCATTGGAAAAAATAGGTAATTATTTTTTATCTTATAGTTCTAATCTGAAGTTAGATACAGATGAAACCCCAGAAAATATTTTTAACACTGGCTCTTTCATAATTAGTGCCGAAGATAAATCTCAAAATTTTGTTATTGACTATACGGTATGAATATGCAAAAATCTATCAAAATCACCCGTACACATATTACTATTAAAACCCCAATTTGGGAACTAACCTCTGGTATTAATTGGAGTGGCTTTATGATTTTTCGTAATACTGGAAATGGTTGGTACGCACATAACAACACTTTTTATTGGATCAGATTTAATTCTTTAGATGGATATGGAATTACACCCAAAACCTTGGCTAATATTATACGGTATATGGATCATTTTTATAAAACAGAATTAATCGGCAAAGTATGAATACCTTCTTTACATCAGATCCTCATTTTTTCCACAAAAATATCTGTTGACTAGGGTTCGTATTTATTCTATAATATCTTTACTGAATCAAATAATGGTCATCAAATAAATGATAAACCCTACTGTTTTATATCCTTCTGTTTTATATGTTGTGTTGGACGATAGAGATGTATCTGTTATTGGTGTATATTCGGATAAACATGCCGCCCGTAAAATGTGTGAACAATCTCCTCATTATTCTATAGATGAATCCTTTATTAACGAAATAGAACTATAAAATAGAATGAATATATTCTTTACATCGGATACACATTTTTTTCATAAAAACATCATTAAATATTCTTCTAATAGAAGTCATTTTTCTGATGTAGAAGAAATGAATGAATCTATTATCGAACAATGGAATGATACAATTAATAATGATGATGTTGTTTATCATCTAGGTGATTTTGCTTTTAGTAATGCCGAAAAGGCTACCAATATCGCTAAAAGATTAAATGGAAAAATTTATCTAATACCTGGGAACCATGACCATAAGTTAATTAAGTCAATTGATTTCTGTAATTGTTTTGAAGAAATATTACCAAAATATTATGAACTAAAGATCGGTAAACAATTTATCATTTTATGCCATTATCCTATTTTTAGATGGAATGGCATGGAATATGATTCACTACATTTTCATGGACATACTCATGGAACCTTACCAACTTATCACAAAAATGCTATAGACGTTGGAATAGATGCTAATCCTTATGGTAGTATGGCACCATGGGAATATTCGGAAATTATCTCCCATATTACCTCATAAAAATATTTTATTAGACATTTATTACCAATAATAGTATACTTGATTCACAAAATGGAAAAAAGAATGGAAAAGATCAAGCCAATTATCGAGTTGCTCTACTATGACTACCCCCAAGTTTTTATAGGGCGCAATATTGAGGATCAAAATTATTGCTGTATGGTAATTACCGAGAATGAGTTTGGTCCACAATATCTCTGTACTCCAATATCAGATCAACGAACTCAGAGGATTTCAGATGGGTATATTGATTTACGAGATGTTTATGAGTACCCAGAGGTGAATTATTTTTATTTGGCAAGTTATAACGAAGAAGACGAAGAATCAATATCTCTAATTCTACAAGACTATACATCATGTCCTGAAGAATTTTTACCAAATTCATAAAATTACACAAAGAGAAAAAAAAATGACCATTTCAGAAATGATTAGCGTATTAATTGCCCATAAAAGTGGTAAACCTATTGAAACTAGGGTGAAGGGTGGTAATGGTAATGGTGCTTGGGTTGGTGTATCAGAACCTCTATTTAATTTTGAAAAACAAGAATATAGAGTTAGACCAAATTATCTAAATTATAGAGTAGGAGTAAATAAAGTAAATAATATTTATGTTGTGTTTATAATAACAGAATTGAGCGAAGAACAAGTGGCAGAAAACAATCGTAGTTTTTTACGTTGGGAAACAGAATGGAGAACCATAAATGAGTAATGTTCCAAAATTTACAGTATTAAAAGATGAAGATGATTTTGTTATTGAGATTAATAGTGGAAAATATAAAGATGTCTACTATTCCTATAAGAATATCGATCTAGTAGAAAATGATCTATCCTATGATTTAGAAGTATTTAATGATAATGGTTTTATTAATGATAAGAGATTCCTCAATATTACTAAAAAAATTATGATGGAAATTCTAAACAAATTTATGGAAAATAGGGATACTATTAATGGTTAATATCACATTTGAAAAATTTAAGGTAATTGTTACTAGATTATACAAATTAAATCTAAGTACAGAACAATATCTAAAAGCATTAGGAGAGATTGACCCCGATTTAGAAGATCATTTTACAGAAAGTAAGCCAGTAAACAATTTATATCTAATGAATGATATTTTAATGATACAATGTTTTGGTGATTTATCAGATGTTGTTAATTGGTTATTTTATGATTTTCAAGATGGTGAAACAAATATTCTACATCATGAAAACGATGTCTATTATATCAACAACCTAGACGAATATTTTAATACAATTAAAGAGATTTATTATTAATATGTTAAACGTGCAGCAATTTCTGGTTGATAATTCTGTAGAAGAATTAGTAAAGCAATATAATATTAAAGTTAGGGATTATCCTGAAGATAATATTTTAATGTTGAATTATGATATGATTGATTCTCCTAAGACGCATCCTATTACTATGGAATGTCGTTCTCTAATTTTAGATAGAACTAATTACAATATTATCTCTAAGAAATTTGATCGTTTTTTTAATCTAGGTGAGAATCCAGAATCTTATCTTGATTTTGATTGGGATAATTGTTATATCACTGAAAAGGTAGATGGCAGTTTAACAGGGGTATATTATAATCCTAATACCGCTAGATTTGAAATTAGTTCTCGTTCTCAGGCAAAAGCTGAATTAGATCATGAAGTATTTGGTAATTGGCGAGAAGTTATAATCTCTACTTTTGGATTTAATTCTGAGGAAGAGTTTCAGGAATTTTTTAATGAAATAAGAAATTCAAAAGATATCACCTTTATTTTTGAATTTATTTCTCCACTTAATCGAATTGTTACTCCTTATTCAGAACCTAAGATGGTATTTCTGGGTGGAACTTTTACTGATAATGAACCATTATCTAAATATGATATGGGTTTTTTCATGGAGAATTATTTCAATAAAATTAATGTAAGATTACCAGAATTTTATGATATTCCCCATGATACCGATGCCTTAATTAAATTGGCTAATACGCTTCCTAATCTTCAGGAAGGATTTGTATTATGGGACGAACATACAAATAAAAGAATTAAGTTAAAATCTACTGCTTATTTAGTAGCACATAGAATGCGTGGGGAAGACAGCAAACCTACTAGAAAGAATATTCTTAATCTTATTTTTACCGGAGAAGTTGATGAGTTTCTAGTGTACTTCCCTGAATATAAGGAATTCTTTGATAAAGAAAATGATAATATCAATGATCTTAATCAAAATCTTAATTCATTATGGCAATCAGTAAAACATATTGAGGATCAAAAGGAATTTGCCCTAAAAATTAAGGATAATGATTTATCATCAATTTTATTCATGGCTAAGAAACAAGGTATTCATCCTATTCAGGTATTTCATAATTTACCAGCAGATAAAAAAATAAGGTATTTCAATGTATAAAATTTATAACCCCGTTACCAATAATTATGCGAAAGGGGGAATAGATGACTTATGGACCAAGCACGGAAAAATTTGGCCAACAATAAATAATTTGAAATTACATTTGAGTGTTGTTAAATCATATCCGTATACTAATAGATACCAAAAATATATTACTCATGGTTGTATGGTTATTAATGTCTTGACAGATGAAGAATTTCCTATTAAACTACTCATTGATAACCCAGAGAACTTTTAATTATGTATAGAATTTATAACCCTGTAACAAATAAATATTCCAAGGGTGGTAGCAGCATATGGTCATTATGGAGTAAAAATGGAAAAGTTTGGGCTACCATGGGAAACCTAAAATTACACTTGACTATGATAAAAGACAAATATTATAATAGACCCACATTAGATAATTATTTACAGGATAATTGTGTGGTTATTAATGTCTTGACAAATGAAGAATTTCCTGTTAAACTACTTATTGATAACCCAGAGAATTTTTAATTATGTACAGAATTTATAATCCAATAACTAAGTTATATGCCAATGGCGGTGTATATAATGATTGGTCTAAAAATGGAAAAGTTTTTACAACTATGGGAAGTCTAAAAAAACATTTAACTTCGATTAAAAAATATTCATATAGTAAAATTGAAAGATATATTAGTGATGAATGTAAGGTTATTAATGTCTTGACAAATGAAGAATTTCCTGTTAAACTACTCATTGATAACCCAGAGAACTTTTAATGATTACTAATAATCGTTATACCAACCCTAAGGTAAGATTATTGAGTGATTTACACATGGAAGGGGGTCGATTTAACTATGAATATCTGGGCGAAGATATAGTAATTCTTGCTGGCGATATTCATACTCGCGGAAGACACGGTGAACTATTAGACCAAATACCTAAAAATGTTCAAATTTTAATGGTAGCAGGTAATCATGAGTTCTATCATTCTGAATTCAAATATGTAACTCAATGTCTAAAATCATTAGAAGATGAGTATGAAAATCTTAAATTTCTAAACAATGAAACTTTTGTCTATAATGATATTTATTTTTATGGCGGTACTATGTTTAGCGATTTTCTACTCTATAAACTACCTATGCAAAAAACGTGTGAATTGGTAGCAGAAAAAGGTATAAATGATTTTAGGATTATTTATGGCTACTGGGATATTAAACAACATAAAGAACAACATAAAGTGTTTAGTAAAGGATTAAAGAAATTTCAGAAGTTAGCGGGTAATAATAAGCAGGTAGTCATTAGTCACTTTTGCCCTTCTCCTGGTAGTATTGATTCAAGATATGGTAATGATCCATTAAATGCATATTTTACCAGTGATATGGAAAAGTATATGGGGTTTAATGGTTATTGGTTTCATGGACACACGCATTCAAGTTTCTATTATTCCAGAGGAGATACTAAAGTTATTTGTAATCCTAAAGGTTATGGAACTGAGAATAAAGAATTTGATCCTAATATGATTATTGAATTGGTATTTTGATGTTAGAATATTATCCTATCATTGAATTACCCACTAAAAAAATAGCAGCACTTATTATCTATAATAATACTGATGCTAGTGATGATCAGTATACTTCTGCTAACGATAATAATTATGAATTAGAAATTATTTCAACACCCCAGGAAACAAATGCTCTATATGAATTATGGGTAAATGCCACCAACAATGAAAATGTAATAACTGGAACTTTTGGAAAAAAATAAATGCCTAATCTACTCATTATTCGTGGTATTCCTGGATCTGGTAAAAGTACTCTAGCAAAATCATTATTGGCTTCTTCTAATGATTCTTGTCAATTAACTACTCCTAATTATAAAGGAATAGTTTATACTCATCATTATGAAGCCGATATGTTTTTCATTAATGATCATGGAATCTATGAATTTAATAAAGGATATATTAAATATGCCCATGAATGGTGCTTCGCTAATACTCTAAAAGCATTAATCAATAATCATAATGTTATTGTCTCTAATACATTCATTAAATTATGGGAATTAGAAAAATATCTTGCTCTAGTAGAATTGGTACAGAATACCAAAATAGAAGTTATTGAATTAACTGATAAACACAATTCTATTCACAATGTTCCTGAAACTACTATTAAAAAAATGGAACAATCTTTTGAACCTTACATTAAAGAGGTAATTAATGACTAATTTTACATCATCTAATGAATTTTCGCTTTATATTGAGAAGTTAGCCAAATCTGATAATACTAATTATATTGATGCTATCATTAATTATTGTGATAATCATATGCTAGAACCAGAGGAAATTACTAAATTTATTAATATTTCCCTAAAAGAAAAGTTAGTAAATGATTATAAAAATCTAAACTATTTAACAAAGGAACCTATCTTGAAATTTTAATGAATGGATTTAGAGCATTTCAATATCACATTGCCTTAAAAATTCACTTTACCAAACCAAATTTTTCAGTTTTCCAGAATAAAGGATTTTTAAGGGGGAAATACGAAACTTATCTAAATAGGAATGATTATTTATTATATGAAAGATTAGCAGTTAAGTATAGTACTCCTAAAGAAATCATTCAATTTTTAGCCTCTAATATCATGTATAACAATTTTGGAATAGTTTATGATATAGAAGAAAGCGATAACAATTATCAGGAATATCTTAGAAGAAAACAGTCGATTACTAAAATATTTCTGGATGATATGCACAAGTTATTAAACAAGAATATTGTATTAAATAATAGTAGACAAACGGCTGTAAATGTGTTAAACTTATTCTTAGGTAATAAAATTACTATAGAATCTGTTAGAATATTAGATGATTTGATTGGTGATATGATTGACACATTAAAAAAAGATAATAATACTATGTTGTTGTTTAGTAATGATATACTAAGAATTGAAAAATCAAAGGGATTTGTTTTTTATAAGAAAGAAAAAGTGTTACCAATTTATTTAAGTTATTTACAAGAGGAATTTTAAGGCATCATGGGTAAAACAGTTAGAAAAGAATCATTGGAAGAGTTTGATGATTTTATTGAAAATAGTAATCACAGAGGAGCAAAAGCACGGGTAATAGCAAAAAAGAAAAACACATTAAAAAATCCACACAGAAATGTTCAATTTTCTGAAAATGATGTTTATTATGATATCAATGCCTATAAAGATTATTATACTAAACATTAAACCGAAGTACCGAAATATCAAACGAAGTATCACAATTAATTAAATATATAGAGGAATTATTATGGTAGATATCGCATCATTAAAAAAAACCCGTAACAGTGATTTAGAAAAACTAAAATCCAAAATCGAAGAAGAAAACGCGGCCAGAAATTACGACGACAAACGCTTCTGGAAACCCGAACAAGACAAGGCCGGAAACGCCACCGCTACTATCCGCTTCCTTTACCAATTACCTGATGAACTACCCTATGTAAAATATTTGGCCTATTCATTTAAGGGTCCAACCGGCAATTATTATATTGAGAATTCATTGGTAACTTTCAAGCAACCTGATCCAGTCTATGAACTTAATGGTCGCCTATATAAAACGGGTATTGAAACCGACAAGTTAATTGCTAAGAATCAACGACTTAACACCAAGTATATTTCTAATATTCTAATGGTTAATGATCCTAAGCATCCAGAAAATAACGGAAATGTATTTTTATTCCGCTATGGTCCCCAAATTCATAAGATGATTACTAATAAGATTAGTCCTGAATTTGAGGATGAAGAATCTGTTAATGTTTTTGATTATTGGGATGGTGCTAATTTCAAGTTACGCCTAAAGATTGGTGACAATAATATGGCAACTTATGTTAGTAGCACATGGGAAAATCCTGGTCCTATTGGTACTGATGAATATATTCAAAAGATTGCGGATCAACAATATCCATTATCAGAATTTCTTACACCAAAATATTTTAAGACCTATGATGAACTAAAGAAACGCCTTGATTATGTTTATAACAAGCCCACAACGGTAGGAACAGCGGGAGATTTAGCCAATAAGTCTGTTCCATTCAAGGCACCACCCTCTAAATCTGCTCCTGCTATTAATTCAGAGGAAGGTGAAGAAGAAAATTATGAGGAATATTTTAACTCATTATTATCTGAATAACATTATGTAGGTAATCTCCCAGAGGCATAGAACATTGGAGCATCGGTATATTGGTATATCATCGCAGACAATGCATCTATGTCTCCTGGGAAATGGGTATTAACATTTCCATGTAATCCTGCAATAGGCTGTCCATGAATAGTTTCGGCACCATTACCAGAACCCTGAACCATATTAATAACATTGCCTAATCCATTAGCCTGAGCCGCTGCTTTATCCTTTTCAACTTTACTAGATTGTTGTGCTAATAATTCACCATTTAATAGTGGTTGTTTATCAATATTTAATGTGGTAGGTTGTCCTAATAATAACGCTTTTGTTTCTGACATTTCCTGAGAAGTAAAGGTTTTTTTAGGATGTGCCAAAGTACTTCTGGATTCACCTCCAAATAAAGGTGAGAAAAATTCCTCCATTGCGGGTAAATCAAATAAATCTTTTAATTCTTGTGGTAATAATCCAGAGGCTTGTTCAGTAACATTCTTTAGAAAATCTCCTAATTTATCAAAACCTTCACTTAAACTTTTACCAACACTGTCAACTGTATCATTAAAACTGGGCATTTTACTTTTTAATGATTCCATTTTACCAATAACTTCTTCCAAGGCTTTTTCTGGATCTGTTCCTGGTGTGGCTTTTATCTTTTTTAATGTTTCTAATAACATTTTTTTCTCACCTGGTTTTGATAATCCTTGCCATTGTTTACCTAACTTATCAGCATAATCTTCTGGGTTGATATCACCTTTCATGAATTGACCAAATTTCCCATAGTTATCGGACATCATATATTTGTGTAGCATATCTTTTTGTAAATCTTTATCAAATATTCTATTTTTATCATAATTTTTTCCATGGAAATATTCAGATAGGAATCCATCATTACCATAATTTTCACCAAATAAAGTAGTACCCACCCATTGGCCAATACCTGCGGCTGAAGTACCTTTATCTGTATGTTTTAATGTTCCTTCGGTTGCTTTAGTTAATTTCTTTTGAAATACTTCTAATTCTCCTAACGACATAGAACTAACAGTTTTTCCACCCAATAAATTATTATATTTACCAGTAGTATCGCCATAAAATGCATCGGGATTTCCCTTTGATTCAGTTCTCAATAATTGTCCTATTAAATCGCCATACGGATTAATATCTAATTTAGTATTAGGAGAATAATTACCACCCATTGCTGAAGATAAAGAATTTTGAGAAATATGTTTAGCATATTCTTCTCCTTTTAATCCTTTTGCTCCACTACCATTATTACCATATACATGCCAATTTTCACCAAATGCATCACCTATTTGCAATTGATGTTGCGCTGCTAATGCTTTCCATTGTTTTAATTGTTCAGGGGTCATAGTGTTCATCCCACTAGCATTTTTGAACTTTTTAAGATATATATCCCCACCATCACCAAAACCGTGTCTGGATGAATATGGTTTTGCAACGGGAGCGCCATTAGGATCTCTATTATTATACAAATATTCTTGAGTAGTTGCTGTAGACCTTAATGCTGATTTTTCTTTCTCTGTTGGTGGTCTATAGGCTGATGATATTTCTATTTTATCTCCAAATGCTGCTTCAGCATCTTTAATAAAATTAGACAAATTTCTGGCATATTCTGCATCTAAATTTCCGACATCTACATTAGCATTTGCGCGTTTATTACTTAATGAATTTAATGTGGAACCAAAGTCTGAATTACCAGCCACAACATCATTACTTGGTAAAGCAGAAGGAATACTAGGGGCGCTTGGAGTATTATTATTCGATACTGGTATTGGTATAGATGGTATTGGTAAACGTGTATTAGGAGTATTTAATACTGAATCATGATCATTATTTCCTAATAATAATGCAGTACCAGCACCTCCAGCGGCAGCAATACCAACCTTAGTCATGCTTCTACCAACACCCTGAAAAACATTAGAATTTACTGTTTTTATTACTCCACTTACAGTTTTAGTAGTAGTAACACCAAGTTTAGGCACATTTTTTATTATACCCTGTAACACTTTTGCTGAAGACCCCGGAGTAAATACCGTAAATGCTACTAAACCAAATAGCCCCATTGCCTCCATTGTATGATCTTCTGCAAATTTGGTTAATACTTGTAAAGCAGTATTTGGCGCTTGAATGGCCAAATCTAATAAATTAACTGGGGGACTTTTTAACTCATCTATTATATACCGTTCTACTCTTGTTACTAATGCTTCCATAGCAGAATCCATTGCTACACCCACAATAGCACCAGCAGCAATACCAGCCGGTCCGCCTAACACACCAAAAGCACCACCCACTATAGCAGCATCTCTAGCACCTTCACCTAAATAGTTCCCTATACCAGCGGTTGTATCAGTAGCAACACCAGAATTTTTTAATGCTTCTTGTATAGTAGCAAGACTAGCGGATTTATTATCAGTTATAAATTTTTCTTTTGCCGCTTCAACATCTTTAATTTTTCCGATAATTACATTTTTATCTTCTAAGTTTTTTGCTCTTGCTTTAGATTGTTCTTTTGGTGATAATGTTTTATATGCGGATCTATTTGATGAATTTACATCAATATTACTTTTTTCTACTTTTAATTTTGCTAATTCCTCATCATATTCTCTAATTTTAGCACCATAAGGATCAGAGGCATCTTCTTGGTCTTGTATAAATTTTTGTTTTGCTTCATTTACTTCTTTTAATTTTTTCTGAAGTTCTTTACGTTTTTCCCCAATTTCTTCACTCTTTTTGTGTTGATCAGTTGGAGATAGAGCATTATATTCAGCAGTTGGATTATCTTTACCGCCTAATTTATTATCTTTAATAGATTTTTTTAAGTCCTCTATTTCTTGATCATAATTACGTATTCTGGTATCATAATCATTTGGTTCTTCTCCCAGTATATTAGGGATACTTGGTAAAGTAATATTAGATGTTAAGTCTACATTATCATTGGCGTAATCATATCCAAGTAATGCCGCAGCACCTCCTACAACCGTCTTTCCTCCACCAGCGGCTAATGGTAATGCGCGTCTTCCAAAATATGCTGCTGCTCCTGCTAAACCAACTCCCTGAGCGGTTTCTTGATTAACTGAACCATCTGGATTATGCAAACTATTAGCATTAAATAATTGGTCAACATCGGTTCTGGATCTTTCAAGAATAGATTCTCTACCCATTACTTGTGATGCTGCATATTCTCCACCTAAAAACCCACCAATAAATTTAGCACCTTTGGCTAATAGACCGCCGCCACCGATACGCATTGTTGCAAGTCCACCAGCCACACCAGCCGTACTAATAGATTCAGTATCAACACCATATTCCTGTAACTTTTTACCAACTTGACCACCGCCAATAGCACCAATAAATCCTAATACTGTTTTGACTAATAATCCTCCAGGAGCAAATGCACCTAATAATAATCCAATAGCACCATTAGTACTAAAGGTATCTTTTACTAATGTTCCCATCCTTTCAGAGAATTTTTCTGTTTCAGTAACATATCCACCAATATCATCCTTAAATTTAACAACTTTATCAGTAACACCTGTAAAAGAAGTTCCCAATAAATCCAAATTAGAAAGTAATGTAGCAACTCCTCCTGCAACTGCCCCCCATTTTAATACATCAGCAATGGTAATTCCATCTTCTTTTTTTTCTTCTTTAGAATCATTATTACCATGATTATTATGAGTACCTAATGCTGCTATTCTATTAAGATGCTGCATTAATTCTCTATGTCTTCTTGCTTCTCCTCGTTCCTCAGAATCATCCACACGAACATCTTCTTTCTTGGCCTCTATAATACCATCTTTAACAGCCTTTCTTAATGTTGCTTCTAATTGTTGTTGATTACTATTATTACCTATCAATAAGGAACCTAATTTTGATACTAAATCATCAAGACCACTAGAAGAAGCGGTACTTGTATTAGGATCTTTTACGTTATGAGATGGTCCAAAATTGAAAGATTGTTGTATCATATTAATGAAACTCTGTTAAAATGTTATTCTGCGTTATTTTCTTCTTTTTTCATATGTTCTTGTAATAATGTAATATAAATTTCTCTCTCAAATGGCATCATGTTCTCTATTTCGGTTAAACTATAATTATGCTGTTTCATTAATGAAAAATTCATAGTATAATAGTTTTCCAGAGATTCATGAGCCAGAATTACTAAAAAAAATTGGCTAGACCTGCTACTGTTTTAGATTGTTCTTTCTTACATACAGGACAAGTATAATTAATTACTTTACTTAATTTTGGTAATTCATCAAAATAATTCTCCATTTTCTTAAATTCTTCACCTTTCAAACTATCAAGAAAAGCAATAACTTCCTCATTAGTTTGTTCAGAAACATTATGAATTTCTTCTTCATCAAAAATAGATTCAATACAATTTGCTACTGTTTGAAACATATCATCAATATTACCACGATTCATTTGAGCATTGGTAATATCCGTTACAGTAGGATATTTCATTACTACACCAACCTTATCAAATAATATAATTTTATTATTGAAATCCTTAGGAATTTCTACTTTTAATTCAGTAAGATTAATACTAACATTAGAAACTGCTCTTTCATCATTACAAAAATCACAGCGAATTGATAAATCTACTGTTTCTCCTACTGATACTGCTCTTAATTGTGAGAAAATATATTCGAAATCAAATGATGCTAATTTATCTACATCAATTTTAGTAATGACACAAGATTGAATTACAGATTTTAATGTATCGAGCATAACGTCAACTTCATTAGTCATCTGTGCGATTAATAAAGCCTTTTCTTCCCTAACTAAAAAGGGACGATATTTAATCTCTTTTTTAGTAGATGGAACGGTTAATGTATATACAGGAGAAGTGCGGTTAGGTAACATAATATTTCCTCATTTTCAGTTTATAATGGATTGATTTGTTTCAACATTTTAGTTAATTCAGAAGTAGAACCAACAAATATAGCATTGTTATTATTAGTAATTTTAGTAATGTCTGAATCTGGTTTTTTAGTAGTTAATCGTTGTTTTTTCTCAGAGATATCTAACAATTGATGATTGATATCGGCTAATTGTTTAATGATATTTCCTACCACTTCAAAGGCTCTGGAATTTTCTGATTGTTTTGCTACTTCCAGAGCATAATTTAGTGCATCTTGACCTTGAGTTAATAATGAATGAAGATTATTTCTAGTTTTATTATAATCATATTCTATAGGATCAATATCATCAGGTAATTGTATAATATGTTCACCAGTAGAAGTAATTAATTCTGTATCTGGTAAATTTAATAATTCATTAATCGCGGGTAGGTTCATTTTTTATTCTTAAAATATCTAAAGTTAAAGGTTACAGTTAGAGTAGCGATTCCGTTTGCTCTTGCTTCTAGGGTATCTCCTTCTATATTTCTGGGATATGCCTCAAATACCTGAACTTCGTTTCTAATATTATCATTAATATCTAATACTTTAATAGTGATATCACGAATATAATTATTATAATAATCAAGAATACCATTATCAGGATTTTGAATTTGTTTAGCCCATTCATCAAATATTTTTTTAACTTTAAGATCGGTATCTAAATAGAATCTCATTACTATTTGATTAACATTTTTCATCCAGGCATGATCTCTACTAATACCAAACATATTATTAGTATCAGTTACTAAAAATTGTGATGGAATAGTAACTGAATGACACATGAGACTAATTAGTTCAGAATCACCATAGGGAATAATTACCTCAAATCTATTCTGGCGTGATAAACTTTTATTTCTAACATGTGCTAAAAACTTCTCGAATGACATATATTATCGTCCTATTACTTTACTAGATTCTTTCCAAACAGTTCGCTTATTTTGACCAACAAACATTTCTACGGGTAATAATAAAGCAGTAGCCCAATCTTCTCCAGGTATCTTCTTAAATGGCGATCTAACATTAGCACTTAAATATCTATGTACACAAGGTTCTGCTAATCGATGTTGAGAAAGAGATTGAATATATTGCCATGTAATATTTAGACGAGTAGCATCAGTATAACCAGGAGCAATTTTTAATGATGTTAAAGAATCCATTAATTTTATTCTTAAATCATAAATTAAATAATGCATATTTAAGCCAATGAAACCATTTTTAGTCATTCTAAAAGGAAATATTAGTGGAAATCTATCCCAATAAGGTAATGTTGCTTTATATTTAGCATCATAGAAAAACATATACATATCACCAGGAATAATAGTAGAACGATTCATTAATGGTTTAGTTCTAATTAATGTCTCTGGTTGTAATCCATAATTTTTTAATTCATTTACTTTCTGAAAAAACCATCCTAATGATTTTTTTCTGGCTTCATCCATAGTAATAGCGTTACGTCTAAATATCTTATCGTAATCACTATGTCTATGTTGTAAATAGGTATCAATTATTCCCATTATTTTATTCCTAATTCTTTCTCAGTAAATATCTTAAATTCCCAACCTTTTTTTTCACAAAACATTCGTGCTGCTTGCCATTTTGCAGAATTAATTCCATACGTTAATACTTCATTAATATTCCTTTTTTTAGGTGGTATAGTTTGTTTGTACGGTTTTATTTCTATTAGATAAATTTTAACATTATTATCTTTATCTTTTACTTTAATCATGGCATCTACAAAATAACGATGAATAATTTTATCTTTAGGATTATCTTTAGGTGATGAGTAAGGAATAGCAATTTCTTCTGATGACCAATTAACGATAGAAGTATTCATATCACACCAATTATAAAATTTTAATTCCCAAGAACTTCGTACCCAGACATTATTAACATCACCAACATATTTATTGGCATTTTTTACTTTGTATAAATAAGGATCTTTATAAACTTTGCGCATATTACTATTTATTCAATAATAATAGTAAGTATTTTTACTATGGTTGAAAATAATGTTTGACAAGGGGTCTAAAAAGGAGTATTATTTATCTGTTGTCCGGTTCAAGGGATACTATATTAATTAATATTAAGTATTATCTAATATAAATTCATTATAAAGATGCTCTAAATACATTATATATAAATATCATGTAAGAAATCTACTAATAAGGTTCATAATGAAAAAATTCAAAGAATTCACCAATTTGTTAGAAACTCCTATAATGAATAGTTATTGGACTAAAGATAAAATTAGTATATTATCAGATACGGCAAAACAAAATATTAAAGATTCTACATATCCTGAAAATAAAATAGACAATAATTTCTATTATAAAATGGTTAATGGCGATCATGCTTATTTTAATAAAAATAATGATAAAGTAAACGCATTCTCAATTGTTACTAAAGACAACATTCATAAATTGACACATAAAGGCACAGATAACGCTCAACAAATACACAACTTTATGATACACCACGCTGAACAACATGGTTCAATAAAAACAGATACAAATAATACAAAGGGATCAAAACATTTATGGACCTCATTAATAAAATCAAAACCCATTAATAAAAATTTTCATTATTTGAACTTAAACACACAAGAAAAAGTTTCAGTAGATTCAAACAACATAGACGATGTTTCCGATAAAATTTGGGGACGACATTCAAAATTTAATAATATACAATTGGTAATGACACATCATGACCCAGCCTGAATTTGAACATATAATACTGCCTTTTATTGATTTCTACTGGAAACGCACTTTTTATCACACATGGCCTAAAGATGAAGAATTTCGTTTAGGGCAAATGGTATTTTTTTGCAGCCAACACTATATTCCAGATGCAGTAATTTTCTTAAACGATCAGGATGAAATTGTTGATGGTTTTTATGTTTCTAATCATAATAAATGGAAAGGAGAAGACATTAAAGCCAAACTTGAAGAATTGGGTGTTTGGGAAGAAGAAGATTAAATACTATCACTTATCCCCTTATCCAATCAAATAATATCTTTTTATTTATATATAAATAGTAATATGATTATATATAGATAGAGAGTTAATATGTCCTCATTTCAAGAAAACATTAATAGAAATATTTCAGATGTAGTAAATCCAATAGTAGATGCCATTGATGATATTACTGATTTTAATAATTTTGTTAATGATCTCACCAGTAATCCTCTTGATTTTCTAGGTATTGATGATGCCCTGAATAGTATTAATGATGCTCTTAATAGATTAAACGGATCATTATTTGGAGCAACAGGATTAAGATTTCCTGATAATTTAATGCAAGAATCTGGTGGAAATTATATGATATATGAATCAGAAGGTTCTAATATCGCTTTATTTTTACCCAGAAATGTTTCTTTTCAATATGGAATGAATTGGCAAGAATTAGATACATTCTCAGCATTAAGAATATTAATTGATGAAGGTCCAAGAGTAGCAGAAATTTTCAAACGATCTTCTGATGGTAAAAGTTTTCTATCTGCTGTTAAAGATACCGGAGCAACGGATGCAGCAATGGGTATCGGTGGTAATATTGGCCTGAATGCATTACATAGACTAGATCCTAATAGTGGTAATTATGCCGGAAAAGTAATGGGAATTGCTCCTAATCCATTAAGAGAACAAATATTTCGTGGTGTAAATTTTAGACAATTTAGTTTTACCTATGATTTTTTTCCTAAAAGTCCCTCAGAATCAAAAGCAATAAAAGAAATTGTCAAGACGTTTAAGAAAAAAATGCATCCTGAATACAAATTTGATAAGTATCTTTATAAGTATCCTGATGAATTTTGTATTACTCTTTATTCAGGAGGTAATACAAACTTTATGCCGAAAATTAAACCCTGTGTACTTACTGATTTAGTAGTTGATTATGCACCTCTAGGAGCATTTGTTTCAACACGCGACGGTAGTCCCGTTAAAACTTCCCTAAGATTAATGTTTAAGGAAATAGGATTACTAACTAAGAAAGAAATTGATGAGGGATATTAATTATGTATTTTGCTAAATTCCCTAAAATTAAATATGAATTTCTTATTAATGGTAAAAAAGTAATTAAAACTGTAAAAGATATTACTATTAATGTAAGAATTCAAAAAGAGATATTAGCCAATTATACTATTTATGATGAATATGATCTAAAGGATGGTGATACTCCTGAAATTATTTCTTATAAACTTTATGATACTACTCTTTATCATTGGGTAGTGATGTTATGTAATCTAAAATTTGATTGGAGAAGTGATTTTCCATTACCTGTTTATGAATTTGAGGAATATCTTAAAGATAAATATCAAACAGATGTTAGTAATCTTTATAATCAAATACATCATTATGAAGATTTAAGAGGTTATGTAGTAAATAGTGATTATGTTATTCCTGCTGGATTTGATGAATCTGGATATACTGCAATACCTATCACTGTCTATAATTATGAATCTCAATTAAATGATAACAAAAGAAGAATAAAAGTAATTTCTAAAAATAATTTAACGGTTATATTAAACAATTTTAGAGATTTAATTAAATGAGTGCTCCTAGATTTGCGGGTGATGTTGATGTCAATAAAGTAGCCATAGTAGGAGCATCTGGTTATTTTGATATTACTAAAATTACTATTGGTATTGATGTCTATGAGAATATCTTCTTTCCATTTGTTCGTGGAATAATTACTATTAATGATGCACAAGATACCCTGAATCTTATTAATTTTAAGGAAAGAGAATATCTGGAATTAGATTTTAATACACCGGATAAAAAAGGATATAAATCAACTTATTACATTTATAAAGTATCTGATAGAGTTAAGAGTACTGATAAGAGTGTCATTTACAGAATATATTTCACTCATATTAGTGCCATTAGTGAATTAGTTAGTAAAATATCACAAAATTTCAATGATAAACATCATATCATTGCCGAAAAAATTATAAAAGCTGCTGCTCCTAGAGGATTAGAATATTCTGATAAAATAGAAGTAGAAGAATCAGTAAAAAATATTCAATTTGTGGCGGGTAATTGGACACCTACTCAAACCATTTATTATCTAACTAAATATGCAGTTAATGCAAAAAATAATCCTGCTTATTTATTTTATCAGAATAATGAGGGTTATCACTTTAAGTCATTTGATAAGTTAATAGAACAAGAACCTAAAGAAAAATATAAGTATGATAATTACGATCATGCTCCTGAAAATAGTTGTGCATTAAAGAATTTTGATGAACATTATAAAAGAATATTGACTATTAATTTTCCGCAATTATTTAATTTTAGTTATGAATCAATGATGGGTGTTTTTTCAGCATTATCTATGCATTATGATAATGTAAAGAAACAATACGTTGCTACTAAAATTGATGATAATTGGAATAAAGTAGATCATTTGAATCCTGAGCAAAAGATAGTAGAAGTTCCTAAGAAAAATGAACATGCTAGTCATCAAACTCATGGTCAAATTGAATATGGTTTTAATGATCAAGAAGATAATACTAATATACCTACTAAACAAGAAAGAGAAGCCATATTTGCTAGATACGCAAGATCAAAAATTTCTATGTCAGTATTTGGTAATAGTGAATTATATGCAGGTAATGTAGTAGAATTAGAAGTAATTAAACATAAACCTTTAGATGAAAGTACCGGAACTAGCGAGGGAATGATTGATAAAACTTATTCTGGTAAATATATCATTAGTTCTATAGGTCATCATATAGATAAAGAAAATTATGAAACACACCTAGAATTAATAAGAGATTCTTTTCTGGACAATGAAGAAGAGAAAAAAGAAGAAAAGAAAGACGATACTAAAAAAGAAAAACCGACTGATGATAGAAATTTTAGCGATAGATTAGACGAAAACGAAAGAAAAGCACGCGATGATGCTATTAACAGAGCATTATCTTAATGATTTTAATAGGTAAATAATAATGAAAAGAATAAAAGTGGCTGTTGTAGAAGATAGAAATGATCCGTTAGAATTAGGGCGGGTTAGGGTTCGTGTTGTTGGTATTCATGATTCTGATACAAATTATTTACCAACGGAAGATTTACCCTGGGCATGTCCTGTTGGGGGGTGTACTTCTGCCGGTATATCGGGTGTCGGCGCTACTCAAACTGGATTGGTAGAAGGATCATCAGTATTAGTAACAGATAATGATTTAGACGAACAACAATATTTTATTTTAGGAAGTATTGCGGGAAGACCTGTTAAAGAAGCCGAAAAAGATTCCGCTGTTGGATTTCAAGACATTAAAACAGGAACTTTTCCGTATAAACCATACCTTGAAGAATCAGATTTAGATAGAAATTTAACTGGTATTAAAATTGAAGAAACCAGTGTAATAGATAAAAGGGTGTCTACTGCACTAGATATAGAAATGCCAAATTTCCAAAAATGGTCCCAGCCAGAAAATGCCTATAATACCAAATACCCCTATAGTCTAGCATTTAAGTCAGAAAGTGGCCACTTATTAGAATTAGATGATACCTATGAATCTGAACGATTAAATATTCTACATAAAACAGGAACTTATTCGGAAGTAAATCCTGATGGTTCACAAACTAATAGAATTCGTGGTGATAAAGTAGAAATTATTGAAAAAAGCGGTATGGTTTATATTAAAGGTGCTGGTTCTATTACTATTGATGGCAACGCTTATGTTAAAGTGAATAATGCTTTTACAGTAGAGGTAAGTGGTCCTACAATAGTAAATATCATGAATGATGCTACTCTAAATGTCTCTGGATCATTAAATTTATCAGTAGTAGATTCATTAAACATTCAAGCATCGGCTATAAATATGGAATCTTATTTTGGTGATATTTCTATTAAATCTGCTGGTGATATATATAATAAATCAGGTAAAAATATTCATGTTACAACGGCTAATCATATGAATATTGATACCGGAAATCTATTAAATCTTAATTGTGGATTAGCAATGGAACCAAAAATGAATGCATTACAAGTTCCTCCATCCAGAAGATACCCAAATTCCCCTGAAGTTGGTGCTAGTGGAATTGTTTAATAAAGGAAAATTATAATATGCTAATACCCAGAAGAATAGTTGCTAAATTATGTCCAGAAGAATTAGAATTTTTTGAGGGAGATATTGGTTCTACTCAAAAAATATGTGCGTGTGCTTCTGAATTAGATTATGTAGCAGAAATTACCGATATTAGATTTATTGCGAATGACGATGGTCCTGTTCCTGATTATATTAAAGATAATATTACTGTAGAATATCTGGGTAGAATCACATTAATCACCAGTAATGTGGCTAATACCGTAGAAAACCCTATCTATAATTATGAAGTGGAAATATTTTATGAAACTCCCCTGATACAAACTCAAGAAGCCGTTAATAAAGTAATGGCCGAACATCAAGAAAAACTTAAAAATGATGAGGGAATTAAAAAGATTGAGGAAGTATTAGCAAAATTAGAGAAACAATTTCCAAGTGCTGCTAATAGACCTACTCCTGCCCCTACTGTAATAAAAAATATTAATAATCCATTAGTAGTAGGAGAAGAAATTTCTAGTATAAGAATACAAAAAATTAAACTTGATTTTACTAAGGCTCTTTCTATTATTAAAGATACAGTGCATAATTACTTTAGACCAGATTTTACTAATGCTAATAATAGTCAAGTAAAGGTATATGTTAATAGAGAATTTAATAAAATTAAGACGTTATATAATAATGATATTAAAGTAGAATTAGTAGATAGTGTTTTAGTAGATACCACAAGAATAATTGATGTAATTGATACTAATATAAATAATAGTATAAAAGATACTTCTAGTAATAATTTTAGCGAAGGAGAAAAATATATCATTAAAACTAATTTAATTGAATTAAATAATGTATTAACTAATGTTTACAGTGCCTATATTAAAGAATATGATAATGGTATATTAGAGAAAACTATGAATGATATTGATGCAATTAACAATAGTATAGTAGATAGGTGTAATTAATATGGAAATGTTACCGTTACCATGTAGTATTAGTGATATTCTAGGTGGATTATTAGGTGATATTCAGGGTATTATTGATGGTGTATTGGGGACTATTAATAATATGATTAACACTGTTTCTAATTTCATTGGTAATATTGGTAATATGATTAATAACATTTTATCAATGCCCTCAAGATTATTAGCAGGTATTCAGGCAGGATTAGATAATTTATTTAAGAAAGCCAAGGATATTATTATTCAGCAAATTAATTGTGTTAGTAATTTAGTATCCAGTTTTATTGGTGCTCCTGCTGCATTGGCTCAGGGTATTGAAATGAATGTAGACAGTTTATGGAGTTCTGTTACGGGTATTGGTGATAAAGTAGCAGATTTGGCCTACGGTGCTAATGCTATTGGTAAAACATTATTAGAACAGGCAGATAATATGCAAGTAGCATTAAATAAAGTATTTGAGGGAACTATTGTTTCAGTAGCCTCAGCATTTGATAGTACAATTGGCGCTAATGTTAAATCTATCACTGGAATAGTTAATTCTGGTATTGGAACTATTGCTAAGATAGGAATTGCTAAAGCAGTAATAGGTGCTATTGTATAAAATGGATAAACCTCACGCATTAGTTCAGAAAATTATTTACGAAGAAGATAAAGTTTATACTATCATGGTAAAAATAGAATTAAAAAAGATGGTAGTTACTTATGATACCGGTATTACCTTTACTACCGAAGATACTGTAGAAGTTCCATTACGAATAAAAATTAAAAAGAATGATACTACAATGGATGCTTTAATAGAAGAATCAATTGCTTTTAATGAGGATAGAACATGGCAGCACGAATCTTAAATGATACACCACATACAAAAACAAACAATCGTTCCTCTGCTAAATTATTTGATTATGTTACATGTGGTGGTGTAATTATAGAAGGATCTGAGAATGTTATTATAGAAACTTTACCTGCTGCTCGTTTTGGTCATAGAGTATCTTGTAAAAGCAGAATTATAGAGGGGTCTAATAATACCTTTATAAATAATAAAGCAGCAGCAAGATATGGAGATAAAGTAGGATAGCATATGTCATTAATTACCGGTACTACCAGAACATTTTCTGATTTAGATTTAAGTTTTACTCCTAATCCAGTAACCGGTGATATATTCAAAAAATATAATGAAAATGCGATTAAGTCATCTATTAAAAATTTAGTAATGATTAATCACTATGAAAAACATTTTCATCCAGAAATAGGTTCAGAAGCAAGAAGTTTACTATTTGAACTTCCTGATCCTCAAGTAGATATTATGCTAAGTAGAACAATTAGTATGGTCATTACTACTCATGAACCCAGAGTAGATTTAGTGAAAGTAATTGTTAAAAACATTCCTAATGATAATGCTATGGGTGTGGTAATCATATTCAAAGTAAAAAACACTTCTATTCCGATTGTATTGGATTTCATTTTAGCAAGAGAACGATAAGTCTATGAATAATAAAAACATAATTACTTCAGAACTTGATTTTGATTTAATTAAAGAAAATCTTAAAACTTATCTAAAAGGTCAGAGTGAATTTTCTGATTACAATTTTGAGGGATCAGGATTATCTATTTTATTAGATATTTTATCCTATAACACTCATTATAATGCTCTCTATACCAATTTAGCCATTAATGAATCGTTTTTAGATTCTGCCTCGAAAAGAACCAGTGTAGTATCATTAGCAAAATTATTAGGCTATACACCTAATTCTGCTACTTGCGCTACTGCTAAAATTGCTTTATCAGTTAATGCCAATAATGTTGTTAATCCTCCTAGTATTTTAGCATTACCAAAATATTCTACTTTTACTACTAGCATTGATAATACCACGTATACATTTTATACCACTGAAGAACATAATAGTTACTTATCTAATACTAATCTCTATACATTTACTGATGTAACTCTTAAAGAAGGTGTATTATTACCTTATCGTTATGTTTATCAAGAAGGTGTTAAATACATTATTCCTAATCCTAATGTAGATTTATCAACATTATCGGTAAGAGTAAGAGAAAGTGAGGAAACAGAAGTTTATACTGAATATAGTTTAGTAGATAATATCATATACCTTAATAGTAATAGTAAAGTTTATTTTATTAAAGAAATTGATAATAATCTTTATGAAATTCAATTTGGTAATGGTGTAATAGGTTCTGAATTATCTACTGGTAACATTATTGAATTAGAATATATTGCTACTCATAAAACAGTTCCTAACGGTGCCAAAAGTTTTAGTTATAATGGTTCTAGTTTATTAGGTGTTACCCCGATAATTTACACCCAAGTTACTGCCTCTGGTGGTAATGAACCCGAAGATATTGATAAAATTCGTTTTAATGCTCCTAGACTTTATAGTGCTCAAAATAGATGTGTTACTAAACATGATTATGAATCTGTCATTTTAACACATTTTCCTCAGGCAAAATCTATTAATGTTTGGGGAGGAGAAGAACATTTTCCCCCGTCCTATGGTGATGTTTTTATTAGCATTTTACCTACTACAGGAAGTTATTTATCAGAGGAACAAAAAGATTATTTATTAGGTGAGATATTAGCACCCAGAAAATCATTAACGGTTCATAATAAATTAGTAGAGCCTAATTTCATAGATGTAAAAATTAATACTTCTTATTATTATGATTCAGAATTAACTAATCTTACACAAAAAGATATTACAGGATTAGTAAGAGATAGTATTAGAAATTATTCTTATAATGAATTAGAATACTTTGGTAGAAGATTAAAATATTCTAAATTATCTAATACTATTGATAATACTGATGCATCCATTACTAATAATATTACCACATTACAATTATACATTTATTTAACACCGATTTATAATGTTGAATATGATTATATTGTTGATATTGGTAATCCTGTTTATAAAAATTTAGTAGATGCAGAATCGGTATTAAGTTCTGGATTTTATATTCCTAATTTATCTAATGTAGTATATATTGATGACGTTCCTAATGCTACTGGTATTGGAACATTAAGATTATTCTATTATAAAGAAACAACCAAAGTAATTATCAAAAATATTGGTACTATTGATTATAATAATGGAGTTATATATTTAACCAATTTAGTCATTAGTAAATTATATTGTGATAATCTAAAATTTAGAATTATTCCCAGTTCAAATGATGTAGTTTCATTAAGAAATCAAATAATTAGAATTCCTGATAGTTTAATATCTATTGAGGCGATTAAATTATCTAATTTCAACAAATATAAATTCACTAATAGTAGAATCTAATGAATTTATCTCCTATAGTAAGTAAACATATTCCAGAATTTGTAAATGATGATTATCCATTATTTGTTCAATTCCTAAAAACTTATTATAAATGGTTAGATAATACTCAAATAACATCTATTGAATCAGTAGTAGATATTGATAATACTCTTGATTCTTTTATTAAATATTTTAGAAATGAATTAGATGTTTATGGAATTAAATATCAACATATCGATGAAAGAATTTATCTTAAACATGTAAAGCAATTCTTTTTAGCCAAGGGTTCTGAAGCGGCTTATTGGTTTTTATTTAGAATACTATTTAACACTGAATCAGCAATTTTAAGACCCTGGGATTATGTATTCATTCCCTCTGCTGGTAAATGGCATCAAGATATTACCGTATTAGTTAATATCACTAAAGGAAACGGTAACAATTTTGTTCAGGATAAAGTAATTGTTATCGGCAATGATGGTAAAGAATATACCGGTATTGTAAAAAATGTTATTCAAATAAGACCTACTATTTTTGAATTATATTTAGATCGTAAACTTACTGGTGATATTAGTCCCTATAATTTAGTAAAATCTCCTGATAATAGTATTAGAGGTAGATTAGAACCAGTTATTAGTAAATTGGTCATAGAATCCCCTGGTAAGGATTTTAATATTGGTGAAGTGTATAACATTGATACTTATAATGGTTTTGGAACTAAAATCATTATTCAGGAAGTATTTGAGGATGGTGGAATAAAAAAAGCCGATCTAATTAGTTTTGGGTTGGGTTATGATACTATATTTAATTATACATTATTTCCATTAATTAATGATGAAAGAATTTTACCAGAATATAATTTACAAATTACTAATACTTCTGGTGGTATACCTTCTTATCTTAATTATAAAACAGATGATAATATTAATGAATTAAATGAAAGTGGAGCAATAGCAAAGCATAATTATGGTATTACTCCTACAGAATATTTTGTTGATTTAACATATGTAGGTAAAAAACTAGGTGACTTAACTAATAGTACTAAATCTACAGATGATATATCTACTGCGGCATTAATTAAATTTTATATAGATTATAGTTGTAAATACCCAGGATATTATTTAGATAAATATAATGTATTAGGGCAACATGTATATATACAAGATTCTTATTATTATCAAATTTATTCATATGTTACTGCACTAGATAAGCCATTAAAATCTTATCGAACATTAGTAGAAAATGCGATTCACCCTATTGGCAATAAATTATTTGGTTCATATAATCCTACCAATAAATCTAATTTATCATTGTCAGTAGTTGATAATATAGAAATTATTAAACCTGATGATTTAATTATAGATTATGCTTTAATTACTGATAGTATTGCCCTTAATAGATTATATAATCTTAATAATGAATTAACAAATATATCAGATTATTATTTAACAATATTTAAGAGTGGAGCATCGGCACCTCTTGCAACATTACCAATTAATATTGTTAACATTAGTGATACTGTTAATAAGATTGATATAAACAAAGTATTTAATGATAGCATTACCATTAGTGAAAATTTCTATTATGATAGATTATATAGCGATAATGCAACTATTACCGATAGTATTGTGTTTAATCGTTCTTATAAATTAAACGATGATAGTTTCACTGCTGTAGATAATGGATTTAGTAAAACACTTACACTAATTATTACTGATACTAATGTCGTTAATGTTTCTGATTATATACCTGAACCGTTTAGAGGTATATTAAGATACGAAAGTGATCAGGTAATATGCAGTGAATCTATTGAATTTACTATTAATAATGAGATTGCTAATAATATCATTATTAATACTTCGGGCGCTATTTATTATGGCGAATTATATGTGGATCAAACCCAACAATATTGGGATGCTTTGTATACAGAAAACGAATTAATTTTTTAACAAATTAGGAGAAAATGATGATTGATATTTCAAATTTGAAAATTACTGGAAAAGTAAATATTAAATTATATGATGAATTTAATAACGTAAAGGATGAGAGATACGTAGATAATACGATTGTAACAACTGGTTTATTATATATTGCAGAAAGAATTGGTGGAAAAGATAATACTGGCGCCGCAATGGAAGCCGTTATGTCCCACATGGGGCTAGGAACCGGTTCCGCAGCGGTACTTCCCGCTCAAACGGCGCTTATTACTTCGTTGGGTAATGCAGTAGCCCTATCTAGCACAACTGTTGCTGCTGCTCCTGCTTCTGCAATTACATATGTCGCCACTTTTGGGCCTGGTGTTTTTACGAATTCTGCTATTGTTGAAGCCGGAATTTTTAATGCCGCTACTTCCGGTGTTATGCTATGTAGAACAGTATTTTCAGCAATTAATAAACAAGCAGCAGATACCTTATCAATCTCCTGGACTGTTTCAGTTGCTTAATTATAATTATGCCTTCTATATTTAAGAACACATTAAAAACGTCTTTATTAACAAGTCTTTATAATGAAATAAAATATAATAATAACAATTACTATTATTATATCGCCAAACCTGATACTTGGGATGATGAAGAAGTAATACCAACACCGAGTAATACAATTTCTAATGAAGTTGCTACTCGAAATAATATTGTGTTTCTTAAAAAAATTACTATTAATGATTTAGCGTTTATCATTAATCGTTATGATTGGGAATATGGAACTTTTTTTGATAGGTATGATGATAAAGATAATACGATAGAAACTAAACATTTTTATTGTTTAACTTCAATGAATAATGTTTATAAATGTATAGATAACAATAACAATGGCCCTTCTACTGTTCAACCCTATGCAACTTCACAGAATATAATAAGTACCAGTGATGGGTATAAATGGAAATTTATGTATAATATTCCTATTGCTATGCGAGATAAGTTTCTGACAAGTGATTTTATGCCAGTTACTAATGCCGTTAGTAATGAACATTACACCAGAGGTTCTATTTACTCTGCTACCGTTGCTAATTATGGATATGGTTATGGTTATAATACTACTTTAACAGTATCAGGCAATGGTTATCAAAAAAATAATAAATTATTAATTACTGGGAATATATTAAACAATAAAGGTTCTGGGTATCTTTATACACCAGATATTATTGTTAACAATCCTTATGATGCTGTTCCATTTACATTAAATACTGAATATTTATTAGGACAATATGTAGAATATAATGGTAGAATTTATGATGTCGTAAAGGCGGGTATTTCTTCTGCTAATATTTATCCAACTCATACTTGTTTATGTGATGATCCTGTTTCCAATGGAACTCTTTCATTATCTTTTGTAGGGAAACCTCTTAACGGTTCTGTTATATTAAGTAATGATTACACTATTAATAGTATTAGTTTTGAATTATTTGTGGGTGAAATAATCATGTCTAATTCTGGATATGGTTATACTGATGCTACCGTTGTCATTAGTGATCCTCCTGCTGGTACCGGTCATGTTGCTGCTACAGGTATATGTAATGTTATTAATGGTAGAGTATCTTCTATCTCTATTACTAATACCGGAATAGGTTATAATAATTCTGAGTATTATGTTGTAACTATTTCAGAACCATTCTCTGGTTATATTGATTTTTCTGGTAATTCATCTATATCTGTTGATGATATTATTAAACATGGTTATAATTATTATAAAGCATTGGCTGATGGGACTTTATCAAGTGTTGGTCCTACTCATGATATCGGAATAGTATTAAATGGAGACGTTAATTTAGAATATGTTGGTCAACAGGCTACTGCTAATATTAAATTATTTTATGGATATGGATATTCAGTAGATCCTATTATTACTATAGAACCACCTCAATTATATAGTATTTCTAATAATAATTATTACACATTTGTTGAACGAAATACTGCTTTTGATCCAATTGCCGTAGATAAACATTCATTAATAAGATATAGTGATAATTATTATATTGTCGATGATGATAATGTAACATTAAGTAATACAGAAGAACCCCTACATACCACTGGGTCAATAAATAATTTAGCATTTATTGCTACTATAAAAGAATTTAATGAAGCAGGAGTTGATTTAGTAATAGGAGAATTTTTATTAGTTAAGCCAGAAGGTGAAACAAATAGAATGTATGAGGTAATGGCTAATATTACTAATCTAACATCTATTCCTACTCATATTGATGGTACTACAAATAACCTTAAATATATTCCGCTAATATTGCCTAGTATAACTATTAATACTGAAAAAAGTGCTGCTAGATTCACTCCTATCATTGAAAACACTCAAATTACTGGGGTTGTATGTAATGATCCTGGTGTTGGTTATACTTATGCTACAATTACTGCCAATGAATCTTATTATGGTGTCGGTGCTAATGTAGATATTAGACCAGATATTATTTATGGTAATTCTAGCACTAAACAAGATTATATAGAATTAAGTGCTATTCCTGGAACTATTGAATGTATGAGAGTAGAAGTACCCGGAGTTTATTGGACACCCCCTACTTTAACAGTGATGGGTGATGGATTTGAATGCACTGCTACTCCAATATTAACAGGTAGAGCTATTACCGGTGTTACTATTACTAATCCAGGACACGATTATTCTTATGCTAATATTATTATCACCAGAGATTTAGGAGATGATAATACCGAGGATGCTATAATTACTCCATTAATATCTCCTCAATCTGGGCACTGTAAAAACGCTATTACTGAATTATACACTACTGCCTTAGGAATAGGAACTACTTTATCAGATGAAAGAATAAATGGATTTACTCTTAATAATGAATATAGACAATTTGGTATTATTAAAAATCCATTACAATATTCTTCTAATTTACGCTTTAATAAATCAATAGGTTCCGGTTGTTTTACTATTTTATGTCAATTAAATAGCGGTACTCTTGATCTTTCTTTGCCTATAACTGATATAAATAATAATGAATATAGTATTTTAGGTTCTACGATTACTACTATGCCAACCACTCATATTAATTTATTATTACATCCTAAAGCAAATAGTAAATTAGTACTTGGACAAACATTATATCAAGGACCAAAACAATTAATTATCATTTCTATTGATTATCCAGACATCAACAAACAAACTGGAGAATTATTATTAATTGACAATAGAGAAGCATTTCTTCCCAATAATGAACAAACTGTAGTATTAAAAACCGTCATCAACTTTTAAGAGATTTTTATAAATGGCAATCAATTTCAATTCCTATCCTTATTTTGATGATTATGATCCAGAAAAGAATTTCTATAAAATTTTATTCAAACCTGGATATGCGGTTCAAAGTAGAGAACTTAATCAATTACAATCTATTTCCCAGCATCAAATTTCTACATTTGCTAATCATATATTTAAGAAAAACTCCATGGTTATTCCTGGTGGTGTTGTATTAAATACTAAAGCAGATATTTTATTTGTTACTAATATTAATGTTACTAATTTAATTGGTAAAACCATTACTAATGCTCCATTAATAGATGGATTTTATCCTAATACTGCGGGATATTTTGACAATTATATTACTGCGGTAGTATTAGGTAGTTCCCCCGCTACCGATGATTATCCTACTTGTTTATACATAAAATACTTTAATTCATATAATGTTACTGGTGAAGAAAATAGAATGCATTTTCTTAATACAGATACAGTATATACTATTGAAGATAATCCTACTCAAATAGTGATTGATATTAAAGGTGCTAATGTTGGTAAAGTTGTATCTATTGATAAAGGGGTGTTTTATACTAAAGAATTATTTGTAGATGTTTATACACAAAATCTCATTGTTGAACCAGAAAACAATACCATCACTAATTGCATTATTGGGTTAAATATTATTGAATCAATTGTAGATTCCTATCAAGATGAATCATTATTAGATAATGCTCAGGGACATCCTAATCAATATGCTCCTGGTGCTGATCGTTATAAAATAGAACTAATTCTTACCAGAACAGATAAAAACACTATAATTGATGAAGAAAAATTCATTCAATTAATGACTATTGAAAACGATGTCATTACTTATTTGAATAATAATACTCAATATGCCGAATTATTAAAAACATTAGCCAAAAGAACTTATGATGCTAATGGTAATTTTATTGTTAATGGGCTAAAAACTTCAGTAAATAAGTCTTATACTGATGATTATATTTGGGTTGGTGTGGGTAGAGGTGATTGTTATTTGGGTGGCTATGAATATAATCAATTACATGATGTAAACATTCCTATTGCAAAACCTAGAGATATATACCATACCGAAGAAAAGCCCTTAGTATCTACTTTCCTAGACAACATGCCATTTTTTTATGTGGCAGGTGGTAATAATTTTAATGATTTAGGGGTTGAACAACCGTTTTTAACACATTTACCAGAAAAAAACGAATTAGTTCAATTTATTAATAATAGACCAGGGCCAGGTATTACCAGTAATGTTGTTGGTTACGGTGTGTATAAAGAATTACAATATTATGCAGGAGATATTGCAGATAATATAGGTGAAAAAAGTACAGCAATTTATAAAATGTATTTCGACAATATTACCATAGAATCTGGTTATTCAATAAATGATATAGGTGGTTATAAGAAAATTGGTGCCGAAGATATTGGTGCTCCTATTCTGTGTGAGTTAAATATTAGTGGTGCAGTAACAACCTTCGAATATTTTGATAACAGTGGTGATGGGGATATGTTTAGCAATACAAATATGAACATATTTGCTGCTGATGATATAAATAATCCTCCTCTTAGTTGGGTACCTTACTATGTAACTTATAATAAAATATATGTTATAAAAACACTTAAAACTAATAAAATTCTATCTAGTGAAGTAATTAGAAATATTAATTATTCTGCCACGTTAGTATCTGCCTTTATTACTAATTATTCTAATGAATATTATCCATTAATAAAATTAGATAATTCTACTATTAAAACAACAAAAAGATTGGATAATAATGAAGTCATTAACGATTTATCTTATTCAGTAATAAAAGCCTATGATGCAACTATAACTACTAATGGTGTAGATACTGGTATAAATGGGTTTAGGGTTGATAGTGAACCAAGTTCTTATTTTGAAGATTATTCTATAAATGATTATAGCGCATTTAAGAAAACTGTTGCTGGTTATATTAATATTCCACTTGGTACAGGTATAATAAAATTTAATAGCACCTTTACTACGTTATCTTTTCATGCACCTAATGATATTGCGATTAATACTGATATTGTTCTTTATACAACATTAATTAAAAATGAAGTTGCTCACTCTAATAATTCACCAGAAACCGCTACAGTAGTAATTCCTACTCCGTCTAAATCATGGATTGCATTAGGGCATCAAAACATTCAAGAAATACTTTCAATCAAAGATTCTGGTGATATTAATGTTGCTCCTAATATTAACAATAGTATAGATATTACTAATAGATACATTTTTGAATCAGGGGCTAACGCTACCAGTATCAATACCGGATTTATTAAATTAAAAAGAAATAATGCTCCACCTATCGGCCAAATATCAGTAAACTATACTTACTACAAACAAACTGATGGATCATATTCATGTGTTGATAGTTATGGTGATTTTCGAAGTGATGATTTATCTTATATTGGAAGAATAAGAGATGTAAAAGGCAATAATAAAGAAACTGTTAATATTAGAAATTGTATTGATTTTAGAACTACTTATTCTAATTATTTCTTTAAGAATTATGGTAGAATAATTGCTGCTAACAACCTTGTATACTTAAAAGATATCAATTTATCCTTATTTGCTGCTAGGTTTAGTGATATTAATAATAGATTACGTATAATTGGTCCGGGTATTCCTAACGGTGCTGATATATCTTCTATATCTATTAATTCTATTACTGGTGATAGTGTTATAAATTT
>ERZ795055.439-NODE-439-length-40184-cov-5.533230_pt1 | contig 40184 bp, 9 predicted proteins | sample MGYA00375139_ERZ795055 | MGnify/ENA primary metagenome ERZ795055 (study PRJEB30184, sample SAMN05720283) | anaerobic digester metagenome | isolation source: active sludge of municipal wastewater-treating anaerobic digesters | place: USA | collected 2015-01-23 ... | reverse complement strand
TTACAAACACAACTGCCCTTAACGCCCTCTCAATCAATTCATGGGAATGGTCGTTTGGTGACGGTCAGACCTCAGTTGCCCAGAATCCGGGCACTCATACATACGCCATAAAAGGAACATGGGCAGCAACACTGAAAGCCTTTGCTTCAAACGGTTGTGCCGACAGTATAACTAAAAATATTATTGTTGCCGGTTTTCCCGAAAAAGCCCTTTCAACGGATAAGCCTCTTGTATTCTGTGCCGGAGACAGCGTAATCCTCACTGCAGACTATGATACCCTGTATACTTATCAGTGGCAGATGGACAATAACAATATTACAGGAGCAATTGACAGTACGTTCAGTGTCAGAACTTATTCAGCCAGCTATTCTGTGAAAATTACAAATACCCTGGCTAACTGTGTCACAATGTCCGATCCGAAGGTTGTAACAATTAAGGAGAATCCTGCTGAACCTGCTATTGCTTCAGACAATTATAGATCAGAACAGTGCCTGATGGACATTCCAATTAAGTTAAGAGTTGATCAGGCTGCAACAGGAGTCACTTATGAATGGTTGAGAAATGGCGTTAAAGTGAATGAGGGATCATATATTGAAGGGTATCTTGAACCCGGAATTTATATTGTTTCTGCAGATATCAATGGCTGTAAAAAGCAATCTAAATCATTCAGTGTTAACAATGACGGAGCACCTGAGAAGCCTACTATTATCGCCAAAGGTCCGACTGTATGGTATCTTTCCTCAAGCGTACCTGCATATCAATATAAATGGTACTTCAACGGAAATCATATTGTCGGAGCTACACAGGAATTTTATATTGCCTACCAGAATTTCGGTGTATACCAGTTAAGCATTGGCAATGCAAAAGGCTGTTTTTCAAGGAGTGACACAATTGTAATACCAGTAAAAACAGGGTTAACAGGAATAGAGGATACGGATCCTTTTTCAGAAATGAAAATATATCCCAATCCCACCCCGGGGGTTTTTACAATAGAAATGAATAACAACATATTCGGTGACATGATAATAGATATCCTGAACCAGAATGGAGGAAAGACACTGAATATTAAATTCAAAAAGAGCACCGGGCAGTTTCAGACTCAGATCGACCTAAGTGGCCAGGGCAAGGGCATGTACCTTGTTAACCTGTCACTGGATAAGTACAGGGCGGTGAGGAAGGTGGTAGTAGAATAAAAGACACAAGGCGCACGACGCTGGGCGCTAGGCAAAAAGCCCCCCATATGGGGGGTTGGGGGGTCAATACAGGGCAGAGAGGAAGGTGGTGGTGGAGTAAGCAGGACTTGTATCCGGTAATCGGTATTCATTAAGCTGTACCAAATACTGAATACTGATTACTGACCACTGATTACCATTACTGGCAGTTAGCCATGTGCCCTGAGTTGTGAACCATGGTTCGTGGGTCCTGTAATTCGTATTACAAATCCCTTACCTCATACCGGATTCATCCAACTTCATCAAATTTTTAGAAAATTCCTTGACTTGAGTCTAAATTTTTGGTAACTTTTAGTTTCCATCATAAAATCCAGATTCTCATGGATAAAAAAGTATTCCACAGGGAGGGATTATTTCTTTTACTATTCCTCATTTTCACTGAAGCTTTTAGCCAGACATTTACTGATGTGACACCGGCAAATATGATCCCGGAAACTCAATCACCTGAACCATTTAGTACAAGCAGGGTTTTCTGGGTTGATATTGATAATGACAGCGATTTCGATCTGTTCTTTCTTGAAGAAATTTATGGCAAATCACAACTGTTCAGAAATGAAGGTGCAGGATCATTTACTAAACTGACTGCTCCCTTTTATGTTGGTCAGGCAAGTGCCTTTGGTGATATTGACAGGGATGGTTATATAGATATCATTATGTCGGGCAACCATCCTAAGATATATCTTAATAATGATGGAGATGGCACCTTCCATGACATTGATGATGATGGAACAGCCGACAACGACAGAATCCCTTATAATCTTGACGGTCAGCCAATAGATCTTGGCGATTTTGACAATGATGGTGATCTTGATATAATATTTGGTTCCAGTATTTTCAGAACAAATAACGATCTATCCTTTACATGGATGGAATCAATATCTCTAATTGCCGTTAATAATGGTGGTGCCGTAAAATGGGCGGATTTCAATAATGATGGCTTTCTTGATATTTTCATGACTGGAGAATCTGCTGAAGGCAAGTTTGCCAAAATTTACAGGAATCTTGGAAATTCCTCGTATGAAGAGGTGCCAGACCTCTCTCCTGAAGGTCTTTCTTACGCTTCAGTTGATGTTGGAGATTACGATGCAGATGGAGATAAAGACCTCATAATTACAGGATTTAACAAGAATAGCTTAACACGTATATACATAATAAGGAATGAGGGTAACTGGGCTTTTACAATACTTTCCGATTTACAGTTACAACCTGTCTGGAGAGGCTGCGCACAATGGGGTGATATTGATAAGGATAATGATCTTGACATTATATTAGTCGGCTGGACCAACAGCTTTTCCGGTCCTTTCACTGGCATTTATAAAAACCTCGGGAACAGCAGTTTTTCACTTCACTCATTCTGTCCCGGCACTGATCCTCTATATCCAACTTGTATTGAACAGCAGATTGGATCAGGACGTGCTGCCTGGGGAGATTATGACAATGACGGGGACCTCGATTTTGCCTTAATCGGTTCAACAAATACAGGAATTACTGAAAAATTGTACAGAAATAATTCAGATACTCCAAATGATGCACCTGATCCTCCGACAGGTACCGCATCGTCTGTAAACAAGTCGGATGTAACCCTATCATGGAACCCGGTAACTAACGATGAGACCCCCCCTTCAGTTTTGACATACAATATAAAGATCGGAACCACAAACAATGGTTCTGAAATTATGCCGGCTAATTCCAATTCATCGGGCTACAGGAATATCGTTGAACAGGGAAATTCAGGGACAGGAACTTATCATCTCCTTAAGAAATTGCCATTCGGAACTTACCATTGGCGGGTTCAGGCTATTGATTATGGGTTTGCCGGAGGAGAGTTTTCCTCTGATAATACATTTACCGTAATACCGGTTCAAGCCAGTTCACTGTCTGCAAAAATCATTGACCCATATAATCTTTTATTAAAATGGGAAAGAGGTAATGGAGATAAATGCATAGTATTCTGTAAACAGGCTACCGGAGTAACAGCGTTGCCAGCAGATGGAACAACTTATCTGGCTGATAATGAGTTTGGTTACGGAGATCAGATAGATACAGAAGGCTGGTATTGTGTTTACAATGGCAGAAACGACAGTGTGGCTGTAAAAGGGCTTCTGCCCGGAAAACTTTACAGTTTTCATATTTTTGAATATAAGGGGAGTGCGGGAACAGAAGATTATTGGACTGATCTTTCAGTTGATGGAAACCCGGGGATATTCAGCACAAATATGTTTCCGGCACAGACAAACATAACTGTTGACCGGGGCACTTATAATAAAGCTGTCTGGGGAGATTTTAATAATGACAGTTATATTGATTTTCTTGTTCCGGGTAATCCAACACTTATTTACGAGAATAATAAAGTCAACAACTTTATTAAAAGAACTGACATAACCCTTCCCTCAATTGAGGCAGGATCAGCTGAATGGGGAGATTACAATAATGACAGCTACCTTGACATCATTGTTTCCGGTACAATCTATGGCACCTATACGCCATTAACAAAAATATATCTTAACAACAATGGGGCATCCTTTTCCGACCAGGGCCAGCTTTCTGTTCAGGTTTGTATGAGCTCAGTAGCATGGGGTGATTATGATAATGATGGTGACCTGGACATTATTTTAAACGGATCAACAACTGTACCGGATAGTTATATATACTGGTATCCGGGAACACCAATTACCAAAATCTTCACAAATAACGGAGACAATTCATTCACGGAACTTGCCGGAACAACATTTACAGGTCTGTCGAAAGGATATGTCAGATGGGGTGATATTGATAATGACGGAGACCTTGACGTTGCAATAACCGGTTTTACAGACCTGCATGTAAACAAAACAGAGATATATGCAAATAAGGGAAATAACACCTTTGAACTGAAATACGAGATGACTACTCCTGGCTCCAGGGTTTCATTTATCTCGCTTGGTGATTATGACAATGATAATGATATGGATATGCTATATTCTAATCAGGCAGGGGCTCAGCTGTTTGAAAATCTGAATAATTTCAATTTCCAGCAGAAACTGAAAATAGATGTAGCATCGTCCAGTGAAGCCTGTTGGGCAGGCTGGGCCGATTTTGACAATGATGGTTATACTGATATCATTTTTTCAAATCCGGGATATTATACAAAACTCTATAGAAATACACATGGTATACAGGAGCCCGGAGCAATATCCGACTGGTTTATTCTAACTTATAGTGATTTATTAAAATCGTCAAATGGTTTTGCAGACTGGGGTGATTATGATAATGATGGTGATTTAGATGTATTAATTTCCTGTTATTATAATGATGGTATTACAAATACCTGTTCTATATTGAAGAACGGCCTGATAATGAAGTCAGGTTCATTTCGTTCAAACAGCAGGCCTCTGGCACCTCAAAACATTACCTCAACAATAACTCCTTCCGGTGTAATTCTTACATGGGATCCGGTATCCGGTGATGAAACCATTGCTCAAACAATGACATATAATTTAAAGGTTGATAACACGCAAACATCTAAAAATATTTGCCCACCACTATCATTAACTGATGGCAGAAGATTAATTCCAGAAACAGGTAATAGTCAGATGGGCACCTCTTCCCTGTTCAAAAATCTGCCTTCAGCTACTTATACCTGGAAAGTTCAGGCAGTAGATCAGGGATATATGGGCAGTGAATGGTCTTCCTCAGGTACCTTCGAAGTAAAAAACGTCCAGGCTTTCTTCTCTGCATCAGAGGTTTGTCTAGGAATACCAACTGTCTTTGATGACCAGTCGGTTGCTTCAAAAGGATTCAAATCATGGTTCTGGGAATTTGGTGATGGAACAACATCCACACAACAGGAGCCAGAGCACACGTATGCCACAAGTGGTACTTTCAGTGTAAAACTGACGATAACCGATACAGAAGATGCTACTGATTTCCAGATCAAAAGTGTAACCGTTTTAGCCAAACCCACAGTCAATTTCACTGCAACAACAGTATGTAACGGAGCTTCCACCCCTTTCACCAATACCACAAATGCAAATGGTTTGACTATAAATGTCTGGTCCTGGAGTTTTGGAGACGGACATACTTCAACTTTACAAAATCCGGGATCAAATACCTATTCCTTTGCCGGTGATTATACAGTTTCACTGGGTGCTGAAGCAAGTAATGGCTGTACAGACCAGATATCAAAAACCGTTACTGTTGCAGGGTATCCTGTTGCTGCTATATCAGCAGATGGACCCACATCATTCTGTTCAGGTCAAAGTGTATTACTCTCTACTCCTTCAAATGCAAAATACACCTATGCATGGAAAAGAGATGGTGCAATTGTTCCGGGTGCTATCTCTAATTCATACACAACATCTATTTCAGGAATCTACACCGTTGCCGTTACCAATACTGATGCTGGCTGTCTCACCAATTCTGACCCGGTTACTGTTACTGCAAACTCCTCTCCTGCTGCTCCGCTGATTTCTGCATCAGGACCGCTTACTTTCTGCCAGGGAGAATCTGTTAACCTTTCAGCAGTTTACAATTCAGATTATACTTATAAATGGATGCTTAACGGAGGAGAAGTAGGAACAGGTGCCAACACATATACCGCTGCTGCCTCCGGTACATATTCTCTCACTGTCAAAAATTCGTTCAACTGCTCAACATACTCAAGCAATACCGTTAGCGTTACTGTCAATTCAAATCCTGCTGTCCCGACTGTTAGCATCAGCGGACCTACCTCATTCTGCCAGGGAAGCAGCGTTGAACTGAGCGTGTCAAATACCGGAGGGTATTCTTACCAGTGGGAAAACAACAGTGCAGCAATAACTAATGCAACTGCAAGCTCCTACATTGCTAACAGTTCAGGTGGATACACACTTAAGATCACAAATTCAAACAACTGTTTTATCCGGACTGAAAATGTAAATGTTTTTGTTTCTGAGTCCCCATCTGCTCCAACAATTACAACCGTGGGATTGTCTACTTTCTGCCAGGATGAGTCAATCCTCCTGAGTGTGACAAATACACCAGGATATTCCTATCAGTGGAAATTAAACAGCGGGGATGTAGGCTCCGGTTCAAATACATACACTGCAAATGCATCAGGAACTTACAATCTGCTCGTGACAAACGCCTCAAACTGTTCAGTTAGTTCCTCAAACAGCATTGCAGTAACTGTTAATCCTAAACCTGCTCTGCCTACAGTTAACATAAGCGGACCCACATCATTCTGCCAGGGAGGCAACGTTGAGTTAAGTGTAGCATCAACACCCGGTTATGAATATCAGTGGGAAAACAGCGGATCAGGTATCACAGGGGCCATTTTTAACTCCTATTCTGCCACATCTTCAGGAAACTATATCCTCAGAATAACAAACTCTTACGGTTGCTCCACAAAAACGGAAAATGTAGCTGTGACTGTTGCAACTTCCCCGGCTGCACCTCTTATTGTTGCTGCAGGCTCGCAGATATTCTGCCAGGGTGATTCTGTTGAACTCAGCATCTCTCCCACTTCAGGTTATAACTACCAGTGGAAGCTTAACGGGGGGACAATAGGTGCAAACAATCACCTGCTAAATGCAAAAAGCGCCGGAACATACTCTCTTACTGTAGCCAATAGTATCGGATGCTCTGCCAACTCCACAAACACTGTCGATATTTCTGTGAAGACAAAACCGTCTCTTCCTACAGTAAATCTCAGTGGTCCAACATCTTTCTGCCAGGGCAGCAGTGTTGACCTATCAGTTAACTCTTCAGCCGGCTACCAATACGAGTGGGAAAACAACGGGGCAGCAATATCAGGTGCCTCCTCAAACAAGCTTACAGCTTATGCATCAGGTGTTTATGCCATTAAGATCACAAACTCCGATAACTGTTTTGTCAGATCCGAAAATGTTACTGTTAATGTTTTAACAGTACCTTCCCCTCCGTCGATATCTTCTGCATCTGCAATTACCTTCTGCCAGGGTGACTCAGTAATATTAAGTGTAACAAATACACCAGACTATTCTTACCAATGGAGGTTAAATGGTGGTTCTGTGGGTAGTAATTCTTACTCCTATTCGGCTAAAACATCAGGCTCTTATGATATAGTTGTCGAAAACAGCAGCAAATGCACTGCTGCATCAATAAGTGCAGTGCAGGTTACAGTTAAGCCCCTTCCTGTTTTAAGCACAATAAGACTGAAAGGTGATTCAAGATTCTGCAACGGTGGTTCTGCAACTCTAAGTGTACCTGTGAATAACAGTTATTATTATTCCTGGAAAAAGGGAAGTACAGATCTGGGCCATACCTCTAATTCTATTGAAGTCAAAGAAACAGGACTTTATTTTGTTGAATTGACTCTTGATGGTTGCCCGGCAAATGAAGAACCTGTATTAATTGAGGTGATCCCTAAACCTGCACGACCTGATATCAATATGGGATCGTACAACAAAAACAATAAATGCCTCGGGGAAAATCCACTTGTACTGGCTGTTGATAATATAGTGCAGGGATATACATATCTGTGGCACAAAAATGAAACACCCCTGTCCGACAAAACTTCAATTGAGGTAACAGAATCGGCAAACTATTACCTCGAAGCTATTTCAGATATCTGCTCCAGCGAAAGAGACACTGCTGTAATTACCTTTGATGAGGCGCTCCCAAAACCCGATATCTTTGTAAAGGGACCTGTCGTCTGGATGCTTTCTACTGCTGCAAAGGCTTCAATGTACAAGTGGTACTATAACGGTTTAACTATTCCCGGGGCAACAAACAACACATACATAGCCGGGCAGAACATGGGGACATACCGGGTGGCAATATCAAATGACGGGGAATGCTTCTATTTCAGCGACAACAAGACAATACCCGATATTACCGGCATTGAGGATACTGATCCTTTCGAAAATGTGAAGATCTATCCCAATCCCACAACTGGCATGTTCACTATCGAAATGAACAACAACATCTTCGGTGAGCTTGCAATTGATATTTTCACCCAGAACGGAAGCAAGGCCCTGAATATCAAATTTGAAAAATCAACTGAACACTTCAGAAGCCAGATTGACCTGTCGGGTCAGTCGAAAGGGATGTATCTGCTGAATCTTTATCTGGATAAGTACAGGGCAGTAAAGAAAGTGGTCGTTGAATAAGAAATAACGTCTGATGAAAGCCCCCCAATTGGGGGGTGTGGGGGGTAACTTCTGGGCAGTGATAAAAGCTGGTTGCTGGTTGACTAACTGTGTACATTGAGTCGTGAATCGTGTGTCATGAGACGGATGATTTGTACAATTAAAAACATAAATAATTAACTTACTGTTAAATATTTAACAGTAAGTATCCTTTATTCTCTAAAAGTTTAGTAAATTAGATACAGTTTGATAACTAGACAATTATGAGAAAGCCTGCAATGCTCTTAATCAGTAGCCTGTTCCTTTTTCTAAATTTTTCACAGGCCCAGGAGGTGATAATCGGAAGGGAACAACTGGGTAGTGCTCCCGATTTCCCGATGAATCCGGCAAACTGGTATAATTACCAGTACACCCAGGCCATTTATAAACAGCAATGGATCCATTCAGGTGGTACAATAAATAAAATCGCTTATTACTATGTCGGAAATTCAACCGAATCATTCGATGTAAAAATATATATGGGACATACTTCCCGTACAAGTTTTTACGGAAGTGACTGGATACCTTTCTCCCAGCTCACCCTGGTTTATGACGGAACATTCAACCTCCCCGGAAGTAATGGCTGGCTGGAAATAAGCCTGCAGACCCCTTTCACATATAACAATGCTGATAACCTCGTAATAGCCTTCGATAAAAACTCCGTCGATCCGGAGTCAGGCAGCGCAGGTTGGTTCACAGTTTCAATACTTGATGATGACCAGTCCTCAATTTACACCAGGGACAAGTTTTATAATGTCGATCCGGTGAATCCCCAGGGAGAATATGGAGTCTTCCAGCATATATCTAATATAAAAATTTCAGGATCCCTGAACGAAACTCCGTATTTATATTTCTATGGAACAGAAAACAGAGATCTCTCGACTGATCCGAACAGCACCCTCACTGTAAATGTTGAAACAAATCTTCCGGATTATACCGTAAATTCACTTCCCTCCTGGATCTCCTCGACAAAAGATCTTATTAACAGGCAACTGACATTTACCGTAGTGTCTGCTTCAGGTAACCTGAATGAAAACCTCAGAACTGCCAGTGTCTTAATTTCAGGGACAAATGTAAAACAGGATACACTCCTGATCAATCAATATAAGTTTGAATCTATGAAATTATACACTGATCCATATTACAGTTCGGCACAGGCATTCACGGATTATGATAATGACAATGACCTCGACGTTACCGGATACAATACAGCAGTGGGAGTCAACGATAATGGGAGCTTCACATTTCAGGCGCTTACCAACCTTCCCAATACAAACGGACTTACTTACTGGGGTGATTATGATAATGACGGAGATCTTGATTTTACACTAATATATGCAAATTATGACCCTGCGAGCAATAGCTGGTCAGCAGATGCTGTCAAAATATACCGCAATGATGGTCCGGGTATCTATACCGATATAAATGCCACACTTGATACATTCATCCCTGATGAAAGTGCGGTATGGAGCTTTGCAAGCTGGTGCGATTACAATAATGACGGAAAGACTGATCTGCTGATAATGGGTGCTGACAATCTGAACTCAGCAAGCACCATCGTGTATAAAAACCTGGGGAATGACAAATTTGTCAACTCCGGTGCAAAGCTGAAAAAGATCTTCAGAGGAACTTCAGACTGGGGAGACTATAATAAAGACGGGCTGATGGACCTGGCAATTCATGGAAGGGATGTAAATGGAAATTCAGTTACCATTATTTACAGGAATGATGGTAATGATACTTTTTCAGATATCCGGGCCGGATTATTTGGACTGTATGCAGGAAATGTCAACTGGGGAGATTTTGATAATGACGGGGATCTTGATCTTCTGACAAACGGAGACAGCAATGACGATATCAGAATCAAAATATACAGAAATGACGGAAATGATAAGTTTACCGATATCAGGGCTGACCTGACACTGACTGGAAGGGGATTCTATAAATGGAATGATTATGACAACGACGGAGACCTTGATATTGCAGGTTTCGGGGACCTTAACAGGCTGGAAACTGTTGTAAGATACAGGAACGATGGTGACGGGAAGTTTGTTGATGATTTCTCTATGGTTGTTCCCGGTTCAAGTGATAATGGCATAACCCGTATCTCCAATGGTGATTATGACAAGGATGGAGATCTTGATGTGTTAGTTTACAGGATGTACCATAATTATTCCAAATTATACCGGAATAATTCAAATATCACCAATAGTCCGCCATCAATCCCCACAGGTTTGAAATCATTCAGGAACGGAACAAGATTCTATCTTACATGGAAACCCTCTTCTGACAACGAAACTCCTTCAAATTCTCTCTCGTATAATGTCCGTATCGGTACTGCCCCCGGAAAATATGATATAGTTGCGCCCCTCTCTGATCTTACAACAGGATTTATAAAAATCCCCGGCATGGGCAATTGCTCAATCGATACACTCTTCTTTATCGATAAACTTCCTCTTGGCACCTATTACTGGAGTGTTCAGTCAATAGATAATATGTATGCAGGATCTGCCTTTTCAACGGAACAAAGCTTTTCTGTATTGGCTCCGTTCAGCAAACTGAATCCGGGAATTCCTATGCTTTACAATGCTTCTGCCGCATGGGGTGATTATGATAATGATAACGATATGGATTTATTTGTTACAGGAAGGGTAACCCTGTATGATGGCGAAACAACCAGAATATATAAGAATAACGGTGATACAACGTTCACGGAATTAATTCTGGATTCACAGGGCAGGCATCAGGGATCCCTGAAACTGGGTGACTCTGATAATGATAACGACTTGGACATTCTTATTTCCGGAAGAAATTCCAGTGGCCAGGATGGGGCTGATATTATCAGAAATGATGGAAATGATAAATTCACGGAACTTCCATTGACTGCTGTCCCTTCACAATACAGTTCAGCCATCTGGGGAGATGAAGATAATGACGGAGATCTTGACATTGCAGTCAATGCCGATATCTACAGAAACGACGGTAATGGAGTCTTTAAAGAAAAGGTCTTTTCAGGAGGATATGCAGATATGACCAACAATTCATTTGCTGATTATGACAATGACAAGGACCTTGATTTTTTCCTGAGCAGCCAAGGAAATAAGAAGGAGCTATATAAAAATACTAACGGTAATTTTTCAAGACTGGCATCAATTTATGCCCCTCTTTATTTCGGATCAATGGACTGGGCTGATTACGACAGAGACGGAGATATGGATTTACTTATTTCGGGCTACGACTCATTAAGAAATAACCTTACATTCATCAGCCGGAATGACGGGAACGGAGACTTTTACAATTTTGATGCCGAAATAAGAGGCATATACCAGGGCCAGGCCCGGTGGGGTGACTTCGAGAACGATGGTGATCCTGATCTAGTTTTAGCAGGATATAGCGGAGCAAGGATTCTGAAAGTCTATGCAAATAAAGGTAATGACCTGTTTGAGGAAATTTATGACCATGCTATAAATCCGCATGATGTTGTTGAGCAGGTTAACTACGCTGTATGGGGTGATTACAACAATGATGGAAACCTCGACTTTGTGAAGAACGGTCTTATCTTTTCAAATAACTATAATACTCCCAATATCCCTCCTGTATCTCCTGACAGTCTTAAGGTTTCCGTAAAGGGATTCGATGCAGAATTCTCATGGACAGATCTTAAGAACCCCACCGGAGTTACATATAATTTAAGGATCGGTACCACGCCGGGAGGATACGATATTGTTTCACCGATGGCTGATACAAAAACAGGCTTCAGGAAAATTCCTGAACCGGGAAATGTTCAGAATAATAAATCGTGGTTTATTAAAGGTCTGAAACCGGCAGTTACATATTACTGGAGTATACAGGCAATAGATGCAGCATTCAAAGGAGGGCCCTGGACTACGGAACAATCGTTTATTATGGGAGATATATATCCCGATTTTAAAGCAGATACTGTCTGTCACGGAATATCTACAGCATTTACCGATCTCTCTATTTCCCCCCTCGGACCAATTGTATCATGGAACTGGGATTTTGGGGATGGAGAAAATGCAAGCACTCAAAATCCTGAACATAATTATGAAAAACCGGGGGAGTATAGTGTCACACTAGCTGTTAAGAAGGATACAATAACTTTCCGCAGAACCAGGAAAATAATTGTAAAACCCTCTCCTGCTGCTGATTTCTCGCATGAGGTTAATCCTCAGAACAGAACAATGATATCCTTTACAAATAAAACCGATACAGGAAATCTTAATATTTCAAAATGGCTTTGGGATTTTGGAGATGACCTGACATATTCCGGTAGGGATCCCCAACCTCACGGCTATTCAGCTAACGGATGGAATGAGGTATCGCTGATTACTCAGGCTGATAACGGCTGCAGTGATACTGCAAGAGCTGAAATCTATATATGCAATGAGGCACTTGACAAACCAGAGATCATATCGCAGGGTCCAAGCGTGTGGTACCTGTTATGTAGCATTAACAATGCCAAGCTCTATAGATGGTATTGGAATAATAAGCTGATTTCAGATGCCAACTCCTCGTTCTACCTTGCAAATCAGAAGACAGGAACATACAGAGTGGAGATTTCAAATAATGGAAACTGTTATATCCCCTCCGATGATATTGAGATCCCGAAAGGCATTACCGGCATTGAGGATACTGATCCTTTCGAAAATGTGAAAATCTATCCCAATCCCACAACTGGCATGTTCACTATCGAAATGAACAACAACATCTTCGGTGAGCTTGCAATTGATATTTTCACCCAGAACGGAAGCATGGCCCTGAACATAAAATTCGAAAAGACAACAGCTCACTTCTCAAGTCAGATTGACCTCAACGGCCAGGGCAAAGGCATGTACCTTCTTAACCTGTCACTTGATAAGTACAGGGCGGTGAGAAAGGTGGTAGTAGAGTGAAGGGCGCTAGACACTGGACGCACGACGCAAGGCAAAAAGCCCCCCACATGGGGGGTTGGGGGGTCAAAACAGGGCGGTGAGAAAGGTTGTAGTAGAGTAATTCATTGTACTAATTACAGCGAAGCAAATTACAGCGAAGCGAATTACAGCAAAGCGAATTACAGCGAAGCGAATTACAGCAAAGCGAATTACAGCAAAGCGAATTACACAAGACCTTTGCAGAAAAGCAATTAAAATTTTTCACCCTTCTTGAAATTCGTATTATTTTTTCTAACTTAGAATTGTCCAATTCCAAGCTGATTTTTGATGTTTTCATTTTTCAACCGGAATTTTTTGGTATTTGTCTTATTCTTGCAACCGGCATTAACCTACGCTCAGCAATTTACAGAACAAACAGGTATTTCTTTGCCCGGATTCTCGCGTGGCTCGGTTCAATGGGGTGATTATGACAATGATAATGACCTGGATATACTTATTACAGGTCGTATATCACCCTCCCAGACAATAGTCAGAGTCTATCGCAACGATGGTGCCAATAATTTCTCCGAGCAAAATGATATATTCTCCCCGCAGATAACACAAACCTTCAGATATGATAAATGCAGTGCAGTATGGAGGGACCTGAATAATGACGGCTTTATAGACATCCTTTTAAATTATCCTTCTGAATCAGGTGATAACAAGCTCCTTATATATGGGAATAAGGGAAATGGAACATTTGAACTGAAAACAACATTGTCATACGTGACGATGGACGATAATTCAATAGACGCTGGTGATTATGACAACGACGGAGATGAGGATATCTTTATTGCAACTCTCTTTGGATCAAGAATTTATCAAAACACCGGAGCGTTTACATTTACGGAAATAGCCGATAATTCATTTAAGGGTTTGTATAGAACCTTTTGCAGATCTATAGATTATGACAATGACAGCGACCTTGATCTTTTTCTTGCCGGCACTACAATATACGGAGACTATTCCAATATCTACCAGAACCAGGGGAATAACCGGTTTATAATTCAGAATGACATATTATTGCGAGGCTTTGTTTCCGGGTCCGGCGAATGGGGTGATTATAATAATGATGGTTTCCCTGACCTTCTTATTGCTTCAGGTAATGTAACCCTTGTCTATAAAAATAATGGTGATAATACTTTTTCACCCAGAGATGAAATAAGGCTTAAAGAGGTCAAAGATGGCTTTGGTAAATGGGGCGATCTTGACAATGACGGTGATCTGGATATTTTAGTTTCCGGAAATTATACGGGCACTAATATTACTGCTGTTTATATCAATGATGGAAATGACTCTTTTACAGAACTGACAGGGGAATCAATTATTGGAAGTTATGACAGTTCAGGTGACCTGGGTGATTATGACAATGACGGTGATCTGGACTTACTTCTAGCCGGAAACACAGGAACAGCATTTATTTGTAAAATCTACAAAAATAATGCAGCTTCAACCAATCCGGTCCCTGAATATCCTTCAGGACTTACTTCTGAACAGCAAGGATCTTCAATTTTGCTAAAATGGGAAAGGGTTACTACTGATAATACAGCTGCTTCATCATTATCTTATAATTTAAAAGTGGGCAGTACATCCGGCTCAATTGATATAGTGAGCCCAAATGCATCAGATAATGGATACAGGAAAATATCTTTAACAGGGAATGCAGGTACTGATACTATTTTTACACTGAAGAACCTTAAAAAAGGTGAATATCACTGGAGCGTTCAGGCAATAGACAATGGCATGGCGGGAGGATCATTTTCAGCTGAATCCTCTTTCACATACTCACAGTCCTTCCAGGCCTATGCTCTATGTGTTACTGATACAGGCGCTACCGGGGCAACCCTCTCCTGGCACAGGGGCAATGGAGATAACTGTATTGTCTTTGTGAAGGAAGGTAATTCAGGATCAGTTGCACCTGAGGATAGTCAGACATATACCGCATCTTCGGTTTTTGAATCAGGAAGCCAGCTGGGAGCAACAGGATGGTACTGTGTTTACAGGGGAACTGAAAATTCCGTAAGGGTGACAGGTCTTACAGCAAAAACAGAATACCAGTTCCAGGTTATTGAGTATGAAGGCAATACCGGCGCTGAAGTATACTACGATGGATATGACGAAAAGAATCCGATGACCTTCACAACAGGTGTCTTCACTAAACTGACCAACGCAAACCTTCTTCCTGTTTATACCTCAGGACTATTCAGTGAACAACGATCACGTACAATCTGGTCGGACTTTGACAATGACAATGATCTTGATCTTCTTATATCAGGACAAAGCATAACATACATATACCGCAACGATCTTAATGGTTCATTCTCACTGCTGCCACAGCACTTATCATCCGGGAATTCTGCTTCATCAGGAGATTTTAATAACGACGGCTATAATGATGTTATAATTACAACACCTTCAAAAAGTATTTTATATACGAATAATCATGATAATACATTCACAGAGCAGACAAAAGCTGTTCTTGCCGGAGGCCTGTACGGAACAGTGGAATCAGGAGATCTTGACAACGATGGCTTGCTGGATGTAATTATTGCTGCACAAAGTGAGCAGCAGGAAAGATTCACTAAAATTTTCAGAAATAATGGAGACACCAGTTTTACAGAAAGGATTACAGTATCATTGCCACCTCTGAATGCCGGATCGGTTGACCTGGCAGATTACAATAATGATGGATTCAAAGATCTCTTCCTCACAGGCCATACCAGTACATTTGACAGGGTGAGTAAACTTTACAGGAATGATAAGCAGGGCAATTTTACTGAGGTAAGTGATATCCTCTTCAAGGGTGTTTATTTCGGAACTGCAGACTGGTCAGATTATGATAATGATGGTGATCCTGATCTTCTCTATTCAGGATTTGCTGATGAGGGAGCAATAACTGTATTATACCGGAATGAGAATGGTAAGAGTTTTACTTTGCTTGAGGATGCCGGACTAAAGAGTATTCAATATGGCTCATGTAGCTGGGGAGATTATGACAATGACGGAGATCCGGATATACTACTTGCAGGTTTCAGACCGGGATATTATCCTGTAACAATAATTTACAAAAATGAAAACGGGGTATTTGCTGAGGATAAAAGTTCAACATTAACAGGTATTGGATATACCTCGGTCGCTTGGGGAGATTATGACAATAATGGCAGTCTCGATCTTTCAATAAACGGTGTTTCAGCTTACGGACCGTTAGCTGAAATATACAGAAATGACATTCAGCCTGAAGTGACCGCGCCCCCGGCACCTTCCATGCCTTCTTCTGTAGTTATAATGGCTGACGCGGTTCTAAGCTGGAAAGGGATAACAGGGAGCGGATCACATACTTATAATATACGCGTGGGGACTGATACAACCGGTATAGATGTTGTTTCTCCCCATTCCTCAGATTCAGGCTTCAGAAGACTGGCAACAGCCGGCAATGCAGCCCTCGACACAGCCATAACATTGAAAAAGATGAAACCAGGCAAGTACTTCTGGAGCGTCCAATCGATTGATAACAAGTACACGGGAAGCGCCTTCTCAGAGGAGAATACTTTTGAAATAATCCCTGTTCAGGCTTCAGATCTGTCTGCAACAATAATGGAAAACAATAACATGCTTCTGAGATGGAAAAGAGGCAGCGGAGACAGAGTACTTGTATTCTGCAAGCTGACTTCCTCCGGACTGGCATATCCTTTAAACAGGACCGGGTATATTGCCGACAGTGAATACGGATATGGGAGCCAGATTGGCACAAGTGGCTGGTACTGTGTATATAACGGGAGAAATGACAGTGTGATTATTTCCGGGTTAACGAAAGAAAAAGAGTACAGCTTCCATGTAATAGAATACACCGGAACCTTTGGATCGGAAGAATATTTTACAACTTCATCCGATGGAAATCCCGGCATATTCGGAATCAGTCAGTTTTCAGCACAGAAAAGTATTGAAATTCCATACATTCTTCATAACAATCTTTCCTGGGGTGATTATGACAATGATGGATTCCTTGATTTTATCCTTCCGGGAAGCCCTTCAAAAATATATCATAACAACGGGAATAATACATTCAGCAACCTGACTGCCGATCTGCCGGATTTCAGTGATGGTTCCGCAAAATGGGGCGATTATGATAATGACATGGACCTTGATCTGTTAATCACCGGCGGTTCGAAAGCATATCCGACAGCAGATCCTGTATCGAAAATTTACAGGAACGATGGTGATACATTATTTACTGAGCAGACTCAGATAATTCTTGCACCGGTCCAGTTCAGCTCAGTTACCTGGGGCGATTATGACAATGATGACGACCTTGATATATTGTTGTCCGGAGCCACAGGTAATGATCCTGTATTCAATCCTGTTACCAAAGTTTACAAAAATAACGGGGACGGAACTTTCTCAGAACAGTCTCAGATTATTCTTGCAGGAATATATAAAGGTGCCGTCAGCTGGATTGATTATGATAACGACGGGGACCTTGATATTTTCCTTGCCGGTATCTCTGGCACGAACCTGAATTCTGAAAACTGGATCTATTGCAATAATGGCGATAATACATTCACATTCCAGCATGATCTTCAATTCTGGACAGGCAATCAGGTTACTGCTGACTGGGGTGATTTTAATAATGATTCTTACACCGATCTGGTGCTTGCAAGTTTCGGTAATTTCAGCATCTATCAGAACAAGGGCGGTATTTCATTTGAGTTGTTCAAAGCAGTTTATTATAATGCGGTCAACCACGCAGGCTGTGCAATATGGGGAGACTATAACAATGATGGTTACTTAGATCTGATTACCTCAAATACATCTTTGTCAACTCACCTTTATAAAAATATTAATGGCTCTGAATTTATTGACCAGAAAGTGGAAGCTATTGTAAACTATGGTTATTCACATGCATCCTGGGGCGATTATGATAATGACGGTGACCTTGATTTTATTGCAGCTACAGGGGATCTCAACGGTACATTGTTCAGAAATAATCTAATTATGAAATCAGGCTCATTCGGGAAAGGCATTCAACCTGAAGTCCCTGCCGGAATGACCTCCTACAGTAATGCTAACGGGATAAGGCTTGCCTGGAATAAGGCATCAGGCAGTATCGGTCAGAACAGCTCACTCACATATAATGTTAAAATACTCCGGAAGGAAGACTCCGTTCTTGTGTGCCCCTCTCAATCCGACTCAACAGGCTACAGAAAAATTGCAGAAACAGGGAATGCCGGAAATGATACTGTATATTTTATAAAGAATATTAAAGCCGGGGATTATTACTGGAACGTGCAAGCTGTAAATAATTCATTTACAGGCAGTAAATGGTCTGGAATTGGAACATTTTCCGCACAGGATATAACAGCTGATTTTTATGCTGATACAGTATGTGCAGGAACAAATACAAGCTTTACTGATCTGTCAATATCAAATATAGGTTCAATTGATTCATGGACATGGGATTTTGGTGACGGAAATAAATCGCTTGTAAAAAATCCCATAAACACTTACACCGGGCCGGGTGAGTATGAAGCTACCCTGACAGTTTCAAAAGGAATTTTCAGCTTTTCAAAAACAAAGAAGGTCATTGTGAAACCTACACCCCGTGCCGGCTTCAATTATATTACAAACGAGCAGAATAAAACATTCCTGACATTTTCAAATACTTCCGATACAAATAATCTGAGAGTATCTTCCTGGTACTGGGATTTCGGTGACGGATACTCAAATACCTCTGAAAACCCTCCTCAACATGGTTACGCGGAAGAAGGCATGATAACTGCAAAGCTTGGAGTGACAATTGAAAACGGATGCACAGATACCGTTAAGAAGAATATAATGATATGCAATGAACCATTTGATAAACCTGAAATAACAGTGTTCGGCCCAAGTGTATGGTATATGATCTGTGACATAGCTGATGCAAACCTGTACAAGTGGTACTATAATAACGAACTTATAGAGGGTGCTGATGACAATTTCTATCTTGCAAATCAGAAAACGGGAACATACAGAGTGGAGATTTCAAATAATGGAAACTGTTATATCCCCTCCGATGATATTGAAATCCCAAAAGGCATTACAGGCATCGGGGATACTGATCCTTTCGAAAATGTGATGATCTATCCCAATCCCACAACAGGCTTGTTCACAATAGAGATGAACAACAACATTTTTGGTGAACTTGAAATTGACATCTTCAAGCAGAGCGGAAGCAAAACTCTGAACATAAAATTCGAAAAAAGAACAACTCACTTCTCAAGTCAGATTGACCTCAGTGGCCAAAGCAAGGGATTTTATCTTATAAGGCTCTCAATAGAAAAATATTCTGCCACACGGAAAATATTGCTTGAATAATTCAGTCGAATATTCAAATACATGATCATAAAATATTTATGACCTGCAGCTTAAAAGACATTCGAAAAATTATTCCTGGCATCTGATTTTTATGAAGAAATATTTCCTTCAGCTTTGGTAAAAATCTGATATTTTATTGAGCAGATTCACTATATTAGTGAAGTTTTAACCCCTCACTCAATACAATAACCCCTGTTATATGAATTTCTGCCTTCCAGCCTGTCACCTAAAAGACATATTATCTAAAAGAGCCTATACCGCCCTCATTATCATTGTATTATTTGCACAAATAACCAGGCTCAATGCCCAGAATAATGCCTTAAGCCTTGACGGAAGCAACGATTTTGTTTCTGTCCCGGCCCTTGGAACGGGGTATAACCAGTTCACAATTGAGACCTGGATCAATCCAGCTTCTTTAGCTGCAGCCAGTGGATTTAACGGCCTGTTCAATACATATAGCTGGGAAGCCGGTGACGTACACTTTCAGATAAACAATTCTAAGATAGAACTGGCTGTAAATGGAAGTCCAATTGCAGATGTGCCTTACAGCTCGTTTACATTGAATAACTGGCATCATCTTGCCGCAACATATAACGCTGTCACCAAAAAAGTATGCATCTACATAAACGGAACCCTCCTCCAGTCGCTTACACTCACTGATGCTGTACAGGCAAATTTCTCATCAGCTGAAATAGGCGCATGGACTACGCAACGGTACTTTTCAGGCATCATTGACGAATACAGAATCTGGAGCACTGAACGTACATCGTCAGAGATAAAGGATAATATGTTCTCCTCAATTACCGGAACTGAAACTGGCCTGCTTGCAGCATTCAGCTGTAACCAGGGAATTGCAGGAGGAACTAATACCGGGTTAACTTCCCTGCTTAATTCTAAAGGAAGCAATAATGGCACACTCTCCAATTTTGCATTAACAGGTGCAAGCTCAAACTGGATAACAAGTACAACACCCTCAATAATCGCTGACAATTGTCTTAGCTTTAACGGAACCAGCAACTGGGTGAGCTGTGGTTCTGTTAATCCGGTAAAATTTACTATTGAGGCATGGGCTTTACCAACAGCTGTATCTGCTGATCAGGCAGTAGTTTCTACACTCAACACTAGTACAAATTCGGGTGTTGAATTGCATATCGGAACTGACAGTTATCCCTATGTTACAATCAGAAATGGCGCAGCCTTTCTTGATATAAAAGGACCGGCAAAAGCTGTTGCAGGTACATGGATACATCTTGCTGCCACTTTTGATGGTGTTACATGTAACCTTTTTGTGAACGGTGTAAAAGTTGCTTCCCAGACCTCAATAACGTATAGTGCCGGGACCAGCACCCTGTTGTTGGGTGTAAGGTCGGGACCATCATATTATTTCTCGGGTAAAATTGATGATGTCAGGATTTGGAACCGTGTACTTACAGAGACCAATTTAGCAGACAGCCTTTACACTGTATTGAAAGGGTCTGAAAAAGGTCTGCTGGCTCATTACGGATTTAACCAGGGCACAGCGGGGGGAACAAACACGAGTTTAACCACCCTGATAAGTTCTACCGGAACAAATCATGGAACATTGACAAATTTTACCTTGTCAGGAGCAGCTTCAAACTGGGTAACAGGCTTTAAACCTGCACCAACAAATCATGTAACAAACTTTACAGGGTCGCTTGTAAGTAACAAGCTTACACTGACATGGACAGATGCAACAGGCACAACAACTCCGGATGGATATCTTATTTATGCTTCAAAGACAAATACTTTTGATAATCCTGTTGATGGTGTATATCTATCTGACGACAATGATCTTGGTAATGGAACAGGAGTAATAAGGATTGCAATGGGTATACAATCCTATAACGGGTGGATTAATGAAGATATTAATACGACTTATTATTTCAGAATCATCCCTTTAACAAATCCGGGTGTCCCTGTCAAATATCTTGTTACTCAGCCCATACCATTAGTGCTACTGACTTCAAAGCAACTATTTGCACAGATCACAATTCCGTCTTTTCAGTTTAGTACAGGTAATTACTGGGGTGATTACAATAATGACGGATGGCTTGATTATGTAGCCAGCTCCTATAATGATGGAAATTCAACTGTGTTTCTGAACAATAAGAACAATACTTTTAGTATTAATCCTGCTTTTAATGATATTAGTCATTCTAATCTCTCCCCTGGTGACTGGGTTGACATTAATTATGACGGAAATCTTGATATTCCTGCAAAAGGCGGAATCTATCTGAACGGAAGTAATGGAGCTCTATTCTCCCTTGTGACAATACCCCGGTTAAAATCCTACATTGATATCGATAAAGACGGTGATCTTGATTTAGTAGGTGAGATTTACCCTTCTAATAATATCTCAATATTGCGGAATAATGGGGCACTGGCATTTACTGAAGTTACAGGTAACTACTTCAAGGACACTGACGGAAGCTTCAATTTCCTTGATTATAATAATGACGGGTACCCTGACATTGTTATATCAGGAAGATATTCACTTGATTACAAGCTTCATACAACATTATATAAGAATGATGGGACAGGCAAATTTACTGATGAGAAACAGATACTGCTTGATGGTCTGGGCAAGACAAGAATAAAAACCGGCGACGTCAACAGCGACGGAAAAGATGATATAATATTAACCGGGCTGAATAATGAAGGTAAGTTCTCTCTTCTCCTGTATCTTAACAATAACGGGGTGAATTTCAATAAAATATCTATTCCGATGCAGGTGGGTATAGCAGAAGGATTTGCCGATCTGGCCGATGTTAATAATGACGGATTAGCTGATATAATTTTTGCAGGCAGCAATGCTGATCGTTCTGCAGGTTATTTCAAAGTGCTCAGAAACAATGGAGATCAGACATTTTCCGAAATATTCGATCTTCCCGGATTAACCTCCCCAGGTACATGCAATATAACAGACTTCAATAATGATGGAGCCATAGATATTATTGTAAACGGAAGTATAATATTACAGAATATTTCTGCAGTCACGAATTTAAGTCCCCAGAAGGTAGTTGTCACAAGTGCTGCCAAAAAGGATGCAGGAGTTGAGTTTCAATGGAGTGGTACTGATGATAAAACACCATCTGCCGGTTTAACATATAATCTGCGGATCGGCAGGTCGACAGGAGCTTCAGATGTTCAGGCAACTACTTCTCTGCCTTCAGGTCAGAGGAAACAACTCAAACCTGGTAACGTGGGTTCAAATTCGAAATACTATCGCCCATTATCATCGGGAACATATTACTGGAGTGTACAGGCTGTTGATAACAGTTTTAAGGGAGGTGCATTTTCGACCGAACAATCTATAGTTGTTGACAGTGTGGCTGCGGGTAAACTACAGGCAATCAGCTCTGATAAATCATCCCTTAAAATAAAATGGGTAAACGGGAACGGAACCAAAAGAGCTCTTTTCTGTAAAATCGGTACTGATGGTACGACCAAACCAGCAAACAATGTATCATATACAGCATCGGTTACCTTTGGTGAAGGTGATCAGATAGGAAATTCAGGATGGTATTGTGTTTATAACGGCATTGGAGATAGTGTCACAGTTCAGAACCTCACTGAGTTCAATACCTATGTCTTCCAGGTTTTTGAATTTTTCGGTAACAAAGGGGCAGAAAAATATATGCTTAAATCGGCTGATGGAAATCCTGCAATATTCGGAACTTCAGGATTCACAAAACAGTCTGATATTGCAGCTGCGGATTATTCAAATAACAATTTCTTATTCGGAGATTATAATAATGACAACCTTGTTGATTTCCTGACAATTAATGACGCATCAGGTTTAAGGATATTTAAAAATAAAGGGAACAATACCTTTGAATTACAAGCAATTCCTTCTATTGAAAAACTGGATTACGGAACTGATGCATGGGTAGATTTTAACAATGACGGATGGCTGGACATAATAGCAACTGGCGAATATTCTATTAATTTTTACATGAGACCTAAGTCCACCCGGCTATACAGAAATGATCAGAACAATGTATTTACTGATGTCTCAGGAGGAACGGCAGTTATCCCCGGTTTAACTGAAAGTGCACTTGCTGCAGCTGATTATAACAATGATGGGAAGGTTGATTTTTTTGTTGGAGGAACTGAATCTTTATGGGATGCTACCACACCTGTTATAAAGTCAAAAATCTATAAAAACAACGGAACACCAACTGATTGTTTCACTGAGCAAACCGATATTGAATTACCAGCCTTAAACCACGGGGCAGCTATATGGGGCGATTTAAACAACGATGGATGGACCGATTTACTGCTGTCGGGTGCTTCAGCTGATAACTTCTACTACCTGTATCATCTTCAAAACAATAAGAATAACAGCTTTTCTGAAAAAGTATTACTAAAACTTAAAAGCCCCTTTGCCGGAGCTGATTACAATAACAGTAAGATTAAAACACTGGATTATGATAAGGACGGGAATCTCGACATTCTGATATTCATAGGTAATAATCACGTAGGCGATGGAAATACAGCTGATACAACAATACTGTTCCATAATAACGGAAGTGCCACTTTTTCAAAGGTTAACATCATCGATTTTCCGAAAAGTGTAGCTTACAATAGTTTTGACGTTGGTGATTTTAACAATGATAAAGCACAAGATATTGTTTTTTCTACATCAGTTAATCCTAACCTTTTCCGCCTGTATCAAAATGATTTTCCGGTAAATTCATTTGCGGTAAATCCGGATTTCAACTTTTCATGGGCCAATTCGTCTGATTATTTTCACAACTGGAATGGTGCCGCCTTCTGCGATTATGATAATGATGGTGATGCAGATATTCTTGCATCAAATTATAATCAGATCTACTTCATAAACAATAACCGTGTAATGAAATCGGGTACCTTCCCCGTTAATAAAACTCCGGAAGCTCCATCGAATGTAAGGGCAACGCAAAGACCGGGGGAACTTGTTGTTGACTGGAGTCCGGTAACTTCAGATGAAACAGGTAGCCTGAGCTATAATGTGGTTCTATCATCAGGTGGCACACTGATTAATTCTTCAAACAGCAATATGACATCCGGTAAGTTACTGATTCCTGCTACAGGTAATGCCGGTCTGAATAATTTTGCGATTTTTAAAGGATTGCCGGTTGGAACATACTCAATTACTGTACAAGCCGTTGATGGCGCTTTTGCCGGTGGTGCATGGTCAACTCCTGTAACAGTTGAACTGAAAAACACCAAGGCATTCTTCACATTCGACACTGTATGTTATAAGGCTGCAACCAAATTATCTGACCTTTCAACTTCCACAAAGAAAGTTGTCAGCAGAAAATGGAAATATAATAACAGTGTCGTCTCAACCGACTCTGTGGCACACTTTGTATTTCCAAATGCCGGAACTAATTATATGACTCTTGTAATTACAGATGGAGAAGGAACAAAAGATTCTGTGACTCATGCTATTAAAATTAAAGCACGACCAACTGCTTCATTTTCCGCATCTACTGTATGCCTGGGATCACCAACATCCTTTGTTAATAACTCATCCCGCAATGGCGCCGGAACTGTAACATGGAGCTGGAACTATGACAACGGCGACCCGGCTTCAACTGATTCAATACCTCTCAATAAAATATACGGTCTGGCAAAAACATATAATGCAATACTTACAGTTACAGCAGCAAACGGCTGTGCCGACACACTGGCCAGGGATGTGATTGTTGCAGCTATTCCGAATGTCGTTACCTCGGTGAACGGATTGACAACATTCTGCAGTGGCGACAGTGTACTGCTCAATGTTGAGAATAACCCATCCTATAACTATAAGTGGCAGCTGAATAATAACAACCTTCCAGGATCACATTCAGGTTCCTTTGCAGTCAAAACATTTTCAGGTTCTTATACTGTAGAAGTCACAAATCCCCTTGCAAACTGTATTGCAACATCAGCTCCCGTAACAGTTGTTATAAAGGAAATGCCCGATGCTCCAACTATCCTTGTGTCTGATCCAACAACTATATGCGCCGGCGATTCGACCGAATTAAGAGTAACAGCATTAGCAGGACATTCATACTTGTGGAAGCTGAATGATGGTTCAACAGGATTGAGTTCCGAACACATATTTGCAAAGAATACAGGCATTTACAGCCTTGTTGTCAGGAACAGTACCGGCTGCTCTTCAAATTCGCTTAACCAGGTTGCGCTGAATGTTAAACCACTCCCGGTAAAAAGCACAATAACCCTTATCGGTGAGGAAAAATTCTGCAACGATAAAAACGCTAAGCTGAGCGTTCCTCTCGATGACAACTATACTTACACATGGAAGAAAGGTAATGTAAGCCTGGGTACAAATTCAAACAGCATTACAGTTAATGAATCAGGAGATTATACTGCAGAAATTACACTTTCGGGCTGTACACTTACCACCCCATCAAGAAGAATAGATGTGGTGCAGAAACCTGTAAAGCCTGTCATTGATTACGGAACATACAGTAAGGGCGAATGCCTTAAGGAGGATCCGATTATACTATCTGTCAGCAACATCGTACCTGATATTACATACAAATGGTACAGGAATGGCGCACTTCTGAATACTTCGTCCACAGTTGAAACAAGAGATGCAGGCAGATATTACGTTACAGCTGATAATGTAACATGCTCCGATTCTGCTTCACTGACAATAGATCTTCCTCAAATCCTGCCTGAACCCCAGATCTATGTACAAGGACCACCAGTATGGATGCTGTCAACAGTATCAAATCCGAATTATTTATACCGGTGGTATTTCAACGGAACTGCAATTACAGGCGCTGAAGTTAATTCCTATGTTGCAGGCCAGAAACTGGGATTATACAGGGTTGCCATTTCAGATGATGGTATCTGCTATGCATTCAGTGATACCCTGAGAATACCGAAGGGTATAACAGGTATTGAAGATACAGATCCGTTCAGTGAAGTAAAAATATACCCGAACCCTACAAGCGGTCTATTCACTATTGAGATGAATAACAGCATCTTCGGGGAACTTGTTATTGATATCTTCTCCCAGAAAGGCAGCAAGGTTCTGAAAATAAATATCGAAAAGACAACTGAACACTTCTCAACTCAGATTGACCTCAACGGACAAAGCAAGGGTATGTACCTTGTTAACCTGTCACTTGATAAATACAGGGCAGTGAGGAAGGTGTTGGTAGAGTAATTCATTGTTAATTGATTAACAGCACATTTTCACGCATTTATGCTAAACACAAGCTCCCTTTGTTTGTTAATAAAGGTTAAATAGCCTTTATTACCACACATAAAACCTGAGGGAGGGAACAATGAAATATCTTAAATCTGCAAAGTCAGTCCTGACTGCTTTTCTTTTAATTATTGGCATAGATGTTTACTCACAGTCATTCACCGAGCAGACCGGAATTGTTCTTCCGGGAGTGTACAATGGGAATTCTGCTTTCGGAGATGCTGACAACGATGGAGATATTGATATTCTTATTACAGGGCTTGATGCAGGCAATGCATATACTGTTAAGCTTTACAGAAACAACGGTGCTTCAACTTTTTCAGATAATGGAACCTTTTCTCCCGCTTTTCCTTCAGTATATGGTTCATATAATGTTCATGCACAATGGGTGGATTTTGACAATGATGGCTTCCTTGATATTATTCTTAACTTCCCCACGGCTTCAAATTCAAATAACCTGATGATCTACAGGCATGAAGCAGATCATTCATACCTGCTTAAAACCACAATAGATTACTGGACCTGGCAGGGCAACTCCATTGACTGTGGTGACTACGATAATGATGGCGACAAGGACATACTTCTCGTAACACATAATACTTCAAGAATTTTTCAGAACCAGGGTAATTTTTCATTTAAGGAGCAATATTCAATAAAACTTGAAGGTCTTGGTGAAAGTTCATGCCAGTTTGTTGACTATGATAACGATGGCAATCTAGACATTTTTATAATGGGTTTCCCTGAAGCATCCTACAGCGGCCAGGCAAGACTTTACAAAAATAACGGCAACAACAGCTTCACACTTCAGAGCGGTATCTACCTTCAGGCTTTCTTTGATGGCTCTGCTGACTGGGGAGATTACAACAACGACGGATTTCCTGACCTGATCTCTTCAGGCAAGTACGGTAATGCAGTAATTAACAGGAATAACGGGAACAATACATTCAGCGTTCAGAATCAAATATCCCTGATAGATGCCGCGGAAGGCTCAACCAAATTCGGAGATCTTGACAATGACGGTGATCCTGACATCCTGATAAGCGGAAAAAGCAACAATGTAAATACTGTCAGAATATATATCAATAACGGCAATAATACTTTTTCTGAACTTGCCGGACTTACAATAGACGGGGTGTATAAAAGTTCTGTGGATCTGTTTGACTACGACAACGATAGTGATCTTGATATACTTATAAGCGGTGATACTGGATCCTCAAAAATTACAAAAGTTTACAAAAATGGAACTGTATCAGTCAATCCATCACCTGCAGCACCGTCAAACCTCTCTGCAACTGTTAGCGGTAATGATATAATTCTTAAGTGGAATTCTGTAAGAAATGATAACACACATTACAAATCTATGACCTATAACCTGATGGTCGGAACATCAGGAGGTGCAATTAATATTCTCAGCCCGGGTTCCAGAACCACCGACGGTATGAGGACAATTTCAGGTATGGGCAATGCCCGGCACGATACCAGCTTTTTAATCAGAAACCTTCCACGGGGCATTACATATTACTGGAAGGTACAAGCTGTTGACAACGGATGGAAAGGAAGTGCTTTTGTTTCCGGACCAAATTTTTTATATAGTGCTGTAATTCAGGCTGGATCATTAAATGTTCCTGCAGCTGACGCCTCTACTGCAACACTATCATGGACAAGAGGAAATGGTGCAAATTGTGCTGTTTTCGTCAAAGAAGCTGCTTCAGGAAATGCATCGCCCGTAAATGGATCTTCATACATTGCCAATCCTTCATTCAAGTCAGGAACTCAGATTGGCTCCAGTGGATGGTATTGCGTATATTCCGGATCAGGCACAACTGTAAGCATATCGAACCTTAAAGCTAATACAGATTATATTTTCCAGGTAACAGAGTTTACAGGCTCCGGCGCTTCCGTCATTTATGACACGTCCACTTCAACAGATAATCCATTTAACTTTAAAACAGGTAATTTCACTGAAATAAAAACTGCAAATCTGCTCCCTGTTACATCCCTCTCATACACCAGCCCATCATCTGCTTACTGGGCTGATTTTGATAATGATGCAGCAAACGGAAACGACCTCGATCTGCTTATAAGAGGTATGACTGCCACGAGACTGTACAGGTATGAAGGAGCTAATACATTTACACAACTTCCTGCTTCTTTCAACGTTGGTTATGCCTCAGCCTGCGCGGATTATAATAATGACGGGCTGACAGACATAGCTATAGCCGGATACCCTCAGGTTACACTATACAGGAACACAGGCGGCGGCAATTTTGCAGAACAGACCGGCGCCCTGCCTGTAACCGGAGAATATGGAGCAATAGCTTGGGGTGATTACAACAATGACGGTTTTCAGGATATTATTATTACTTCATCATCATCAACAGAAGGCATAACATCGCGGCTGTTTAAAAACAACAGCGGTACATCATTCACCGAACAACAAGCGATAGTGCTGAAGGGAGTAGCTTATGGCTCTGCAGAATGGGCTGATTATGACAATGACGGTTTCAATGACCTGATAATTGCCGGTGGCACAAGCGATGCCTCATACATAACAAAGATTTACAGGAACAATGGAAACAATAACTTCATTGAACAAACAGGAATAAATATCTCCGGAACATCCGGCAGCACTATTGACTGGGGTGATTATGACAATGACGGATACCTTGATTTTATTATTACAGGCTATAACCTGTTCACTCCGATTACAAAAATATATCGGAACACCGGAACCAACGGATTTACTGAACAAACTTCAATTGTCCTGCCTCAGGTTAATAACGGATCTGCCAGATGGGGCGATTATGACAACGACGGGGACCTCGATATACTTCTCACCGGATTTACAGGTGTTTATAAGTCATCCATCACAAAAATTTTCAAAAACAATAACGGATCATTCATGGAAGATCTGTCCTCAATACTTCCCGGACTTGGTGCGAGTTCAGGCACCTGGGGAGACTATGACAAGGACGGCGATCTTGATATAATACTTACAGGAAACCTTTCAGATGCTTCTGTATCAAGAATATACAGAAATGATCTGAATATTGTAAATACTTCTCCTGCTGCACCACTCACACCAACATCTTCGGTGAATAAATCTGATGTAACACTTAAGTGGAAAAGTGTAAGAAATGATAATACTCCATATAAAGCTATTACATATAACATTAAAGCAGGTACAACCTCCGGTACCATAAATATTTCAGCCCCTAATTCAACCTCAACCGGACAAAGGAGAGTAGTTGAAAAAGGCAATGCAGGACCTGATACAACATTCATTTTCAAAAAGATGACCTTCGGAACCTATTTCTGGAGCGTTCAGGCTGTTGACAATGGATTTGCCGGCGGCGCCTTCTCCCCTGAAGGTTCTTTTACTGTCTCTCCTGTCCAGGCAGGTAACCTGTCAGCAAGGATAACTGACATCAACAGCCTTGTCCTGAAATGGGAAAGAGGTAATGGCGACAGGTGCGTTGTCTTTGCAAAACAAACAGCCTCAGGAACTGCCACTCCTGTGAACAATACCGGGTATGTTGCTGATCCTGAGTTTGGATACGGAAGTCAGATAGGATCATCAGGCTGGTATTGTATCTACAATGGAAGAGCAGACAGCGTCTCAGTTACAGGTCTTCAGTACAACAAACAATACAGCTTCCAGATAATTGAATACATGGGATCGTTTGGCAATGAACAGTATTTTACAGTGACTTCAGACGGGAATCCGGGAGTCTTCAGCACTAGCCTTTTCACAGATCAGAACGGAATAACTCTGAATTCCGGAGTATACAATAATGTGGAATGGGGCGATTATGATAAAGATGGATATATTGATATTCTTATACCAGGTTTGCCAAATACAAGGATCTATAGAAATAATGGTGATAATACATTTACTGAAAAAACCGGAATCGCACTTTCCGGTGTAAATTACGGAAGTGCAAAATGGGGTGATTACGACAATGATGGTGATCTGGATATAATTATTACAGGCGCAACAAATTCATACCCGGTGTCAGGGCCCTTGACAAAAATATACCGGAATGATGGCGCTGATGTTTTTACTGAACAATCGGCCATATCACTTAAACCTCTCTTCTACAGCTCAGCAGACTGGGGTGATTATGACAATGACGGGGATCTGGATTTAATTCTGAATGGTGCCGATGGAACTTCTCCAGATTATAACAGGGTTTCAGAAATATATGATAACAATGGCAATAATTCATTTACCCTGCAATCGCAGATAGTTCTTGAAGGCTTATACCGGGGCTCCGTGAAATGGGTTGATTATGATAATGACGGAGACCTTGATATAGCATTAACAGGAGCTCAGATGGAAACACAGTTCAACACCGAGGGTGTTTTCAGACTATACAAAAACAATGGCAATAAAACATTTTCATTACAGACTGTTACAGGAATTTACAGGGAAGCAGGTAACTCATCAACTACCTGGGGGGACTTTGATAATGACGGGGATATGGATTTTATAATGACTGCCAGAGGGTTTTTCACAGTTTACCGGAATATGGGATCAAATACATTCAGTGTTCATCTCGATCTTTCTATCTCTTTCCAGGGTGCATGCAGCGCTGCCTGGGGTGATTATGACAATGACGGATACCTCGATTTCATTCTTTCAAATCCCGGCCTCGATACAAAAATTTACAGGAATACTCATGGCATACAGACCCCGACCGGCATAACTGCCTGGTTCAACAGGCAGGATGATGATGCCCTTAAAAGCATCGGATACAGTTTCGTTCTGTGGGGTGATTATGACAACGACGGAGACCTGGATTTTCTGATGTCAAAGGATTCAGGACTTCCAACCAGGATCTTCAAAAATAACCTTGCAATGAAATCCGGATTATTTAAGACAAACAGCGCCCCGTCGGTTGTTAGCGGATTAAGCTATACAAACACTCCTGATGGAGTTTACCTTAAATGGAAAAATGCAAGTGACCTCCAGACTCCTCCTGCAGGTCTTTATTATAATGTCAGGCTGGGTACTTCAAAAAACAATTTCAATCTATCGCCTTCTCATTCATCTTCAACAGGTTATATAAAGTTACCTGCTGCAGGAAATGCTCAGCTTGATACATCTTACCTGCTGCTTAACATGCCTGCAGCAAAATATTACTGGAGCGTACAGGCTGTTGATCAGTCATTTAAAGGCGGACCATGGTCAGCGGTTGACTCCTTTGAAGTAAAGAATGTACTCGCATTTTTTGCAGCCGATACAGTATGCCAGGGATTAAACACAACCTTCACAAACCAGTCAGTCGGCTTCGGTGAAACAATAACCAGCTATAAATGGATTTTTGAAAACGGTGCAACATCAGTCCAGGCCAATCCAACATATACATTTGCTTCGGCAGGGATTAAAAATGTTACACTAATAGCATATTCATCAAATACAAGCGACACGCTAGTGAAGCAGGTTCTGGTTAAAGGAAAACCTCTTACAGATTTCAGCTCCACTGTTGCCTGTCTGGGCACTGAGACTGAATTCACAAATGTCTCAGACATTACCGGTCTTACAATTTCCTCATGGTCATGGGACTATGGCGATGGAAAGGGATCCACTTCAATGAATCCCGTTTCACACGGCTACCTCAACTCAGGCGACTATGAAGTAATTCTCACAGCAACAGCCAATAACGGATGCGAAGGCACAATCACAAAAACAGTTACAGTGGCAGCTTTCCCGGTTGCTTCAATTTCTGCCACAACTCCCTTGTCATTCTGCAGCGGCGACAGTGTGGTCCTCTCGGTAAATTCATATTCAAACCACTCTTACAACTGGCTGTCGAACGGTTTCAGCAATGGTGGCATTACAAATAAACTGACCGCAAGGATAAGCGGCAGTTATTCGGTGGAAGTTGTCAACCTTACAGGAAACTGCAAGACAATTTCTCCGGCAGCTGCAGTCACAGTGCTCAATGCGCCTGCATCTCCGGTTATTATAGCTTCAGGTTCCACAATCTGCCAGGGCGATTCCCTCAGGCTTGAGGTTTCAAATACCACCGGTTACAGGTACCAGTGGAAACTTAATGGAGGAGCCATCGGTTCCGACCTTAACAGTCATTATGCCAGGAATGCCGGCACCTATACCCTGATTGTTTCAAACAGCTTTGGATGTTCTGTAACATCTTCAAACTCAGTGCCTGTTACTGTTAATCCTGTTCCTGCTGTGGGAAATATAAGTCATTCCGGCGATACAAGGTTCTGTAATAACCAAACCATTATCCTCAGTGTACCAGCAAATTCAGCATACACATATAACTGGAAAAGAGGAACCGTGGAAACAGGCAATAAAACAAGCAGCATGACTGCCTCACAATCAGGCGAATATTCAGTTGAAGCCATAAATACTCTCGGCTGCACAGCCGTTTCGCTGCCGATAACGCTTGAGGTTGTCAGCCGGCCCGCAAAACCTGAGATTGATTACGGATCATTCAGAAATGATGACTGCCTGGGCGAAACACCTCTGAAACTTTCTGTAAAAAACATAGCTCAGGAATATACTTACAAATGGTACCTCAACGGAACACCTGTAAGCACAGGTACTTCAATTGAAACAAGGAAAGAGGGGAAATATGTGCTTGAAGCAAATTATGATATCTGCAAAAGCGACACCTCCGAAATGACAATCAGGTTAAAGGCAACACTTCCCAAGCCTGAAATTAAAGCTTACGGACCTTCTGTATGGTTCCTTACTACTGCTTCAAATGCCTTCAGCTACAAGTGGTATTATAATGGAACCATTATCCCGGGAGCTACAGGAAACACATACGTGGCCGGAAGTAAAACAGGTATTTACATGCTTGCCGTTGCAGATAATTCAGGCTGCTACTCATACAGCGATACTCTCAGGATTTCACAGTCGGTTCTTACCGGAATTGAGGACCCGGGTACTGTAAGGAAGCTTGCCTTGTACCCCAGTCCAAATAAGGGCAAGTTCACACTTTCGATGGAGAATAACCTCCTGGGTAATGTAAAAATCAGTATTTTCGCTCAGTCAGGGAGAAAAGTGTTTGACAGGGAATTTGAAAAAACTGAAGAAAAATTCAGCCGGGAGATAGAGATTAGTGGCGTTAGTGTTGGTTTGTATGTAATTTCTTTGTATATTAATGGTCAATTCTTAAGCACCGGGTTCATAATTGAAAAATAGACTCAAAATGAAACGAATATTTAGCCTGATTCTGTTTTCAAATCTGATTATCCTGCCTTTACTTCAGGCAGCAGATTTTTCAGATAAGGAAAAAGCAATCATCTACACAAATGCAGTTAAGGTGCTCGACTCTTACCAGGGTGTAATCAACCAGATGGGGAATTTTGTAGTCAACGACATTGAAAAAGCCAAAAGCAGCTCCGAAGCTTTCCTCGAACTGTTCGTTAACAGGCAGGTCCTTTTATTCAACGACCTGGATCCTTCACACCGTCTGAGTGAATTTTATGAAGCAGAAACTTATGCCTCAAACGTTCTCCTTTGGTATCCCGACGGACTTACAATAACACTCGACCTGCCCCATGCCCGGGTAAGCGATATAATGAAACATGAGGAAACTGTCTTCTCCCTCGACATTATGGTCAAAAAAACAATGAATGGCAATTACCTCAATGAGAGTATGAATAAAAACACCGAGGAACTGACTTTCAGGATAGCCTTCGGAACTGATACTAAATCACCTGCAAATTTCAGGATAGTTGGTATCAGAAACGCAGCCTCCAACAAGGTAATCGATTATTCCAAGGCTCTTAAAGAGGTTAACAGTGAAGATTTTAACACAGAAGACCTCGCAAAAATCGAGGCAGAAGTAAAAGGCCGTCTTAGGGATTATGCCAACTTCCTTTCACTGCTTGGCGATCCGCAGGAAACAGCCGACGACAAGGAATTCTATAAAACAAGTTTTACAGGCTTGTTCAGCAACACAGATACAAAACTTTTCAATGACCTTGCTCCAAATCCTCCAGTCAAGCTTATTTCAGTTTCTGAATATCTTACAAATTATATTACCGACTATCCTAATGGTATCCGAAACCTCTCAATAACAGCCGATTCCGCAAAAATCGGCAATGTGATGAAAAATGAGGACGGATCGTTCTACACCTATGTTGATGTTATGAAGTTTTTCTCTGGAAGCCTGAAAGGAAAAGAGGTTTACCGCGAAAACTTTCCCCTGATCTTCAAGGTCTCATTCACTGCTGCCGGAAAAACATTTTCCGACTTTAAGTTCAACAGCATCGATGTTGCCTCACAAAATTTCTATGAAGGTTCATCCGGAACAGCTACAGACCAGAAACCTGAACTTGTAATCAAACCGGTAACAAGAAAAGGCATTAGCATAATGGCCTGGGGATCAGCAGGTATCACTCCTGTAAATTCTGAAGACATAAACTCAACCTCTTCTGCTGTTACTCCATATACCTGGGATGTTACATCAGGCTACGGCATTTCCCTGGGTATAAGCGGTCTGTACTATTTAACTGATAATATAGCTGTTAAAGCAGGCTTCGAATTCAACACAGCCTCTTCAGGTTATGTCCTGAAAGATTCACTCCGGAATACACAATTGTCCGCCGATGTAAACGGAGATGCATTCTACAAAATAGTTGATGCAGATATAGACTCGACTGTAAACATGAGCTTCCTTACTATCCCTGTTGGTGTCGTTTTCACAAGCGGCAAACCAGGTAAATTAGGATTTTATGGTGAGGCCGGAATGAAATTCTCCATCCCGCTCAGCACTTCCTATAAAACAACCGGAGCCTATGAAACAATGGGCTATTATCCTGCTCTCCAGATTAGTAATAAGATCGTTACTGCCTCCGAAATAGGATGGTTTTTCAATAATCCTGATATAAATAAAACCGGAACTGTTGACCTCAGAGGCATCAACATGGCACTCTACGGGTCAGCCGGAGTGAACATACCTTTCGGTTATTATTCAAATGTCATGATAGGTCCGGAAATTTCAATAGGATTTTCAGATCTTATGAATCATGTAAATACATACCGGGATATTTTCGATAACGCCTATGAGCACAAACCCACAAAAGTGAAATATTTCGGATTAAAAATTAGTTTTGCATATAAATTGTAGTACAAGAGGTAAAACCTGAAATATGCCAAGAAGAATCTTAACTGCACTTATCCTCATCATCAGCCTGAACCTGGCGGCCCAGACAAAGACAGCCGTTTCAAGCAAGGAGGCCAAAATTGTTGATGAAATTAACCTGAGTGAAGCCGATATTGAGGTCTTCAAGGAACAGACGAAACAAAAGGTTGATGAATTTCAACAGTATATTATTACTCTCGGAAGTAAGGACCAGCCTGCTGAAAAGCGCGACATGGCTGAAAAAGAAGCCATAAAACTCTTCTATAAGGGAGCTACAATGGAAATCTCCGTTCTTATGGCCGACGGATCATCCCAGAAGGTGGCACGACCAATGGAAAAATACCTTGCAAGGCTGAAATCACTACCCTATACTAAGGTTGTGATCAAATTCTATGATATCGCCTATATACGGGAATTCACAAAAGGCCCTGACGGAAAATACTATTCCACAGCAACAATAATACAGGAGTTCACAGGATTCAATGAAGACAATATAGTCTATACTGACGTTACAAAAAAGGACATTGAGATTATAATTGACCTTGTTGAGGACAAGTTCTTCAATGAGAAAAGGTGGAAGATCTTCCTTGGCGATATCAAGGCTTCGGAGACAAAAACAACAACCTGATTGTCATGAGTTACAATGCCGGATTCCGGTTTTCAGCTTCAGTGGCTGTAGTTGCTCTATTCCTTCTGATTCAGCAGAATACAGCATTCTGCCAGGAACTTGTTGCACCTTCAGACCAGAATGAAAAGATATTCCTGGCGAGAACAAAACAGTTTAACGAGTTCCTCGACAGATTCAATTACAGAACCGACTTCAGGGGCGAACCTGCTGATTCAGCATTCAGGGCCAGGATACCAAGGGAGAACATGGTGAATTCGCTGTTCGACCTGAAGGATAAGCGTCTTGATAAGTCTTCAGAAAAATATTCCCAGGCCTATTCCGATGTTAAGAAAACTTTCGTTTCGGATGTGGTAAGCAAAAATGTTCAGGTACCCAGGTATTCCGGAAACATAATTGCTGAAGCACGCTCAAGAGTTACATTTAAGGGAAGTGCAAGGAACATCAGCATCTTTCTTGCCCAGGAAACTGTTCGTGAATCAAGGATAAAATGGGTCATCCTGGGTGTCAGCGGCGACCTGTTCAACTTCCTGAAAACAGATACTGCCTTTATCAGATTCATACCACCTTCAAGCAATGAAACTGACTTCATGAACCTGAAAAGAGCCCTTGAGGATGTTAACTACCTTCAATATTATGCTTCAAAGGATTACCTTCCCGATAACCTGACACTGTTCTTTTATCTCTTAAATACAGGCGTGCTGAAATATGAATATGCAGAGGAGGTAACTTACCATATACTCGATATTCCTGGCTGGTGCATCAGGGTAAAGGAATTCAACAGAAATGATCTCAACTCCGGATGGCTCATTACAGACCTTTCACAGAACAGTCTTGACAGGCTGACCTATATCAGGTCACTTGAATGATACAACTGCCTCCACAGGCCAGTGATCTGATATAAATACACCATTATTCTTTATGCTGAAGGTTTTATGTGCATAAACTGCAGTCCCTTCAGGTACAAATAAAAAATCAATCCTGCTGTCTCCGGGCCTGTCAGAGAATCCGTTATATGTAAATACCGGACCTTCCGGAGCTGTCTCTGAAAGAAGATAGGAATCATTAATGGCAGTCCTGCCCTCAGTTTTGGCTGTTATCACAGCATAACCCGGAGCTTCCGGAGACATGTTGAAATCACCTGTAACAATGAATGCCTTATCTCCTGCAATTTCAAGTACTTTTTCACGCAGGATCCCCGCACTCATGAGCCTTGCCGAGTCGGAATCATGAGCAAAATGTGTATTGAAAAAATAAAATTCCCGGCCGGAATTAAGATCTTTCAGCCTTGCCCAGGTCACAATCCTCGGCAGTGATGCTCCCCAGCCTTTTGAACCCGCTGTCTGCGGTGTTGCAGATAACCAGAAAGTACTGCTTTCAATAAGTTCAAACCTGTCTTTTCTGTAAAATACCGGATTCATCTCTCCCCCCTTCATGCCGTCATCCCGGCCTACACCCTGTGAACCATATTCAGCAAGTGCTGAATCCAGAACCTCATACTGGTGCCACAGAACCTCCTGCATGCCAATCAGGTCAGGCTGCTCAGTTCTGAAAAAATCTATGACTGTCTTTATCCTGTTAGTCCATGCATTAATACTGTCGCGTGGATTATCATAGCGCAGGTTAAGGGTAACTGCCTTTATATTTTGATTCGTATCGTCTGTTTTACAGGAAGTTAGAATAAGGATTAAAGCAACTATAATTCCGGGAATTCTTTTCATTTATTCAATTTTCACCAAAGATATCCATTCCCTCCAATAATTCATCCCTGCTGCAATCATATCATCAGGCTGAGATCAGCACTATGCACCAATAATTTATATATTTGTAGCACTGATCAAAAAAGGACTGTTAATTATTTAACAGCCTGATTATCAGTAAATAATTTAGTTATTACTGTTGCATGACAGATATTATCAGGCTTCTTCCCGACTCAGTTGCAAACCAGATTGCAGCAGGTGAGGTCATTCAGCGACCAGCCTCTGTTGTAAAGGAGCTTGTTGAAAACTCTGTAGATGCCGGTGGCAGGAACATCAGGGTAATTATAAGGGACTCCGGAAGGACTCTGGTCCAGGTAATCGACGACGGAACAGGGATGTCGGAAACAGATGCCAGGCTCTCATTTGAACGTCATGCAACATCAAAGATAACTGCAGCGCAGGATCTTTTTTCGATAAGGACCAAAGGCTTCAGGGGTGAAGCACTGGCTTCAATTGCAGCAGTGGCAATGGTGGAGCTCAAAACGCGGAAAAATGAAAACGACACAGGTACGCTTATAATAATAAACGGATCCAGGGTCGAAACACAGGAACCGTGCAGCTGCCCTGTGGGCTCAAGCTTTGCTGTCAAAAACCTGTTCTATAACATACCGGCAAGAAGAAAATTCCTCAAATCGGACAATACCGAAATGAGACATATTGTTAATGAGTTCCAGAAAATAGTACTGGCTCACCCTGACATAAGGTTCTCACTTTATCACAATGATAATGAGGTATATAACCTTCCTGATACTAATCTCAGGCAGAGAATTGTCAATGTGTTTGGCAAACAGATCAACCAGGAACTGATATCAATCGACACCGATACAACACTTATTAAGATTGCAGGATTCATCGGCAAGCCTGAAAATGCAAGAAGAACATTCGGAGAACAATTCTTCTTCATAAATAACCGCTTCATGAAACATCCGTATTTTCACAAGGCTGTTGCTGAAGCATACCAGAACATACTGCCGGCAGAGGCAATACCTTCCTATTTTATTTTCATGGAAACCGACCCTGCATCAATCGATGTCAATATACATCCGACAAAGACAGAAATAAAATTCGAGGACGAAAGATCTATATGGCAGATACTTATGGCCTCGGTGCGGGAAGCCCTGGGAAGATTCAACATTATTCCCTCCATTGATTTTGAAAACGAGGCTCTTGTTGATATCCCGGTCATGTCAAAATCGTCCCGGACACCTGACATGCCATCAATAAAGATCAATCCTGCATTCAATCCCTTCGACGGCGATGTGCCTGAGAACAACAGGAATCAGTACTTTGAGCGCTTCGAAAAAGAAAACACTGCCGGTTGGGAACAGCTGTATGCTGCTGTTGAGAAGCAGGAAGATCTGCCCGTCAACAATGAAAAGATTAAGGAAAGTGCAAGGAAATTCCTGCACGTAAAGGGTAAATACATAGTCTGCCCGGTTATTTCAGGGCTTATGGTAATTGACCAGAAAAGAGCTCATGAAAGGATACTTTTTGAGCGGTTTATTGAAATACTTGGAAGTGACAGGTCTGTCAGCCAGTCAGAGCTTTTTCCGGTTATAAGGGCAATCAATCCTGCCGACCTGCTTATTATAAGGGAAATAGAGAAAGAGCTTAACATAATAGGTTTCAGGTTCGGCTTTCCTGATGAAAAGAGCATTGAAATTAAAGGAAGACCCTCAGGAACAGAGGATTCCGATCCAGGCGAGCTACTTGAAATTCTAATTGAAGATTATAAGAACTCCCTTTCTGATCCTTCCACCGGGGCCAGGGAAAAGATCGCATCTGCGATGGCTTCG
>ERZ795055.437-NODE-437-length-40242-cov-7.426108_pt1 | contig 40242 bp, 45 predicted proteins | sample MGYA00375139_ERZ795055 | MGnify/ENA primary metagenome ERZ795055 (study PRJEB30184, sample SAMN05720283) | anaerobic digester metagenome | isolation source: active sludge of municipal wastewater-treating anaerobic digesters | place: USA | collected 2015-01-23 ... | reverse complement strand
TTTCTGATCGTTATTGATGACCGCAGGGTCACCCGCGGGTTCGAAGGCCGGGAGGCTGGTCAAAGCCAGGGGATGATAAGAACCTGACAGGATTCTTCGACTTCCGAAGTGGTTCATCAGAACCATGAGGAGGAGAAGAACCTGACAGGATTCTTCGATTGCGGCCAGCCCTCGCGATTTGACGGGTAAACAATCACGCCGGGTCCATCGTTTTTCTGACAATCTGCTGCTGAAAGAAGGGGGTCATCCGGGTCCGGAGAACGTGCTTTTCGCCGGACCGCAGCACAACGTAAAAAACGCCAGGGTTCCCCAATCCTGATGCCGGGATTGCCGCACTGAATGCAGGCAGGGACCAGGACTTTTGCGTCCTGCGGGAAAGGGCGGCAGGTGTAATGTTTATCACCAATCGTTTTTAAAAAAGGAATGAATGGAGCCGGAACTGCACGCTGAGGGGGTACGGAAGATCCTCGACCTGCTGCCGGCGCTTTTTGTTCTGACCGACAGGGACGGATCGATACGGTGGGCGAACAAGGCATTCCGGGACCTGTTCCCCGCCTCCTGTGACGGTCCGGCGGTCGTGAATATCGGTACCGTCCTGCCATATCCTACGGATCTTAAGGAGGTCATCCGGGAAGTCCATGACTCGGGGTGTGCACGGCCAGGCAGTATCATTCTTGCAATGGATTCCCGAAAGGTACAACGGACCCTCAGGGCAGATATCATGCCAGGTGAAGGGATGGGTGGTGCCGGAGCCGTGATCCTGTCAGCAACCGATATCACGGAGCTGGCAGAACTGGAAAAGGTAAAGAAAATTGCCTACGAGCAGATTGAGAGAAATATCGAACAGCTCGCGACCCTGGGCGACCAGATCCGGAACCCCCTGACCGTGATCGCCGGCCTCTCCGATCTCCTTGATGACCGCGGGATCGCTGACAAGATCCATGTTCAGGCACGGGAGATTGATGCTGCAATAACGAGGATTGACAAAGGGTGGATCGCGTCTGAAAAAGTCCGGTCGGTTTTACGAAGATATTACGATGCCGGGATCAGCGGGACGCACCAGCTGGTGGCCCGGGCAATCCACGAGGAGTACCTGGCGCAGCAGAGAGCAGCCGGGAAGACCGCGGAAGACAACCCGTCGATTCGGCCCTGGAATGAACTCAACAACAGGGTCGTGGAATCGAACCTGCGGCAGGCAGACGACATCTGGAAGAAACTGGGCCGGATCCGGTGCGGGATCGGCATCATGGTCGATAACCGGTCTCCCCCGTTCAGATTCACGGAAGACGAGATCGAAGAACTCGCGGTCTGCGAACATGAACGGTGGATGCAGGAGAAGGTAAGCCAGGGGTGGCGCGAAGGCCGGGTTTTCGATCCGGAACAAAAACTGCACGACTGTCTCGTACCGTGGCAGCTGCTGCCGGAGGATCAGAGAGAGAAGGACCGGAATACCATCCGCACCATGCCGGCAATCCTTGCAAAAGTCCGGCTGAAAATTGTCCGGCTGGACAGTTGAGACAGATCCGGGAATGAAAAGAGCGGGTGCGGGGATTTTCGGCTCTGCAGCAGGCCTTTTTTTAAAAAATAGGAGAAAGAACCTTTTTAATCCCTACCACCGATGTGGTACTATTGACCGGTCCCGCTCCCGCAGACCCGGGGAGCCAGATATCCTGGAGAACCCCGCCGTTGCCGGGAACGGAACCGGATGATGCCCCATGCCCGAACCGGACGACGAATTTCAGTCAGGCTTTCCCACCCGCAGCCATCACGACGTCTTTATCAGCTATGCGCAGCACGATAAACCGGTTGCCGATGCGATCTGCGCCCGGCTGGAGTCCCGGAAGATCCGGTGCTGGATCGCCCCGCGCGACATCCCCCTGGCACAGGACTTTCCCGAAGCGATCGTCGAAGCTATCGAAGGGGCACAGGTCGTGGTGCTGGTCTTCTCTTCGCATGCAAACACCTCCCCCCACGTGACCCGCGAGCTGACGAATGCCGTCAACAAGGCCCGCATCATCATCCCGTTCCGCGTGGAAGACGTGGCACCTTCAAAAACCATGGAATACCTCATCGGCGTCCCCCACTGGCTCGATGCAATCTCCCCTCCTCTCGAAAAGCACATCGATCAGCTCGCGGACACGGTCGAACAGTTTCTCGTCAGGAAGACGGAGATCCGTTGCCATGCGTGCAACACCCCGCTCTCACCCCATGCCAGGTTCTGTAATGCCTGCGGTGCTGCAGTTATCGCCGGGACAGCCGGGATATCGGATCCCGCGACGATCACCGACGGCTCATCGGTTGCTGGAGGAGAAGCAGACCCGGGATCTGCGGAACCTGCGATCCCTTCCCCTGCTGAAGCTGACGCATCTCCTGCTCCGGTGCCTCTGAGGGAAGATGCGGTATCCCTGTCAGCGGCGCAACCTCCGGAAGGCAGCAGACCGGACCATGCGGTGTCGCAGGAGACTTCCCCGGAGGTCTCATCGGGCGTTCCTGGATCGTCTCCGGCCCGGGAAAACACCCCCATGCCCTTACCGGAAACCTCGCGGCGTTCCCCCATACTCCTCGTCGCGGGCGGTATCCTCCTCGTCGTCATTCTCATCGCTCTTTTCGCAGCGCTGCCCATACTGTCGGATTCCTTCATTGCAGCCGGGACAATCCCGACCATCCCTGTGCCGGCATCCGGGTCCCCCGGCGGCGTCGAACCCGGCACCACCGTCGTCCTGACCACCTCGCCCACCCAGGAGCTTCCGAAAGATACCGAGCTGGTCATCGAAGCCGAAAAAGATGTGACCAACGCAAAGGTCACGGTGAGGTTCAGCGGCGGGGGCGGGATGGGGCTCGTGCAGGACAACACGGTTATCCTGACCCGTTCGGATGGGACCGCTGTCACAGGAAAACTCGATTTTTCCCGGAGATCGACCGAGATCGCCCTCCAGGGGTCGCGGGCAACGGACCGGCTCCAGGTGATGGTCACGATGAAATCCGGGATGAGCTACACCATCGTTGACCGTCTCATCCCGTACCGGTATTTCCACGAGACCTGAACCGAGGGATACGGGACAGGGGGGATGAGCCTTTCAGACCCATTCGAGCAGCGAATCCGCCGGCTTCTCCCCCTTCCTCCGGTCCAGTTTTCCCCTGACCCTTTTGACTGCTTCATCGGCCGGGGACGAAGGGGACTTCTGTGGGGATTCGAACTTCCCGTAATCCATATACCCGCCGGTCAACGCGTCCTCTCTCTCTGTCGTGATCGGTCGGATGCCAGGGGATTCAGTTTCTTCCCTGCGCACGGGATCATCCGGAAGGACAATGCCCGGCTCCGGCGGGCAGGCAGGCGGCGATACTCCCGGTTGCTCCATCTCGCGAAGGGTAAGAAGCGGCGGAGGAGCTGCAACGGGCGGGGAGACGGTGGCGGGGGTCACCGGATTCCCTGCCGGTGACGCCGGGCGGCTGAGCAGGAAGTCGACGTAGTCCTCAACCGATCGCCGCTGCTCCGGTGACAGCCGTTCCAGCCGGCTCTCGAGTGAATCCGTCATCGATCTCCCCTGCTATGGTTCTCCATTATCTTCCCGCAGCAAAAAAGACGATCGGACTGCATCAGCTCAGCTCCACCGGTGCTGGTACCCGCGCTTGTGCAACACCGAACCGTCGATGAGGACCTGCCTTTCCGAAACCGCGGTCCCGATCACGGTATACCCTACGCCGGCAATGGGGTGGAGGGAGGGAGGGCAGGTGAAGATCAGCTCGTAGTCCCCCCCGCCATGCAGGGCAAGCTCAGAAGCTTCAGGTTCCGGCACGCCGGCGGGGCGGGGGACCTTTGCGGATTCAATGGAAAAACCCAGATTGTTCGCTTCAAGAAGGTCGTACAACGAGAGTGCGATGCCATCGCTGACATCCATCATCGCCGTTATCCCCGCCTTCCCGAGGATCTGCCCTTCTGCCACCCGCGGCTGGGGGGTAAACAGGGCGGCCTTGTGCTGTCCATACCCTTCGAGAAATGCCTGGGCCTGCCCGCAGGTTCCGGTCACGCAGACGAGGTCGCCCGCCCGGGCCCCGGACCGCCGCACGAGATACTTGTCCTCCACAATCCCAAGCCCCGTGCTGACGACCGTCAGCTCGCCGTGCCGGTCGATGTCCCCGCCGATGATCTCCGCGCCGTATTTTTTACAGCAGTCCGACCCGCCCTGCATGATGCCGGAGAGCTGCTCCCAGCGGTCGAGGCCGACCGCAAAGAGCATGTAGCGGGGCGCCGCCCCCATGCTCGCGATATCAGAGAGGGTGACCGCAGCGCTCATCCACCCGATCTCCCAGTCGCTCATCCCGCCAAGGAAATCGGTCGTCGCATGGAGCATGTCGGTCGTTGCGACCATCACCTGGTCGCCAAACGGGATGATGGCGCAGTCGTCGAGGCAGCGGTCCCGGCCGACAACTCCCATCACGGTCTTCAAGAGCTCGCGGTCATCCAATCCTGCGCACCTCCTTACCCCGTTCGCTCTGATACTCCTTGAAGATGTGCTCGATCTTTTTCGACTGCTCCTCTTTCCTGAGCTGCTCCTGCTCTCCTTTCCAGCGTTCAAGGGCAATCGTAAGCTTTTCGGACGGTGCCCGCCCGATCCTGCCCTTCACGACGGTTCCGGTATCCCTATCCGACAGGAGGGGGAGACCCAGTTCCCGGAATGCCGGCAGGAGGAGCGGATCTCCGCGCAGCGCGGCGTCACTGCTGATGACCGCCCGTATCCCGGCCTCGGCAAGATCCTTAACGATACTCCTCCCCCATCCATCGGTCCGAATGACCGCGATCACATCTCCTTTATCGATCCCTTCGCCTTCCGAGAGCCGGTGCAGGGCATCGCGGGTCAGGGCATCAAGGACTTTTACCGGGACGGCATCCCCGGAGAGCGCGATCTCCTCCGCTTCTCTCTTCCGTCCGATCCTCCTGCCGAGCGCCCGGTTGCGCCGCTCCTCCTTCCGCAGCCGTTTCTTCAGGCTCTGGATCACGGCGTCCCGCCGGATAATTTCGGTATCTTTCGCGAGCGCGGTGTCGCGCGCCGTATGGGCCTTCCGGAGCCGCCCCTGCAACCGCCGTATCTCGTATTCCTTTTCCTGCAGGCCCTCCTGCAGTTCTGCAATAAAACTCCGCAGGCGTTTCACGGTCCCGTCCAGAACCCGGACCCGTTCATCCTGTTTTCCCCCGGTCTCGACAACCGGGGCGACCGCTTCTTCCGTTACGACCCGTTCGGTCAGTTCGCTGAGGACCTGTTCGAGCGACTGCCCGCGGATGACCCGGGCCCGGACTTCATCGAGGTCGAGGCCGGGGGGCATCCGTTTTGCAAGGTTCTGGAACTTGTTCCGGTACTGCCGGTACGCCTCGAGTGCGGCCGAGAGCGCGTCCCGCTCGTGGTCGTTTGCGTAAGAAAACGGGGCGGTGATCTCCATCTTCGCATCCACGCTCGTGTCCTGTTTCGGGGAGAATGCGATCGCCGAGAACGCCCGCCGGATCTTCTCGACAGAATAGGGCATATCATGGACGTCTGACGCGATGATGAGGGGTTTTCCCACCTTGCAGAGGGTCTCGGTCACCGCCGACATATCCATCTGGCGGGAGCTCGCCAGGTGGAGGAGATTGCCATCGAGGTCGAGGGCGGCAACCGCGGTTGTCGTTCCCGGGTCGATCCCCACGATAAGGTACCGGGGCTTTCCGGAGAGCGGCCGGAACCGGATCCGCTCGAGACGCTTTCCGGTGATCCGGACCTGAACGTCCGCGCCGCGGTACGTTGAGACCGGGACCTGGCCCCGGGCGGCAAAGACCCGGAACGCGACCCGGCTGGAGCCCCCGAACGCCCGGGTCTCTTTCTTCTCGTACCGGAGGCCGGCGGAGACGAGCACCTGCTCGATCTCCCGTCCCTTGCGCTGGACCGCCCCGTGGATCTTCCGCGCGTACCGGTTCTGGCTCCACCCGCCCTTGCCGGGAGAGCGGTGCCTGCTGACGACGATCTCGCTCTCGTTCTCGAACGCGATCACCTCGGCCCCGGCACCAAGGGCGGCAACCCGTGCTGTTGTCCGCGCCTCATCGAAGGGGTTGAACCGGTCGAACCGGATGTTGTACCGTCCTGCCACTTTTGCAAGGGTCTCTTTCCGCTCCCCGCCGGTCACCTGGACGAGGCGGGTCTGCGGAGGAAGTCCCTGGAGGAAGAAGAAGAGTTCGTGCTGGTCGGCCGCGATCTCCTGCAGGCTGTCGACGGCAAGGATGTCGGGCTCTTCGGATGCCAGCAGCCGGAAGAGCCGGAACATCGTCACCTCGTTCTCGTCGATGATCTCCTGCCCTTCCATCCGCACCAGGGCATAGGACGGGCGGCGGGATTTCGACCGCACGGACCCCTTGATGATGTCGATCCCAAAGACCTTCAGCCGGTCACGCATCGGAGTGCATCCTCAGGTGTGGAGGAGATATGGTACTTCCGTTTGAAAAAGGTGAGGATTGTTGTAAGGTCTTTTTGAAGAATCCCCTCTGCATTCGGGTGCCCGGTCTCAATCCACTGGGGCCAGTCGATGATGACAGGTTTTCCGTCCTGAATCATAATGTTGAACTCCGACAGATCGGCATGGATAACCCCCGCTTTGTACGCGGACCGGACGTTTGCGAGGATAGCATCCAGCATCGCCTCCGGATCCTCGAGCGGGCATCGGTTCAGGTTTAAGCCGGTGATGAGCGACATGACGACAGCGTGCCGGTTGCAACCGATGGGCAGGGGGACGCTTACCGTCTCCTGGAGCGCGGTCAACGCTGCAAATTCGCGCTCAGCGGAGAGGCGCGAGGCAAAGATCCAGGGGACATGCCCCTCCCCGGGCATGTACTCCCGCTTGCTCCGGGCAGCCGAGAACGATCGCTGGCCGACACGGTGGAACTTGATGGCAACAGGGCAGAGCCCCAGCGCCTCGTAGACAACAGACTCCTTGCCCTCCCCGATAAGGGAGCCGATTGCCGAGATCGTTCCTTTCTTCACCAGAGCATGCAGGGCGAGGGTGTCATACCCGGTAAAGACGAGGGAGTACCCGTCGTACGGCACCGTGTTGTACCGGACCATGCCGAACTCCATCAGCCTGCTGATCCGGTATGCCGTCTCCGATTCCGAGAGCTCTGCCGCGTGACGCACCTGCTCCTCCGGCACCCACGCGTACCGTTTCATCAGGCGTTCGAGTACCGTGAGGATCCGGAGCTCGTACTTATGCAGGGTCCGGATCTTTTCGGCAGGAATCGGCATGTGATGAAACGTTATGCTGCCGACTATAAATGATGATGGATGACGGTCACACCGCTTTAAGGGGACGCTTCTTCCTGCCTGCAGGAAGGTTCATCCGGTGATCCGGCCGTCACAATCATAACCATCTCCGGTGAAAAGAGAATGTGGCGAAACGATGCAGTGCGACAAGTGCAGGCGCCGGGCAATAATCCACCAGCGGTACTCGGGACTCCGCCTCTGCCGGGAGCACTTCATTGCAGATCTGGAGAGCAAGGCGAAGAAAGGTATCCGGTTCAACGGAGGGCTGTCGCGAAACGACCATATTCTCCTCGCGGTCCACGGGGACTACCGGGGGTGTGCCCTGCTGCACTTCATGGCAGCGCTGACGGGGAAACGCCGGGGGGTGCGCCTCTCTGCGATTGTTATCGATCCCTCAGGTGCCGGAGATGACGATGGTCTGGGGATCCGAAATCTCGCTGCATCTCTTGGGATCCGGTGGGCTGCTGGTCCGTGGTGCGGCGATGGCGAAGAAGGCGCCCTGTCGCCGAAAAACACCGATCCTGAACGGATTGCATGTGAGCAGGGTGCGACGAAGATCGTCAGCGATACGGATCTTGACGATGAAGCGCTTTTCGTCCTCGCTGCTATCCTGAAAGGGGAGACGGAGCGGCTTATTGGCCCGGAACAGGACGGAAGGAGCGGCATGGCCTGGATCCGGCCCTTCCTGCACATCCCGGACCGCGAGGTTGCCCTGTACGCACGTGAGACGCTCGGGTATACGGGGCCGTTCGCCCGAAGGGTACCCTCCGATCCGTTCCTGCATGACGCACAGGACCTGCTGACAGCCCATGGGGCATCCCACCCGTCGGCACCCCATGCACTCGTCAATCTCGGCGAACGCCTCCGCAGGAGCGGGATCCCTGCCCCGGATGGCGATCCGGCAGGGGGCAGGAGATGCTAGCGGGCAGCAATCCCCTGCCCCCGGATGCCGCGCATTCAGCCGGATTAAATCATGGCGTGACGATATTCTCAGGAAACGGGGAGTGAGGAGCTTAAGCATGATGGAAGAACTGGGATGCCGGATGGGAAGAGTCGAGCAGATGATCCGGTACGCGTACTGGTCGAGCGGTTGCAAGGGGATCGTCATCGGCGCGAGCGGGGGTGTCGATTCATCGGTGGCGCTCGCGTTCTGCTGCCGGGCCATCGGTCCCGCGAACGTTCTCGCCCTCTCCCTTCCCTCTCAGGTCAGCAACCCGCAGGATACCCGGGATGCCGCGGACCTCTGTGCATCGCTCGGGGTGCGGCACCAGGTCATCGGGATCGGCCCTATGCTTGATGCGTACCGAACCATACCCGGGTTTACCGAAAGCCCTGCTCTCCTTGGCAACCTGATGGCCAGGATCCGGATGGCAGTACTCTATTATCATGCCAACCGGGACAACCTGCTCGTCTGCGGGACGTCGAACAAGAGCGAGCTGCTGCTCGGCTACTTCACCAAGTTCGGGGATTCTGCCGCTGACATCCAGCCAATTCTGCATCTCTACAAGACCGACGTCTACGAGATGGCAAGGGAGCTGAAGATCCCCGATCCCATCGTCAGGAAGCCTCCCTCAGCCGGGCTCTGGGCCGGCCAGACGGATGAAGGGGAGATAGGGCTCTCCTATGCCGAGATCGACGCTTCCCTGCAGGCACTGGAGAAGAGAGCCTGGACAGCGGTGACCCCGACCGAGGAGAAAGTCCTCGCCCTCATGAAAAAAAGCGCCCACAAGCGGATGCCCGCCCCTAGTCTTTCAGGAGAACCGAGAGTGCCGGCAGGTGACGCTCGGGATAGTTGAGGAAGGCGAGCGTCTCCCCGTTGCCGACGAGCCCGTAGATCGGCCCTTTCGAGAAGCGGTGTTTTCCTTTTCCGCTCGCCGCCCGGATCCGGCGGGGCGGCGGCGTGTTCCGGTAGTGGGGATTTTTCTTCAGGCTCCCGTCCGTCATCTCGTAGTAAGCGGCCCCGTGCAGTGCTTCATACTCGCCGTACTCGCTCTCGAAAGCGGTCGAGACGATGTTCGCCATCGAGAGCGGCGCATCCGGGGAAGGGTTGATGGAGACATGCCCGTAGCCGGGCGGGATGATCACGATATCCCCTGCAGATGCGGCGATAAGCACGACCTCGTCCAGCGGCCGGTTCTGGAGCAGGTAGTGTGCCTGCCCTTCGAGTACCTCGTACATCTCCGGATACCCGACACCCGCCGGGTTTTTCGGGTGGTAGTGCCCCTTCGTCTTGACGCACTCCCCGCAGAGGTCCCGCGGGGGGATAACAGTCAGGTCGTACCGGAGGTTGTTTTTCCGGAGCCAGAGCCGGTCCGGGGCGGCCAGGGCGAGGTCCCGGTACATAAAATAGAGCGGCTCGCGGCAGGTACAGGACGGATCGGCGAGAACGGATCGCATCTCGCCGATCGACCGTACCGACGGTTCCGGGAGCTCCCCTCCCCATCCCCACATCACCATTTCTTTCTCATTATACCCACATAATACCCTTCCTGCAAGCCTGGGGCGCCACCTGCAGGCAGGGGAGGTGCCCGATGAATCGGATTTCACCTGGGAAAACCAATTTTTCCTCAAAAAGAGTGCCATGCCGGATCAACCCGGGAAAAAGACCGTCGGCGCAGGCGGTCATACAAATGGGGATTAGGAAAAATGTTTCAGAAATCCCGGATCTCCGTCATCTCGGAGACATCGATAAGCCCCTTCATGGCATTTGTCCGCACGGTCCGCCCGCTCTCCTTGATGGCGGCAAGGGGGTTTGTCCCGCCGACACAGGCGATCCCGATGAACTGGGGACTGACCGGAACCCCGAGGAGGGGGAGGTTCGGCATCCCGACTTCAAGGATGCCGATAAAGGAACTGTTCCCGAGTTCGTCAAGGACTTCTCCGACGAGCGGTTCTGCTTCCATGTGGAACTCCCGGATGTTCGCAAGGATCTTGCCGCTGCCCCGGCGCATGACGCTCGTTACCGAGGTCAGTCGCTGGGAGTTGAGGACCTGCAGGGGATCGATCGTCGTATGCTCGTACAGGATCATATGGGTGAACCGGATCGGGCTGCGGTTCTCGATCTCAACGACGCCGCCCCCGATGGGGTTGACCGGGACACCCCGCCGGATCAGGAGCCCGTCGAGCGTCACGCTGCAGACGGTACAGACCGCAGTCTGGCCTGCAGGAACTTTGAGATCTCCTGCCTTCTCCCCCTCCCGGAGGAATCTGACGAGCCCGCTTGCCGCAAGGCCGGTCTTGTACGCGTCTTTTAAGATCCCGATCGCGAATTCAAGGTCCTCGTTCTTTACAAACGAGAGGTTGTAGACAAGCTTCCCTTCATTGGTCGCGGGATTGTAGGTGACCTGCATGGCGAAATCATCGATGCTGTGGTTGACGAACTTCAATGGTTCGGCTGCAGTCCCGGTCATTGTACCACTAGATCTCCGATGAAGCAATAGAAAAATTGTTCTATAAGCATACGTCAATCTCTATGTGATGGAAGACGATATGCGGGTAAAGGCCAGAAATGCCATGAGGCTCATTCTGGAAGCGGCCCGTTTTGAAGTTGACGAGGTCGACGAGCCGCTCGACCTCTCCGCTGTCCGGGAGGATTCCTGCCTCCTTGTCCTGTGTTCGAACGAGAAGAACGCTGCGACCCAGTTCGACCGGACGAACTACAGCCTGATGGTCAACGACCACGAGATGACCTGCAAAAAACTCCTTTTTACCCTTGAGAAGGACATTGTCACCGAGAACTGCATCCAGTGGGGGATCGATGAATTCGTCCAGTATGCCGGCGAGGCCGTTCTTGCAGATATCCTCGGCCGCGAACTCGCCCTCGACCTTTCGGGGACGAAGGTGAAGAAACCTTCGGTCGTTGCGACCCCGACTGCGGCACCTGTCGAGACATCAGGTATCACCCTCCCGCATTTCCCGATCAAGGTTAACGAACAGGCGGCGGTCCGGACTGCAGGGATCCAGGGGGCCGCCAAGCTCCGGTTCATGCCGTACTATCTCTTCCACTACCGGAGTACCGGGGAGCAGGTCTACCGCGACCGGCGCATCCCCTTTGATGCCGACGGATGGGGTGCGATCAACGCCATCAACGGCATCAAGATCGAACTGGACGGAAAAGCGGTCGTCGAGGACGAGATCCCGGCCGGTGCAGAGGTGGCAGACCCGCATATCGCAAAGGAAGAGGCCGCCGAGCGCATCACGACCGAGCTCATCGAACGGCTGACCCAGAAGGTCCGGATCAAGCAGGAGAAGGGAGACGCGATCTTCTACGAAGAGAAGATCCTAAAGCCCGACCGGAAGAATATCACCGTCGAGAGCAAGCAGGTGTACATCCCCGTCTGGCAGATTCGCGGGAAGAAGATCGTTGAAGTCAATGCATTTACCGGGGAACTCCTCTCGGAGCCGATGGACGAGGGAGTCGAGGTCTTCTGACCTGTAGTGACTCCCCGTTCACCATCCCTCTTTTATGATCCTTGTTCTCGGCGGAGGCCCGGCAGGACGGATTGGTGCGATCCGGCTCGCCGCTGCCGGAAAGGACGTGACGCTTGTCGAATCCGGGGGCATCGGGGGCCAGTGCCTCCACTATGGCTGCATGCCGGTCTGTGCCCTGAACGATGCTGCACGGCTGGTAAAGACTTCGCAGCGGCTCGCCGACCTCTCGGTCATCGACAAAAAACCCACGGTGAGGTTTAAGGAACTCCTCGCAAAGACGAAGGAGATCCAGCAGAAGATCGCGGGGATCCTCGATGCCGAGACCAGGGAGGCGGGAGTCACGCTTGTGTACGGGAAACACGGCAGGACGCAGGGGAGGCAGGCATTCATCGGGAATGAACCGGTTGACACTGATGCCATCCTCGTTGCGACCGGGTCGCGACCCAATGTCCCGAACATCGAGGGGATCGGCCTCCACGGGGTGTATACAACGCACAGCCTCTGGGAGATGCCAAAGCTTCCGGAGGACATCACGATCATCGGCGGGGGCGTTGTTGCGGCAGAATTTGCGTTCATCTTCCAGACGTTCGGCAGCAATGTGAGGGTGATTGCCCGGACCGGCTTTTTAAAAAATATCGATCCCCAGCTCCGTTCCCTCGCCCTGCAGGAACTCGAAGGGGTGGAGATCCTGGAGAATACCGGTCTCCTGTCTGTCGAAGGGTGCGGGGGAGTGACCGGTCTCCGGGTCACCACTGAGGGAACGGAAGGTACGGTTCCGGCCAAAACGGTACTCCTTGCGGCCGGCATCATCCCCCGTTCCGAGGCGGTGGAAGGGGTGAGAAAAGGATCGTCGGGAGAGATCCTTGTCGACGACCACATGCGCACGACCGTTCCGGGGGTTTACGCTGCGGGGGATGTGACCGGACCCCCCAATCTGACGCCGGTCGCCCGGTACCAGGGGACCATTGCCGCGGACAACATCCTCGGTATCGACCGGGCTGCCGATCTCAGGTTCGTCCCCCAGTCGATAAGTCTCGGCCACGAGCTCGCGTTCTGCGGGAACGGGAGTACGACCGCAGGTTCGATCGCGATCCCCGGGCCGGCGGGACCTGGTTCGTTCTGGGACGTGCCGTACCGGGACACCGGGCTTGCCAAAGTCCGGGTGGAGGATGACGGCACACTTGCCGGGATCGCCATTGCCGGGCCCGGAGCCGGGCTCATCACCGGGTACCTTGCATTTCTCGCAAAAGAAGGCTATTCCGCCCATGATTTCGAGGAGTTCATCGAAGTCCACCCCTCGACCGATGGCGCATATGGCCTCCTGAAGTATGTTTCCGGGATGCTGAAAAAACGGAAATCCGGCAACCACTGAATTTTTCAGGCGCCACCCGGAAGGTTCCTGTCACTACAACCATTTACCGGCGTATCGCTCCGAAGCAGGGGCGCTCCCCCCTCTTCCCGCACAGGGCCGTTCTCAATCCCGGATCGTGCCTTGGGACGCCTTCGCTATCCGCATAATTAATACCCCGCGTTCCCAAGTACTACAGGCTGTTTGCCATATTCTTCCGGAGAGAAATTCATGACCGACCCGAAGGACCAGCTCGCATTCGACCAGACGCGCCTCGATAAGGTAAAAGCTCTGCAGGAGCAGGGTGTGCTCATCTACCCCCACGCATTCGAGCGCAGACACACCATCGGGGAGATCCGGACCGTCTTTGCCGGTGCGACCCACGAAAAGAGCGCAGAGACGGTCACGACCGCGGGCCGGATCTTCATCGTCCGGGACCATGGCAAGACCCTCTTTGCCGACATCGGGGACGAGACCGGGCGGATCCAGGTCTACATCCGGAAGAACGACATCGGTGAGGAGAACTTCAGGTTCTTCACCCAGTACATCGAACGTGGGGATATCATCGGCGTGACCGGGCACGTCTTCCGCACGAAGCTTGGCGAGATCACCATCTGGGTGGACTCGATCGCCCTCCTGTGCAAGGCGGTCTGCCCACTCCCCGAAAAGTTCCACGGGCTCAAGGACACCGAGAAGCGGTACCGCCAGCGGTACATCGACCTGATCGTGAACGAGGAGAGCCGGCAGACCTTCCGCGTCCGGAGCAGGATCCTCGCGATGATCCGCCGGTTCCTCGATGACCGGGGATTCCTCGAGTTCGAGACCCCGATCCTCCAGCCGGTGTACGGCGGTGCAAACGCCCGTCCGTTCACCTCGTACCATAACTACCTCGACCAGAAGCTCTTCCTCCGGATTGCCCCGGAGCTCTACCTGAAGCGGCTGATCGTCGGCGGGTTCGAGAGGGTCTTCGAAGTCGCACGCAACTTCCGCAACGAGGACGTGGACACAAGCCACAACCCGGAGTTCTCGATGGTGGAGATCTACTGGGCATACCACGACTTTACGGATATGATGGAACTCACCGAGGACTTCCTCGCGACACTTGCAACCGGGGTCCGGGGCAGCACGGAGATCCCGTTCGGGGAGCATACCGTCAGCTTTGCAAAGCCGTTTAAGAAGCTCTCCATGGCCGATGCCGTGAAAGAGTATGCGGGGATCGATGTTCTCGGAACAAGCGTCCCCGATCTCCGGAAGATTGCGCAGGAGAAGAACGTCGAGGAATGGGAGAAGGCGGGAACACAGCGGGAGTTCCTCGTCCTCTTCTTCGAGGAACTGGTCGAGAAGCAGCTGGTCCAGCCGACGTTCATCCATGACTTCCCGGTCGAGAACTCGCCGCTCGCAAAGAAGCACCGGAAGATGGAGGGCTTCACCGAGCGCTTCGAACTCTTCATCGGCGGGATGGAGATCGCAAACGGGTTCTCCGAGCTCAACGATCCCGTCGACCAGCGGGCAAGGTTCGAAGCGCAGGACGAGAAGCGCCGGAAGGGCGACCTCGAAGCCCAGATGATCGACTACGACTTCATCAACGCAATAGGGTACGGCATGCCCCCCACCGGCGGTGTCGGGATCGGCATCGACCGGATCGTGATGCTGCTGACCAACAACAACTCGATTAAGGAAGTGATCCTCTTCCCTTCGATGAAGAACCTGAAGGAAGGGGGATTGCAGGAGAAAACGCCGGAACCCCCTGCAGAAAAATGACAGGGGTCATTCTCCTGACATAAAACAACGTATTTTCTTTCCCCGTTTTTGCCGTAATTCTCACCACCCGGTACTCCGGACGTCGGAAAAGGGCAATCATTAATACCCCCGCCCGCAAAAATTGTAAAGCATCATTGCATCGATGGTCTAGAGGCATGACTTAGGCCTTCCAAGCCTATAGCCCGGGTTCGATTCCCGGTCGATGCATCAGGGCTCGTGGTCTAGCTGGTTATGACGTCGCCTTCACACGGCGGAGGTCTCGAGTTCGAATCTCGACGAGCCCATCCTTTTTCTCCCCGGATCGGCCCTTTTGACCGGCAGTCTTCTTGAAAAGATCCCTCCAAACCGGTGAGGACACACCCGCCGCGCCGGTTTCGGGCCGGTACCGGCATTGCGGAAAAGATGGTCTTCGCCGGATACCATCCCTTTTTCCCGTCCCGTATCATTCATTGAAGCAGATTTCCATGGCCGCAACGGATCTCGTCGAAGTTCAGTGCCCCGCATGCAGGGCGAAGCAGGACGTCCTCTTAACCAACAGTATCAACGTTACAACGAACCCGGAGGAGAAGGAGATGGTTATTGCCGGGACCGTCAACTACTTCCGGTGCAGGTCCTGCAGCTATGAAGGCCATATCGCCACCTCGCTCTTCTACCATGACATGGGAAAAAAATTCTGTGCCTGCTATATTCCTCCGGAAAATCTCGACGATGCGGAGTACGTCCGGCACATTTTTACCCGGAACGCGAAGATCAACCTGATGCTGCCCGGTGATGAGGAGCCCCCGGCAGAGGCGGCGTACGTATCCGACGCCCACATCGTGTTCTCGCTTCCGGAACTGAGCCGCTACGTCCTCTTCCGGGACAGGATCGACGCCCTGTTCGCGGGCGACGGATCTGCACCCCAAAACACAATCCTCAAGGATTCGGACGGTATAACCTGATAGCTGGACGTTCATCCCCATGCCAGATGCAAAAGTGTGCCGGTTCTGCAAACCATATGCAGACGATATCGTTGCAAAAAATGCGCTCTGTTACGCCCGGTGGGACCGGTTCCCGGTCAGCAAAGGGCATCTCCTGCTGATGCCGTTCCGGCACACCCCGGATTATTTCTCGCTGACCGCTGACGAGAAAGCAGCAATGGTTGCCCTTATCGATGTCTGCAGGGAGATCCTCGACGAAAACTTCCGCCCCGACGGGTACAACATCGGGTATAATATCGGCGAGGTTGCCGGCCAGAGCGTGATGCACTGCCATTGCCATTTTATCCCGAGATACAAGGGGGATACCGACAATCCCAAGGGCGGGGTCCGCCGGGTTGTTGCCGGGAAATACTACAACAATCCCATGCGGAAGGCCTCGGACAAACGGCTCTGAATACCCCAAAAGACGGGTCCCGATCCCGTTTTTCGGACAGGGATTCAACTCCTGACCGCCACCATAAACCCGCTTCATCCGGGATCTTCCGGTTTTTCGCCATCCCGGAAAGGTATTCGGGAGAACGTGTTCTTTCTAGGGCTTTGCAAAGACGACAAAACAGAAGTCCAGCCAGTCAAGGAGGGCGATTAAGAGAATGGCGAAGATGCCGAGAAGGATGAACGGCATGTGCTCCGTTATGCCGAGGAAAATGAGGGCAGCTTCGAGGACGAGCGCCGATATTCCCCCGGCAAGGACCGAGAGGATGAGCCGTCGCTGGGTTATGTTTTTGAAGTAATCCGTATATGCCATTGTTCTGATACTGCTGCTGTACGGTCCGCCGGCCGGGAATTCCGCAGGTTTCCCGGCCCTGCAACGGCAGGTTCGATAGTAATCCGTGGATCTTTGAACAGGAGGAGCCCTGCATCCTCAGCTGGGGCGGAAGAGTTAAAGAGGGTATGGGTCTGCCCGTTGAGGAGATATCTGGATTCCGTGGCCCGAGATGATGTCAGCGGGTCCCGGTATCCTCCACGGATTCCCGCACCTGCTTCATCCACACGTTCAGGCCTTCATAAAACTTCGCCGTGTGCTCCCTGTCTGCAGGGGAACGTTTCCCGACATTCTGCCGGTAATACTGCTCCCGGTCCTCTGCCTCCCAGTGGTCCTTCTCCCCGTCAACCGGAATTATCCTGGAATCCAGGGGGTCCCGGCACGGCTCATATGGCCTTGCATGAGCGGGCACCGCCCGGCCCGGTGCCTGAAGCGGCCGGACCGCACACCGCGTCTCTGCGATCCCGTCCCAGTGCAGGTTGACCGGAAAACCCGCTTTTGCCAGCGGCGGATCCCAGGTCGCATCGACAAGGGCCCAGCGGCACCCGATCTGGACGCGGCAGGCGAGGTGGTATGCGACCGGAAGCCCCGCCGCATCCCTGCGGAGAGCCGGGGGGTATTTTACCTCCTGCTCGCCCCAGAGGAACGGGAACGTGGCATAGGCAACGCTTACGCTGAGCTTCCGGTACATGGCTGCAAGGAGGTAGTGCTTGGGTGCACAGGATCCCTGCCCGTCCCGGAGCATCGCCTCGATAAAATCCTCCGGCGACCGGGGGCCGGAAACGAGCGCATACGGGATGTCGCGGATATGGGTGAAGATAGAGACCATCGACTCCCGTATATCGAGCCCTTCCGTCCATTCCCGGAATTTCCGGTTCGCGAGCGGTCCCATGGCTGACATTCCCGTACAATCCCTGTACTGCCCGAACGATAAAGGTTGACCGGCCCACGGTTGGGGGCAGGTGACCGCCAGATTGATGGCAGATCGCCTTCACTCTGAGGTACAGGACAAAGGCGATGCAGGTAATCCCGCACATCCACATGCTGAGGATCCCGTTCTCCATCAGTATCTCCGATACGATTACCATCGAACGGTTCGTTAACACGCTGGTCGTCGCCGGATCCCAGATCACCCTCATCGATTCGGGTGTCGCGGGATCCGAGGAGAGGATCTTTGACTATATCCGCTCGATCGGCCGTGACCCCTCGGAGATTGCTCTCCTGATCCTGACCCACTCCCACCCGGATCATATCGGTGCGGCGCAGGCGATCCGGCAAAAGACCGGGTGTGAGATCGCAGCGCACCCGGCGGAACGGGCATGGATCGAGGACGTCAACCTCCAGTGCCGGGAACGCCCGGTGCCCGGCTTCCATTCGCTGGTCGGCGGTCCCGTTCCGGTCGACCGGCTGCTGGACGATGGGGACGCCGTGGAACTCTGCGCCCGCCACGGGCTCGACTGCATTGTCTTCCATACCCCCGGCCACTCGGCCGGCTCGATCTCGCTCCTCGTGAACCGCAGCGGTTTGCTCTTTACCGGGGACGCCGTGCCGGTTGCGGGAAACATTCCGGTCTATGACGATGTCCTCGCATCGGTGGTGTCCCTCAAGCGGCTGGCGAGGATTGACGGGATCCGCACCCTGCTCGCTTCATGGGACGAGCCGCATCACGGTATCCTTGCCTACCAGCACCTGAGAAACGCCCTTGCCTACCTCCAGCAGGTGCATACGGCAGTCCTCGGTGCTGCTGCAGCATCCCCGGACGATCTCATGGCGATCTGCCGGCGCACGGTTGCAGCTCTCGGCCTGCCCCCCGATGCCGCGACACCGTTCCTTGCCCGGACGTTCTCCGCCCACCTGCCTCTCTGCAACCGTCCCCGGCTGCTCATCGACGAAGATGTCCTTTCAGACGACCGGGCGGGGGGCGGGGCCGGCCCGCGATCGCTGCTGACGTGAAGGATCGCACGGGCTCCTGAGAAAAAACTTCAGAACAGGTAAGAATAAGATTAAAAAATTTAGGCGTTCTTCATCTTTGCCTTTGCAACGTAGCCATCCTTCCCGATGTAGTACATGTAGCCGGCTTCCTTTGCGATCTTCTCGCCGCCGACCTTCTTCTTCTTGCCACCGGGGTTCGACTTCATGGGTGCGGCCCAGACGTAACCGTCCTTGCCGACGAAGTACAGATAGCCCTTCTCACGGTTGATCTTTTCTTTTCCAACTTTTGTTCCCATGTAAACACCTCAAAACTCCGACGTGAGTTTTGATAATGAGATGTTCCGCCCGATACTATAAAAGGTTTCTCGTCGGTAGCCGACGAAAGTTTTTGAACGGGGGGGGTAAAAGGCGGATTTCGGGCGTCCGGGCGCGCAAAATCCGCTGTTTTTATTCCGCTTTAAAACGACTGGATTTTAATTTCAGAGCACCATTGTCCGCGTAATCGGAAAGGGAACCGAACACTTAACCGGAAAACGCGGGCCGGGCCCCGGGGGATCAAAGACCACCGTGAACTCTTCGTACGGCGGAAGGGTACCGGATGGGCAGATGAACAGATCGAACTGTTCTCCCGGCTCCAGGACGAGATCCTCATCGGCGGACTTGAACGGGTTGACATGGTATTTGCTGATCACCGTCCAGTTCGGGCAGACAACAGGAGTTGCGGTTGTCAGGGCAAGGACTTCCGTCCCCGATGCATCTTTCCAGCTGACATTGGTCCGGGCGAGGTCAACGCCCGCGGTGTCGCCAAGAAAGATAGAGAGCGTCATGCCGATCGCTCCCAGCCGCTGGGGATCGGGATTGTCTCGGATGACCGCAACCCCGCCGGTCGATCCGGTTGTCGCGGGGAACCCGTGGATGCTCCCGAAAACATTGAGCTGATCGGACCCCGCCTGTGAAGCGCCGGGGACGATCCCCCGCTCAAGCTCCGGCGGAAGGAATGAACCGGTCGCGATATGAATGACGAGAGCCGCACACAGGATCAGGACTGCAGAGAAGAGGATGAGCTCAAGACCGGTAACGGCATCACCGGTGCCGGAAGATCCTGTCGGACAAATGCGCCGGCCTGCCATGAGAAGACTCTTTTGCAGTGGGAACGTTAAGGGTTGCGAAGGTATGCCGGTCACTCAAATCAGGGCCGGCATGGATCGGCGGTATCCCGGTTCATGGATCTGCAGTCCGGGAATCAGGATTATCGCTTCACGCGCCCAATCGTATGCGATACTCCTGTACTACCATCTCATCGTCACGGATGACTGCAACCTCTGCTGCTCGTACTGCCGGGCCAAGGCATTCGATGACCCTGTTAACGAATGCAGTACGGCAGTCGAGATCGATGAAGATCTCCCGGTCGACCTTGCCTGCGACATTTCCGACCTGAATGCCTTCCTCGCCCGCGATACCGATCCGGTTCTTACCTTCTATGGTGGCGAACCCCTCCTCCGGCCGGACATCATCCGCAGGATCATGGACGATGCCCCTGTCCGACGGTTCATGATCCAGACCAACGGCCTCCTTCTCGACAGGCTCGGGCAGGACTACATCAACCGGTTCGCAACCATCCTCGTCTCGCTGGACGGGAGGGCCGGGCTTACCGATGCCCATCGCGGGCCGGGGACATACCGCAGGGTGATGGACAACGTGCAGGGGATCCTTTCCGGCGGGTATGCCGGTGAGCTGATCGTCCGGATGACCGTCGCGGAGGACACCGATATTGTCGACGCGGTCACGTATCTTGCCGATAATCCCGATCACGCGTTTGGTTCCATCCACTGGCAGCTGGATGCAAACTTTACTGCCGACTTCTCTTCCCGGAACTTTACAGCATGGGCAGAGGAGAGCTACAATCCCGGCATTCGGACGCTCGTCTCCCGCTGGGTCAGCCTCATGGAGACGACCGGTACCGTCCCCCGCTGGTACCCGTTCCTCGATACCATGGATGACCTGCTCCACGGGCGGCAGAGTCTTCTGCGCTGCGGAGCGGGACACACCAACTTCGCCATCATGACCGACGGCCACATCGCACCGTGCCCGGTGATGATCGGCATGAAACGGTTCTATTCCGGCCATATCCGGACCAGCCGGCCGGAAGATCTGGTGCGGACCCCGGTCGGCGGGGACTGCCCGGCGTGCCGGATCCGCGGTTTCTGCGGGGGGCGCTGCCTGTACGCGAGCATTGTTGCGCCCTGGAACGCAGATCAGCGCCGGCTGGTCTGCGGGACGGTTGAGAACCTGCACGCAGCTCTTTTGGCTGCGGTTCCGAAGGTCAGGTCCCTGATCCGGGGGGGTGTCATCACCCCCGCGGATTTTGCCCACGAGAAGTACAACGGGTGCGAGATCATCCCGTAAGGCCGTTGCTGATCCCATGCAGATGTATTTATACCCAGCGGTTCATTGTATATACGCAGCATAAAAACCTGCATGAGTAAAACCATATGGAAAAGAGAGGTTTTGGCGGACCGAGAAACTTCGGCCCCCGCGAGATGACAAAGACAGTCTGCTCAGACTGTGGTAAAGAGTGTGAAGTCCCCTTTAAGCCCACCGAAGGACGCCCCGTCTACTGCCGGGACTGCCTTCCGAAGCACCGGAAACCCCGGTTCTAACAACGCTTAAGCGAACCACCAAATTTTCCTTTTTTAAAAAAGGTTTCTCCCCGAGGGGACCGTATGCATTTCTTCCCCGTCACGGATATCCCGGCTCAACGAGGTCTATGGTGATACCCTCCGCCGCCAGCGGATGTTGTAGTGGGGGGCTCATCCCCCTGAGGAAAATGTCGGGTTTTCTGTACCAGGTGGTGACAGCACCCCTGGGACGCCCGGCGTGAATCGTGCCGCTACTTTCTGCGTCCAATCTCTTCCCGCAGCCGGTGGAAGAGGTCCCACAGCATCATCCGCAATTCCGTATGGACGTCTTCCCATGATTTTGCTGTCGTTGCCGGTATACTGAATCCCGGGGTCCCGATTGTCGGATCGGCAACGGCCGGGACGGTACCGTTTGCCCGGCCGTCCTGGAAGAGGCGCCTGAGGATTTTATAGTACCCCCCAATGAGCACAATAAGAAAGACAAGCGGGACGACGAAGAAGGAGAGGATCTGGAAGATGTTCGAGATGGAAGAACTGAAGTTCAGCCACTGGACAAGGGCAAGGAGGAAGGCGATGATGAAGACGGCACCAAACGCCCGGATAATCGGCGCCGGCAGGTCGAGCGGGAAGGGGAAGGCGGAGAGGATGTCGGCGACGATCATCAGGATCGCGATGATGATGAGGAGCGGAAGGTTGGCGTTGAGGAACCCGACTGCCCTGACAACAGCATTGGACGAATAGACCGATGGCAGGATGTTGGCGAGCACGACAAAGATCAGGAAGGATATGAACCCGATCATCCGGGTGACAAAGACCCAGCCCGGTGAGCTCTCGTGCGACCACCGCATAAAAGACCAGCCCTTCTTACCTATTGATCACCGTGGTTTAAATCCCTCCTGCCTCAACCGTACTGTTTACGAAACGATGCCGCAGGCGTCGCCCCGGTTCTCCGGTATCCTCCCGGGCACGGTTCCTGCCGGCTTTCGTTGCAGTCCGGCATCCGCCGGCCTGACGTATTTTCGCGATCCTGCCCCGGTTATCTGGACGAGCATTCTCATTATGCAGCAAATACTACATCTTTCAACAAAAAGTTACAACAATGTATAAATATGTACAGAGTACACCGTTATTATCACCCTGAACAAGGCAGGTGCCCAGCCTGCATACAGGGAGGTTTCAGTACGATGACATTACAACACGCGATGGTGATGCCGGTGGACTGGAGACTGCCGTGAAGGGATCGGATCTTCTCCTCAACCTGAGCCGCGACGAGTATATCGATGCGGTGCGGGACCAGCCCAAACCCCTTCTCATCCCGCTCTGTGCACGGCTGCCGCTCCCGGAAGTTTCGCCGCTGGCAATCTTTTCGGGATTATCTTCCGGGCGCGGGTTCCTGCTTGAATCGATGGAAGGCAGCGAGAAGATCGCCCGGTACTCCTTCATCGGGAATGAACCGGAACTTGTCATCACCCTGGGAGACCGCATCGAAGTTGCAGGCACGCCCGGTTTTTGTGCAATTGCCGGCGAACCGGAAGGTGCGCACGCTATCGACCAGGTCAGGTGGGTCCTCTCCCGGTTCTGCTACGTGAACGTGAAAGCGCCGCGGTTCTTTGGCGGGATGGTGGGGTACCTTGCCTATGACTGCATCCCCTCCCTCTTCGACAAGGTCTGCAAAGGTCAGGAAAGGCGGCCGGAACGGGACCCTGTACAAGATCGCGATGCCCGGTTCATGCTCAGCACGGACTGCGTCGTCGTCGATCACCGGGAAAAGAGCCTCTTCATCTTCTCCTCCCCCCTCCTGACCTATGAATCGGATCTTACGGAGGGGTACGACCGGAGCGCCGCACGGATCCGGTCCGTAGCAGAAAAAATTTCAGCCATTGCCGGGCCCCACCAAGGCGATCCCGTGCAGGAGGGCTCTTGTACGGGCATGACTCCCTGTTCTTCCACGGTCTCAAGAGAAGCCTTCGAGGACTCGGTCGCCCGGATCAAGGAACATATCGCTGCCGGGGATATCTTCCAGGCCGTGATCTCGCGGAGGCTCGAGTGCGATATCGCGGGGGATCCGTTCGCAATCTACACGGCGCTGCGCCGGATCAACCCGAGCCCGTACATGTATTACCTCGATTTCGGCGACGAGAAGGTGATCGGGGCGAGCCCCGAGATGCTGGTCCGGGTGGAGCGGCGGCGGGTGACCACCGTCCCCATCGCCGGCACGCGTCCCCGGGGGAAGACGCCGGAGGAGGACGAACGGCTCGCACGCGAGCTCCTGACCGACGAAAAGGAGCGGGCCGAGCACACGATGCTCGTCGACCTCGCCCGGAACGATGTCGGCCGGGTCTGCCGGTTCGGGTCGGTGGAGGTCGAGGGGTTCATGGGGATCGAGAAGTTTTCGCACGTCCAGCATATCGTCTCGACGGTCTCCGGCACGATGAAGGACAACCTCGACTGCTATGACGTGCTGAAGTCCTGTTTCCCGGCAGGCACGGTCTCGGGCGCACCGAAGATCCGTGCGATGCAGATCATCGGGGAGGAAGAACCGGTCCACCGCGGGATCTATGCCGGCGCTGTCGGGTACATCGGGTTTGACCGGAACCTCGAGTTCGCGATTGCCATCCGGACCGTTGTCGTCAGAAAGAACCGGGCGTATGTCCAGGTCGGGGCCGGGATCGTTGCCGACTCGGTACCGGCAAACGAGTGGATGGAGACAGAGAACAAGGCAGCTGCGATGATGCGGGCGATCGGTATGGCGGGTGTGCGGGAATGAGAGTGTTGATCGTTGACTGCTACGACAGCTTCACGTTCAACCTGTACCAGCAGGTGGGAAAGCTTGGCGGGAACCCTGTTGTCAGGACCTGCGATACCCCGCTGGAAGCGCTGGAGAAGACCGGCTGCGACCGGATCATCCTCTCCCCGGGACCGGGGACTCCGGAGGACGCCGGGGTCTGCCGCGATGTTCTCACAACTTTGAGCCGGAAAGTACCGACACTCGGTGTCTGCCTCGGCCACCAGGCGATCTGCACCGCGTTCGGCGGAACGGTCCTCCGTGCAGCCCGCCAGATGCACGGGAAGACCTCCCGGATCCGGCACGACGGTGCAGGGATTTACGCCGGGATAACCGGCCCGTTCACCGCGACCCGGTACCACTCGCTGGTCGCGGAAAGGGAGAGCCTCCCGCCCGAGCTGCGGGTCGTGGCAACGAGCCTTGATGACGGGTACGTGATGGGCGTCCGGCATGAGCGGTATCCCGTCGAAGGCGTGCAGTTCCACCCCGAGAGTATCCTTACCGGGACAGGCGATACGATCCTTGCAAATTTCCTGCGGAACGGGGTGACCGGATCATGATGGTGAAGGAGACGATCGGGACGCTGATTGCCGGCCGGGAACTCGCAGCGGCTGATGCTGCCGCAATGATGCAGTCGATCATGAACGGCGAGGCGACCCCGGCGCAGGTCGCAAGCGTCCTCACCGCGCTCCGGATGCGGGGCGAGTCGCCGGCCGAGATCGCCGCATTCGCGCGGGTCATGCGGGAGCACGCGATCCGTATCCGGCCCGTGGTTGCCGGAACGCTCGTCGATACCTGCGGGACCGGAGGCGACGGTTCCCAGACCTTCAATATCAGTACCGCGGCAGCCTTTGTCACGGCAGGTGCCGGTATCCCCGTGGTCAAGCACGGGAACCGGGCGATGAGCAGCCGGTGCGGGTCGGCCGATGTCCTCTCCGCGCTCGGCGTCAACCTTGCCGCCGGCCCTGCGGCGCTTGAGCGGATCGTCGAGAAGATCGGCATTGCTTTCCTCTTCGCACCTGCCCACCACCCCGCGATGCGGCATGTCGCAGGCGTACGGCAGGAGATGGGGTGCCGGACCGTCTTCAACCTCCTTGGCCCCCTTGCCAATCCCGCGGGAGCAGAAGCCCAACTGCTCGGGGTCTACAGCACGGACCTGATCCCGGTCATTGCAGACGTGCTCCGGCGCCTCTCGCTCAAAAGGGCGATGGTGGTGCACGGCGACGGCATGGATGAGATCACGACGACCGGTGAGACCCGCGTTGCCGAACTGGACACCGGGTCGATCCGGCAGTACTCGATTGCCTGCGAAAAGTTCGGTATCCCGGTTGTTGCCAGACAGGACCTTGCCGGAGGGGACGCAGCGGAGAACGCCCGGATCCTGCGGGGTGTGCTCGAGGGGGAGCATGGGCCGGCGCGGGACATCGTGCTGCTGAACGCCGGCGCGGCAATCTACCTGGGCGGGAGAGCGGCCGACCTGCACGGAGGGCTCATCCTTGCGACGGGATCGATCGATTCCGGTTCGGCGGTGCAGAAACTGGACGCCCTTATCGACGCAACCCGAGGTGCAGCATGATCCTTGACGACATTGTCTCCCGCACGAAGCGGCGGGTGGCACGTCTCCCGGCAACGTTCCCGGACACGCCGGAGCGGGAGCACGCGGGGCTTGCGGACACGATCCGCAACCGCGACGGCAGGACGAAGGTGATCGCGGAGATAAAATGCGCGTCTCCCAGCCGGGGGGTAATCCGTCGCAATGTCGACATGCCGGTGATGGCCCGGAGCCTTGTTTCCGGCGGGTGTTCCGCCATCTCGGTCCTGACCGAACCGTACTACTTCGGCGGATCTGTCCGCGATGTCACGAAGGTCGCGGAATCAGTCCCGGTCCCGGTGCTGCGGAAGGACTTCATCATCGACCTGCGGCAGCTCCACGAAACGCGCTCGCTCGGCGCTGATGCCGTCCTGCTGATCGCGGCGGTCCTCCGCGATGACCTCCCGGCGTATGTGGACTCCGCATTCGACTGCGGCCTCGAGCCGCTCGTTGAGGTCCACACCTTAGCGGAAGCAGGGGCGGCACTCGCGACAAAGGCAGCACTCATCGGGATCAACAACCGGAACCTCGCAACGCTTGCAATCGACCGTTCGACGACCCGTACTCTTGCGGGCGGTATCCGGGCGGCCGAAAGGCTCGTTGTTGCGGAGAGCGGGATGCGTTCGGCTGATGATGTCCGGGAGCTGAAACCCTACTGCGATGCATTCCTGATCGGGTCGTCCATCATGGCTCATCAGGAACCGGCAAAGAAACTGGAGGAGTTCGTATGCGCGTAAAGATCTGCGGGATCACCCGGCCGGAGGATGCACGGTTTGCCGGGAACGAAGGGGCAGATGCGATCGGGGTCGTTGTCTGTTCGCCCGGCTCGAAGCGGGAGGTCTCCCTTGATCGTGCACGGGAAATCTTCCGGTCGGTCGGGCCCTTTGTGACCACCGTTGCCGTAACCCACACGCGCTCGGAAGAGGACCTCCGGGAGATCTTCACGATTCAGCCCGATGCAGTCCAGATCTTTCACCCCTTCAAAAGGACTTCTCTTACGGAAGTGCGAATCATCCAGGCGATCGGAAAGGGTGAACCGCTCCCGGAAGACTGTGATGCGATCATCATCGATGAGAGCCATGGCAGCGGGACGGCCTTTGACCTCGCCGGCGCGAAGAATGCGGTGCAGCATGCAAAGGTCCCGGTGATCCTTGCCGGGGGCCTCACACCGGAGAATGTGGAGGCTGCAATCCGGCAGGTGCGCCCGTACGCGGTCGATGTTGCGACCGGGGTCGAGGTCTCACCGGGGATCAAGGATCCTGCAAAGGTCCGGGCATTCATCGCCGCAAGCAGGAGGGCCTGATATGGAAGCGAGAGGACGGTTCGGGAAGTATGGCGGCCGGTATGTCCCGGAGACCCTGATGGGAGCGCTCATCGAGCTCGAGGAGGCCTACTTCCGTGTCGGGAACGATCCGGTATTTCACCGCCGGCTTGCAGAACTCCAGGCAGAGTATGCCGGGCGGCCGACGCCGCTGACCTTCTGCGCGAATGCTTCAGAGGAACTCGGGTGCCGGATCTATCTCAAGCGCGAGGACCTTGTCCATGGGGGGTCGCACAAACTGAACAACACGCTCGGGCAGGCGCTCCTCGCACAGCACATGGGAAAGAAGCGTTTGATCGCCGAGACCGGGGCCGGCCAGCACGGGGTCGCGACCGCGATCGTGGGGGCAGCGCTCGGCATGCCGGTCGAGGTATACATGGGCGAGGTCGACTGCCGGCGGCAGGCCCTGAACGTCTTCCGGATGGAGCTGATGGGGGCAAAGGTCATCCCCGTCAGGTCCGGGACCAGGACCCTGAAAGACGCTGTCAACGAGGCGCTGCGCGACTGGGTGGCGAACGTGCGGGACACCCACTACCTTATCGGCTCAGTGATCGGCCCGCACCCCTTCCCGCTGATGGTCCGCGACTTCCAGTCCGTGATTGGGCGGGAGGCAAAAGAGCAGGTGCGGAAGAAAGAGGGGAGGCTCCCCGATGCAATCGTCGCCTGCGTTGGCGGGGGCAGCAACGCGATCGGGATCTTTACGCCGTTTATCAACGACGATCTCGAACTCATCGGTGTGGAGGCCGGCGGAAAGGGCGTTGTAACCGGCGAGCATTCCGCAACCCTCTGCGCGGGGGAACCGGGGGTGCTCCACGGCACGCTCTCGTACCTGCTGCAGGACGCTGACGGGCAGGTCCTCCCGACCCACAGCATCTCGGCCGGGCTCGATTACCCGGGTGTCGGGCCGGAGCATGCGATGCTGAAGGACGCGGGCCGCGTGACCTATGCAACCGCCAACGACCCGGAGGTCCTGGAAGCGTTCTCCTTCCTCTCCCGTACCGAGGGCATCATCCCGGCGCTCGAGTCCGCCCACGCGGTCGCGTGGGTGATGCAGAATGCCGGACGGTTTGACCGAAACGACATCGTGATCGTCAACCTCTCCGGGCGCGGGGACAAGGACGTCGCAGAAGTCGCCCGGATGCAGGGGAGGGAGGCATGAGCAGGATCTCCGGCGTATTCGCGGGCAGGAAAACTCCGGCCTTCATCGGGTTCACGGTTGCCGGCGACCCTGATAAGGAAACAAGCCTCCGTGCCGCGAAAGCGCTCATCGACGGCGGGACTGATATCCTCGAATTTGGCGTCCCGTTCTCGGATCCCGTCGCGGACGGGCCGGTCATCCAGAGGGCGGACGAGCGGGCGATCGCTGCCGGGACGAACCCGGCGGTTGTCTTCGACCTCGTCCGTCAGGTCCGTGGGTTTTCGGATGTCCCGGTGGTCCTCCTCACCTACTACAACCTTGTATTCCGGCGCGGCACCGACCGGTTCTACCGCGAGGCAGCGGAGGCTGGGATCGACGGGATCCTTGTTGCCGACCTGCCATACGAAGAGTCGGACGAGGTCGCGGGGATCGCTGCACGGCACGGGATCGATCCCATCTTTCTCATCGCCCCGACAACGACCGACGAGCGCATCCGTGCGATCGCATCCAGGGCCAGGGGATACCTCTACCTCGTCTCGGTGCTCGGGGTGACCGGCGTGCGTGAGAGCGTGGATACAGAAGCTATCGAACTTCTGCGCCGGGTCCGCCGGCATACGAGCCTTCCGCTTGCCCCGGGGTTCGGGATCTCCACCCCGCAGCATGTCCAGACGTTTGCAGAGGCAGGGGCGGACGCGGTGATTGTGGGAAGCGCAATCGTCAGGATCGTTGAGCAGTACAGAAACGAACCGGAAGTGATGGAAGAAGAATTGCGGTCGTATGTCCGGCAGATGAAAAGAACCGGGTGACGTTTCACAATAATTTCGAAAAATTTCTCGGTCAGTGAACTTCATGTAACCAACCCAAGGACATTCGGTTCCCGGGTTATTCCCTGCAATCAGGAATGCGTATCCTCCTTATCGCCGGTCTCTGCCGTGTTTTTTAAAGTATCTTCCCGTCAGGGTTCACAAAAAACGATCCTGCCCGGAAGCCTGAATACCCGGTCGCAGAACGCAGCGATTCCTTATCCCCCGGCAAGAGGCGGAAAGATTGCGATAGTGTCGCCGTCGGCAAGCGGGGTATCCATACCGGCAAGGAACTGGATATTCCTGCTGTTCTTAAGGATATTGACAAAATCCCGGAGGTTACCCGGGGCTGAAAAAATCCGTTCGTGAAATCCCCCATACCGCACGCTCAGCTCAGCGAGAAGGGAGCGGATGGCTGCCCCCTCCTCGAAATCCAGGCGGACCTCCGGGTCCATGACTTCCCGCAAGGTAGCGAACGATTTGACCGTCACGGTGATGCGTTTTTTGCCGGACATCCCATTCCTCTATCAAACCAGTTTCTTAAAGGCCTTCCATTCCGGGACCCAAAGAACCGGCTGCTGCATGCTCCGCCGTCATCTTTTCGCCACCGGGGTTGTCCGGTTATGCGAGCCCCAGCTCTTTCAACCGCTCCCTTGTCGGCGTCCCCTCCTTATCCCAGCCGCGGAGGGTATAATATTCGTCGAGCATCTCGTCCCGTTTCCAGACCTGCCCTGAAGGTGCGCCTTCGTTCAATGGCTCATTCAGGAGCCGGGCCGGCAGCGTGTCGTCCTTGCGCCCGAACCCGCGTTTGATATTATAGAGCTTCTGGAGGTTCCAGATCCGCTCGCCAGTCTTCAGCAGCCCGGCAGGATCGATCTTGATCCCCGTGGTCGCGCTCAGGAGGTCCGCATAATCATCAGCGCCCAGCGCAAACGAGGTAAACAGGCACATCCCCGAAGCATCGATTGCCGCCGTCAGGTCCTGGAATGTCTTGACCCACTGCGGTTTTCCCTTGGTTACGAACGGATCCAGTTTCTCGGGCGCCCCGAGAATTTCGGGGGAAATCAGGTAGCCATAGACATGATCTCCCCCGCGATTCGACGTCGCTGTTGCAAGCCCGTATCCCTGGATCCCCCGGGGATCGTAGGCCGGCAGTTCCTGCTTCTTGGAGCTCATCGAGCACTCGGGGTGGCCGTATTTGGTCGCGAACCGGAAAGACCCCTCGGCGAGCTCGCCCCCTATCCCCTCGCGTTTTGCTATCTGCTCCACAAGTGTCAGCATCCCTTTTGCATCGCCAAACCGGACCGGGTGTTTTACATATCCCTTCTCTGCCATCTCCATCAGGCAGGCGATCGTCGTCGGCGCCGAGATGGCGTCGAGCCCGTACTCGTTGCAGAGGTTGTTTGCCCGGGCCACCGCCTTGAGATCGTCGATCCCGCAGTCCGGCCCAAACGCCCAGTCCGGCTCGTACTCCGGCCCTTCCCCGTGTTCGCCATCGAACTCGCAGACCCGGCCGCACTTCACGATGCAGGCATAGCAGCCCTTGTTCTGCTTCAGGATTGTTGCCGCCATGGTCTCGCCGGAGACCCTCTCCGCCGCCGCAAAGTGGGCGGTCTGGAAGTTCCGGGTGGGGAGGACATAGTTCTCGTTGATGATGTTGACGAGCACCGCGGTCCCGAATTTCGTCAGCGCCTGTTCGATCCCATTATCCGTGATCTTCTTGCGCACCCGCTCCTTGACAATATTGAGCTGCGCTTCGTCTGCAGGTGTAATCGGCAGGTCTCCCCGTGCAGCAATCGCCTTGAGGTTCTTTGCACCCATGACCGCACCGGCACCTCCGCGGCCGGCGGCCCGGGTCTTCTCGTTGATGATGCAGGCAAACTTCACGAGTTTTTCACCGGCCGGCCCGATGCAGGCGACCCTGACACTCTTGTCGTTCAGTTCGTCCTCGATGGCATCGGTTGTCTGCCCGGTGGTTTTTCCCCAGAGCCCGGCTGCATCCCGGAGTTCGGCCTTCCCGTTATCCAGCAGGAGGTAGACCGGCTTCTTCGCTTTGCCGGATATAACAACCGCATCGAATCCCGCCTTCTTCATCTTCCAGCCAAAGACCCCGCCGCTGTTGGCGCTCATGGCAGCCCCCGTGAGCGGTGAGATCGTCGAGACCTCGTACCGGCTCCCCAGCGGGATGCCGGTGCCGGTCAGCGGCCCGGCTGCGAAAACGAGGACATTCCTGTCGCCGAGCGGTTCGATCTTCGGATCAACCATGTCCGTCAGCAGCCGGATGCCAAATCCCCGCCCACCGATGTACTGCTTTTTCAGTTCCGGGGGCGTGGGACTGAGTGTGACTTTCCCGGCCGTAAGATCGGCATACACAATCTTCCCTGCATAACCATCCATAATGCATACCATTCCACTCTTTCCGGGTTATTAGCACTGGCGGATGTTCCAAAAAATAGAATATTACCAACGGAGGGATGTTAATGTTTTTTCCAATACCAGGGCTGGATGAACAGCAGGATGGCGGGTGTCGGAACTCTTGGGATAAAAAGGCCGGGAGATACTCCCCAGGTTATGTTGCTCACCCACATTCGGGATTATTTCCCGGCATGTTCCGTGCAGCGGAGCAGGTGCCTGCCGAGATCGGTCACCGAGTAAATGATCCAGTTCCCGTGATACTCGCCCGTGACCAGGCCGCTCTCTTTCAGGATATTGAGGTGGTACGAGAGCTTCGATCCCGAGAGCTGCATGAAACGGTTGATGACACAGACACAGAGGGGCTGGTCCCGGATGATATAGAGGATGGAGAGGCGGAGCGGATCGGAAAGGGCATGGTAGATCCTCCCTCTCTTCTCAAGCTCTGCCTTTTCCGGGATGCGGCCCGCGAGCGCGACCAGCCCCCCCATTGCGTCGAGTTCGTGCTGGATCTGTTCCGGAATTTCTGTCGCGGGATCCCCCTCCTGTACCGGTGTCCCACAACAGGACGATGTCTTCCGTTTCATTTCAAACTAATCTGAAATGAAAAGATATATAATCTTGCCCTGTTTATTGTAATTCAATAAAATTTGAAATTGTAGGATCAGGAGTGTCCATGGGAGACGATGACAAGCCCTGTTGTGCTGCCGAGGCCCTCAGGCGAATCCGGCAGATCCCGGTGAAGGGAATCATGACCGGGATCACGATGCTGGATGAGAGCATTACGCAGGTGAAGGCGCAAAACCCGGGCAGCGATACCCGGATCCGTGAGGCGCTGATGCAGAAGATCCGGATCTATAACTACGTCCCTCCGGGAGTTGAGGAAGAATATGCCCGGGCTGTCATGGAAGAATACACAAAAAGCGTGGAGAGAATGGGCGAAAAAGGAAGGTGACATCAATCATGAAAGAAAAATCACTTGGATTTATCGGGGGTGGAAGGATTACCATGATTCTCCTCTCCGCATTGAAGAAAAACCAGTCCCTGCCGGAAAAGATCGTTGTGAGCGATAGGAACGCGGATACCCTCGGAGCCCTTCAGCAGCAGTTCCCGAACGTCCGCACGGTTACCGGCGGAAATGAAGAGGCAGCTGCGCAGGACATTGTCTTCGTCGCTCTCCATCCCCCGGCAGCAGGTGAGGTGCTGGGATCAGTTAAGGGGGCAATAAAGAAAGACGCTGTCATCGTCTCGCTGATGCCCAGACTGACCATTGTCCAATTGTCCGGCATGCTCGGCGGTTTCTCCCGGATCATCCGGATGATCCCGAACGCACCGGCGGTCATCGGCAAAGGATACAATCCCCTTGTTTACCCGGTTGGACTGGCGAAAGAAGAGAAGGCTGCGATGGCCCGGTTCTTCACCGCATTCGGAACCTGTCCGGAGGTTGCAGAAGGAAAGCTGGAGGCATATGCGGTGATAACTGCGATGGGGCCAACCTACCTGTGGTTCCAGCTGTATGAGCTCGAGGCACTGGCACAGTCATTCGGTATGACGGAGGGTGAAGCCGCGGAGGCGGTCCGCCAGATGGCCGAAGGGACGCTCTCCACCATGCACGTCTCGGGCCTTGCTCCCGAACGCGTTATGGACCTCGTCCCGGTCAAACCTATCGGGGCCGATGAAAAGACCATCCTCGCATCCTATCGTGAGAAGATACCGAGGCTGTACGCAAAACTGAAGAACTGAACAAACCAAAGCCCAGGGACATTAAACGGGAGCATCATGACAAAAATCGAAATTATCGGAACAGGCTGCGCAAAATGCAAACGGCTCTTTACCAATGCCGAACAGGCTGTAAAGGAACTGAAGATCACTGCGGAAGTAGTTAAGGTAGAAGACATCGATGCGATCGTTGACCGTGGCGTGATGATGACGCCTGCACTCTTCATCAACGGGGTAGTCCGGGCGGAAGGCAGGATACCTGACGTGAATGAGATCAAGAAAATGTTGACAGAGTAACGACAATGGCAGAAGCACCACCATGTTCATGCGGAGCAAACGAACCGAAGCGGATCATCTTTCCCTGCGCCGGGCAGGCAAATGTCGGGCAGCTGACCAACCTTGCAGCGCTCCAGCTCACCAAGGAAGGATACGGGAATATCGCCTGCCTTGCGCTTCTCGGCATCGGGACGGAGAGCCTGATCGCGAACGCACTGAATGCTGACGAAGTTGTCATCCTTGATGGCTGCCCGATGCTCTGTGCAAAGAAGATAGCCGGTGCGCAGGGGGTTGCGGCAGGCCAGCACCTCGTCTTGACCGAACTGGGTATCGCCAAGGGGCCATCGAAATCCTACACGGATGACGACATCGAGAAGGTCGTTGCCGCGTGCTGGAAAGGTGAAGGCCGGAAGACGGAACCCGCAAAGCCCGGTAAAAAGAGTGGCGGCAAGGACAGCGGATGTGGCTGCGGGTGCGGCGGGACCTGCTAAAAGATCCGGGATACAAATGACCTTCGCGCTTGTCACCTGCTCCGGTATTTCCAATACCGGGAAACTCACGACACAGGCGGCCCAGATCCTGCTCCAGCGGAAACCGGGACAGTTCGTCTGGATGCATGCCAAACAATCCGCTGCGACACTCGAAGCCGAGATTGGTGACGCTGAAGAAGTGATCGTACTCGACGGGTGTACAGACTGCTGCGCAACAAAGAAACTTGCCCATTCAAACCTCGTCCCTCACCGGCATATTATTGCAACCGAGCTTGGCATCGAGAAGAAAGGAATGGGCGAGGTGCAGTATGATGAGATCGAGAAAATTGTCCGGGTAATTATGGACACCCGTGGAGAGAACGAATGTACGAAGACCTAATCATTACCGGGCTGATGGGAGGTGTCACGTCGTTTATCGATTATATATCGGCCCATGTGCTCACCTGCCTTATCCCTGCCTTTTTCATCGCGGGTGCGATGACCGCCCTGCTGAACAAAGAATCGATTACCCAATATCTGGGTACCAAGGTCCCGCTTTACAAGGCGTATCCGGTTGCGGTCGTCTCCGGGCTCCTCCTCGCCGTCTGTTCCTGCACGATCCTTCCCCTCTTTGCAGGGATCAAGAAGAAGGGTGCCGGCCTCGGACCGGCCATCGCCTTCCTGTACACGGCACCGGCTACGAATATTCTTGCCATATCCCTGACCTGGAGCGTGATCGGGGCTGATTTCGCGCTTGCACGTATCATTCTTTCAATCATCTTTGCGATCATTATCGGGATCATCATTTCGACAATTTTTAAGGAAAAAACTCCCGAATCTTCACCGCCGGCCCCCATTGCGTGCGCATGCGATCCGGGAACAGCGAAGGAAGGCGGTCAGAAGCACGTCATCCTCTTCATCGGGACGCTGGTGGCGCTCCTCTTCGTCGGCACATGGGCGATCTTCATGGAGAACCGCCTGGCAGGGATTCCGCTCCGGTTCGTCACCCTCCCGTTCCTCATCATCCTGGTGATATTAGAAGCATGGAAATGGTTCAACCCGGACCAGCGAAAGAGCTGGCTGGAAGAGACGTGGTCGTTTATGAAGACCATCTTCCCGCTGTTGTTTGCCGGGATATTTGTCGCCGGGATACTCGGTGCCCTCCTGCCGAAGGATCTTCTCAGCGCCTATCTGGGGTCGAATACGGTGAGCGCAAACCTCATCGCAGTCCTCTTCGGGACGTTCATGTACTTCCCCACGCTGGTCGAGGTACCGATGGCGAAGATGTTCCTGGACCTGGGAATGGCCAAAGGCCCGCTGCTTGCCTACATGCTCGCGGATCCGGTTATCTCTCTCCCGAGCATCCTTGTCGTCAGGAAATACATGGGAACGAAACAGACCATCGTCTATGTGATCCTGATCGTATTCTTCTGCACGCTCGCCGGGCTGATCTATGGATCGTTTGCCGGGTGATGAAAAACATGAAGATCGGTATTATCAGCGATGGAAAATTCGGGGATCGGGCCTATGAGATCATCCGGGAGAAGTTCCCGACCGAATGGATCACCGCGCCCTTCCCGCAGAGCATGGTCGTCGACGACCTTGATCTGCCCCTGCCGGACTGCGACCTCTACATCTCCTATGTGCGCCACTCGGACGTCGCCCTCGCAATTATCGAAAAGCAAAAGCCGGTGATCCTGGGGGTTAGTTTCGGCCCCGGTTTCCTCCGGCAGGCAAAAGGGATCAATGAGAATATTATTGCGCCCGTCACGATGTGCTCCCTGGAGGACAACACCTGGGTTCCTGAGATCAATGAGTTCGCAAAGGTCTTCGGCCGCCCCGCCTTTGACGTCAGGATCCGGGATGATGACACCATCGAAAGTATCCGGGTGATCCGAGGATCGCCCTGCGGCTCTACCGTTGCAGCAAGCGTAGAACTCCCCGGGACTACGATTGGCGATGAGCAGCTCCGGCACTACGGCCTGCGGATCTGCCACTTCTGCCGGGCACCCCGGTTCGGGAAAACCTGCGACAAGGAGGTATCCGGCCTCCTCCATATCCGTGAACTGATCCGTGCGATCACCGCGATGTCGCCTGCTGCCGGGGCACGGGTGATGCCCCTTGCCGATGAAATGGAAAAAATAATTGATCAGAAAATCAACCGGTTCTGACACAGGGGCAGGATGGACCGGAATCGGGAGTGTTCATGACAAAAGCGGATGATGCACACCGGAGTTTCTTAAAGAGGTTCACCTGCTCGGCATCGGTCTTCTCCGCGTTTGCCGAAGATCTGGGACTGGACCCGGGTGTCGCAAGGAAGATCGCGTGCGGGTTCGGGGCCGGGATCTCGAAGACCGGAAACATTTGCGGCGCGGTCTCCGGCGCCATCATGGTGATCGGGCTTGCACACGGGAAGGCCGAAGAAGGCGACGATGCCGCGACCGAGAAGACCCGGGCGCTTGTCCGGCAGTTCATCGCAGAATTCACCCGGAAGAACGGTTCAATCAGTTGTACTGACCTGCTCGGGTACAACCTTAGTATCCCCGATGACTATGAGGCGGCGAGGGAGAGCGGCATCTTCATTGACAAGTGCCCACTGCTGGTGCGGGATGCTGCCGACATTCTTGAAGTCCTCCTGAACGACAACGGGCGAAAACAACCATGACCTCGCTGAAATCCCTCTCCTTTCTCGACCGCTACCTGACCCTCTGGATCTTCCTCGCCATGGCGGTTGGGATCGCCATCGGGTACTTCATGCCCGCGGTCCCGCTCGTGATCACCGGCCTCTCGGTCGGGACAACATCAATCCCGATCGCCATCGGCCTCATCCTGATGATGTACCCGCCGCTCGCGAAGGTGAGGTACGAGGAACTCCGGAAGGTTTTCAAGGATACGAACGTGCTCGGCCTCTCCATCGTCCAGAACTGGATCGTCGGGCCGGTCCTGATGTTCATCCTCGCGGTTGTCTTCCTCCGCGACCAGCCCTTCTTCATGTACGGCCTCATCCTCGTCGGGATCGCCCGGTGCATCGCGATGGTGATCGTCTGGAACGACCTCGCGGGCGGCGACTGCGAGTACTGTGCGACGATCGTGGGGCTGAACTCGGTTTTCCAGGTCTTCTTCTACTCGGTGTACGCCTGGTTCTTCATCACCTTCCTGCCCCCGCTGCTCGGCATCGGTGCCGGGTCTGCGGTCAACATCACGATCCTCCAGATCGCGACAAGCGTCTTCATCTACCTCGGCATCCCGTTCCTTGCCGGCATGATCACCCGGTTTGCCCTGCTCCGCATGAAGTCCAAGGCATGGTACGAGCAGTCGTTCATCCCGAAGATCTCGCCGGTCACGCTCGTCGCCCTGCTTTTTACCATCATCGTCATGTTCTCGCTCAAAGGCGAGTATATTGTCAATGTACCGCTTGATGTCGTGCGGATCGCACTCCCGCTGCTCTGCTACTTTATCATGATGTTCTTCGTCAGTTTCTGGATGGCGCACCGGCTCGGCATCGATTACGGGAAATCCGCCTCGCTCTCGTTCACCGCGGCGTCCAACAACTTCGAGCTCGCGATCGCGGTCGCGATTGCCGTCTTCGGTATCGCTTCACCCGCAGCGTTTGCCACCGTCATCGGGCCGCTCGTCGAGGTGCCGGTGCTGATCGGGCTTGTGAACGTGGCCCTGTGGTTGAAGGGGAAGTGGTATGCCGGGACTGGCGGCGCGGCGTGCAGCCCGGCATAGTGAACCGTCTTATGGGAATTTGACGGTGAATTCCTCTTTTTCCTCACAAGCCCTTCGTCAGGTTTCGTTTCTGGATAACCTTCGCTGCTACGATGAAGACGATGGTGACCATGATAAGGATCCCGCAGTCGAGCAGCGATGAAAACGCCGATGATCCGGCCATGGCTGCATTGAACAGGTCAACGAGATACGTGAGCGGCGAGCAGTACGCGAGTGCCCGGGCCGCCCCGCTCATATGGGAGAGAGGGACGAAGATCCCGGAGATGAAGATGAGCGGGAACCGGATCAGGTTCGAGAGGATCATCACGTTAGGCGGGCTGTCGGACGCCGGCGACGCGAGCAGTACGCCGAGTGCGGCACAGGAGACCGTTCCAAGGATGAACGCGACGCCGAAGAGGAGGGGGTTTGCGATCGGGACGGGGACGACGACGGTACTCGCCGCCCAGACGAGCAGGGAGATCCCCATCCCGAAAACGACTCCCGCGGAGATGTCGCCGAGGATGATGGAATCCTGCGTCACCGGGTACGAGAGGAGCCGCTCGTAGGTCTTCTCCCGTTTCTCCCATGGCGTGATAAGCGGGCCGACCGATGATGACGTAAAGAAGAGCATCATCGCAAGGAACGCCGGGAAGAATGCGACGAGATCGAGCCCCCGCCCGACAAAAAACGCGAGGAACATAAAAAGCGGGAAGAGGAGCCCGAACATCAGGACCGGTGGCTTGGTATAATAGAGCCGCATGTTCTTGCCGGTGATGACGAGGATGCCCCGGAGGGCGAGCGGGACTTCCATTCAGGCACACTCCGTAAGGTGGACGAACGCCTCTTCAAGGCTCGGGCCGGAGGTCGCAAGGGATGTGATGCCAAGAGACCTGTTCGCCGCTTCCTTAACGATAAATTTCAGGATCCGGTCCGGGTTTTCTGTATATAACCGCCATTTGTCGCCGCAAAGCTCGGCCCGGAGGATCCCCGGATCGGTAAAAAGGTCGCCATTCACCGGCCGGTCGAAGGAGACTTCGATCGATTGCGTCGTATCGAACATCTTCTTCAGCCGCTCGGGGCTGTCCTGTGCAACGATCTCCCCCTTGTTGATGATGCAGACGGTCTGGCAGAGCATGTTCGCCTCCTCGATATTGTGGGTAGTGAGAAAGACCGTGCTGCCCTGCCCGTTCATCTGGCGGATGGTATCGGTAACGAGGCGCCTGCTCTGCACGTCAAGCCCGCTCGTTGGCTCGTCGAGGAACAGGATCTTTGGCCGGTGGATGATGGCACAGCCGATGCTCACCCGCTGCTTCATCCCTTTGGAGAATGTGCGGACCGGGAGGTGTCGTTTCTCTCCAAGCCCCATCCGGGAAAGGATCTCGCTGACCCGTTCGTCCCGCACCCCCCTGGGCATGCCATACATCTTCCCGCTGAGGTGCAGGTTCTGTTCGGCGGTGAGGTCGCCGTAGACCGTACTGCTCTCCGGGATGACGCCCATCTGCATCTTGGCATCGAGTGGATGACGGTGGATGTCGATACCGTTGATCCGTACGTTCCCCGCATCGGGTGTCAGGACCCCGGTGAGCATCCGCATGGTCGTTGTCTTCCCCGCCCCGTTCGGGCCGAGGAACCCGAAAATCCGGCCGTCCGGTACCGAGAGGCTGACATCCTTGACGGCGGTCACGCTGCCGAAGCGTTTGACGAGATGGCCGGCTTCGATTGCGGTCATGGCCCCTTCGCGGACTTCAGGGCTGCGATCTTCCGGTCAATGGCCCCGACTTTGTCCTGCATGAGGTTTCTGTGCTTCTCAAGGAGCCGGATCTCCTCTTCGACCGTCATCATTGCCGGGCAGGTGCAGGAGCAGCCGCACTGCGCCTGCCCCTTCTGCCCGGACCCTGCTGATAAATCGTGACACATGATGATCGTCCAGATACTGGCTGACTGATACTATTCATCGGATAGTATTAAAGCTATCAAGTCTGTAGTATCATAGTGACTATGGAAAATCATAGCGACCACGTCTGCCTGTGCCCGCTCGAAGGTATCATCAACATCATCGCCAAGAAATGGGCCATCCTTATCATCAGCATCATCGGTCACCACGAACGGATCCGGTTCAGTGACATCATGCAGCGGCTCGACGGAATCAGCCCCAAGACGCTTGCGGATGTGTTGAAAGACCTCCAGAGAGAGAACCTGATCCACCGGGAATCCTTCTCAGAGATCCCGCCCCGGGTCGAATATTCCCTGACAGATGACGGGAAAAAACTCTGCGAAGCCGTCCGGCCGTTGATCCAATGGGCGGAGGAGCGGGATAGTTCTGCCCCTCACCACCGGTGCGTGGGACACTGCCACGACGCAATTGTTTCACAAAAGTGAACCGGTAAGAAAGGACAGTGATGGGATCTCTCAGGCAACCTGTTCGAGGATATGGCCGATCAGCCGTTTCTCCGCCTTATGGATGTGTTCGAGCAGCGTGGTCTTGTGCATGCCCATCTTCTCTGCGAGCTTGCCGGCGTCGATCCTCCGGGGATGATCGAAGAACCCGCTCCGGTACGATTCCAGCAGGATCTCCTGCTGCCGGGGCGTGAGGATATCGAAGATCCCGCCGGCATCGGGGCTGTAATCGCAGACCGAGAGGACCTCGAGTCCCCACCCTTTCTCTGCAGCATCCGCAACGAACGTGCTGAAGTCCTCCGGCTCTCCGACCATGCTGAACGACAGGCAGTCGTTCTCGAAAACAACCGGTGGCTCGAACTTGGATCCATAGGTGAGGAGAAACCGGGTAATATCATTGGAAAAAGTCCCCTTGACAAGACAGGTATATTCACGGCCCCTGTTCTGGAGCACGATGAGATTCGAGACATAATTACAACTGATCT
>ERZ795055.431-NODE-431-length-40478-cov-5.527719_pt1 | contig 40478 bp, 33 predicted proteins | sample MGYA00375139_ERZ795055 | MGnify/ENA primary metagenome ERZ795055 (study PRJEB30184, sample SAMN05720283) | anaerobic digester metagenome | isolation source: active sludge of municipal wastewater-treating anaerobic digesters | place: USA | collected 2015-01-23 ... | reverse complement strand
TAGCAGCCCGTCAGTCAGGTGTAATAATCGGAGGTGAAGTAATTGGAGGATTAAGCGCCGGAGAACTTACCAATGTAATTGGACTCGCAATCCAGAACAGAATGACAGTCAATTCATTACTTACTTCTCAGATTGGAACTCATCCCTGTCTGACAGCTTCACCTGCAGGCTATCCTTTGATAAAGGCTGCTGAAATAATTGCAGGCAAAATGAGGAACAGATGATGATTACCAATGAAACAGCTTTTAGGGTATCTTATTCTGATACTGACAAGATTGGTTTTATGCATCACTCAAACTATTTTAAATATTATGAAACAGCCCGCTGGGAGCTTTTCAGGAGCATTGGAATACCCTACAATGAGATAGAAGAAGAGGATGTTATTTTACCTGTAATAAATGCTTCTGTCAGAAAGAGCACAGGCAAGGCCTGTTTTCCACCAAAGAGAATATCAGATACACTGAAAGAGCTAACTGGTAAATAATTGAATTATGGAGAAAATCAAAATAGGAATTTTTATCTGTGACAGATACAACACTTGTTCTGGCGGAAAATGCTTCAGATCAGCTGCTAACAGGGAAGGCGCATTCTCCATTTACAGAAATTGTGAGATAGAAATAGCAGGATTCACAACATGTGGAGGCTGTCCTGGAGGCAATATAGAATATGCTCCTGAAGAAATGAAAAAGAACGGAATAACTCATATCCATTTTGCAACCGGATTCCTTGTGGGTTATCCGCCCTGTCCTTATATGGAGCATTTTAAGAACTTCATAGAAGAGAAATATGGAATGAAAGTAATTTACGGAACACATCCCATTCCCCAGAAATACTATCTCACACATAAAAACCTGGATACATGGCACAGTGAATTTCTTTCAGAATCTGTTAAACCCACCCTTACTGATGAATTAACCCGCTTTAATTATGATTAAAATTGCCATAGCCAGTGGTAAAGGGGGAACCGGTAAAACATTTGTTGCAACAAATATTTTTCATTCTCTCATGCAGAATAATGTAGATGCAATTCTGGTTGACTGCGATGCAGAAGCGCCAAATGCTGCCGCCTTTTTTAAAACCAGACAGACCGGTTCATTTGAAGTAACAAAACTGGTACCGGTCATAAACGCTGATTCCTGTACCTTTTGCGGGAAATGCCACGAATACTGCAATTTCAATGCGATATTCATCCTGCCTCCCATGAAAATAATAAATGTAATAGAAGATCTTTGTCATGGGTGTGGAGCATGCAGTGTTGCATGCAGATATGACGCTATTACAGAAAAACCGGTTTCATTGGGTATTGTTAAATTTTATTCAGTCAATGACAAGCCTGTACTCATCGAAGCAAGAATGAATGTCGGTGTAATGTCACCAGTTCCCGTTTTAAAAGCTGCTATAAAACAAATCAACGACAAGGCCGAAATTGCAATTCTTGATTCTCCCCCCGGAACAGCATGTCCTTTTATTCAAACGGTATCAGCTTCCGACTATGTAATTCTTGTGACTGAGCCTACTCCATTTGGCTTAAGTGATCTGAAACAAAGCATTGACACCTTAAAAAAAATTGATAAACCATTCGGAGTCATTATTAATCGTGCAGGCCTTGGCAATAAAGATATTTATAAATGGCTGAAAAATAATAATATAGCAATATTAGCAGAGGTCCCTTTTAGTCAGGAAATAGCCCACATTTATTCTGAGGGAAGGCTTATTGCTGATTCTGACAAGAACTATGAGATTCAGTTTTATAACATTTGTAATTGGATAAAGCAGGAATTAAACGACGAAGTTTTGATGAAATGAAGCAGATAGCAGTTATCAGCGGTAAAGGAGGAACTGGTAAATCGAGCATAAGCGCTGCATTTGCCACATTAAATGGGGAAGTCGTAATTGCCGACTGTGATGTGGATGCTGCAAATCTATACCTGCTTTTTAAGCCTTCGGATGAAGAAGAAGAATCGTTCATATCAGGTTACAAAGCTGTAATAAATTATGAAAAATGTTCCGGATGCGGTCTTTGTTTAAACTATTGCAGGTTTGATGCAATCTCATCTCAGAACAACAGGGTGATTATAGATGAGATATCATGTGACGGCTGTTTTCTCTGCTCAAGGATATGCCCTGAAAATGCCATTAAAATGGTTCCTAATGATAAAAGCAGATTATACTCTGGTTCTTTCAAAAATGGAAGGCTGGTGTATGGTCGCCTTGCTCCTGGTGAGGAGAACAGCGGCAAACTGGTAAATATGGTTAGAGAAAAGACAAAACAGGTTTCTGAGAAGTTTGATCTCGGTACTGTAATACTGGATGGTCCTCCAGGTATAGGATGTCCAGTTATCTCAACAATAACCGGTGTCGACAAAGTAATAATTGTGACCGAACCGACTATTTCAGGATTACACGACCTGAAGAGGGCAGCGGAAATAGTCCTGAAATCGGATCGAAAACCCTCCGTAATTATAAATAAATGGGATCTTAATGCTGAAATGACTGATCAGATCCATGAATGGTGCAATCAAAACGGAATAAAAGTAGCAGGATTAATACCCTTTGATAAAAAAATGGTGGAAGCAATGGTTCAGGGTAAAACAATAATAGAATTTGATAAAACAAATGTCATAAGCATGGAATTAAAAAGAATTTGGAACGAAACAATAAATGATAAATAATTATGAGTGATCTATTTGAGAAACTTCCTATGGAAGGCGTAAAGAATATTATTGTAGTGGCTTCGGGTAAGGGTGGAGTGGGAAAATCAACTGTTGCCGCCAACCTGGCGATTGCATTAGCAAGAAACGGATTAAGTACGGCACTGGTTGATGCGGATATTTTTGGTCCGTCAATACCAAAAATGTTCGGAATTGAGGATGTAAAACCTGATGTAACTGCCCTTGGTGATAAAGAGATGATCTTCCCGGTTATCAAATACGGCGTAAAAATCATTTCAATCGGATTTTTTATTGACCGAAGTCAGTCACTGATCTGGAGGGGGCCAATGGCAGGCAAAGCTGTGACCCAGCTTTTTGAAGATACACAGTGGGGAGAAATTGACTATATGATCATTGATTTTCCTCCCGGGACAAGCGATATTCAGCTTACAACTGTTCAGAAACTTAAACTGGCGGGCGCAATAATAGTGACCACACCACAGGAAATATCCCTGAACGATGCAAGAAAGGCAACATCAATGTTCAAAAACCCTGATCTTAATGTCCCTATACTTGGCATTATAGAAAATATGTCATGGTTTACACCGGAAAAACACCCTGATGAGACTTACTACATTTTTGGCAAGGGAGGAGGACTTAAACTCGCGAAAGAGTTTGATACAGTTTTGCTCGGACAAATACCACTTGTATTGGAAGTAGGTACAGCTGCTGAAAAGGGACTGAGTGTATTCAGCCAGAATAACAAAACTGTTGTTAATGCATTTGAACAGGTTACAGAAATGATAATTTCAAGGATCGAAGTCAAATAAATAAGATTGCTATACTGCAGACGCGGAAAATGATTTTCATCGGCAGAGATCAGAAACCAGATACCGTAGACTCTGTCAGAAATCTAATATGTCACCGGTCTTTACCTTCCTGATTTTGAAATTATCATAGAAAGATGATAATGCTGGAAGTTCAGTGCAGTGAGAAGGATATACATGGTTGATTCTGTTCGTTTTAAGATATTTAATAGTCTCTTTTAGCTGAAGATCTGTTTCTTTCAGGTGAAAACCTCCCATTATACCAAATAGATTGTTTACTCCCGTTACTCTCTTTGAATACTCAAGTGTATTTACTATTCCTGAATGGCCGCAACCGGTTACTACAAACAAACCTTCAGGTAACATAAAGGCAACTGCACTATCATCTGAAACATAGTCAGGTGTACCATTTTCAAAAACAAAAGAAGTTGTATTTGATTCAAAATCTGTTAGCCGCGGGATTTCCCCCAGAAAGAATATCTTCTTTGAAATTTCATACGGTTCAGATGATGTAATGAGCTCGAATTTCCGGGACAGTACATCTTTAGTATCTCTCAATCCCATGTACGATCTGTCTTTTCCCCGGAAACGTCTTTCAAAGCAGCCTGGATGACAGATTAAACGTCCTCCCTCCAAATATTCCAATCCATTCCCGTGGTCGAAATGCCCATGACTCAGAATAACTATATCAATATTTCTCATACTGATATTCATAACCCCGGCATTTCTCAAAAAGATATCACTCTGCCCCGTGTCAAAAAGAATTCTTTTACTATCAGATTCAATCAGATATGATAAACCATGTTCTGCCAGAGTAATAGAACCTGCATGATTTTCTGTTAATACTGAAATTCTCATATAGTTTTATATCAGCCTTTACGTTATGCTGTTTGATATGAACAAATGTTCATTGAAGTCCCAGTTTTTTTTCAATTGACTCGTTTTTGATACTTTTAATACCATCTATCGATGGCAGATAAGGCTTAATATCGAGAACAGGAGTTCCGTCAAAAGTATCAATCCCTGAAACATGAAGTATTCCATTTTCGATCTTCTCGAGCTTAATTGTTGCTATCCCCACAGGATTAGGTCTGTTCGGGCTTCGTGTGGCAAAAAGTCCGAAAGATATTTCAGGATCAGATTCCGGTGGTTTGACAATATCGTTCCATTTACCGGCCTTGTCGAGATGATAGATCACAATGATATATTCATACATTTCCAGTGACTTAAGTGCATTGCGATATTCAGGAAATATTTCTATAGATCCCTTTATCTCAGGCTCAAGGATTCCCTGGCGGGGAGCACCGGTTTCCTGTGTATATCCTGTATGAAAAACACCAACAGGTGTGTAAACTATCTGCTGTTTCATGGTTTCCTGTCCTTTTAATGGGATAATTAAATATCCGGATAATAAAATTAAGAAAATTTGTTTCATTTTTCCAGGCTTAATTAAAGTCCCACATCAGCAAACACATCAATATATTTTTGATTGACAAAATTTTACTCACACCGACAGCTTATTATTAACGAAGTAAATCTAAGGAATATTATGAACATGCGTTCATAAATCAAACATAATTATTACTTTTATATGGATTTTAGGAATCCTTTTAAGTAGAGAATTAAAACAACCCTTAGTCGTGTTTTGATGGTAATGAGTATCCAATAATTTTGAAATTATTCAATTAAATATATTATAACCAAAACAAGGAATTAACTATGGAAGAAAAAGTTTATTCGATGCCAAGAATTGGCGAAAAAGCACCTGATTTTAAAGCTGTCACAACACAAGGGGAGATCAATTTCCCTGGAGATTACAAAGGAAGCTGGGTAATTCTGTTTAGCCATCCTGCTGATTTTACGCCAGTTTGCACCTCGGAGTTCATGATATTTGCAAACATGGAAAAACAGTTTAATGAAGCAAACTGCAAACTTGTAGGCCTGTCGGTAGACGGTCTCTACAGCCATATTGCCTGGTTGCGTACCATCAAGGAAAAAATAGAATACAAAGGGATGAAGAATGTTGAGGTTACATTCCCCCTAATTGAGGATATAACAATGGAGGTAGCCAAAACTTATGGAATGCTTCAGCCCGGGGAAAGCTCAACAAAAGCAGTTAGAGCAGTATTCTTCATTGATCCAAAGGGAATCATTCGTACCATTATTTACTATCCTCTCAGTCTCGGGCGTAATTTTGATGAGCTTTACAGAGTCATTATCGGTTTGCAGACTGCTGATGCATTCTCGGTTGCACTTCCCGCTGACTGGCGACCTGGTGACGATGTTATTGTACCGACTGCTGGTTCTTGTGGGGTAGCAAAAGAACGTATGGAAAAGAAAGATGAAATGCATTGTTACGATTGGTTCTTCTGTACCAAAAAGCTTGATAAAGAGAAAGTATTGAAAACGATAATAAAGAAATAAACCAAACCTGAAAGAAAGTAAAAAGGTGGCCAGTAAAATGCCACCTTTTTTTGATCTGATCCATTAAAATATATGTTTCATTATTTGCATAATGAACGTAGGTTCATTACCTTTGTTAAAATATATTGCTATGAAAGCATCATTATTTTTCAAAGTATTTTTTATCCTGCCTGTAATACTTTTTGTTGATTACGTGCTAATGACGATTTTAGGTTGTTCCACCTGTCTTTTTGGTCTCGGTGAAGAGTTTTATTGTGGCCCTTTCTGTGTCGCAGGGAAAATAGTCCTGGCTATATCTGCAATTTTTTTCGGATATCTCATTTATCCTGATTTAAGAAGCATATGGACAGAGAAAAAACATATGTCATCTTCAAATAATAATTGAATTACAAACAATTATAATAAATGGTTCGAAATATGAAAACAGTATTTTTTATAGCGGTTTTATCATTCATAGCTTTGACAACACCTGCAACAGCACAAGACCAGTCAGTCGTTCAGGATCAACAGAATAATGTTCAGGTTCCAAGAGGAACTTATAGTGATTCCAATAATAACGGTATTTATGATAATTTTGAGGCATCTGGCAGTCGGGGACCAGGAAATGGATGGGGTAGAGGTTATGGCTTCAGAGGAGGTCGTGGAGGCTCATGGTCACAAGCACCGGGCAACAGGCAGGGACTTGCACAAGGACAAGGTTGTGGATTAGGTCCTGCATATGGTCGTGGACTTGGTCCAGGAAGAGGCCGTGGATTGGCTCCTGGAGGCAAAAGATTTGTGGATACAGATAAGAATGGTATTTGCGATTTATATGAAACAACTATAAAAAAGAATTAAATTTGAAGCATAAGAACCATTGAATGGCAAGGCCTCAAAAAAGCAGGAAAATACTCAATCCCCCAAAAATGAAGGGTTTCAGGCCCTTTGGCATGCAATCCTGTGTAAAAGAATCCCTTAAGTTGAAATATGAGGAATACGAGAGTCTTAGGCTCGTAAATTATAAAATGCTACCTCAGGATGATGCTGCCAAAGAAATGAATGTATCTCGTCCTACATTTACCCGAATTTATAATAAAGCATTAAAACTGATTGCACAATCATTTGTGGAAGGCAAGGCTATTGAGATAGAAGGTGGAAATTATCAATTTGACAAAGACTGGTACCGATGCAGGAAATGTTATAAGCTTATTCAGGGCATTGAAAATCATTATAAATGCAAAGATTGTACTGCTTATGGAGAGAGCGAGCTGATAAAGCTTAATTGATTTTCCCGAAACAATTTGCTAAACATCGCTTTTGGTAAATCAAAATTATAACAAATTTAAGTTATTAAGATTCAAAATCTTTCCGATACTCCTAATCCAAACAAAGCAAAATCGTACTTGACAGGGTCATCCTTATCCAGTTTTCGCAAAACTTTGTCTAATTCTGACACTGCTTTGGCATCGTTTTCTTTACGACTCAGAATACCAAGTTTCCTTGCCACGTTGCCGGAGTGAATGTCAAGGGGACAGGAGAGTATAGCCGGTGGTATTGATTTCCATAAGCCGAAATCTACACCTTTATTATCATTCCTAATCATCCACCGGAGATACATATTTAACTTCTTTGCCGCCGAACCCTTGAAGGGATCAGAGACTTGCCTCTCCGTTCTTTTTTCATGAGGAAGTTCAAAGAATATCAAGTGGAAATGATGGATAGCAGGCTGAAGTGAATCTGATGTCTGATAGGTCTTGAAGATGGTTTCAAGGCCACCCTTGTGCTTATAAATGTTTTGCAAGGCTTTCAGAAAGTAGATCAAATCAGTCGAATTGAAAGTCCTGTGGACAAACCTTTCGATCATTTCTATTTCATCAATACTTGAATGCATTATGAATTCGTATGGCGAATGATCGAGCAGTTCCATCATCCGGTTTGCATTTCTGAGAATCATCTTCCTGTTACCCCATGCGATAGTGGCTGCAAGAAATCCTGCTATTTCAATATCATGTTTCTCCGTAAATTGATGTGGAATACTTATAGGATCAGATTCAATGAAAGCAGGCCGGTTATACAGGTCAACCTTTTCATCTAAAAATTCTTTAAGCTCTGCTTTATTTAACTTCATATCCCTAACTTTGGTTTGGTAAAAGTAAGGAAATATGATTAAAGATTATGCTACCTTATTTATCCGTAGGAACATATTTATCTTCTTTGCAGCCGAGCCTTTGTACGGATCTGAAACATGCTTCTCTGCCCTGGGGCTGTGCGGTAATTCAAAAAAGACATTTTTCAGTTCATGAATAGCCGGCTGAAGCGAATCATTTGTCTTATACTTCAGAAAAACAGCTTCAAGCCCGCCTTTCTTCCTGTAAATATACCTCAGGGCATTCAGAAAATAGATAAGATCTTCAGAATTGAATGTACGGTGTACGAACTTGTCCATCCTGGCAAGATCCCTGGCTTTAAAATTCATTATGAAATCATGTGGAGCAGCATCCATTAACTCCATAAGACGGTTTGCATTTCTCAGTATCATAGTCCGGTTTCCCCAGGCTATTGTTGCAGCAAGGAAGCCTGAAATCTCAATATCTTCCTTTTTTGAGAAACGGTGGGGGATGCTTATCGGATCATGCTCTATAAATGACGGCCGGTTATAAAGATCAGCCTTCTCATCGAGAAATTCCTTCAGTTCATACTTTCTTGGTCTCATTCCCTTAAATTGGAGATTATAAAATTAAGGAAATATGATTAAAAATCATGCTACCTAATTATACATAGAAACATACACCTCAGATTGATGATTCTAGATCACAATGCAGTTATTGAAGGAATAGAAGGCTGAATAACAACAGGGTGTTGTTATTGAGTTTCTAATAACCTTCTAATCAAATTCTAATTATCGCATAAAGATTCATTTGTAATATTGAAAGAGTATTATTATATCATTCAAAATTTATCATGAAATTGCCAATATTATCGAATCAAAACAAAAAAAGTATTATGGCAATATCAAGGCTTAAAATAGTATTAATTAAAACAAGAAAATGAGAGCATTAATAGGTTTTTTGGCGTTTTTGGCAATAGTACTGATTGCTGTAACGATGTTAGTTAATGAATGGATTAAAAAACGTAAAAAAAGACAATAAAAGAACAAGCACATAAAGCTTAAAAACGTTCACATAACGAAGGATGATCTTAACAAAACTTTATAAAGAATTCTTCAATAGCGAGAAAGCAGGGGGGCTAATTTTGATCGCCATGACAATCCTGTCATTGTTTCTGGCCAATTCACCATGGCAGCATGGCTATGCGGACTTTTGGAATCTGAAATTTGGCGGACATACTACCGTACATTGGATTAATGACGGACTTATGAGCATATTTTTTCTGCTTATTGGTCTGGAATTGGAGCGGGAGATTTATCAGGGAGAACTATCAAACTTAAAGAAAGCTTCTCTCCCTATTTTTGGTGCGCTCGGTGGGATGATTATTCCAGCAGCAATTTACCTCTTGCTTAATTTTGGCACTAACACTCAATCTGGATCAGGGATTCCAATGGCGACTGATATCGCTTTTGCAATCGGTATTCTGTCTCTTTTAGGCAAACGCGTACCTGGCTCTTTAAAAATTTTCTTAACTGCCATGGCTGTAATTGACGATTTGGGTGCAATCATAATTATTGCGGTTGCATATTCGACCTCACTTTCAATTATTAACCTTTTAATTGCTTTAGGAATATTCTGCTTTTTGTTAATCTTAAACAGATTAAAAGTACACAACCTGATTCCATATTTATTTGGAGGTGTGATAATGTGGTATTTCATGTCAATTTCCGGAATACATCCTACACTTAGTGGTATTTTGTTGGCTTTCACAATCCCATTTGGGGATGGAAGCGAGAAATCACCCTCATATATTCTTCAACACATTCTACATAAACCAGTTGCATTAATAATTCTGCCTTTGTTTGCATTAGCTAATACAGGTATTAAAATTGAAAGTAATTTGTTAAATGGCTTAAGTCAGGAATATGGATTAGGAATTATGGCTGGTTTAGCAATTGGCAAACCTCTGGGAATATGGCTTTTTTCGTTAATTGGAGTCTGTATCGGCATGAGTTCCCTACCCTCGGACCTGAACTGGAAAATTATTATTGGAGTAGGTTTTCTGGGAGGTATCGGATTTACCATGTCTATTTTCATCAACAATCTTGCATTTGATATTCCGGAAATAGTCAATACTGCAAAAATTGCAATCTTCATTGGCTCATTTGTCGCCGGGGCAATTGGATTATTCTGGCTGAAAATCACCTTGCAAAAACCAAATATTGTTGAGAATAATAATAACTTTATTAAAGGATAGAATTGGAAATTAATTAATTGACATGAAAGATATGAGACCATACAATTTCTTCTTTCCTGTTGGATATCACCAATTCCATAAAAAACAACTCTATAATTTCCAGCTGAATCGTCCATATTCGTGGGGGTATGCGGATTACGATGATTTAGTATCTGTGGGGAACAGAATCCATGATTTTAAGGACTGGAAATCTGAAATGACAAGGCTTGCTGATAGCGCATTTGCAAAGGGGAGAATTTTAAATTCTGCTTTTTATTACCGGGCAGCTGAGTTTTATACTTTTTCTGACGACCCTGATAAGAATTTTCTTTATGATAAATTCAGCGAACTATTTTATAAAGCAATTGAGGGTGATTCTTATGAAAAGCATAAAGTACCATATTTAAGTGGTTACCTTCCTTCAATCCGAATACCATCAGGTAAAACAAATAAAGGAACTATCATTATACACGGGGGATTCGATTCATTTATTGAGGAATTCTATTCAATAATGAAATACTTTTCAAATTTGGGCTATGATGTTATTGGATTTGATGGATGTGGGCAGGGTGCTGCACTTAGAAAATATGGTATTACCTGGAATATTGAATGGGAACAACCAATAAATGCAATTCTTGACTATTTCGAACTGGATAATGTGACGCTTATCGGATTTTCCATGGGTGGATGGCTAAGTTTACGTGCTTCTGCTTTTATCCCAAGAATTAAAAGGGTTATCGCTGACGGACATGCAATTGACTATATGAAATGCTATCCATATTTCATACGTGAACTGCATCTATGGTTCATGCGCCAGAAAAGATTTGAAAATTTCATAAATAAGATGGCAGATAAAAAGGCTAAGGCAAACAACGCTCAGGGATGGATTACAAGGCAATCTATGGATATAACTGGTATTTATAATCCCATGAAGGCGTTTGAAGCGGTATGGCTTGCGATGAATGAAGAAAATATGTTTTCAAAACGTATATCTCAGGATGTACTCTTGCTTAGTAGTGAAGAAGATCATTTTGTTCCAATAAAGATGCACAAACTTCAAAAAACAGCTTTGGTTAACGCCAATTCAGTAACAGACATAATATTCACTAAAAAAGATCAGGCACAAAATCATTGCCAGATAGGCAATGTTGAATTTGCTCTGAATATAATGAATAAATGGATAGATGGCAGAAATTCCTTCAGGTCCTTTTCTGAAATACCCTTGTATGAACGCCTATAGCTCATTTACAATAAGCCCGTCTTTTATCTTGAGTATCCTGTCTGACATCTCGGCAAGCTGCCGGTCATGAGTGACAATTATTATAGTCTGCCCGAAAGTATCACGCAGCCTGAAGAAGAGCTTATGAAGTTCGTTTTTGTTTTCTGTATCAAGATTCCCTGAGGGTTCATCAGCAAGAATTACTGAGGGATTATTTACAAGTGCCCTTGCAACGGCAACTCTCTGTTGCTCTCCTCCGCTCAGCTCTGAAGGCTTGTGATCCATCCTGTCAGTCAGGTTAAGAAAACCCAGGAGCTCCTTTGCCCTGTCTTCAGCCTCTGCCTTCCCCTTACCTGCAATAAATGCCGGTATACATACATTTTCAAGGGCTGTAAACTCAGGAAGAAGCTGATGAAACTGGAATACAAAACCAATATTGGTGTTTCGGAAGGATGCCAGGCTTCGTCCCTTAAGACTGCTTACATCAGTATTGTCATAGGAAATTTTACCCTCATCAGGTTTATCGAGTGTGCCAATTATCTGCAGAAGTGTTGTTTTTCCGGCACCGCTTGCCCCAACTACGGAAACCACCTCACGGTCCTTGATTTCAATGTCTATTCCTTTCAGGACCCTGAGATCTCCGTATGCCTTTGTTATGCCTGTGGTTCTGATCATAAGCTGGTGTCAGGAAGCAGGTAAGGGTTTCAGTCGGTATATCCACGGTAATTTCCGTCTGAAACGACATCATTACCGTAGTTTATTGGTGCCTGTGTATTCTGTGTACCCTGTGTTCCTGTTGTATCCTGTGTACTCTGTGTACTCTGTGTACTCTGTGTTCCCTGGTTAAGATTATCTGCAGCTTCCTTTGCGTCATTCTGAATTGTTCCGGCAACATCATTTACTTCATTCCTGACCTCGGAAGTCATATTATTGACATCGCTTTTTATCGATTCTGAGACTTCATTAACATCCCTGTTAATCTTGTCAGATACTTCAGTAACATCTTTTTTTATTGAATCAGTAACATCATTAATGTCACTTCTGATGTCGGCAGTGCTTGTCTCCAGCTCTCTCTTAATTTCGTCAGTCGCTTTTCTGAAATCCCTCATCCCCTTGCCAAGTGTTTTGGCAATATCAGGCAGTTTCTCTGCTCCAAACAGAAGCAGTGCGACTATAATTATTACGAATATCTCCGGTCCGCTCATATCAGACTGATTAATTATCCTTCAAGTGTATCGGACAAAGTTAGAAAAGTTTAATAATATTCATATAAGTTTGTCTCCGGCAGGGAAATAAAAAAAGGGGCCGTTCAAAGCCCCTTCTGTTAAATATTGTTAATCCTTAGTATTTCAGTCCTTTCTTCGATGAGGTATCGTATACAACAGCAGTTGCAACAAAAATTGAAGAATAGGTTCCTACTATAATACCGATAATCATTGCAAAGAGAAATCCCCTGATAGTTGCTCCTCCGAAGAAAAACATTGCAATAAGCACCAGGATTGATGTCATACCTGTATTAAGTGTACGGCTGAGTGTGTCATTCAAAGCCATATTAAGCACTTCGCTTGTAGGTCTCTTCCGGTGCAACGGCAGGAACTCTCTGACCCTGTCGAACACAACAACCGAGTCGTTTACAGAGTAACCGATAACAGTAAGAATTGCCGCGATAAATGCCTGGTCAATTTCCATAGTGAATGGAAGAATACCCCAAAGCAATGAGTAGATACCTATTACTATCATAGCATCATGAGCAAGTGCGACAACAGCTCCCACTCCATATTGCCAGTTTCTGAAACGCATGAAGATATAGAGGAATACTATAAGAAGTGAAATGCCAACTGCCCAGACAGCCTTTCTCGTGATGTCGCTGGCAATTGTAGGTCCAACTGTTTCTGAGCTCACCCTGTTTTGCGAAAGGAATTGTTCCCTTGTTACGTTGGATCCAAGCATTGTTTTTAAACCGTCATACAGGGCTGTTTCAACTTCATCATCAACCCCTGTCTGGTCAATTTTATACTTTGTTGTAATCCTCACCTGGTTTGAACTACCGAATGTAACCACCTGTGGAGCTTCTCCAAATGACACTGCTAATGCTGAAGAAACATCTTCGGTCTGTACCGGTCCGGCAAACCTTACAACATATGTGCGGCCACCTGAGAAATCAATGCCCGGATTCAGCCCACGTATAAACAATGAAGCAATTCCGATGATTGTAATCCCTATTGAAATAGCATAGAAGATCTTCCTCTTGCCAATGAAATCAATATTTGTATTTTTTAGAATATTTGCAGTGATTTTGATTGAGAAGCTGAGATTTGCATTTCTCTTCAGAAGGCCTTCATAGATAAGCCTGGTTATATAGATGGAGCTGAAAAGTGAAGTAAAAATACCTATTACAAGAGTTGTTGCAAATCCCTTTATCGGACCTGTACCAAAAACATAGAGAACAACCCCCGTAAGAAGTGTGGTGATATTCGAGTCAAGAATAGCTGAAAGGGCTCCCTTGTAACCGTCGGCTATTGCAAGCTTTATACCTTTTCCGGCTCTCAGCTCTTCACGTATCCTTTCATATATGAGCACGTTTGAGTCGATGGACATACCTATTGTAAGAACGATACCTGCAATACCAGGTAAGGTCAGTACAGTACCCAGTGATGCAGAAACTCCCATCAGGAGGAATACGTTGGCAAACAATGCAATGTCAGCAATCGATCCGGCACTGCGGCTGTAATAGAACAGCATGTATGCGAGAACGATAATAAATGCAATAACAAAAGATGTAAGTCCTGAGTTAATAGCTTCTTTGCCAAGAGTCGGACCTATAATTGTGTCAGAAATAATTCTTGCCGGTGCCGGAAGTTTTCCTGACTTCAGGATGTTTGCAAGGTCATCGGCTTCCTCAATTGTAAAATCACCTGTGATCTCAGTGTTTCCTCCGGTAATCTCATTCTGGACCCTTGGAAATGACCTTACATAGCCATCAAGCACAACAACAAGGCAACGGCCAATGTTCTCACGTGTCATTCTTGCCCAGGTCTTTGATCCTTCTCCGTTCATTGACATGTCAACCTTTACTTCCGATCCGGTGACGCCTGAAGTAGGCCTTGCAGCTGTTATAACATCACCATCGAGAGGAGGTCTTCCGTCGCGGGTTGTAACTTTTATTGCATGAAGCTCATAAAGAGTTTTTGTAGGATCATATTTGTATGGATTCTGGCTCCACATGAAACGCAGGTCCCTGGGGAAAAGAGCCCTGATCTGATTCATTTTCAGCATGGTATTGACCTCTGCTGTGTCTTTTGAGCTGGCAAGGCCGACCATACATGAAGGCAGCGGTTGTCCTTCGGGAGAAACCCTGGGGCTCAATACGCCAAAAAGAGGATTCTGAAGAGCAAATTCCTCACGTGTTGACGGCTCTGCTGTTTTTGTTGTATCATTTTCAAGAATATCAAGAAGCGATTTTTCTGCTTTTGCTGTATCGGCTTTTTCAGGCTGATTCAGCGCAGAAGGTTCTGAAGTACTTTTATTGGCATTGATTTCCTTAAGCAGGTTATTTGCCTGTGAGAGATAACCAATCACTTCAGCGTTCTCATAAGTCTCCCAGAATTCAAGGTTAGCAGTACCCTGAAGCAGTTCCCTTACCCTCTGGGGATTTGTCTGCCCGGGAAGCTCAATAAGAATGCGGCCTTTAGTTGCAAGCTGGGTAATATTAGGCTGAACCACACCAAAACGGTCAATCCTGGTCCTCAGAATATTGAATGCGTTTTCTATGGCGCCGGACACCTGTGAGTCAAGCACTTTAAGAACTTCTTCATTTGAGGAATTGAAATTAATCTGATCCCTGAGCTCAACGGTGCCGAAGATAGCTGCAAGCTTTGCATTTGGATCAACCTCTGCAAATGCCTGTCCGAAAAGCGTCAGAAAATCAGCCTGGCTTTGCTTTTGCATCTGCTTGGCCCTGTCTAGGGCAGCAACAAAAGTCTTGTCGGTACTGTAATTTGATAAAGCCTTGAGGATATCTTCAACTGAAACTTCAAGAATTACGTTCATCCCGCCTTTAAGGTCAAGGCCGAGGTTCATCTCTTTCTTCTGCACCTCCTTGAATGTATATCCAAGAAAACTCCATTTTTCCTTGGGTAACGTAGCTATTGAATCAAGATATTGGGATTCCTTAACAAGGTCGCCCTTTGAAAATTCCCTGGCTTTTTTCCTTTCAAGATAGGTTGCTCCTGTAAAAGAAAGCTGATATATTGATACCAGCCCTAATGCAACAGCCAGAATGATGATCGCTCCTTTATTCTGCATTTGTATTCTGTTTAAGAATTATCTGATAAAATTTCTTCTCTTTAATATCGAGGCGCAAAGATATTAAAATTTTATAAAAAGAATAATTTATTGATCAGATGATTGTGCTGTCAGACAGATTGTACACAAAAACCCCTCTTACTCCAGCAGCTTCTCATAATCAGTGTCAAGCGGCTTCCTGTTTATGAAATCAAAAAGTGTGAGGTTCCTGATATTGAAAAAGTATGACCAGTAGTTCTGAAGCGACTGAACATAAGCCCTTCTGTTCTGGTCTTTCTTTGTGTCGGCATTGTTGAGTTCAAGCACGGCAATTTTACCGATAAGAAATCTCTGCTTTGTAACTTCAAACATTTTCATTGCAACCGTATCAGATTTTGCAGCAATTGCCACCTGTGTAGCCTGCAGGTTAAACTGCTCTACATCAAGCAGAAGATTCTGCTGAAAATCTGTTATTGCCTGCTCGGACTGAACCCTGGCGAGTTCAAGGCTCGACTGTGCCATCCTGTATTTTCCTTTCCCAAGTCCCCAGTCAAGTATCGGCATTGTTACTCCCACCCTTACTCTCTGTTGCTGGTTAGGATCGCGGTATGCAAGATAGAATTCAGGATCCTGATCCCGGAGACCAAATGAAGCCATGAGGTTTGCATTGAGACCCTTTTCGGCTTTCGCCTGGGCAACGGCGCTTTCAGCTGTCAGGATCGTAAGCTGCTGATTAATCATTTCAGGGTTATTCTGCATTGCCAGGTCAAACACCTCCTGTGAATTAACCTGAAGATCCGGAACCTGTGACGGGAGGTCAAGTTCAATTCGTATATTATCATTAAAGCCAAGAAAAGACCTGAGCCTTATTTCCCTGTCACGGAGGTTCATCTCGGCCTCCTTCCTTGCGGTTTCGGCATTCAGCCATGAAAGCTGCATCTGAAGAAGTTCATCCTCGGCAATTGTTCCAAGATCATACCTTCCCTTGGCTATTCTCCAGAGGGTATCGGCATTTGAATAGTTCATCTCGGCAATCTGCTTGTTAATCTGTGCCAGCGCAAGAGAAAAGAAGTTCATAACAGCCTGCTGGTGTACCATTTCAATGTTTGAAAGGAACGTTTTTTTGGCAGCCTCATACTTTAGAGGTTCTGTTTTCTTCTGCCACTTCAACGCATTATATCTGAAAATGGGCTGAGTTAGACCGATGCTCAGGGGTGATGTGATGAATTTTTTCGTATCAAGTTCAAGGTCATTAAAGAGGTTAAGTTCTGACTGCAGGGAAATTGATCCTCCGGTCAGTCCTATATTCTGTGACAGTGAAAGAGCAGCAAGATTGCTTATTGTATTTGTTGACCGGTACTCATAACCGTTAAGTGTTGAGTTCCAGACCTTATCATAAGAGTTGCTGAAATCGGGGGTTGTGCCTGTCAGCGTAAGCGATGGCCTGTACTGAGCAACAAAAGTCCTGTATGACCAGTAGCTTGCCCTGTACCGGTGCTTGGCCATAAGAGCATTGGGCGACTGTTCCTCCGAGAGCCTTATAACATCCTCAAATGTGAGTTTTTTTATCTCCTGGGCATAAGAAGAAAAGGGTAACGCAAGCAGGAGTGAAGAAACCAGAATATGTGCTAAATATCTCATCATTATATGTTTATTCGTATCTCAATGATTCTATAGGATCTCTCTCAGAAGCCCTTTTGGCAGGAGAATAACCGAAAATAACTCCGACGGCAGCTGATACTCCGAAGGCAATGAAAACAGAGAAAAATGAGACAATTGTCATAATCCCGGCAATCTGCTCAATTAGCTTCGCCATTACAACTCCGAAAAATATGCCAATAAAGCCTCCTGATACGCTGATAAGCACTGCTTCTGCAAGAAACTGAACAACTATATCCATCTTCTTGGCGCCGATAGCCATCCTTGTCCCGATTTCCTTGATCCTCTCCATTACCGAGGCGAACATAATATTCATAATACCAATACCGCCCACAATAAGTGAAATGCTTGCAATGGCTCCAAGCACTATATTGAATATATCCTTTGTTCTCTGCTGCTGCTTAAGCAACAGTTCGGGAACAGTAAGCTCGAAGTCCTTAACTCCTGAATGTCTTCTTGTAAGCATCCTGCTGAGGATTTCAGTTGTAGGCTGAAGCTGTTCCGTTTCAGCTACCTGCACCACGATCCTGTCGAGCTGATTATAGTTGGTTTCCGAATCAGAAGAGGCATCGGAACTACCTGATACTATTCGGGATACCATCATTCCTCCGCCGCCAAAGAACTGCAGGTTAGTTGCTTCCGAAGCAAGCTTTGTATTTACAAGAGCCCTGTTCTGATAACGGAGCAGCATCGTTTCAATTGGTATATAGATATTGTCGTTGTAAACATTGACTCCCTTTTCTTCAAAACCTGTAAGGCTTACATTTGTCTTCTGAAGTACGCCTATTACCTTGAGCCATATTCCATTGAACTTAATATACTGGCCGATGGGATCAATCTTACTGAAGAATTTAGCTCTTATGTTTGCTCCGATTATGCAAACCTGTATACCGTTTTCCTCCTGATAATCATTAAAAAAGGCTCCTGCCACAAGCGGCAGGTTATATAATTCAAAATAGTCATTTGATACACCGACAAGCTTTGCTGTGTATTTAACTCCGTTCATCATTGCTGTTGAGTTGAATGAAATCTCCGGACTGATCCTTTTTACTGAGGGTATTGTTTCCTTAACTGCATCGACATCGAGCATGCTCAGACCTCTTGAAAACTTTTTCTGCTGTTTTTCACCTTCATCTGATGAAGAAGATTTGTCCTGGATAACCGGATTAATGATGATATTATTTACACCAACCATCTTCATCTGGTCCATTATCTCCTGTTTTGCACCTTTACCAATTGCAAGCATGGCAATAACTGCTGCTACACCGAAAATAATCCCCAGTGCGGTGAGCATCGACTTAAGCTTATTCGACACTATTGATTCAACAGCTATTTCGATATCATGATAATACCTGAAAAAAAACTTAAGCATTTTATTATCTGTTAGTTGTTAATCCGGTTCTCTTAATCTGTTACAGGATACCCTATTTCGGTGTTTCAACCTTCACAGTTGTCCTTCTGCTTGTATCGCGTTGCCGGCTCCCCGGCTGAGCACCCTGCTGACCTCCTGTCATTCTCATTCTTCTGAATGCTGCAGTGTCCCTTGGTCCGGTCATTCCCTGTCCGCCACCGGCACTCTGCATCCTCTGCATCATTTCAGGTGTCGGGGCTCCTCCTCCTGCTCTCTGGAAACGCTGCATCATTTCAGGTGAAGGACCCTGTCCGTTGCCGAATGGCATTGCCATCTGATTCTGTTCACGAGCCTTCAATGCTTCTTCACGTATTCTCTTCTCCTCTTCCTTCCTGGCTTTCTCCTTATCCCTTATTACACTGATGAGTTCCTGGCCTTTCAGGTCGAAGTCCTCAGGGCTTTCCGGCGTGCTCAGATATACCTGAACAGCAGGCTCAAGTCCCTGTTCAACAATTACGTTGTTCTCGTTCGACTCCCCAAGCACAACAACCTGCCTGTCACCCTTCTTCAGATAGACAAATGGGATGCTGTCAGCTCCGGCCTGAACACACTCAAGAGGAATATATGTAACATTGTCAATAGTCTTTGTAACTATCTTATTGCCTGTTGTCATTGATGGCCTGAGGATAGGATCTGACCCATCGACTTTTATGAGCACCTCAAATACTTTTGCATCAGCATTTGGCAGCTGTTCACCAATATTTGCAACACTTGTTACAACCCCGGTATATGACTTTTCGGGAAAAGCATCAACAACAATTTCAACCTTCTGGCCTGCCTTGACCTTGCTGACATCTATTTCATTCACATAGGTTTTCGACAGCATTGAAGACATATCAGGCAATGTTGCAACAACATTGTCCCAGGGATTTATTGATGAACCAACCTTCCTTTTGCTGCCCATCCTGTCGCGCTTATATATAACCATTCCTGATGATGGCGCCTTTATTATAAAATTGGCAAGAAGGTCCTGAAGATCTTTTACCCGCTGCTGCTGTTCTGCAAGCTGGTTTTTCTGATTTCTCATTTCCGATTTTGCCTGTTCAACCTTCAGTCCATAGCTCCTTATCGACTGGTCAAGGGATCTCTCAGCCTTGTCAAGCGCTATCTCTGCCTGACGAATCGTTGTCGGAGGTTCATATTTCGATTGCTGAAGAGTAATCTCTGCTTCCTCAACAGTGAATCTGAGATTCTTGATATTGTCTCTCAGATTGCTCAGGGTAACAGCTGTATCAAGTATCTTCATCTCAAGGTTGGTCTGATATGTTGTCAGCCTTTCAAGCTCATCCTTAAGAGTATTGTCGAATGAAGTCCTGTCGAGGGTGGCAATGTAATCACCTGTTTTAACTTCAGTGCCTTCTGGAATCATATCCTGAATTTTAATATCCATCACCCTGACGTTCCTTGCCCGTGTAAACTCCGGACCGCGGATATCTGTTGAATTCTCAGCCTGAAGTTCTCCTGTAGTCGTAACAACTATATCAAACTGGCCTTTCTTCGATTCTGCATAAAGATTGGCGATATCCTTCTTTGAAGCAGCCCTGTTGAATAAAACAAGTATTATGATTGCCACAACAACTACTACTCCTGTTATAATGACCGTTCTTTTCATCTGATACTATTTATTATATGCCTAAAGCCGTGCAAAAATATTAAAATGTGTAAATTGAACATTCTCATTAACAATAATTAACCCGGCATTAACATGCAGGTTATAGTAAATGACAACTTCATACCTCACATTATTCCCGGAACAATCCTGTAAAATAACCGATTATGCTTTTTTAACAATTTCTATTACCTTATCAGCCAAACCCTCAGCTTCCGAAATTGTTCTGCCTTCTGAATAAATTCTCATGACGGGTTCTGTGTTTGATTTTCTTACCTGAACCCATCCGGTGTCGGTACCAATCCACAATCCATCTCTTTCATCAGTCCTTAAACCTTTGAATTCTTCCTTTATCTTTTTCAGGATACTGCTGAAATCTGCAGACGGGGATAATACCTGTTTTTTCTTGGCCATCACATATTCAGGATATTTCTTTCTGAGCTGAAGGCAGCTTAAACGGCTCTTTGCCAGATGAGTAAGAAAGAGAGCTATTCCTACAAGCGCATCACGGCCATAATGGAGTTCGGGATAAATAATACCGCCATTACCCTCACCACCAATAACTGAGTTGTTCTTCTTCATCTCCTCAACAACATTCACTTCGCCCACTGCAGCTGAGAAATAGCTGCAGTCATGCTGTTCGCTTACATCCCTCAATGCCCGCGAAGAAGACAGGTTTGAAACAGTGCTTCCCTTCACATTTGACAGAACATAATCAGATACGGCAACAAGTGTGTATTCCTCTCCGAACATAGAACCATCTTCGCATATTATTGCAAGCCTGTCCACGTCAGGATCAACAACAAAGCCGAGATCAGCTTTTTCCTTCAGTACCAGTTCAGAAATATCATGAAGATTCTGAGGCAGAGGCTCAGGATTATGCGCAAAATTACCGTCAGGATTTGTATTAAGCTCCACAACATTCTTAACACCAAGCTCCTTAAGAAGCTGAGGCACAATTATGCCGCCAACGGAATTAATGCAATCGACAGCCACGGTAAATCCAGCCTGCCTTATTGCTTCCCTGTCTACAAGCTTCAATGCAAGTATACTTTCAATGTGCTTTTTTCCCCAGCTGTCATCATTCTGCACTTTCCCAAGTTCATCGACTTGACAAAATTCAAAATCATCCCTGTCTCCAAGTTCAAGAACCTCATTGCCTTCGGCTGCATTCAGAAATTCACCGGCTTCTGTAAGCAGCTTGAGGGCATTCCATTCTGCAGGATTATGGCTTGCGGTAATTATTATCCCCCCGTCAGCCTTAGTGCCTGTTACAGCCATCTCAACCGTTGGCGTAGTTGCCATTCCAAGTTCAGTGACATTAATCCCGGTGCTCCTCAATGTGTTCACAATAATTGCCTGCACCATGCTTCCTGACTTCCTTCCGTCACGACCAACAACAACTTCAGGGTTCGGTTTTCCGCACCTGCGCCTGATCCAGGTTCCGTATGCTGAAGTGAACTTTACAATGTCGGGAGGTGTCAGATTTTCACCCGGCTTTCCACCTATAGTTCCCCTGATCCCTGAAATTGATTTTATTAAGGCCATTTTTTCTGTTTTATAAGCTCACAAAGTTGCAAAAAAAAACATCAAATCGGATTATCGCCAAATAATCGTACCTTTGCAGCCTGATAATTAACTGATATGGAGACGAAAAAACCTGCTGCAAGCGATAATCTGATAAGGCTCAACAGGTTTATATCAAACAGCGGCACCTGTTCGCGCCGCGATGCTGATGAGCTTATAAGGAATGGCTTTATTACCGTGAACGGGAAAAAAGTCACTGACCTCGGAACAAAGGTTTCACTTAAAGATGATGTCAGATACAGGAATAAAAGGCTTACAGCTGAAAAAAAGGTCTACATCCTTATGAACAAGCCCAAGGATTACGTTACCACAGTGGAGGACCCGCATGCCAGCAAGACAGTGCTTGACCTGCTTGGCAGTGATTTCAGGGAAAGGGTTTATCCTGTCGGAAGGCTTGACAGGGCTACAACAGGCGTTCTGCTGCTGACAAATGACGGTGAACTGACAGGCAAGCTTACTCATCCCAAATATAAAAGAAGGAAAATTTACCACGTATTTCTTGACCGCGACGTAGCCAGGAATGATCTTTTCAGGCTGACTGAAGGAATAGAACTTGAAGACGGCATTGTTGTTGCTGATGCAGTTTCGTATGCAGATGAGGAGGACAGGTCGCAGATAGGCATTGAGCTTCACTCAGGTCAGAACAGGGTGGTGCGCAGGATGTTCGAAAAACTCGGATATAATGTGCGCAAACTCGACAGGGTATATTTCGCCGGCCTTACAAAGAAAAACCTCCCAAGAGGTAAATGGAGATTCCTGAATGAAAAGGAAATAAGCATGCTTAAAAGAGGTATTTTTTAGAATAATGAGTCATAAATCAGGTTTTGTAAACATCCTCGGCAATCCCAATGTCGGCAAATCGACAATGATGAATGCCCTCGTCGGTGAGAAGCTTTCAATTGTCACATCAAAAGCCCAGACCACCCGGCACAGGATAATGGGGATAGTAAACGGAGATGATTTCCAGATAGTATATTCTGACACCCCTGGCATTCTCAAGCCAAGTTACAGGCTGCAGGAGACAATGATGGACTCTGTAAACATAGCCCTTACTGATGCCGACCTTATAATATATGTAACAGATGTTACTGAAAAATCAGCACACCAGGGAGAATATATTGAAAAAATCGGGCAGTCGGGAATTCCTGTTGTCATTGTAATCAACAAGGTGGATCTGTCAAACCAGGAAGAACTTGAAAAGATTGTGGAAATATGGCATTCCGCATTTCCCGGTTCGCCTGTAATTCCTGTCTCAGCTCTCAGGAACTTCAATCTCGACATACTTTTGAATTCAATTCTTGCAAAGCTTCCTGAAGGCGAAGCATTTTTCCCGAAGGATCAGCTGACTGACAAAATTGATCGTTTCTTTGCCTCGGAAATTATCCGCGAGAAAATATTAAAATATTACAAGAAGGAAATACCCTATTCAGTTGAGATTGAGATTGAAAGCTTTATTGAAGAAGAAAATATAAACAGGATAAGGGCGGTGATTCATGTTGCGCGTGACAGTCAGAAAGGTATTATTATAGGTCATAAGGGCTCAATGCTGAAAAGGGTCGGAACTGAAGCAAGGCATGACATGGAAGATTTTTTCAGGAAGAAAGTATTTCTTGAGGTATATGTGAAGGTGTCGAAGGACTGGAGGGATAAGCCTGCAATGCTAAAGAAATTCGGCTATCAGCAAAACAATTAACTAATTATTAATGAGCAATATAGTTGCAATAGTAGGAAGACCAAACGTAGGCAAATCAACGCTTTTCAACAGGCTTACCGATTCAAGGGATGCAATTGTTGATGAAGTCAGCGGTGTAACACGTGACAGAAACTACGGGAAGTCAAACTGGAATGGAAAGGATTTCTCTGTAATCGATACCGGAGGATATGTCCAGAAGTCTGATGACATTTTTGAGGAAGAAATAAACAAACAGGTCATACTTGCAATTGAAGAATCAGATCTTATTATTTTCATGGTTGATGTTACTGTGGGAGTGCATGATCTTGACACTTCAGTAGCCGCACTGCTGAGAAGATACAACAAGAAAGTAATTTTAGTTGTAAACAAAGTCGATAACAATGAACGGCTTCTCGATGCTACAGAATTCTACAGCCTGGGACTTGGAGATTACTTCCCCCTCAGCTCAATAAACGGCAGTGGCACCGGCGAACTGCTTGATACAGTAGTTGCGAACCTTCCGCAATCTGATCCCGAACCTGAACCTGAACTACCGCGAATAGCTATTGTTGGAAGACCTAATGTTGGAAAATCATCACTTGTAAATTCCCTGCTTGGCGAAGAAAGAAATATTGTGACTCCGCTTGCCGGCACTACACGTGATTCAATTTACACAAGATACAGGAAGTTTAACCATGATTTCCTGCTTGTTGACACTGCCGGTCTGCGAAGAAAAACAAAAGTAAGCGAAGACATCGAGTTCTATTCTGTAATGAGGGCAGTCAGAACAATTGAGAATTCTGACATCTGTCTGCTTCTTATAGATGCCACAAGAGGAATAGAATCCCAGGATCTCAATATTATCTCACTTATCCTGAAGAACAACAAGGGAATGATTGTTCTTGTAAACAAATGGGATCTTGTTGAAAAGGAAAACAACATAACTGTAAGGTTCGAAAAAGAAATACGTGAGAAAACAGCTCCTTTCACTGACTATCCCATTTTGTTCATTTCAGCTATTAACAAGCAGAGGATACATAAGATACTTGAAATGATTGTCAGGGTTAACAGCAACAGGAACAGGAAGATAAGCACTGCCGAGCTTAATGAAGTAATGCTTCCGGTTGTGAAGGAGACTCCTCCTCCTGCTCTGAAAGGGAAGTATGTTAAAATAAAATATATAACCCAGTTGCCAATATACACCCCCGCCTTTGCGTTCTTTTGTAACCTGCCTCAGTACGTCAAGGATCCTTATAAAAGGTTCATTGAGAACAGGCTCAGGGAAAAATTTGACTTCAGCGGAGTGCCAGTCAGGATATTTTTCAGAAAAAAATAAACATCTTTGGTGTGGATTTTGTTACAGAGTAGTTGTAAAAATCAGATGAAGGGGTACATACAGTTCATATTGCTCACATCACTTGCCGCTCTTATTCATGGCTGCATTAAGGTAGAACAAGTGCCTTCAACACCCTCGATAGAATTCACAAGTTTTGAAATATTCGACACCCTCGATATTCTTGGCAATAACTCAAAAGCGGGAAGACTTCTTTTCAGGTTTGAGGACGGAGATGGCGACCTTGGACTGACGGCTCCGGCCAATGACAATACAGATACAACCAATCTTCATCTTACACTGTTCAGGAAGAAAAACGGTTCCATGTCTAAGGTAACTTCACAGAGTGATCCGCTGCTTCCATACGCCTCTTACCGGATACCCTATATGGAACGGCTTGGACAGAACCAGATTCTGAGAGGCACAATTGCTGTTACGCTCATGTATCAGTCTTATAATGACGCAGATACAATTAAATACAGCTTTTTCATTAAGGACAGGGCTGACAATTACAGCAATACTGAAGAGACTTCCGAAATAATAGTTGCGAAGAACAGCATATACACAAGGGATTCACGATAATCTCAGACCTTCACGCCAATAAGCAATATATCATCAACCTGCTCATAGTTGCCTTTCCAGTCATTGTAGAATTTTGTGATTATCTGTTTCTGCTCCGACATAGATTTGTCTGAGACCTGTTCAATTATCCTTTTAAGTCTTGCAATTTTGAGTTTCTTACCATCATTACCGCCAAACTGGTCGGGCAGTCCGTCAGAAAAGAGGTACACTGTATCGCCTTCGCTAAGGTAATATTCCTGGTCATCGAAATACTTTTCCATAACCGATTCTCCGCCAACAGCTGAGCGATTACCTTTAATATAGAACGATTCACCGCCAATAACAATAATCACAGGTCTCATGGCGGATGCGAATCTGACATGTTTCTTTTTAAGGTTGAACTCACATACAACCATGTCCATTCCGTCGTTTGATACACCGAGCTCGATATTCTGGTTAAGTGTTGTGAATATCTGTCTGTCGAGAAGAGTAAGTATCTCTGAAGGCTTCGACACACGCTGGCGCGATACAATATCCTGGAGCAGTGTTGATCCGATCATTGACATGAAGGCCCCGGGCACGCCATGTCCTGTTGAATCGGCACATACAAGTATGAATTTATCCTCATCCAATTTGTCGAACCAGTAAAAGTCCCCGCTTACAATATCCCTTGGCTGAAAAATCAGGAAGGCATCCCTGAATGCTTCCCTCAGCTTATTGAAATCAGGAAGAATGCTTGTCTGTATCCTTTTTGCATAATTAATACTGTCGGTTATCTCGAGGTTCTGAAGTTCAATTTCACCCTTTTGCTTTACAACTTCACTCGTTCGTGCTTCAAGCTCAGTTTCAAGGTATTCCTGCACTTTTTTCTGCGATTGCTCCCTGATTTTGATAATTATTACAACAAGGGACGACAGTATTGTAAGCCAACCCAGAATAGCCCACCAGGTTCTCCACCATGGCTTTTTGATTATTATGGTAAAGGTCAGGGGGTCAGTTTGCGATTCACCATCATGGTTAACAGAAATTATGTTGAACTTATATTTGCCGTCACCCAGGTTATATGGGATATCGCGCGTCGCGCTGAACTTACTCCATGTATCATCAAAATCCTCAACATAGGTACTGTAGAATACCTTTTCGGGTTCGCTGAAAAATATTCCTACAAAATTCAGCCTTATTATATATTTTTTGTATGGGAGAGTTATTACAGGCTGATAATCATATCTGACATCATTAATTGTAATGTAGTTAAGATTCGTCAGAGGCGGAGTAGCTTCTCGTATTTCCTTATTCAGATCGTATATTGCAAGACCTTCTGTTGTACCGATAAGTACTTTATGATCTGCCGATTCATACATTCCTGCAGGGTTGCATAAGCCACCTTTAGTGTATTCAGTTCCATAAGTTGATATGCTGCCAGTTGAAACATTTAGTCTTGAAAATCCCTTTTCATGGCCTACCCACACATTATTATCCTTGTCAGCAAGGATACTGTAACAATAGTTTGAAAGCAGTTCTCCTGTTCGTTCCGGGAGGGAGATCGAATCATTGCTGAACCTGAAAACTCCGTTCCCTCTTGTAGAAATCCAGATATTCCCGTCCCTGGCTTCAGTAACACCCTGAATCCTGTTTACGGTATTTCCAGTCATTTCTCCCTTGCCGATATGAATCTCATAGTTCCTGTCTATCAGATACAGTTTCTCTCCTTCATTATTTCCTACAAATACCCTCCCTTTGCGGTCGATATAGATAGAATTTATACTGCTGTGCAACAATCCATTATCAATATTGAAGGTTTTTATGCGTGTTCCGGTTGTCTTATCCAGTACAATAACTCCGTTTACAGTGGCAAGCCAGACATTACGGTCATCTGTTTTCAGGTCGCGCACATTATCAGTCCCCGATTCGCCGGAACGGTAAAACATGACAGGAGCTCCTCCTTTTTTCATAAGATAAACACCTGATCCGGCAGTACCAATCCATAGGTTATTTTCAGCATCGAGGTAAAAAGATGTTATTTCCTCGGAACCCGTTCTGCCGGCAAGCTTTGTAAATGATTCTGACACTCCCTTAACAGGGTCGAAAAGATGAAAGCCTGCCGGTGTGCCCAGAAGGTACTTATCATTATAACCTGTTACATAGATAATGTTGTTCTTATCGCTGCTGTTTCCCGGAACGAAAAATGAAAAAGCATAATAGGTGAGCATTGAAAGACCGTTACCATAGGTTCCAAACCAGTAATTTCCCTGGTTGTCTCTGAAAACCGACCTGATGTCATCTGAATTCAGTCCCGTTTCAGTGTTATATTTTCTGATATTCTGAATCTTTTCATTCCCTTGCGTCAGGGAAAACTGGACTACACCTTCACCAAATGTAGCTACACAGTATCCACCGTCGGGAACTTTCTCTATTGTCTGTATACTTAATGCATTATCCGGGAAACCTTCCAGTCGGTCCAGGATATGATCGTTTCCTTTAAATGTCAGGGTGAACAGTCCGTTACCATCAGTACCGGCAAGGAACCTGGAAGTATCTTCTGTTGCCTGTATCGACTTAACTGCCGAATAATCAAATCCTTCAATAATTTTTAAAATACTGAGAGTATCGGTTTTCAGCCTGCATACAAGTATGTTCTCCTGGGTTCCGAGAAGGAGCTCACCTGACATATTAAAGCATCCTGAAAAAACAACGTGATCAGATGGCAATGAATAGGAAAGAATCTCAGAAGGAATTGCCGGATTAACAGAAAAAACAGTTTTCCCCTGTGTTATTATGAAAATATTATTGTCAGGACCGCCTAGTATTTCACTAATACTCTTGGTATTAACAATATCCACCTTAATGAGCGATCTGTTCTTTGCATAGAAAACACTGCCGTCACTACAACCATACCATATTGTACCTTCCTTATCCCTGAAGCTGGCTGTAGGATACCTGCCTGATAAAGAATCAGGATAAGCCACATTGAAAAAATCAAAGCCGTCGAACCTGGCAATACCGGTACCTGTACCAACCCACAGATAACCGTCTTTTGTCTGATCAATTGTATAAACAACAAGATTGGGTATCTTTCTGTCGGTTCCGTAAACACGGAAATTATAAGTCTGACCCCATGATGCAGCTGAAAATAAAAACAGGCACACTACACTGTATGCGGTAATTTTAAATTTCATTGTCAGACTCATCAATGACTACTTTATTTTTTTGGGGTAATTTTAGTCACACTGGTCCTTGGAACATAAACAGGAACCCCGCCGATTGGCGAGCTGTAAAACTTTACTGCATCCCCTCTCTGGTTCTGAAGCCTTACGACAACATTATTATTCTTTACAAGTTCTCCCTGCCGCTTGTGGAACTGGAAGTCAAGTGAGGAATTAATTTCCTGTGGTTCAATTGCAATATTCGAACGGGCCCAGTCTGCTTCATTTGATATTGGCAATTCAATTCCCCGCTTATACCTCGATACAACAAGTATTTTTCCGTCATTGTCCCAGTCGAAGTTTTCCTGCTTTATTGATACTATACCGGTATCGACATAAGGATAAATATGTGCAATGCTCTTAAAGTCATTCCACATCCTGAAAGTATAAGAATAAGTAAAGGCATTAGCGCCTTCTATTGCAAGATTATTGTTCTCATCGCGACTTAGGAAAAAACGGTACAGATTACCATCATCACCTGCAACGCCCTCTATTACCACCTTGAAAATATAGCTGTTCCACTTCTGATTGAACTCTCCCTCTGTCGGAGTAAGAGGTCCGAATGAAAAATATTTGTTATCATAACGCGGCTCAGCGCCGAATACCCTTGATGCAAGCTGGTTCCCCAACTTATAGTTTGTCCCCTTTTCAAGGCCTCTTGACTCTTCATGCTTTTCCGGATCAGCGCCAACGCCTCCATAAACCGAAAAGAGAGTCTTTGAATTAAATTCTCCCTGTATTTCATCATTTTCACCGCCGCAATCCGGATCAAAAACCCTGATATAGAATTGCTGATTGAAATCTTTTGGTATTGAAAAGAAAAATATCTGAAAGAAATCATTATCGCCCCATGATACCTTTCCCTCTTTGCCAAATGTTACAAGAAAGGGAATATTCTCATCCTTACCGGGCACAGCCTGGGCATTAAGCATGGCAGGCAGAGTAATCCCGGAAAGGAACAAAATTATGAGCGCTATATTTATAAACCGTTCAGGTTTCATAAGTTGCAAAATTAATTATTTCCGGTCTTATGGCTGACTGATGACTTTAATATTTTTACAGATACATCTTTCTCTTGGTTCCATTCCCGGAGAAGTCTCCTCGCTAACAATAAGCTGAATGTTGTAAGTACCCGGTTTCAGATAGGTCTTATCAACTTCCTTGCCAACCTGGATTGTTTCGTCGCCAAAATTCCAGTAATACCTCGAAATATTCCATCCCGGCAGATAGGTCCTGTCAGCATTAAGATTAACTGCTTTGCCTGCCTGAACCTGATCCGGCGCTGTTATGTAGGGTTGCTCTATATCAGTAATTATGAGTGAATCAGATTTCTCATTGTATAACACTTCCTTTGTAATAAGGTTTATTACATCGAGCTGAACAAGATAAGATCCCGGACCTGAATAGCAATGCTCAACGACAGCTCCTATTGCTTTCTGGCCATCCCCGAACTTCCATTCATACCTGAAAGGCGTTGTATCGAGCTTTGCAGCATTTTCCTCGGTAAACCTGTAGCAATATGAGTTTTCCTGAAGTGTATCGCATACATCCATTCTGCGTATCAGTGATGAGAAACTGAAAATGTCATCACCCCTGTCCCTGTTTGATGTAAAATACCCTCTCTGATGTCCTGCTTCAGCAACAAAAGCGAAATCATCAGATGCTGAGTTGACCGGCTCAGGCATGATGGAAGCCTTCTCCCATTTCCCCTCATATCTGTATGTTGAATAGATATCCATTCGGCCAAAACCTCCTGAACGGTCGGAAGTGAAGAAGAGTTTACCGCCTGAAGATATTGCCGGATAATTCTCCGATGACGAACTGTTAATGGCAGGCCCCGGGTTCACAGGTGCAGACCAGTCATTGTTAATAAATTCACAGTAGTAAATATCCGATTTCCCCTGACCGCCTGGCATATTTGAAGCAAAATACAAGGTCTTGCCATCACTGCTTATTGATGGATGACCTACATCATAAGTTGTTGAATTATATTTAAATGGTCTTACTCCTGTAAGCTGATCGCCGTTAAGTTCACCAATAAAAATACCGCTGTAATTCCTGAATTTCCTGTTTCTCGTCTGACGGCCTGTCTCGACCTCGCTTGTGAAATAAACTGTCTTTCCGTCAGCTGCAATACAGAATGGCCCATTATTGAATCTTGTACTCCTTTCACTCTTTATTTCCAGCTCACTTTTGAATTCCGAGGTATCTGTCTTCTCCGCAAAATAAAAATTATACAGCCTCCTTCCGTCAAAAGCTGTCCTGTCCTTTATGCCGCTGTACCGCCTGTCGGAGCAGAAAATAACTCCGTCTTTAACAATTACAGGGGAAATCTCATTGTAATATCCTGAGTTAAATGGCAGTTTAGTGACAGAATACATAGCCGGCTGCTGTCCTTCAGCTCTTTCTGCAAGGAAAAGTAACCCGGTAATCAATAATATGTTGAATGTTCTTCTGACCATAGCTAAAAATACCGTGGATTTGCAGCGCTAACCTTCGATCCGAATTCGTAGCGGAGAGCAAACTCGACTGACCCGTTTGAATATGAGCTCATTCGTCCTACAGGATAATCGTATGAAAACCCCAGCATGAACTGTGGATTGATCTGGAACTGAAGTATTCCCACTACAACCTCCTCGTTTGTCCTCCATGAACCGCCTAGCCAGATCACATCGGCAAGAATGAAATTACCATTTATATCGAATTGCTTTATTTTTTCAGCTTTGTCAAGCGAATACTGTAAGAGTACAGATGGCTTGAATTTAAGAAAATCAGAAAAAGTGACCAGTCCACCTCCTGAAAATATGATATCATAGTCGCTGAAACTGTGATAAGCCTGAACCTTATTTGCGGAAGTCTTCCTGTAACTCATAAACTGGGGTATTGAAAGCCCGCCAAAAAGCCTGTCACTTGAATAATATACTCCTGCTCCAACATTTGGCATCACATAAGGATCATCATTTGTTGTAAAAACATCATCGGGTTTTATTGTCCTGATATCGGAAAAATCACTTTTTGATATGTCAACGCCACCTTTCAGACCAAAAGATAAACGACCATTAGCCATCCTGATGTGATATGCATAACTACCGTAAATGCTTGTCGTATTTGTAAATCCGTACTGCATGAACTGAGCAAGAAAGCCTAGGGCAACCTTGTCATTCTTGAATGGCGCATGCAGTGAGGCTGATTGCATTTCCGGACCGGGTGCATCCATACCCAGCCATTGTTTCCTGTATGAAAGGAAAGTGCTCAGAGCGCCCCTTGTTCCAGTGTAGGCAGGATTAACTACAAGGCCGTTTTGCAGATACTGGCTGTAAACCGGATAGGCAAGACTGATCCCGGTTGAGTCCGGAGAAGCTTTCAGTGAGTCAACTGACAGAATATTAATAACAATAATACCTGCCAGTGCCATAAACGCACTTTTATGAATCAGATCAGCTGCTATTTTCCTAAGGTCAGACAATTCTATTTTCTTTTAAGTACAATAAAGCCACTTTGTTTATAGGGCGCTTTATCAGTATTCCTTGATGCCATTTTCAGAATATAATAATAAGTACCCTCCGCAAGGTCATTACCCCTGGTATTCTTTCCATCCCAGAACATCCAGTCCTGACTATTCATATTTGTAGAATGGAATACCTCGGTTCCTGCACTGTTCACAATACTGATTTCAACATCCTGGTTATCCGTATCAAGTCCGAGTATCTCAAAATAATCATTAACATCGTCACCGTTTGGCGAGAAGCCTTCAGGGACAAAGATCTCCGAAATTGCAATCCTGACTGAGTCTGTATTTATGCAGGGGCCATTTTTTACAGTCCAGAGGAACAAGTTATCCTTTTCTCCGAGATCCCTCACCTCAGTATCATTCTTTGTATCATTTGTAAAACTGCCAGCCCCCAGGATTACAGACCACTTTCCTGTTTCATAGGAGAAAAGGGGTGAGGCCTCCATTACATAATAACCATCAAATGAACGAAGCGTCGTATCAGGTCCGGCATAGATGCTGCTTGAAGGATCGGTGTGAAGTCTAACTTCAACAATATTCGAAATATCAGAACAACAGCCTGCAGAACCTGAGCTTACCTTGCGCCTGTATTTAGTTGGTACACCAAGGGCAGGTGGCTCGTAGGAACCCGAGGGTAAATTGTTCACACCTGCAGCAGCTGCCCAGCTGGAACCTCCATCTGTACTCTGTTCCCAGTAGTATTTGTAACTTCCATCACCTCCTGTCGGGGTGGCTCCGGTTAAAATGGCAGGAACATAATCCTTGCATATTACCGGCGGATCATTTAAGATATTATTAGCGATAAGCGGCAGTACTGTAACCTTAAGTGTTGCAGCGCTGATATCAGTGCAGGCGCCGGAAAGGACCTTCCTGCGGTAAAATGTTGTAGAATTCAGGGCAGGAGGATCATAGTTCTTTCCCGTTCCGGAAGCGCTCACTGCATTCCAGCTTATATTATCGGCAGAATACTGCCATTCGTAGGCATAATCGCCAGCAATATTTGTTCCTCCGGCGGGCAGTGAACCAGTAAAACTGTTTGGATTTGCTCCATCGCATATTGTTGTATCGGTCAGTCCTCCCGCCAGAGCTATTATATTATTTATCAATGGTTTGTGTACATTCACTCTTACTGATTTGCTTATATCAATGCATGCTGATGAAGTGACTTTCCTGCGGTAGCTTGTTGTATCGGTCAGGGCTGGTGGCTGGTAATCGCGCTGTGTTGCACCACTGATGTCAGTCCATGCCGGATTGGCTTTTGTGCTGTCCTGCCAGATATAAATGTATGTCCCGTCACCGTTTGCAGGATCAGAACCTGTAAGCAATGAAGGAGCAGAACCTGAGCATACATTATGCTGAGCAGTAAGCACCTTATTGTTTGTAAGAACCGGATAATCCCTAAGCAGCAGAATTGATGTTGTATCTGCGCAAACATCTTGCATACCCGATTTAACGATCCTCATGTACTTGTATTCATTCTTCGGCGCTTTCTCTGCCAGTTCGGCCGGATCATAATCAGCAAGATTGTTTGTTCCCGGGGCAGGTCCCCATGCAGCGCCGTTTATGCTGCTGATCCAGAGGTATCTGTATGAGTTATCCCCGCCACCCAGAGCAGTTCCTGTTGAAGGAGTTGTACCTGTAAGGTTTGTAAATGTCATCCCGTAGCAGATGTCCTGCGCAGGAACAGTTATCCTGTTGTTTCTTATTGTATCAAGGACAGTTATCTTAACCGAGGTAGATTTGTCCTGACATCTTCCTGATGTTACAATCCTCCGGTACCATGAAGTCTGAGTCAGTGTGGGCTCAGGAGTATAGGCTGCAAGGCTGTCGTTATTTGCCGGATCAGTGAACACTGAATTGTCAGTGCTCTTTTCCCATTTATAGCTGTAGATGCCATTACCGTCTGCAAGTACTGCTTTAGATATCATGGCCTGTGGATTCTGAGCATAGCAAATAGTATCTGCATCGCCTATAATATTGTTCTTAATGTAAAGTTGTACTATTATTTGTACAGGCTTACTTTTATCAACTATGGTAGGAGTTCCTATCTGTGTTACAACTCTCCTGAACCAGGTTGTCTGTGTGAGAAGACCGGGGGAATAATCTTTTGATGTTGCACCAGAAATGTCTGACCAGTCAGCATCAGCAACTGTTGGATTCGCCAGAGTCGATTTCTGCCACTGAAAAGTACCGCCAAAGGGTATTGTTCCTGAGATTATTCCGAAGGGTACATTAGAACAAATTGAGTCTGTCTGGTCGCCTGTAACTGCCGAGCGTATTGAATTATAAAGAAAACCATTCAGAACAGGAGAATAAGTAAGTAAAGCTTCACCATCTGTTCCAGCTGATCCTGTGGTTGTACCTGCTTTAAAACCTCCCTTTCCTCCTTTAAAGGATTTTGTAACATAAGATGGCGCTGCAATATTGTTTGTAAGTATCAATCCACTTCCTCCGCCACCACCTTCTCCCCATGCGATCAAATTGAAGACGTTCATATTGCTGCCGCCCTGGCCGCCGTCAACTGAAATAGTAAGTGTTCCCGTGGTGCTGGATGAGTAACTCTGAAGATATATTGCAACAGAACCACCACCACCACCGCCACCTGCTCCGGCATTTGTTCCGTTTGTAATGGCAGGGTAAAGAGTATTGGGAGATCCACCGGCGGCAGTTATTTTTCTTCCGTTTCCCTTGATAGTATCGCAGATAATTATTATAATTCCTCCACCGGCAGCTCCCGGTGTTGCTGTAGTCACGCCTGCAGCATAGGTCGAACCGCCGCCGCCGCCACCCATAATGAAACCGGCATCAAACTCAGTGTTTTTAATAGTCTGGCTGCCATTTCCACCAAGTACTGGGGATGAACATGTGCCAGATTCCTTGCCTCCCTGCCCGCCGGTACCCCAGTTTGAACCGCCGCCTCCTCCTGAGTATCTGCCGTTTCCGCCGCCGCCGCCTGTAAAACTGTCGCCTTTTCCCTTTGCATAATTTGGAAAGAAGGGAGGATAATTTCCAACGTCAAGAAATGCCCTCTGTGCTACAGACTCTCCCTTGTAACCTGAATTGTCGTAACTCGCAGGATAACCGAAATTATCAAGTCCGGCACCTGAGCTTGTGCATAAACCTGCACCTTCAGCTGCCATGCCTCCTTTGAAACCCTTGCCTTCTACATCAATATTTGCATTAAGCGACAGGGTTCGTCCTACTATCATCACAAGCACGCCGCCTGTTTTTGAAACAGAATCCCAGGGCTGACATGTAAGAGTGGAAGTTACAGTAGCAGTATTATAGAACGGAACCTTAACAAGCTGGACCAGGCCTTTCGCGTCGAAGTCATTAAGGATTATTGCAGTGAATTTTACATTTTTTGTACCTGTATCAATTGATTCAATTATCAGGAACTCGCTCTGACCTGGTGCACCGAAAAAATCCTGGTATATCCCAAAAGCAGATGCCTCAGGAACATTAATTATTGCTCCCTTCATCTGGATTAGCAGCACGGTATCACCCGCCACAAGACCGGCAACATCGTTCAGTGTAACATTATCCTTAGGTGAAGAACCTATTGCTTCAACCCTTTTATAACTGTTTACTATTCCACCTATTTTCTTGTCCTGTGAATACAGGGAGACAAGCTGTCCGACAATGACAAACAGACCTATGAAAAATGATTTAGTATAGAAGACAGACTTCCCGGTCATTTAGCATTAATGAACTGCTAATATAACGAATAAATTGAATTATTCAACTGTATTTTTTCATTAGCAATTCAAAGTGGCTTCTCAACTGTAAATTTAACAGGAAGCTCAACAAAAAACAGGGTTCCCTTACCTGTCTCTGACTCAAACCATATATTTCCTCCTGCATTTTCCACATATCGTTTAACAATCGACAGACCCAGACCCATACCTGAGGATTTTGTAGTGAAATTAGGGGTGAACATTTTCTTCCTGATTTCCTCAGGAATGCCGGTGCCATTGTCTGAAATTGTAATAAGCACCTTATTCCCTTTTACATCTATCCGGACCCCGATAATCCCCTCAGCCCCTGGAGGTATCGACTGCATGGCATTCTTTATCAGGTTTGAAAAGATCCCGTTAAGGTGTTCCCTGTCAGCAAACACAATTACCCTGCTTTCAACAGGCCATATAACATCAAACCTGATATTTTCCGTATTTCTGAAAAGCTCCAGGGATGTCCTGATCTGCTCGATAAGATCCAGCTCGGTGGGATTGTTACCGGGCATTTTTGCAAATGATGAGAATGCCGTGGCAATTGTTGAGAGATTGTCAATATACTCAACCTGGTTATTTGCAAATGTTTCAATCTTTTTGTCAAAGCCGGGCGATTTATCGTTCCATGAACGAAGAAGCTGCTGTACATTAAGCTTCATTGGGGTCAGCGGATTCTTAATTTCATGCGCTATCTGCTTGGCCATTTCCCTCCAGGCATATTCCCTTTCAGAATTAGCCAGTTTCTTGACGCTCTCGTCGAGTTCATCGAGCATTCTGTTATACTGGCGCACAAGGTCACCGATTTCATCATTCCCGCTGTATGTAAGATGCTCGGTTTTTTTCCCAAGCTCTACAGAGGCAAGGCCCTCACTTAACATCGAAAGCGGAGCTGTCAGTCTTCCGCTTATAAAAACTGAAAGTCCCATTGTAATCACAACAAGAAGCAGTGTGAAATTAATAACAGCAACTATCAGGTTTGAAATTTCATTCGTCAGAACACTCTGCATCCTGAAATACGGAAGGTTAAGATAGGCCATCAGCCTGCCTTCCTCATTGTAGAAAGGCACATAGGCAGAAATATATTCAAGTTTACCGATCTTTTCATTCTGATAGAACTCACTCCTGATGAAATCCTTCATATTTATAAGGGCCATATTGTTGATCCTTCTGCTGAGCAGATCATTGAAAAAGATCTCCTGCCGTGAAGTTGCCATAATATAGCCGTTTAGATCATACAGGTTTATATCGGTGTTGAAGATGTTCGAAAGCCTTACGAGAAGAGAGTTCAGATTTGCAAACGACTGATTCCGCCAGTCTGATGAAAGTCTTACCTCCTGCCCCAGCCTCGACTCAAGCTCAAGGTAAACGGAATTAAGTTTCTCCTTCATGTTATCTGAATGCCTCTGACGGTATTCATAAATTGTCAGAAGTGAAACAACAACTCCTATCAGTGTGAAGGATATAAGCAGAATACCTACATAAGACACCTGCAGTTTTTGTCTGAATGTCAGCGATATAAGTTGCCTGAAAGAAGGCTTTCTGATTGTCAGCAATACCAGATTTGAGAAAATCAGTATGAAGGCAAAGAGATAGGCAAATGAAATAAGAAGATTCCCGGCAGTTATCAAAGGCCTGGAAATCATTACAGTAGCCGAACCATTCTTGTACAGCACATGCCTGTAATTGTCATAACTGAAGATCCTGTAATCGGAAAGCTTGTCAACATATTCAACATCAGTTTTATCGTATGCAAATTCACCATTATGAATTACTAACTCTCCGTTTATGTATTTTGCAAATGAATAGTTTCTTACTCCTTCATATTTGTGATATTTTTTATCGAGAAGCAATTCAGAATATCCGGGCTGAAAAACATTAACATCGCTGTACAACTCAATGAACATACCGTTTATCGTACCTTTTCCTGTCCTGTAATTCAGTCTGCCTGTATAGTTAGCCCTTCCTCCCTGGTTATCAATGAAATAAAAACCTGTTCCTGTAAGCTGGTGACCATTCAGTTTTATACGGGTATCAAAGAAATCGAAGCAGTTTTCATATCTCACAGGTTCCGAACCAATCTGAAGATTGTCCTCATCTGAGCATAGCACCATGCTGAAGTCATAATTTCCCCAGTAGCCTCCGAAATATGCCTCATTCAGGTAATTATAAAGCTTATCAACATCAAGCCTGTCCTTGTTGAAAGATTCCGAAAGCATAAAACGCTTCAGCAGGGTGTCAGAGGAAATCTCGGGCCAGAGGTCAAGTAAAAGGTGCTCAGCCTCAGGATCATTTTCAGTTGAAAAGGTAACTGCCTGTATCTTAAGATTTTCTGTTGTTTTTTCTTCTGACAGTACAGTTATATAGTACAATGAATATAAAGTTGTCAGTACTGACACAAGCAGAAGCATGTTGAAAAGGTTTTTTCTATTTCGACCTGTGAACCAGATGCCAGATGCAAGCAAAAACCAGAATAATACAAAGGGCAGGCGGCTTTCACCTCCGGCCGGGCTAAATAATGCAAGGACAGGAAGAGTAACAATCAAGGTTATTATAAAAAATCCTGAACTGAAAGATGATTCTGCTTTTGTGAAACGGTATAAAATGAAAACAGGGACAAGAATAAACATCATAGCAGACATGAAACCTGCAATGCTGAACCAGCTTAGCTCAAGCACCTTATACGATTCAAAGCTTATATTCGAAGTTGCCACAAGCCGTGAAAACAGGAAATGAAATACTCCAATGAAGAAAGCTCCGGCCGCAAGGTGTAAAACTGCACTCACTGTAGCATAAAATCTGTTTCCGCCTGAAGCGGAAGGATATGGAAAATCCCTGTAAAAGATATATGCCGACAAGGCTGAAAAAAGTGATAATATAAAAAGGTGCCCCAGCGAGGGAATAAAATCATTCAGGGAAAACTTGTATGGTGAAAAGAGCTCGGAAAGAAAAAATATCCGTGGCTTATCCGCCAGCAGAAATATGTAATAGAAGGCAAAAAGAAAAACTATAAAAAGAAGTGTTGTTACCGCTCTGTTCACCTTTCCAGAGAAGTACCCAAGAAGCTGCATGAGCAACAGTATCAGCACAAAAAAGGCAAGACACCACAGGGCCGAAGGTATGTAAGTTAAATAACTGATCTCCTTTTTTGCAGGAAAAACAAGCGAAAAAAGAAAATTGCCGTCGCTGCTGTTCACATGATATTCTGAGGCATTTCTGTCGGTACTGAAACCAATGTTTTCCGAAAGACGGAAATCTTCTTCAAACCCGTTTCTGATAATGTCATTTGTGAATCCGTAATCCGAACGTATCCTGAGCAAGCCGATCAGCATCTCATTGCCGGCCATTACGGTTTTCGTGAGAAACCAACCGTTCTGCATAAAAATCAGAGGCCTGGAGAATAAAGTATCGCTAAGGAAATTTGGAACATCGAACTCGTTGCTTGACCAGTATATAAGCTTCCTGTCGATATACTCGAGTATTGTTATGTTGTTTTCCTCAGCAAGCTGAAAAATATCATTTTCGGTGACTGAACCATGATGATCCTCCATTGCGAGGACTGGTTTCATGTTTTCCAGGCAAATCTCCATCACAGCCTGCTTTTCGGCAAGCGTTCTGTTAAAAAATTTTGTCCTCAGATGATATTCATAATCACTGAAATAAAGCTTTTCAGCAAAAAAGGAAAGCACCAGCAACAAAACCGTCAGGAAGAAAAGTAAAACTATTTTACGCGAACCATTCATCTTTTGTTTTCATTTTTAATCATGGTGATACGGATCGCCTTTTATTATTGTATGCGCCCTGTAAAGCTGTTCAAGGAACAAAAGCCGTACCAGCTGATGCGGGAAGGTCATTTTCGACAATGAGATCCTGTAATCAGCCCTCTTATAGACAGCATCCGAGAAGCCCCATGGTCCGCCAATTATAAAACAGATCCTCTTTCGCGGGAGCATGAAGGATTTTTCAAGCCAGGAAGAAAACTCAACTGTCCGCATTTCTTTTCCCCTTTCATCAAGAATTGCAACATAATCATCAGCCCGCAGGCTCTGGAGAATTCTCTCACCTTCTTTCTGCTTCTGCTCTTCCACCGGCATGTTTTTTGTATTCCGCAATTCCGGAAGAGTAATGGTTTCAAACGGGTTATACCTGTTAATCCTTGAAGAATAAAGTGCAGCTAGCTCGGAAATACTCTCATCAGTTGTTTTACCTGTCTGCAGCAATGCCAGCTTCATTCGAAATATCTGTTAATTATGACCTTTTCCGTGATAAACACAAAAATAACAATAAAGCAGACTAAAGCGTAATCAATGCCACTGAAGATTTGAGCAATACATAAATTTATTTCCTCCTGTATCCAAATTAGTATTAAATTTGTACTTCATAAGTCATGTGACCACCAACTATAATAACATGAAACATTCCGTATTTATAACGGTTTTAATTACAATTCTTTGCAATTCAGGTCTTTATGGCCAG